>Ga0247780_1000278_pt1 | contig 51395 bp, 41 predicted proteins | sample UWRJL079202R5_FD_179927 | JGI IMG/M metagenome (GOLD analysis project Ga0247780, IMG submission 179927) | Plant litter microbial communities from Arlington Agricultural Research Station in Wisconsin, United States - UWRJ-L079-202R-5 | ecosystem: Environmental > Terrestrial > Plant litter >...
TGTCATGGGACAGGGCGAGCGCTCCCGAGTACGATGCCTGGGCCGACCTCGGTAACCCGGGCTGGGGCTGGCCGTCCATGATCACTGCTATGAAGAAGGTCGAGACATTCACGCCATCCCCCCACTACGGGTCGACCGGCGTGGGCACCAGCGGGCCCATCAAGACGGTCATCAACCGTGTCATCCCCGCGCAGCAGGACTCCTGGATCCCAACTCTGAACAGCCTCGGTGTGCCCCTCAATCTCGAGTCTCTCGGGGGCAACCCGCTCGGCGTCATGTACCAGCCAAGCAACATCGATTCGGCCATCTACAACAGATCCTACGCCGCCAATGGATACATCCCCACCGCGGGCTCGAACCTCCGTATCTTGACAGGCACGCGGGTGGCCAAGATCAACCTCAAGAAACACGGGCCCAAAAAGCCGCAGGTCGCCACCGGAGTCACCCTCCAGGACGGCACCATCATCAAGGCCCGCGAGGAGGTGGTGATTTCCGCCGGCTCCATTCAGAGCCCAGGCCTCCTCGAACTGTCTGGCATTGGCCGGCGTTCTGCTCTCGACGCCGCCGCGATCAGCCAGGTCATTGACCTCCCCGGCGTCGGCGAGAACCTGCAGGATCACATCCGCATCCAGACCTCATACCAGCTCAAGGACAACTTCACATCGTTTGACATCCTGCGGTCCAACACCACCTTCGCTGACGAGCAGCTCCGCCTCTGGCGCGCCGGCGAGATCTCTTTGTACGATTACACCGGGAGCGGCTACACGTTTATGAATTGGGCCACCGCCGGCAGCAACAATTCGCATCTCCTGTCGCTCGCCCGCCAAGCCGCAGGCTCCTCCCCGTCGCCGGCGGACAGCAAGAAACTCGCCTTCCTTTCCAACCCCGCCGTACCCCAGCTGGAGGTCATCTTCTCGGACGGCTACACCGGCGTGAAAGGATATCCCGCAGCCGGGACGCCTCTCTTCGGCAAAGGGTTCATCACCCTCATCGCCGCCGTCATGCACCCCCTCAGCCGCGGCAGCGTGCACATCCAGTCCTCCAACCTCACCGTCGCGCCGACAATCAACCCCAACTACCTCTCCAACGAGTACGATATTCAAGCCGCCATCGAAGCTGTCAAGTACACTCGCAAGATTGCTAACACCGCCCCCATGTCCTCCGTCTGGACGGCCGAGTACGAACCCGGTGTGGCTGCCGTCCCTAACACCGGGAGCAACGATGCGCAGTGGCGCGACTTTGTGCTCAACACTACCCTGTCCATCTTCCATCCCGTTGGCACGTGCGCGATGCTGCCGCAAAACCAAGGGGGGGTCGTCAGTCCGGCGTTGGTGGTGTATGGCACGGAGAACTTGAGGGTGGTGGATGCCAGTGTGATGCCCGTGTTGGTCTCGGGGCATATCCAGACGGCGGTGTATGGGATTGCGGAGAAGGCTGCGGAGTTGATGATTGAGGATTGTAATAGGAGGAGAGGGAGGCGGTAGATAGTTGTAGCTGCAGTACCTCTTGACCGCGAGAGCGACCTGAACCTGGGTCACAGAGTCCATTGAGGCCAATTCATTTCTCCAGCAAGAAACACATAGTAATTGTAATATTGTGTAATGAATAATTGACAACATCTTCGTTGCTGACAGTGGTCGAGGACGCGATAGCTCGGCAGGCGACGCCGTCTTCCACTCGCGCGCGCCATCAGTAAGATGTAACAACCTCGTAAATATCAACACGCGGGTTTAGCTCAGTTGGGAGAGCGTCAGACTGAAGTTTCCACTTCATTCCAATACATGTGTATATCTGAAGGTCATGTGTTCGATCCACATAAACCGCAAGCGTCTTTTTGTCTCTTTCCCCATTTAAAGGGTGGGGCCGTTTTGTACTTTATCATAGGCCACTTGCAGTCACATATCTGATTTGATAGTGTGATTTTGAATGAGACTCTCCAGTCTTTCTGATCATGCGTTCCCCTGCTGTTGATATTCGACCTTTGCGTTTGTTATCGGGCTTCGCTCTCTAGCTCGTCCACGAAGTAGACAACCTTCTCCTCAGTGAGTTAGGTGTACGACTGCAACCGTCGCTAAGAGAAATTGTGGTTATAAGGCTGCTTGATTGCACGGAAGGTAGGTGGCTGCTTAAAAGCGGTTTCGTGGTCATAAGTGTGGAACGTTTCACTGAGGGTACGGAGCTTATAGGAGCAGCGGAAGTGCAGTTGCAAAGTGACTTAATTAGGTAGAAAGGGGGGGAGCGAAGCTCCTAGACTAAATATAAAAGAAAGCTCCCTGTGTGTGAGGAGAGCACATGACTCAAGGCTCCTGCGCTCCAGCCTAGCCTGGAGCGGTAAGGCGCCTGCGCGCCTGAGCGCTAAAAACTGCCACTGCAGTTCGACAATAAGTCAATGCGTCATGGTGGACGGCAGGATATGACAGTTTCGCCGTGTGAGACGGTCGGTGATTGAAATTGCCGAGGTCGACAGTTGGACGCAATCCGGGCAACGATGGGCCAACGCGTGTGCTTTTGAGACTGGTGTTCCCTGCTCCGAACATTGGGACGCCCCTGCGATCAAGGTAGTCCCTGAGCCGGGCGCTCTGTTGCGGGGGGTCGAGAGTTGGGCGTGGAGGAGTGTTGGGCTTGTTGGCGGTGTTGGGACGTTTGTAAATTGATGGATATTTCTCGAACAGGTTCACGGACTGCTGGTAGGAATCTTTTGACGAATCGGCTTGTTCGATCCCGTCCCTACCTCCCTCTGAGTTCTCCCTCGTCAGACGGTACAGACTGGCCGGCGTGGTTTCGATGGGAGGGAATTGTGCGGAGCTGCTCTCCTGTTGGTGCGGGGAAGCTTGGTCAAGCATGGCGAGACCATCACGCTGTGCATGTAATGCCGGCGAGGTCAGTGGGCTGAAGTACGCCCCAGAGACGGCATATTGAGGGTAATCGTGGAACTGCATCCCCGGTGGCGTTACTGCTGGTGACACTAGGGGTGTGAAGGCCATCTAGATATGGGGAATTAGCATCCAAGCTGCTTAAGGAGAATCCTAGTAATCTTTACGCACATTCTGCTCCGCGGACGTCTGCCAGCGTGGATCGGACTTGGGATAGGAAGATAGACTACTGTCCATGATGTCGAACCACCCACCCCGAGTGTCAGTTGCTGGGGTCTTCTCGTCATCTAAGATGGCCGTGAAGTCGTAATCCAAACCAACGCCCGCGCATGTTGAACTCTCCCGTAAATGGTTCGCGAAGTCGTCCCATGACCTGAATATTTTCAGGCATTCATCGCAACGGGTATGATCCTGCGACTTGATTATCAGGCCCACGCCCCTATGACCGTAGGTATTGGACGTCAATAGCTGGCGAAACGCGGGCGCCAGGCGGCTTCCTCGCTTATTGTTCCCTTTTTCCGCCGCATCTCCATCGTCATCCTCATGCGCCCTCTTCCGGCCACCGTCCAAGGCGCATAGCCTCCCGATATGCAGCTGGCGCCCATTTGTATAGTCTTGGGAGATGGTATGGTTGAGTGCGATGGGACCCTTCTGTTTCGCTGATGATCTTTCGTCGCCCGCTCTGTCTCGCAGGCGGAAGCTTCCTCGTTCCATGCCAGCGAGCGCAAATGGTCCAAGGTCGCGCTTTTGAGTATCGTAACGTCTCTTAGGGCGTACGCTGGCGTAGAATGTGCTCATATGGATGAGGTGTCGCAATTGTGAGTGGTTTATTAGATGAGCAGAATCGACGAACCACTCTCGCCACACAGCCTTTCCAGGCAGCAACTGCAAGAAGCCCAATGGGGCAGTGCTAGCCATTGCGCCAGTCACGTGATTGGTCTTCTTTCAACTGCAGCCAGGACAGAGTTGTTGCCGACAGTTGTGACAAGTGAGATGTGGATTTGATCTTTGGACTTGGCAAGAGCCCAAGGCCGATGGAAGGCACGATACGAACGGGATTTACCTGGCCGTCCAACAGTGAAGACATCACATGTGCATTCAAGCAGTGTCCAACGAACTAGCCACAACCTACCTACCTACTCTTTTCCTGCCTAATCCGTACAACGATGACTGGTAGATCACCTAGAGCAAGTGTGCAACTGCATGCACGCATGCGAGTCGGTGAAACAAACCCACGAGTCCCTGGTCGTCAGCGGAATCGACCCCTTCCTGCGCGACATCCCCAATCTCATGCCAGGCGCCAACGGAGTGTCACAAGCATCGTTTGGTTACTTGTTCGCGGTGAAGCAGTACGTGGAAACCTTGACGGCGCGGAAGCTCTCGTACCAATCCGACGCGCTAAACGCTTGCTTGGGTATCCTCCACTCCTTCAGCCTAGACACCAGCGTAGGTTATGCACCTTAGATCTTCCACGTCTAGGGTCTGCCAGTGTAGATTGGGGGGCATTACCGGCTGGAGGATGATAACATGGACAATCCCTCCGAGATGGTCCACCTCCAGCTCGGGTGGCACCACGACGCCCCCGCCGTGAGGAGGAAAGACTTTCCCAGCTGGTCCTGGGCCGGATGGGAGGGACCGGCGCTGCAGACCGAGGATATCCTCAACTTCGGGGCTTCCAACATTCTTTGCGAGCCCGCGTCGCTCCCGAAGGGCGCAAAGGCTGGGTTTCACTTTCTGCAAGAAGTCTTGCGCGGCGAATTTCAGCGATCCAACTCCTTGCGTTCTCTCCGCCTCACACCACGTCTTGCCGTCCAGGGGCCGATGGCGAGACTCGAGTTCAGAATCCGCCCGGCAGACGACGCCGAAGTGCTGAGCGGAACTACCGAGGTCCGCATGGACTCTCCGGGATTGCTATGGAGACACAACAAGTCAGACTGGGCAGGAAGCCGAGGGTTTGCGTGCACGATGACGAGGAAGAGCGGCCTCCACTGTTACTTTGAGCTCAACGATGACGTCGCCGTCTTAGTGCCTGTCTATTTGGACACGCTGTTTCCAACCGAGGAAGTGGGTCAGGTTTTTGGGCTTCTCGTTGGCAATGGCGATTCGGAGAGGGAGGAAGATGTGGAGCAGCGAGTGCTCGTCGTGAAGCGGTGTGGGGAGTGTTGGGAGCGTCAGTTGGGTTACGTTGGTTTGATATTGTATGTTAGAGGAGGAGTTCAAGGCAAGAGGGACTATATCCTATGTTTTTTGCGATTTGGCTGGGTGATTATGTGGCTACGCTCAGTTTGATCCAAGAAGGGTGGCGAAGGGATTAACCCCCTTCTACCCCTAAACCAAGGGTGTACTCGCGCCGACCTTGGTTCCTCCAATGCGGTGGAAGCCTCCGTCTTTGCCTTCCGACCGTCTAAAGGATGGTCAAGCTTCTTTCCAAGCATGCTACAGAAAGTTAATCTAATCGTCTTAGAGGTGGGCAGCAAACAAGTGGTTTATTGGTTGTTGCGTCAGCTTGCACTTCCATTTCCAGACCCTGCACCTCGTTTGTAAGTCCACCAACTTGCCACATCGTTGCTGTATGTTACAATATTCGGCCACAATCAAGAAATTGGTTTGGTCAAGACACTGGTTTGGGGAAATGGTGAGGACTCCCTTGAGGAGAAATAAGCGCGGGGCGATTGTCGGGCCGCGGCCTGCCGACTTACAACGGGTTGAGGGGTAAAGCGCAACCACACTGCTCTTTGTACATAGAGAGTCCCCCAGACGCGCCAATGAAAGACATCGCAGCCCCGCTTTCAGTTCATTCAAGGGGTAGTATCGAGGCTGTGGTGGTGTTTTGTCAACTTCAAATTTGCTTGACACGGCAGACGTTCCGATGTCCGTTGTCAGCATTGTCGGCGAAGAGACGGGGAGTTCGGGTATAAAGAGAGGGAACATGAGCTGTCACCTCCCATCTTTGAGACCTCGTCCGCCTGGAGTCGACTGTCAATCCCAAAACTGCAGACTCATCTGTTGTCAGCATGAGATTCTTCATTGTCGTCGCTGCCCTTGTTGGCATTTCCTTGGCTCAGCCTGCACCAGCAGAGCCAGATGCAGAACCCGAAGTTCCTGCCCATGCAACTCTTGTAAGTGTCTCCACCTGATTCATGATGAAAATCAATCAATGACTGACTGGCGGGGTTCGTCTGATAGGATAAGAGAGGCTGCAATGTCAGTACGTACCATGCCCCCTACCCATTGATCGATGCACGCACTTTGTGATACTGGCTGAGATTTACAATGCTAGATTGCGTGACCTACTGTTGCCAGAACGCTGGGTGCAATGGGTATCTGCACTGCGGCAACTCATTCGTACGTCACGCCATTCTGCTTTCACACAACATCCATTACTGATAACAGCTTAAACGGAGACAGTGCTACACCAATGCTGGGGGTTACTCATGGTGCGAATGTCGTTGCCAATATGGCTGAGATATGTCCCGGCCAGGAACCGACAATAGCTGGCAAAGTGCTCAAGATGTGTTGAGGAACATGTGACAATAGCAAAGAGAATCAGGGATACAATCAATTGGATCTTACGCCCCTGTGACTGGCCAGACTCAAACATCTGGATCTATCCTGTGTAGGCAGGTGGTACAAAACAGTATGGTTGTACGAAACGAATTTGGGCAACCGAGATTTCTTCTTCATCCGTCCTCCTAGCCAAGCGGACGATCACAACAAGGGGTTTAGTCTCATGTCGCATTCTTGAATAATTAGGAGGGTGGCCGGGAGCTGCGACTGGGACAGAGGGCATGAAGGCCAAATTAGCCGCCCAATGAAACGGCGCGATGTTATGAAAATGACTGGTTGTGGGTTGCATCGCAGCTCGGCTCAGCCGCACCCCATGGGCATCTACGCAACAATATCTGGCAGACGGTCCCCGCTTTGGAAAACATGGTTCTTTTGTCAGCTATCAATCTGTCGCATCAATGTTTGCGCGCATAACCCAAAGCGCCAACTTTGTCAGCATCCCAAGACACAGTTTCAGGCCAGATGCATCCTCCCTCGGAGGTACGTGTAGCTCCTCGGCTCATCCTGCTTCTTTTACTATGTGCGGCACGAACTGTCAGCGCTCTGGAAGCAGTGGCGATGATGACTGCACCTCCACTTGCAAGAAGAGCTCATCCTGCTGAGGCGCGCGCCGACTTCGTCGGATGGTATCTGCAAGCAGATGGGAGCTGTAAGCGTTCATCTGGTATAACCTCAGAGGCCAAGCTTCTAACTTGTTGGGAACAGTCTCGGCATCATTTTGCTGGACACAGGGCGAGACAGTTACCACCATCGGCACCGTCATCGAATGCTGCCCTCCAGCACCAAGTTCCTGCTATGTCGGCATCTCATGCAGCAGCCGGTACCAAGTCAGTACTATAATTGCTACCCCAGCGATCACGAGTACCCAAGAGCTAGACTGGTGAGTTACTAGCGTACCACATGCGTACGCTTCCATCTTTCATTTCAATTGTTCTGATGTCACTGGACAATATGTGCTGAAATGATGATGGGCAGCGCGGTCGGTGCGGTACCAGGAAACTACTGCGCAACAGGATACCAATATGACAGTGAAACAAACACGACTGCCATACATGTGTCCATTGGTTGCATGGCGTACCCCGGGTTGTATCCGGCTCGTAGGTACTATAAGACGCTCATGTCGGGGGCGGTGAGTACGTATTTTTCGATCTGCTTCTTGCCCCTGATCAGCCCAGTTACAGGGGCACTAGCTTGGGAACCATAACTTGCGTGCTGACTTTTGTGCAGCTACTCTCAACGAACCAGCCTATTCCCCAGGCGAACAAGCGACAACGACACCATTTCCCACACTGTTCACCACCAGCAGCAGAAATTCCAGTGGCTCATCCGGTACATCAGCTTCCGGGACAGGCCGAGCTGGATCAACAGGGACTGTCTCACCCAGCGAGACATCTCCTCCCTCATCATCCGGAACCCCAGCCTCAGCTTCCGCATCGGGAGAACTGAGCCGATCTGACCAGATAGCCATCGGTATTGGCCTGGGTGTCGGGTTGCCTACTGTGCTGATCGGGATCCTTGCTTGGTTCTATCCTCGGCAGATGCTGGGCCGTGGGAAAGTGCCAGTGCAAGCACCAGAACAAGCACCTACTGCCAACTAAGGTAACTCTTGTCTTTCCTTATCAAATAAAAATACATTCCCCCATTCCCATTCCCACTATCACCATTACCTGGTATTGTTTCCATCAACGAACTTAGGTATTCACAGTTTCTCTTACTTCTACTCCCTTCTTCCTCATTTCCATGAAGCTGACCAGTTCGAGCAAGCTGGGACCCCTTTGATTTTAACAGCGCTCAAATTGATGAGCCTGAGCCAATATTATAATGTGATTCAAGATTCTTGGCCTTGCATCTCTGGGTCACGTTGACTGGCCAGTCCCCCGAGTGACACTTCACGAAGTTGTGATTTTCGTTCCCGCACAGAAAAACACGTGCACAAACAGACAAGACAGAGGTGACAAGGCGTACTGATTTGGGGTAGCGTGTTGTACCAGGCCAAATAGTCCACCTACGGCCAGGAAACACCCTCCTCAATTTCCCCAGTTGGATATTTACAACGAGCATCGGAATGCCAACTTGCTTGGCCAAGGGGGCGCCAAGTCCTAGATTTGTCACATGAAGCCTCCCGTCACTTCTCGGCCGGTATCGGCTTTGATCAGGAGGGGAATTTCTGTATCAATCCCGAGGGCAGGCATAACAGGGTTGCGATAAGAGTCTTCTTAGGATTTGTGTAACATCAACCATTGGAAGTGGTGCCCGACCCCGGCAGCGCCGAAGTGGGGTCTTCCGTCTTGGGCCCAACCGAGGTGGGTCCGTTCGCCGAGCGGGTATCCGGATGGGGGCATCGGCCGATTTGGTTGGGACTTTTCTCAGTGCCATCTTTCCGTCTGTGCACCCACCAACGCCTCAAAAGCAAAGGATTCAAACTCACGGTGGACTGCCTCGCTTACTAGTAGTATCTAGTTATCACCAAGACGTCGGTGAACTAGGTGTCACCGACGTCGATATACCATGACATCTGCGGGATAAACGCGAAGGATTCCGTCTCATGCATAACCGCGCGCCCTGGCATGGTCGAACATGCATATGCCTGTCCTAGTGTGTGCCATGCGTGTGGCTTCCAACTAGGTACCTACCTTAGGTACCTCAGTCACATCTGCACCCTCCCAATAATCACTGACCGAATGATTGGACTTAGCCGTAGCCATGCATAGGCACCGAGACGGGCTTCCTATCCAATGAGGCCCATTCACTTGTAGAGAGCTGTTGATGACACTGAATGGAACTAGTATCGCCTTGTTCACAGAAATCGACACTTTGCAACCTACTTCCATGTAAACAACAAGATGACTGCTGGCACGACAACATGGCTGAAGCCTCGAGCTCGCAAGTTCCAAAGAGGCCTTTTTGTGTTGTTCACCTGCACCATCATCTCAGTTATATCATTTCTGACCTTCAATTTCCGGCCGCAATATCCCTCTCTGCTGTTCCACAGTCCCAATACCAATCCACATACCAAAACCCAGGCATCTCAACAACAATCAGGCAGAGGCCACGGTAGTTTCATCGGATACACCACTGGCGCTGATCCCATCCCAATCTACAACGCCTCAATCCCGACCTCGCCACCACGCTTCTTAAACCCCCCTTCAGGTTTCCCCTCAGACCAAAGATCCCCCTCAGAGCTTGACTCCCCCTTCTCCTCCTCAACAAAAATATGGGACACACAAGTCACAACCCACCATCCCCGCCTCTTCGCTCCTCCCCAACGATGGAAAGATCTCCCTCAACTCATCGCCGATGACCCCTACCTTGCGCGCTGGAACTCAACCATCTTCACAAAGGCCACGGAGCAAATGTCCCGTCCTCCAGTAATCTATTCCGTTGACGGGACGAGTGGTGTTCTCGATGTGGCGAGGGAAGTTCAACTGCAGATTAAGTACTGGGCTTATGCGTATCGGATGGGTGATGGTGGTGGTGATGAGGCCAGGGGGAAGTGGAAGGAGAGGATTTGGAAGGAGATTGTGGTGGCGTCGGGGAATGTGAGTGAGGTGGAGTTTGGGAGGGGGGGAGATAATTGGAATTCGGAGTGAGATTGACTGTTTTCTTTACTCATTTCAGGACTACAGTAGGGAAGTAGGGATGTTCGAGCGGCTAACTTGATCGCAGACACTGGCTTGACGTTGGCGAGTTTCTCGTCGCATTCGCGTATGCATACGACTGGCTCTACGATGCATGGAATGTGGAGGAGAGGACAGCAATCATGTGGTCCATGATCAATCTTGGGCTGAAAAAGGGGCTAGAAGCCCATGAAAGCGGTGCATGGTTTCTGGGGGTGAAAGGGAACTGGAATTGCGTGACAAACGGAGGAATGATCATCGGCGCTCTGGCCATCTACCACGACGACCCAACCGGCGTCACCAAGTTCCTCCTCCCCCTTGCCATCGCCAACGCCGTCCAGCACTGCGCCCAGTCTCTCAGCTCCGACGGAACCTGGACCGAAACCCCCGACTACTGGTATTTCGGCACCCAAGCACACGCCCAACTCGCCTCATCTCTCCTCTCCGCCACAGGCGGCACCTACGGACTGCTCACAGCCCAGGCATCCCTCCAGGACACAGGAATGTCCCACATCTACAACTACGGCATGACAGCCAAGTTCAACTACGGCGACTGTGGTCCGAACAAGATCACCGCGACGGCAAACGCCTTGCTTTTTTACGGGAATGTGTTTCGCAAGCCGGTATACACGCTCTATCAGCGGGACAAGGCCGAGGCAGCAGATCCGCTGGCTATGCTTTGGTATGACCCGCATGTAGCTGGCGACTGGTACCACGAACTGCCGCTGCATACCGAGTTTCCCGACCCTGAGAGCGCGTGGGTGTCAATGAGGTCGACGTGGACGGATCCAGAGAATGGGTTGTTTGTGGCGATGAAGGCAGGGAGGACGGTTGGGCATGCTACGCGTGAGTGCTACCCACCATTACCCTTGAAATTACCGTGACAACTAAACAAGTAACAGACGGCAACCTCGACGCCGGCGACTTCGTCCTCGATGCCATGGGCGAGCGCTGGGCCGGTGAACTCTGCCAAGACGATTATTCTTCCCCCTCATACTTCTCCAGCGAGGCCCAGGACAGCCTGCGATGGAGATACTACCGGTGTCAAACCGCGGGACAGAACACACTGCTTTACAACAGCCAGAACCAGATTGCCGACGCATCTCCCGGGACTACTCGGTTGGCTTCCCGAGGAAAGGAAGGGGCGTCGTGGATGGCTGATTTGACTAACGCCTATAACGGCACCAGTGTCGTGAGAGGGCTTTGGACTAGTGTGCTTGGGGGCGGAACTTGGCAAGTCCTGATCCAGGATGAGATCAAATCCGCCGAGAAGGCAAGTCAGTGGAGGATGCACACCAACGCAAGCATCACTTACAGTCAAAGCGGCAAACGAGCTCGTAAGTCACTCACCTCTAGAAGTATTTCCGTGGCCGAGGTGTGTTGATGAGGGATTTAGACTTGCGGCTTGGTACTAAGGAAGTGGTTGCGCTGCTGTTATCGCCCCTAACTGCATCCTTCCACACGGAAAGGGCGCTTCGGCGACCAACTGACAGCCCATTGCCAAGCGGCTCCGCCGATATGGAGAACGTGGGTGTCCGTGTGCTCGTTATTGACCTCCCTTCCGGGAACTCGACAGTCTCGGTGTTGTTTTGTCCGTTGCGGACGGATTCCACTACGTGTGATGGCTCTCTAGGGGTCGTGCCGATGGAGGATTGGGAATGGGACAGTAGTGCGGCGTAGCTGGGACGGCTGGGACGCTCAATAGGTATGTAGCTCGTTTCTGTCTAACCAGAAAAGGTAGCCAGCTGCATCAGTGTTGGCGCTAGGCAAGCTTGATCAAGATAGTCTCCGCAACTGACGGGACGCCCGCAGACGAGATGGCAAAAAGCATCCAGTATCCTGGTACGGCAATGCCAGCGTCATGCGGCACCTGCATCGCATAACCGTGCCTCTTTTTCACACCCTCCTGTGCCGCTTCCCCATCCAAGGGGAGCACGGGGGTAGCATCCAACTTGATCCTCCTCTGATCCGTATTGATTGAATGCGTAGCACTCCCGTAGCGCACTAGCGCAAACTCCCGCGCCTGCCCATCCGTGACAACCACCATATGCTCCCCCGGCGCCAGCCGCGTGTTGGAAATTCCTAGAATGTGTAACCTGTGCTTCACCCGTGCTCCATCCCCACCAAAGAGATACCCCGGCTCGTACAGCTGTAGGTCCAGGTGGTTGATTTTTCTTTCGTCCCCATCGCACAGTTCCCAGCACAGACCACCGCCCCCCACCAATACCGCGCCGTCCGGCAGCAGCACGGCAGCGCTGTGATATGTTCTTGCTCTGGCCATGCGCGCCAGCGGGGAAAAGGTGTGCGTTCTCGCGGAGAAGAGCTCCGGTGTGAGCGTAGCGTTGACATCGCTCCATTGCTTCGCGTAGGTGGCGCCGCCGACGATGAAGACATCCCCCGTGGGGAGCACGACCGAGTTGGAGTAGACGCGTGGGTGATGCATATTCTCCAGCCGTGAGACGGTTGGTTGGGAGAAGGTCGCGCCACCAGGCGGCAGGGAGATCAGGTGGGCGGCGGATGTTGCCGGGGCGAGACTGTACGATTCGGCGCCACCGAGTGTGAGTATTGAGGCGCCGGTGTCGGGAGAGGCAGAGAACATGACCGCGTTACCGTTCATGGCGTCGCGAGAGTCGGCGCGAGTACCGGCGGATAGATGGGCCCCCGTTCCGCTTCTTCCTGTCGTCAAGTCGTCAGGGGCGTACCAGTTCATGTTGCGCGAGGGGCCGGCGTGAAAGACGCTGTTGTTGGTCCAGGCGAAGAGCCATGCGTGGTTGTCCGCCGCGAAGATGCCGCGTTGGTCGGACGTGTGCATGGGAAGCGCGAGAGCTGAGGGGAGAGGGGCCCAGCCTGAGGATGAGGAGGACGAGGACGAGGATCCGGAGGAGATTGACAAGATCTCGCCGTTCTTAGGCGTGGATGCGCCGCCGGACCAAGAGCCGCCAATGGTGAAAATCCGGCCGTCGGAGAGCGTGGCCTGGGAGTGATAGCCACGCCCGGTGGTCAATGCGGGTCCTACCGCCCAGGCCTCGGCGACAGGATCGTACATGCTCGTGGATGTGGGGCTGGAACCGCCAGTGACGACGGGGCGACCGGAAGCGTCGAGCGATAGCCCCGGGCAGAACATGTTGTGGCGCGTCTGCGTGACATTGCGGGCCTCTACCGTGCCTGTGGCAGGATCGAAAATGGCCGTCAGGGTGTGGCCCGTCGAGCTGGAGAAGACGCGGGCCTTATCCGCGGACCAGACGAGGACTTTGCCGGATACAGGGAGGACGGCGACTGCTACAGGCACGAGCGGTAAGGGGATGCTCGGACCCCATCTCCCGAGGCGTTGGTGTTCGTGGGGGGAGGGAAAAGCCTTGGCAAGGAGGGGGCCGGTGCTGTCAATAATCTGATAGAAGGTGACAAGATAGAGAAGAGCGAAGAGAACGACGGTCGCGAGGGCAACCTTGAGGGGAACCTTGCTGACTGCTGAGAAATGCGCCATGCTTAGAATCTAGGTAGTTCGGGTGGAGCAAACCGGATAGAGCCCCAGAGAGGCCCCCGCCTGGGCGAGAAACGACGCATCCGGGCATCCATGATATAGGAGATCTGTGCGGCCAGCACTGTGCTGATACTTGTTGCAGACGAGGAAGAAACTTGAAGGATGCGGAAGCTGGGAATCTCTTGCCGGTGCTGGAAAGAGGAGGAAAAAGGAAGTGGGGCAAGGCGGAGTGGGGTAACACCCCACCTTCCCCTCACCTCTCACGCTCACACCTTCTGCCTCACCTTCGGGTCCCGCCGTGTTGGTGATGGGATGTGCATTGACACTATCGAGCTGTGTACACCACACTTTGATTCAAAAAGGCTTAGGCAATCCTTTGTCGGCCTTGCATGCGCGGCATTTGATCCACGGCTTCCACCTCTCCTCCTCGCCGTGATGGCGGTGAATGACATGCTCCGGAGAAACTTGGTGCTTGAGAAAACGCCGCAGTCAAGTGGGGAGAGCAGTGCGGCCTGGAGAGCTTCCAACACAGAGGATCAATATCCCGGGATCGATTGTGTGATGGAGGGTTGCGTTGGCCTTTCCGAGCTCGGATGCTCGAGAAGAGAACCCGGGAAGCCGTGGAGATAAGGATTTGGAATGGAAGGAACTCACCGCATCAAGCGGTGTGCAACATGTGCCAGCGAGCCCGAAGGGAAACATGAACGATAAATAACGTTCTGGTCGTCTGCTGTGTTGATGTTCGAAGCACCAAGATGAACTGCATGATTCTTTGCGACCTCCTAGCATCAACTTAAAGGCTGAGAATGAGAAGCATTGACATCATGGCACCCATTCTAGAAGACGGCCGAATCCATGGCTCTCCTATAAGGTCGCATCAACGTTCGTGGAGCTACTCATCCATCGCGGACGAAAAAGCTGGTCTGACGTCCCGCGAAAGTTTCCTCGCCAACGGCATCATCGACGATGACTGCCTCGTGGTTGTGAAGGCGACAGAGCCGGACGCCATTGATTCGGCGCCATGGCAAAAGCTGCTTGCTCGCTTTCTGTTTTTCTCTGGGCTTTCACCGTGCCTGCTGACCATGTGGGCATCCCGGATGCAATATTTGGCCCTGGCAGCGTCCACCCAGTCGCAACGACTTCCCACGTGGAGACTTGTCCTGCTATACTGGACTGTCTTATACGATGTCATCTCTGCCGTCGACGGCATCTTTATAGCCCTCTTGTCGCTCCCCCTGCTCTTCACCCGATGGCGCCCCCGGCTCCGGCTCCTGGGCAGCAACGTCCCGTCAGTCGATGTCATCATCCCCGTCTGCAACGAAAAGATGGACATCATCCAGGACACGGCACGAGCCGCGCTGCACATCGATTACCCCCAAGCCCGATTCCGCGTCATCATCTCCGACGACGGCGCCAGTTCCTCTCTCCGGGACTGGGTCGAGCACCAACAGCGTCTCGGCACGCCCAACCTGCATTACACGACCCGCATCAAGGCCGGCGTCCGCGCCATGGGCTACAAAGCTGGCAACCTCAACCACGCCATGCGCGTCGCCGACGCCCTCCCCGGCGGCAGAGCCGAATACGTCGCCGGCCTCGACGCCGACATGATTCCCGAGCGGCACTGGCTGCGCGCCGTGACCGCCCACATCGTCCGGGACCACAAAACAGGCATGGTCTGCCCAACCCAACTCTTCTACAACACGCCCCCCAACGACCCCCTCTACCAAACCAGCGCCGTCAACTGGCTGTGCATGGACGTCGTCCGCGACCGCGTCGGCGCCGGCTGGAACCTCGGCTCGGGCTGGATCTGCCGGCGCGACGCCGTCGACGACATCGGCGGCTTCCCCACCAACTGCCTCGTCGAAGACATCTTCAGCAGCATGCTCATGCTCGCCAACGGCTGGAAGACCACCTACCTCCGCGAAGCCCTGCAGTACGGCCTCGTCCCCGAATCCTACCTCGGCCACATCAAACAACTCACCCGCTGGTACATCGGCGGCGCCCAGATGGCCACCAACTTCTCCTTCTACCTCCCCTCCCGCCTCACCAAACTCATGCCTTCCGCCGTCCGTGCCCTGGGCCTGTCCAACGGAATCTTCGTCCACCTCAAATCCCAACTCATCACCCTCAACCTCCTTTTCACCCCGCTCACCTTCCTCACCGCCACCCCCCTCATCTACACCTCCCCCGATTCCAATCCCCCTTCCCCTACCAGCACTACCACCCATACCCCATTCCCCCTCCTCCTCCGCATCCACTGCCTCATCGTCCTCACCCGCTGGCTCCACGACCTCCACCGCGGCCTCTCCCTCGCCGGCTACCGCACCGTCATGGTCGACTTCGCCGCCTCCAAATGGATGGCGCCCTACTTCACCCTCGCCTGGCTGCGGAGCTTCATCCTGCCAGCCCGCCTAGGCGGGCGCGTAGAAGGGTTCACTGCCACAGGGAGCATGGGGAATTGCGTGCGTGAGCGGGATGTCAACAAGAGGGCGCCGCTGCGGCAGCGGCTGCGGTATGTGGTTGTTGACTGCGGGGCCTGGGTGCATGTCGCGGTGGTGGTGGCGTTTGCGGTCGGAGCGGGGATGAGGGTCTGGCAGGTGGTTGCGCGTCATGGTGCGGGAGAGGGACACGAAATGTGGGTGGAGATGCTCAAGGCCGTGGCGTGGCCGTCGCATACGTGGGTTCCGACGGTATTGGCGTGCTGGACGCCGATTAGGTATGCCGTGTGGCCGCCGAGTGTGCCGGAGAGGGAGAGGTTGATGGGGCCCGCGGGGAAGAATGGGGTGAGGTATGCGAGGGAGGAGGCGAGGAGGGTGAGGTGGAGTGGGTGGCAGGTGGGGTTTCCAGAGATGTATACGGGGTTTACGGTGGCGGTAGGGGGGTTGTTTGTTGCTAGTTGGTGGTTGTGATAAAGGGAGGGCTTGTAAGGGTTTCGGTTCTTTTTCTTCGAAGCCCAGTGCCTGATACCTGTACAAGAGAAGGGCCGATGGCTATCTATTGTTCCCATCTTTGTTCGCAGCCTTGACCTCCCATAGCTTTGCAGCTCGGCTCAAAAGATCTGGACTTCTCCTGTGTACAAGACAACCTTGCCACCCCACTTCTCCTTCGTTGCCGTAGTGAGGACCTCATACATGCCGTTCACCGAGTCCTCCACTGTAACTGGCGCCTTCTCAACGCCAAAGGTACGAGCTCCCTCGTTGCCCATTTCAGTCTGCACCCATCCCGGATCCAAGAGAAAGGTGTTGAGCCACTCGTCTTCAGCGTTGATTCGGATGCCGTACCAGGTCAAGGCTGCCTTGGTTGGTCCATAGACTGCGTTCGGCACAGGGAGATGTCGTCTGAATTCGCCCAGTTAGCTATTCGGCCATGATTCAACTTGGAGAATAGGGGTACTCACCCAAGCGCACCAGCCCCCGACCCCAACGGCACAAATATCGGCTTCCCAGTCGACTTCTGCAGCAAATCCCTCGTGGCCTGGTACAATTCCACAGGCCCGAGAACATTCACAACATAATGCTCCAAAATCTCGCTGCGCTTAGCGTCCTTGACGAGGGGGTACCCCTTGACGATGGCAGCATTGGCAATGACCGTGTCGATGTGAGCCACGCCCTGCGCTTGGGCTTGTTTCACGGCATCGAAGGCGGAGTTTTCGACCGAGGCGTCGTATTTGACGACGATGAGTTTGCTTCCGGCGCCTTTAGGGAGGTCGAGGAGGGCTTGGGAGGTGGGGTGGTTGGGGTCACGGTTGGCGGCGATGACGGTCTTTAGGAATGTTAGTTTTAGTATGATGGTGATTGATGGTAAAGGGGTAGTTGACTTGCGTGGTTTGGCTGCGCGAGGAACTTGGTGACTAGACCCAAACCGAGACCACGGTTTCCGCCGGTGATGAGGATGGTTGTTGGTGCCATTGTCGTAGCTTGTGTCCGTGCAGTGTAGGTAATAACGAAAAATACGGAAATGGAAAAGATAGTCTACAGCAAGTAGTCTGGGTTCAACGTTCTCCTCGGTTTAAGATGGGTCATGTGCTCTTATCAGAAAATATAAAAGGGTGATACATATCGACTTCTCATGACTGGTGATTGTTGGCCATGCGGTCAGATTGATGACAAATGCAGCAGTTACCAATCAAAACAGCGAACGGGGGTTGGAATGTAGGGCCCACAGTGCGAGACGACTTCTTTATCGTTGCCATTTGTCAGCTGCTTGTGACTGCCTGTTGATGTTACACAACATTGAAGGGACACCGCAAAGACCTGCATAGTGCATCATTCCGTCCTTTGTCTCCGAACCACGCCCCGTGCTTTGTGGAATCTCTCTATTGGTCCGGTCGGGCTCATGAAACACATCCTGTCCATATTAATCATAACCCCTAGCCCATTACTGATGCTTGAAGCTCGGGGCTCGCTTCTCCAAGAAAGCAGCCTGTCCCTCTTTGAAATCTGAAAGACTAAAAGTCGAGTAGTAAAGCGCCCGCTCAGTAGCCATCCCTTCGGCAAGGTGAGAGTTCTCGGCTGCCACCAACAAGTGTCAGCGTTTCACTCCCAAAACAATGCCCAAAACAGCACCTACCTGTCAAAACAGCTTGTTTGGCTAGACTCGTGACCAAACCAGACATCTTCGCAATCTTGACCGCTAGACTCATAGCTTCGGCAAGCACTTCTGGTCGCGGAAACGATTTGCTAACAAGACCTAGCCGCTCCAGTTCCTTGCCGCTTGAGGAGTCGCCGGTCAGAATGAGCTCCATGGCCTTGTGCTTGCCCAGCGCTCTCGCAAGTCTTTGGGTTCCGCCTGCACCCGGGATGGTCCCAATCTTGACTTCTGGTAGACCGAACATGGCGTCTTCGGCGGCGTAGATGATGTCGCACTGTGGGTATGTTAGGTTGATGATAAAGTTGATGAAAATGGAAAACTTACTGCAAGTGCTATTTCGAAGCCTCCGCCGAGCTGAAAACGGGGGAGGATGTCAGTTCTATTTACACCGCAACAATAAGGACAGACAAGAGCAGCGACTAACAGCAAATCCAACAACCGCCGCGATGGTGGGTTTCGAGAAGTTGGCAAAGGCGTCGGTAAGGTCCTTGAGAAATCTTCTCTTGTGTCCTTCGCGTGTAGTGATTTGTGATAACTCGGAAATGTCCATCCCCGCTGGATATCGATCAGACGGGTCAGTGTACATCATCTCATGGAGAAAAAGAGGAAGCACGAACCGCAAAAAGGCCCATCAGGGCCACCGGTCAGTACGACAGTGCGCACAAAATCCGAAGAGTCAAGCTGAGTGAGGATGGAGACCAAATCATCAATCATGGACTGGGAAAAGGCATTCCGCTTCGCCGGCCGATTTAGACGGATCAGTGCAACACCTGCCCCATCGTTGAGGGTCAGCTGGATGTCTTGGGAGTTTGCCATTTTGGGTTGCAGGATTGGCTGGAACAAGTTTAGTTTTGAAAGTGAAAATAGGAGGAAGAGTACAGGCAGTTGAAAATTTACGTTAATGTCACTGGGACCTTTAAGTTACCTTATGTCTGGACGAATGATGAGCACAAGATGAAATACGATAACTAAGTCTCAGGATGGCTTTCGGGTAAGCGGCGCGGGGTTATACGTTAGAGTTGGCTGGGACTCCTCTGTGGTTGCGCCTTAGGTATCAATGCTCCCTAGTCAAATGACGAAACCGCAGGTCCATGGTAGCTTGCGGGGACCGTTACATGCAAACTACAGGCGACGAAGTGGATACCGGCAGCCGAGTGGACCAGCCCGAAATGCAATTCTCTGGGGTAAATGACCTCCGCTCCGAAATACGAACGCTTGGAATATGGGCCGTTACTACTTTGACTTGCAAAACCACGCGCACGTAACCTAGCATTAGTGTCTCGGAAATCAGGCCAAGCGTTTGTGTAGTAGTGGATTAGAGTTGCTGTCGCATTCAACCCCCTAAGCGAGTTTGTCAGTTCTTCGTCATGTCTAGTCAGATAATTGATAGTTGCATGTGGGTGGCGTTGATGGCGGGATCCCTCGGGATCTGTCTTAGCGGCGACCGGCACTGGTCCCCGAATTCGGCCTCATGGGTGAGCTCGAGGAGTACTAACGGGTACGCATTGGCGATGAGCGGCATTGCAACGTCCGTTGTGCGCAAAATTGTCTGTCTGGGAAAGTGCTCCGAGACTCAGTCCACTACAACCATCCATCCCCAATGAGGCATCACGGCGATAAAAGACACGAAGGCCACTTTTGGAGAGGCTGACAAGTTTGGCAAAGGCAACCGCAAAGATGAAGCCGTCACTCATTTCAACCCCATCGTTCCACTCGCTTGACAACCTGTCCTCCTCAGACAGGCACCTCTTCAACCTCTTTGGGCGCGGCAGGCTCGCGAGACCACCACATCCCACCGCGCATCGTGCTTTTGAGGCAATTGCATCCGCGTATCCCGAGGCCGTTGCTGTCCGTCAACATGACGGTGCTACCATCGCATACAGCGAACTCAATCGGCGGGCCAACATCCTCGCCAATGGCCTGAGGAACGAGCATAGCATAGTAATGGGAGATCGTGTTGTCCTTGTTTTCTCACGCTCCATCGAGATGGTCGTCTTGATTTTCGCCGTTCTCAAGGCCGGCGGCCAGTACGTCCCAGTCGATGGCGGTGTGACGCCGGTCGAGACACTTGCGCACATCATCGCCGACAGTGGGGCCCCGATTGTATTGTGCCTTCCCAAGCACAGAGCCAAGGTGGAGCAGAGTCTTTTGTCTGCGCATGCACATACTCAAAGGGAAGGCGTGACTGTCATTGACGTCGATCACCAGAGCTTTGGGTCCTGGACTTTGGGCGATGCAAGCAGCCCAGCCGTTGATGTGCGCCCACAGGATGGCGCATATGTGATTTACACTTCAGGCACCACGGGGAAACCCAAGGGTGTCGATGTCATTCACAGCGGTGTCACGCACATGCTCCTGGCTGGGCCTGCAAAGCTGGGAATCATGGTTGGCAAGAAGGTCGCGCAGCAATTGAACGTTGGGTTCGACATGTGTGAGTGCTACCCCTCTTTCCCTTCTGTTTCTTTTCTTCCTGACCCTTGCTGACAACTTGGTTACAGGCGCTTGGGAAGTCCTGGCGACTTTAATGAACGGCGGTACGCTCTGCACCCGCGGAAGCGGGGACGGGAACTGGACTGACTGTCTGCGACGGGTCGACATTGTCATTTCTACACCCACCATTGCCCTCACCCGATTTCCTCGACACGACGACTTCCCCAACCTCGAAACTATCGCTGTTGGTGGTGAGCCATGCCCGCAGGCTCTGGCTGACGATTGGGCACCCCATGTCAACTTCTACAACGTTTGCGGCCCGACGGAGATCAGCATGCTCAACACGGCCCATCTGCATGAGCAGGGAGCAACTCTTACAATCGGAAAGCCGAACCCCAACACAACGCTCTACATCCTAGATGAGGACGAAAATCCCGTCAGGATTGGCGAGCCTGGTCTCATGTGGGTGGGAGGAGCTGGCGTGTCCAGGGGATATCTCAACTTGCCCGAGCTGACGGCGAACCGGTTCAAGGTCGACAAGTTCACCAACAATGGGTCCATGATGTTCAACACGGGTGATCTAGGCCGGTGGCTTCCCGACGGTAGCCTGGAGATGCAGGGGCGCCAGGACGACCAGGTCAAGATCAACGGCTTCCGAATCGAGCTGGACGGGGTATCCCGTGCCATTGAGGCACACCCGAGCGTCATTAAGGCGTGTGCGCTTAGCGTTGATGGGAAGCTTTGGGGCTTCTACTCTGCCCCTTCGGCGATTCCCGTCGAGGACCTACAGCACTCCGTCGGCATGCACCAGCCCTACTATGCCGTTCCGGCTGTCTGGCGGCATATCGAAGAGCTCCCTCTCACGGCAAACGGCAAGATTCACAAGCGTGCTTTACTTGAGAAAGCCATGGCCGTGGCTGACCGTGGCTGTTTCAGCAGCGGTTCCAGCAGCAGCGGCAGCAGTCATAATGAGAAGACGCCTGAGAGTGTCGAGACATTTGAGTTGCCACCCATGAAGAAGAGTTTCATGGGCTCGCAGTGGCTGCGTCATACCGGTCTCTCGGCGTACCGAAAGCTATTCGGCACCATCATGGCCGCCAACATCGCTGCCTTCGCCATCGTGTTGTGGAAGAATAGCGCATCTGACTACCCGCTACCCCTATCCAGTCTCTCCACCGCTATCAGTGCCAACCTTCTTGCCTCTGTCTTGTTTCGGCAGGACTACGTCGTCAACTTCATCTTCTGGCTGGCCACACGTCTTCCCACCTCGTTACCACTTTCAACCCGCTGCCACTTCGCTCATGTCTACCACTACGGCGGTATCCACTCAGGTTGCAGCGTCGCCGCATCCCTCTGGTGGCTTGTCTTCACCATCGCCGTGACCCGCCAAGAGCTCGGCGCCGTCGCCCTCGTGCTCACCTACTTGATCCTGGCTCTCCTCTCAGCCATCCTCGCCATGGCGTACCCCACGGTCCGCGCCAAACTCCACGACCAATTTGAGTGGACCCACCGCTTCGCAGGATGGACTGCCCTCGCCCTCGTCTGGGCCCATCTCCTCGTCGTGACCGTCGCCTCCCAGACCGCATCTGGGCAGCCCCTCGGCCTCTCCCTCGCCCGCACACCAGCCCTCTACCTCCTCATCCTCACCACCCTCTCCATCGCCTCCCCTTGGCTCCGCCTCCGCCGCGTCCGCGTCATCCCCGAGCCCCTCTCCGCTCACGCCGTCCGCCTCCACTTCACCTTCCACACCCCCCGCCCCTGCGCCTCCCTCGGCATCCGCATCACAGACCGCCCCCTCGTAGAATGGCACGCGTTCGCCGCCATCCCCGCCCCTTCTTTCTCACTTCCCGGCACCCTCACCACAACAGATACCACCCCTATACCTATCCCCGTCCCCGGCCCCGGCCCGGGATTCTCCATTCTCGTCTCCAAAGCTGGCGACTGGACCTCCCGCATAATCGCCAACCCCCCCACCACCCTCTGGACGCGCGGCACCCCCGCCTCGGGCGTCCTCGCCATCGCGCCCCTCTTCAAATCCCTCGTCCTCGTCGCCACCGGAAGCGGCATCGGGCCCTGCCTCCCCGTCATAATGGAGCGCAAAGTCCCCGTGCGAATCATCTGGTCGACAAAGAACCCGGTCAAGACGTACGGTCAGGAGATAGTCGATGAGGTGCTGAGGGCGGATAAGGACGCGGTGATTTGGGATACGGGGGAGAGAGGGCGGCCGGATTTGGTGCGGATGGCGTGGAGGGCGTGGAAGGAGGGGGGGTGTGAGGTGGTGGCGGTGGTTAGTAATAAGGAGACTACGGGGAGGGTGGTGAGGGAGTTGGAGGGACGGGGGGTTAGGGCTTTTGGGCCGATTTGGGACTCTTAGGGGAGGGCATAAGAGAGAGAGGGTTCCTTTTGTTTTGATATGTGTAGGTCAGTGATTGTATTGAGGCTGAGGATGAAGAGTGGGATGTAGACTCATTTCAAGGACGTCTAAAGGCGTGGCTTTTGGGTATTGTCATCGTGGCACTCTCAGGATACAAATGTTTAATCTTTGCATCGACGTAGGGTAGCGGTTTGCTTCACAATATGAGCTTTCACGACGTCTTCTGCTGCTCTTCGCAGTCCATCGCGTCGTTTTGTCTAAGTAGTGTACACATGCACTCCAATAGGTAGGCAAGAAAGTCTAGACCCGGCAGTCAAGTGCTATCTAGTACGTATAGCACAGAGTCCCGCCCTTGACATTCATGTAATCCTTCACCACCGCATCCGCGGCCAGCCCAGCCATAGGCATCACGTCGTTCAGCGAGACCTGCGTCTCGTAATCCAGACGGAGCCCACTGTACTCATTCGTCCTCGTCTGCGGCGCCTTCTGCTGCCACAGCCACCACAGCCTATCAACCTGAGTATGATGCAGGAAGAACAGCGGGTCTATCCAAAATGTTAGCAAAGCCCCAAAACCCAACTTCAACCCCAGCTCCAGGACAGGAGACAACTCACCATTCGGACTAGCATTCTGAAACCCCATATCCCCCGACCCAAACACCAACCCCCTATGAATCGCCGCATGCGGTCCCCCCTCCAAATCTCTTCTGAAGTCATCAAACACACTAATCCCCAAAATCCCATTCACCACCTCCGGCGTGTAGCTCGAGTTCCCCATATCAATAATATTCGACAGCGGATCATCCTGATACCACTCCCTACTGAGACAATGCGGCTGGACTTCCTCATTGTAATACACGGGTCGGTAGTTCTTGAACGGTCCGTCGGTCACGCACCGCCTGCCGTCCTTGTCGCGGGTGGTGGCGCCGTTTCCGCCGAAGCCAGTCACGGGGTCCCACACCGCGGCTTTGGTGGGGGCAGGCGAGTCAGCGACCCAGTCCCAGTACATCGCCGTGCCGGTGTAGCCGCAGTCGTGGAGGGCTTTCTCGTAGACGGTCATGAAGAAGCGGTGCCAGGGGAGGAAGCCGGCGAAGTCGTGGATTACGGGGAAGAGTTTTGCGTGCACGATGGCGAAGTCGTCGTGCAGGGTGGAATTTCCGTTGTTGTTGAGGCGGGAGGGTTTCTTGGTCACGCAGACGGCGGCGTTGAGGTAGGCGGTCTTTTCAGCGGTGGTGGCTTTGGACCAGGACTTGCGGAGCTTGGGGGTGGTGCAGGTTGCTTTTATGCTGAGTGGGGTTGGGCTCTGGGGGAGGGCGAGAGCGGCGCCGGTTAGGGCGGCAAGGAGGAGGGGTTTCATTTTGAGAGACGAGCGAGGGCTTGAAGAAAGAACAGGAGCGAAAGACTGTAGCTGGGATGGCTGTGAGGGAGGATGTTCTATTACTCTAAACTGAAGGAAAAGAGTCTACTTTATACATTGTGGACGAATATCTAACTTCCTGGATCCCAGCAAGAGTACTGTGCACGAGGTTGACTTTCTCCATGTGTTCATCAGATCCCCCATCCTTCCGGTGCCGCCGCCGTGGATCGAAACAGACTCTATATCCCCTCCAATCAGCTACCATCACCGAATCCAGCAACCCGGTTCCAATGCGTAATGGTGCGCATATCATAATCTGACAACCTATCGCTGACGAATACAGACTGCCTCGGACCGGAAGCCGTCAAAAATTGCACTATCGTTTCTGCTGCTCGCCCAGGCCAAATTTTCTGTCCTGGTTGCGTCCAATTGAGATCCTCGCCGTGTGCATGGGACTGGTCTGTCAGCCCTGCGCACGAGCGAGGGGGTCGTACTCTGCGGCACAGACACGATGCGAGTGTGCAGCGCCCTACGCGCCCGCGGCGTGGGCGCAAGGGACAAAAGTCCTTCATTTTATGGTCGAGAGGAGGGTAGCGAGCGGCGTGGCAAAATACTCCAGGGGAATGGGATGAATGTCGTTCTATTCTTGGCATGCCGTGTTGCGTGTCGTTTGTGCCGGGTTAGGCGTTCTGCGCAGCACGCGGATCGACGGCCCCAGCCCAGCTTCCGTAAGCCTCCTTAATGCGAAACCCCAGACCAGTCCATAGCCTCGGCTGAGTCAGGTGTCTCGCCTGTGTGTCCGTTGACGTTCTCGGAGACGGAATCTTTCGTAGCCAAATCAACGTCTTGTTTCTTCGTCTCCAACAGGTTGTCGAGAGATGCTCCGACAGGGTTGAGGTGCGATGTGACGGCGACGGACTGATTGGCGGTGGCGACGTTGTCCTCCCGGCGCTTCCGGTCGTTGGGAAGCTCGACATGCTCGGGCCCGTTGCTAGCCTCGTCGCAAGTGAGGGAAAGGCCCTTGGCGAACTGGTTGGCAAGGATCCGATCGGCCCGCTTCGCCTTCAAGTAGTTGAGGTACTCGTTCACGGCCTCGGGGGATTGCGGCTGCGTAACCAAATTTTCATGAATGGCTTTGCTCTTCGAAGAGAAATGTCTACCTCGGGCCAAGGCGCGTTGCGCCTGCCTGGCCTGCGGGTCACCACTCGCGGGCTTCGACCGGCCCATGGCGGGGTAAAATTGAGTCGGATTGGCGCAGGGCGCTCGAGGAGATGGAGGATACTTGTTCGAGGACTGCTCAGGACGAGAATGGCAAGTTAGGGTGTTGCCAATGGATCAGGGCCGCGGGAGAGTCTGCGCGATGAGCTTTAGTCATCTGGCATTCGAGTTGTGGACAGTAAGCCCAGTGGCGCATCGGCGAAAATCGAGGCGTGAAGGGCTGTCTGCAAGAATGAAATTGCGGCGGTGTGTACGGATTATGTGGGGCGACAGAAAGGCGATGGGATGGAAAGGGCGATGAATTGACCAAATGAAGGCACCGAACAGGCTGTCAGACCCACAAAGCTGTGAAATTTTGCTCCCCAAAGGGTCGGATCACAGTTGGCACTTGTGTTTGGGGCTACGTCCTCAACTTGAGCCAGAAGACTGAAAGCCTGGCTTGGACGCGACCACAAATAAAAGCAGACCGCAGACAGGTAGAGTAGCACTCAACTACCTGAACACGTGCAAGTTGTATAAGAAGCCGATCCCACCAATTGCGAACCCAATTCCAGGAAGCAGGATCCCCGCACCCAAAGCAACACCAAACAAAATGCAATCCACCCTTGCCCGCGCCTGCGCCTGATACGCAACAACATAGCTCAACTTCCCCTGCATGCTATTCGGCCGTGTTCCTCACATGGATAGTCACGCTGCGCGTCATTTTCAAGTGCTGCTTCTTCACCATCTCAACGGTGCAGCAATTCACCCTCCGGCCGCACACCTCCAAGGCCCGGGGTAAGTAGTCCTTCACCCTCTCGTTGGTCTCTCGTTGCTGATACCAGCTGTTTGGGCTCAGCACATTGCTCGTGAGCACGCTGGCTAGGTCGTTGGGTGTGCCGGGGTAGTGGCCATGCCGGAACTGAGAACGCCATTGCGCAATGAGAAAGACTCGCCCGGTGTGGATAGTTAGGGAGGGGTTGCATGAAATGGTTCACCATGTCAGCCCTACGACTATTCAATAAGAACCGTCATCTCCTGGCAGCTGTAAACCAATCATCATCGCTGAGCCGTAGCAATCCTATACGATGGTACCTGCCCTCATAGCATCAGCCGCAATGCGAACACGACTTAGAAAGTCCACCTCGGTGGATACCTGGCCGCCATGCTCACTGCTTTTAAGACTCAAGAGGCCGCTGCAGTGTCATCTCAGCTGCTCAAATTTACTTGCCTAGATAGGATTCACCGATGCAACATTTCGCCGTCAAACACGCTTGCAGCATACTCCCCTTCATAACTCCGCGGCGCAAAATCATACATTTCACCCAGCATCTCCAACCATCCCCACAACCTCTCCGACACCCCCAACTCCATCTTCATCCAACCCCAATACGACCTTGGATACCGCCTATTACTCTCGTACTGCTCAGCGGTATATTGCGCATCCACCACCTTTATCCACCCCTTTTGCAGCCCCTCCGTCAAAACATCCGTATCCGCCAACAGGAACACCCATGCCTGAACTGGCGGCATATTATACTGTTGTTTTTCTTCTCCCTCGTTATTAATCATCACAGCCTCATGATCGCTGCGCACTCCCTCCATGTGCGTCTTTCTCAACATGTCTATCCCTACACCGTCGTACAGCCCCTTGTCAGATCTGACATCAAGCTTGAAGGCTTCCCAGACTTGCTGCTGCAGTTTTCGCTCGTGCGACGCGTCTGTCGGGAGTGCGGAGCATTCGAATTGCGTATTGCAGATTTTTTCAAAGGTGGACTGATGGATCGTCTTAAGGAGCTCGGCCCATTGCGCTTCGTGTTCGGGGTGGTAGTCGGTGCGGTAGAGGATGAAACCCCAGTGGGAGAGACCATCGGAGTTGAGTTTTGCGAGGAGTTCGGCGGCGGCTTTCGCGTCCATGGTTGGCTGGAGGGTGGCGATGGAAGTTGAAAAGATAATGGCCGTGCGGGGTGACCACGTTTTGTTAACGTTCAAACGTGCAGGCACGATTAGTGGGAAAGGAATTTGGTGTAGGAGACAGTAGTGGCTACACTGTAGTGGCTGTACTGTGCGAAATGCATGCTGGTATTATGCTTTGGTTCAGGCAGATTGTGGGCGGCACAGGGAGTGTGGTGATGGAAGAGTCTGTGTTTATGCAGGTGTTTCATTAACACTGAGATTTCTGAGTTGCCATTATAATCCCACACGAGATGCTTCACATCTACAGCATTTAATCACCCCTAATACTGGCCAGTTGCGCTGAGCCAAATCTGCTTCAAGTCTCGCTGGTCAAGTCAGACCTGTCAAGATGTTAGCAATCGAATAACATGTTACGAAACTAAGATGAAATCGTACTGTATTGCTACTTACTAGTGCCTTAAAAAAGACATCGCAGCTGGGCTATATACTACAGTTACAAACGGCGCTAAAACGCAGTCCTCTTTTAGTTTGTACAGGTTATTACCCTTGGCAAGGTAGTAGTATTATCTCGGAGCTCTGCTGGATGCGTCTACAAGTTCATGTTCGCTACCTACCTAGGTAGCGTGCTACATCCTTATCTGAGAAAGCCAACCGGGGATTGAGTGCGCGTCAACCGTCGGCCTCTCCGTCATGCTGAACAAGTGATGCACCATCACCAAGCCACTCCCCTCTGAGGTGGGAAAATGAGACGCGAATCGGCCAGAAAGGTGCCAGCCTCAATCAGTTCCTCGGAAATCTCGTGGCCTTTGTGTGTTCGAGCCTACTCCCTGGGTGGGCATCATTTTTCCTGGAGGTTACCTCCAACTGTCAGAAAGAACAGTTTGGCTGAGGTTTGCAAAGGGTGCTGTCTGGGGGGAGATTGTGTTTGGGTGCTGCCCGTGATATATGTGGGCTAGGCGCGGTATATCGCTCCATCGATGCAATGCACCTACCCGCTGATGCAACCTCGGACTGCGGCGTTGTGGGAAGCCTAATGCGAGGGTCAGCTGGGCACAGGATTCACCCTGTACTCAGGCAGGTGTTCACGGACCAATGATGATGAGAAACAAATTACGCGCACATGCCGGCTGCATTCACCCGCATCCGGATCTCACCGGGACAACCCCCTTCAAAGTAGATAAAACATGGCACAGGTAGCGCCCAGAATGCTTGTCTTTCTCCAGTGGTCGCGAAAACGCGCGATCTAGCAGTATTTGCCCCAAAATGAGGTCCCAAACTATCTTCATTGTGTTTAGCCTTCCAGCATTACTAGCTGAGAAGGCGGCCGCGCTGAGGACACCCCCCGAATTTGCCACCATTGTCAACTCAAGAACTGCCAACGAGAATAATTACGACTTTATCATCGCTGGCGGGGGCGTTTCCGGGCTGACGGTGGCAGACCGTCTGACCGAAGACTCGGCTGGTAAGTACCCCCTAGTTTGGGATGCGGACTGTTTCCCAGGTTCCTCCCATTTTGTGTTGGTATGATAGGTTGAGACCTAGACAAGTAAGTCGCCAGAGCCGCTCACAACCCTCTAGTAAAAGTTCTTGTGCTTGAAGCTGGCCCCTTTGACAAAAACGAGGACAGCGTCCTGGTCCCTGGGGCTTTCTTTCCGGTGCCATACCTCTGGCTTCCACTCCCCAGTGTGCCTCAGACGGCCCTCCATGGCCGGAGCTTCAACGTCCCCGCCGGGAGAGTAGTAGGCGGTGGATCTGTGGTGAATGGAATGGTCTTTGTAAGGCCGGGGAAAGGAGAGCTGCGAGCGTGGGAAGATCTTGGGGCAAAAGGGTGGAACTGGGACGCTTTGCTACCATATTATAAGAAGGTCGGTCCCCTAAGACAACTCGCATCGGAGCATGGGAACCAGCCATGAAGGGCCAAGATTAACTCAAACCACCAGAGTGAGAACTTCACCGCCCCTGACGAAATCTTTGCAAGACGGGCCAACTTTTCGTACACCCCGGAGGTCCATGGCCGCGATGGCCCTGTGCAGTGTTCATTCCCTAACTTCTACTTTCCGGGAAGCGGTAATTAATACCTCCCTACCAAATACCCCGTTTGTACCCCCATACCGTCGCTAACCCAAAGCAGAAAACTGGTTCCAAGCCGCCATTTCCAGCGGCCTGACTGCCGTCGGCGATCCTCATGACGGCACCGCGGGAGGTGTGATGTATTTCCCGACCGTTGTCGACTTCACCTCGAGGACAAGAAGCCATGCCCGGCTCAACCACCACGAGCGCGCCAAGCAGCGCCCCAACTACCACATCCTTGCCGAGCACACTGTCTCTCGAGTGCTGTTCGAAGGCAAGAAAGCCATCGGTGTGGAGTACCTGCCCACGACCGGAGGGCCCGTAGCCACCACAAACGCAACAAAAGAGGTCCTCCTCGCCGCGGGCGCCATACACACCCCTCAAATCCTCCAACTTTCCGGAATCGGACCCTCAAAGCTTCTCAATACCCTCAACATCCCTATCATCGCCGACCTCCCCGGATGCGGCGCCAACTTCCAAGACCAGCCGAGCATCATCATCCCGTACAACTTCACCAACAACATCTCGCCTAACGTCGGGACACTCGACTCCAGCCCGGAATACAACACCGAGCAGCGAAGGCGCTACAACGAGTCGCGAACAGGGCCCTACGTCCTCGCTCGCGGCCTGAGTACCAACCTCGCTCTTCCGCATCTCTGCGCCATGACGTCCAAGTGTCTGGAAATCGTCGCCCGCGCAAGGCAGAAGGATGGCTCTGAGTATCTGCCTGTGGATGTCCACCCGTCCGTGCTGAGGGGGTATCAAGCGCAGCGGGAGATCACGCTCAGGCAGCTGGAAGGGGATACCCCTGTTGCGATGATACACTGGGACACGGCGAACTCGGTGCGGATGTACTTCCTCCGACCGCTCAGCCGCGGATCGGTCGTGATCAACTCGACCAATCCCCTGCAGGTTCCGCTCATTGACTTCCGCAGCATGACGGATCCCGTGGACTTTGACCTCGTTGCTGCGTCGACACTGATGAACAGGAAGATTATGTCCCAGGAGACGATGAAGGTCCTGGGGCCGAAGGAGGCGGCGCCGTTTGGGGAGGAGATTACTAATGAAGAGCAGTTGAGGAGAGTCTTGGCTGGAGTTGCTGAGCCGTCGAGCGCTCATCAGTGCTGCACGGCGGCGATGATGCCGAAGGAGCTAGGAGGGGTGGTGGATCCTGATATGAAGGTGTATGATGTTGAGGGATTGAGAGTTATTGATACGAGCTACTGGCCGATGGTGCTGACGGCGGCACCAACGGCGACGACGTACGCGTCGGGGGAGAAGGTATGTGTTTTGTTTGCCAGGATTCTTGGAGCTGGCTTGAGTGTCGCGTCGCGGACACCGCTGACGATCATAATGCAGATTGCCGACGCCATCAAGAAGGAGTACCGTCTCGGAAACTTTGGCGGGAAGTGAGCTAAGGGGGTGGCGCGGAGCACAAGGTTATCGTTTTTGGAGGAGGAGGGCGTATTGCGTATTTACACGTACTATAGAACTTGAGTCCAAATCCAATTGGTCGAACTGAGGCAAAGGGGCTGAGAGATCGTCTGCAACGGGAGCTAGCGCTGACAACGCCTTGTGCGCCTTTCACAGCGACAACCGGATTCTAGTGCTGCATGCTGCACGTCATATTAGTAATATGTCCCCATCGCTGCCCCCTTAGACAAAACTTACCTCAACTCAACTTGAACCCAGCCACGACATCTTCAAACCACCACCATACCTTACCCCCTTCCACGAAAAACCGACATCTCCCGACTTCAAACACCCCAGGCATAAAACTTTACCAACTCCCAACTCCCAATCAACCCCTCCTCCAAAATGGCCCGCAACCCCACCATCAAAGCCATCTTCTTCGACTTCATGGGGACCTGCCTCGACTGGCACACCCCCGTGCTCTCCGCCCTCCCCGATTCAATCCCCCCCTCAATCGCGTCCTCCCTCGCAATCACCTGGCGCCACATCTACTTCGACTCCAACGCCGCGCGCCTCGCCGCCTCCCTCCCGCCTGAAGACATCGACATCACTCTGCGCGCGACGCTGCTGTCTGTGGTATCCTCCCCACAATACGCCGAGTATGCACCGCTATTTTCTGAGGGGGTGCTCCGCGACTGTGTGGGGGCTTTTCATCGCATGCCCGCCTGGCCGGATGTCCCGCCTGCGATTGAAGTGCTCAGGGCGGCGGGGTATGAAGTCTTTGTGTTTGCAAACGGCACCCCACGGCTGCAGCTGGATTTGTGTAAATCGTCGGGGCTGAAGTTTGACATGCTCTTTTCGAGTGCACTGCTGGGAGTGTACAAGCCTGCGCGCGAGAGCTATGACAAGGTCCTGGGGATGGTGAAGTACAAGCCGGAAGAGACGGTGCAGGTTGCGGCGCATGCATATGACACGCGAGGTGCGAAGGCGGTGGGGATGCGAACGGTTTATGTAAGGCGGTGGACGGATGATGTGAATGAGGATATGGAGGTTGTGAAGGGGGAGAATGATGTGTTTTTGGAGGATATGAGCGGGTTGGTCGAGGCGATTGCTGCGCTGTAATAAGGAAAAAGACGAGGAGAGGAGAGAGGCAAAAATACGGAGGGAAAGGCAAAAAGATCAGTATGCCCAATAACAGGATTGAACTGTTGACCTTCGCATGACTTGATACAGAAGATCTGTATTAGTACGACGCTCTAACCAGCTGAGCTAATCAGGCTTGTTTCTTGTAAATTGTGGGTATTGTTGTGACTCATGAGTGGATGCGTTGGCGGGATGGATCCTCGCATCCGCTTTGAGCGAGACGGGAGTGCGCCGACACATGTGCGCCGCATGCCGTGGCGGGGTATCTTTCAAATGAACCGATATGTTACCAGTGGGATGGTCACGTTTCCTCTAGGGAAGGAGTTGGTGTTGGGTGGTGATGGGCGTGTTGGGAAGCAGCCTCAGCCATCTCCTCGTCTCGCTCTCGCCTCTCCCGGTCGATCCAGCGCTGAACGAGCCAGAAAGCCCTCAAATATGCAATCGATAGCCCGAATTCTTCCTGGCCAACCGCTTGCGCAGCTGCACCAAGTCTCCTCCGGAGCCATTTCCTTCTGTCATCGTCTTCGCTGTCGTCAACATCATCGCCAATCGTATCACTCGTCGTCTGCGCCGCGGCAACCAGCATGATCCAAAGATAAATGCCCGGCATCTTCTTCCATCGGATAGGGTATACGGCTTTGATATTGCGGTCCAGCGTTTTCTCGGTTTTGTATGATGACTTGATGCATGACATTGGCTGCAGCTTTATGATTGCTTGAGTGTAGATGATGGCTGTTTGATGGATGATCTGCTGGACGCGGTCGTCATCTGAGTTATCCTCCGCATGCTCGTCCGGACCTGCAATTGTGACTTCTCGTAACCTCTTATAGATAGACGATGCGGTTAGCTGAGCCTTTTCCCGGAATGCTTTGTTGTCACTCTGTGAGGAGGTGTCGGTGATCAATAGTGTCAAGACCCGAATATCGTCCAGCACTTTGGCCGTCTCGGGCGGTAGAAAAAGCGACTCTTCCAGCTTGGAGAACGGTGTCCTATGAGCCCTGACCGGGCACGCAAGATAGTCGCTATATTCCGCCGGTACGGGAAGCAGGAATGCGGCTGATGCCTTTCCGCTTTGGACACACAGGTCTTTCTCGAAGCAGCACGCGATAGCGTAATCGGCCCTGCGCAATACATCAGTCTTGCCCCCCCGAAAATGACAAGGGATTGATACTCACAGAATCAAAACCGACTGAAACAACGGATCACCCAGCGCCCACAGCCCCCCACGAGCGGCAACCAAGTCCCTCAACCCCCTCAAATGCGCCCACATACTTCCATCGTCACCCCAAAACCACTGTCAGTGACGCTGTCAGCCCTCTTCCTCGGCCTTTCCCTCTTATCCCCCAAGCAATGCCACATTCAGACTTGAACATACCTCAACGATAACCAAATGAATCACGCACCTCCAAATATCCGCTCGGTCATGAATCCCCGCCACCGCCGCATTCACCATCCGCAATACCTTCGCCTTGAGCACCAGCGCCTCCGGCGCGGCATTGTGGCGCCCCATCTCGCGCACCTGCGCCAGGGATGCCATAAGCAAGGCGATCTTGGGGAACATGGGCGATTGCAGCATCCAGGGGAGCATGAGGGTGCGGAAGATGACAGGCGGGTCGCGGCCGTCGATGGAGACTAGGTTGGGGGAGACGTAGCCTATGACTTGGGAAGGGGGAGAGTTAGTTTCCTTAGATACCGAGGAGAGGGAGTGACAGGTGAGGGAGAAAATACAGAAATCCATGAGCTCGCTGTTCCGCTCAGTCTGCTCGATTGGCGAGGTCTGCAGGCAGTTGATCGAGCTGAGGATTCCGCCGACTGCTCTCGGCGTCGAGGCGGTTGGAGGTGGCTGCTCTGGTGTCTTGGGTTCCTTCGCCTGGAAAACATGGACCGATCGCAGACTGGGATGCTCTGCAGCCTTTCGGACAGTCGGGAAGATGCACGGCACCGGCGGCCATCGCTTGGCGCAGTTGGAGCATGGTTCGCCGGGTTCCGAGGGGATGCACTGCGTGAGTTAGGAAGGCGCAAACTGAGATGCTTGGGAAAGAAAGACGAGCCTTTTGTTTGCGCCGGCGGCATTCGGCGCACGACTTGTGGACGCGTTTGGGTGTCGAAGGAGGCGCTGTTAAGGGCTGCATGGTGATGCGGGAGGCGGCTGGAGTTGCATGATCAATTAGGTGGTCCCAGGAAGGAGGGGAGGCGCTCGATTTTTGTGCGCGATCTTGTGCCGCACGTGGCCGTCGAGACGCCGGTCTCATTGTCTCGGCTTCAGCTGGAGAGGGGCTGTCGGGTCGGTGCGCTGCCGCCCCTTTCGGGTTCGCGGATCCTGACCTGTGGTTGGCTGGGAGATCTGGGATGGTTGCACTTATCTGATTTGTCTTTTTCCTGTCAAATTCCCGCGAAGATCACAGATCGAGGTTTGTCCAGTTGCTTGAGTCTGGACAAGAGTTCTTGCCTCAGATAGGTAGTTTTTGATAAAAATGTTGAGATTGTAATAACAGCAAATAATCAACTATCCTTCCCTAGGCCAAACCCCAGTCGCAGGCCCTCCGTCTCAGCAGTCATCCTAGTAGGCCTCAAATCAAATCTGTCGGTAATAAGCCTCAAAAGCCGCTCACGTTCTTCGTGTTTGAATGTGCCCACCCTTGTGAAACTTTCCCCTTCACTTTCCAGTGCCAGAACAAGACCTTCTACCACGTACTTCCGAACCCCTCTAGTCTCCCACCCACGGTAGTCCCCTACAATAAAGACAGCCAGCAGGTCGGATTGATGGAAGGCATCAAGGCTTGGGGCATCATTCTCCATGCCGAATCTGCCATCCCACTGGACGCTGACGCCGAAATGAGAACCATACTGTCTTTCGCCGGGGACGTGTTCGATGGGTGGCAGTAGTGTGTGATGAATGTCTTGGAGTTGACGAAAGCGGGCCCACATAGCAACCCCTTGGACTTTGAGAATGCTAGAGTTCTGGTCGAAATCATACAACCCTGAAGGATGTTTGGCGTGCGCAGTAGCGTCCAATATCTTGAGAAAGTATATGGGAGTATGAACGTCGTCCTTGGATACCGTCTGTCTGCTTGAACATAGACGTCGGAGCCCGCCCAAGACCACGACGGCGCTAGATATGGTTTCGGTTTAGAAGATCCAACAGCTGAAGGGAGGCGGAGGGGGAAGGCTGTCCAGCAAAGCTGTTTGTGTAGATCCTTATGCCACAACCCGGCGAGTTAAACATCGCCGAATCGGTCTCTGAGCTCGCTGACAAGGCCAGCAACAGCTATCATCCTGTCGGTGTCTTTGGTGAGTTCGGTGTCGAGTATTGCTGGACGAGCTGGACCTAAACTCGACGGAGTTCTAGTGTAGAACCGAATTCAATTCGAGGCTTCTCGCCATAAAATAAATCCGAGGTATACCCAAAAAACAGAATTCCCGGGGTATCCCATTCGGGAATTTCTCCGAGGCTACCAACTGCTTGCATTCCTAGTACACGGCGTCCTTAGCGAAGTTGAGCTGCCTCGTTAGATATCGTTCCTGCACCACCCATCCCCGCGTGTTGAGTGGCACAAACGCCTTGGATCCGAGATTTTCGCGATACATGAAAGAATCACCAATGCGGAATTCCCGGGCTTCATTTTGATCTAGCGACGCCTTCTGGAGAGACTTGGTCGGACGTACGATGATGGAAAGAGTTGTGATGATGGCAAGATATCGTTGGCTGAAGCAACCCTGGCTTCCATCCTCTGCCTATGTTGCAGCGATGTTGCAGTCCGCATGCTTGTGACAAGCCCCATCACAGCCGACTGTTTCTTCCAGACTGCATGGTTTCTCTGGATGATGCACAGGGAATCGATCCAAAGATACTTGAACCCCAGAGACACGGTACTGCTCATGGCATCCTTAAACGTCTTTGGCAGCTCGGTCACCATATGTTCTTGGAAGAAGCTGTCGAATGTCTCTTTACTCAGGCGGGCCGACTCAGGAAGGTTGGGACCCCAGCAGTGACTTAGAGTGAGATATGGAGCTGGGGCGACTTCGTTTCGTGTTGTTACTCGCCACTTCAGCGTGGTCTTGTCCTCGTTTGGGAGTACTTCGACAATTCTCGAGGGAAAGAATGCCTCGGTATCCTCGTCCGGCGATCGGCACTAGTCGTGTCCCTCCAAGCAGATTTGGAGCCAATGGCCCAATATATCCGGTCAGTCCGACGTGGATGAAATTCGGTGGCGGAAAGGTAGGTGTGGCGAAGGGGGTCGGTTTCGTTTTGGGGGCAGCAAGTGGAAAAAGTGAAACAGACGTTTCCACATACTGTCTCACTCTCCGAGTCCAAGACCTCGCTCATACTGTCGCCGGGGTCAATATTGTAAATGTGAATGCTGTACTTCTGGTTGCTCTCCCGAAGCAGGTAGCAGTGGAGGAATGGGGATTCGCAGTCCCATTACTCTAGGATGCGGACGAGTCTGTCTAATTACCTGGGGAGAGTTTGCTCTGTGGTTGAGCGCACCGTTTCGCCATCCCTGCAAGGGACTGTTGGGCTGCCATTAACCGCCACCGTAACGAGCCTTGCTTCTGATGGCTGGTGAGCACCCCTTGGTTTGAAGGATGCGAGGCAGCAATGCCATAGGAGGATCCCGTCCATTTAACCTTATCCAGAAGAACACCCTTGGCAATAAGGCGGCGTCCTTCCACCACAGCAATAGCAGGGTATCCGCCCGCGTTGTAGGGTTCTTGAAACTCCCTCCCTATGCCAAGCGGCGTAATATCAGGATTCCCCGACCAGTTAGGAACCCAGCTGGGGATGGGCATTTGATCGTCCCAGCGACGGTAAGACAACGGGACATGATGAACGGCCGATAAGAACCGGAGGGATCGCTCATTCTCCACGAAACACTGGGCCACCGAGGTGAATATCTCCCCTGGCTGCATTGCGTAGTCTACAAGCCGAACCCAGGGATCGCGGTCGGGGATCAACCCGAGAAGCCCAAACACCTTATCGCGGGGATCGGTAGCATTCAGCGACCTTGTCTCGTGCAACCGCTGAAGGAAAGAACCCTCTACCGGCTGGAATCTCGGGGGAAGGGAAAGAATTCCGGGAATCACTCTGTCAAGTCGGAATGGCGCAACACGCATTGGCCAGGCCGTGAAGCAGTCCCAGCGGACAGCTTTGTCGCCGAGGATGACTATCGGGACCTTGGCAAGAGCCGCCTCCTGCACGACCCACACCCGCTCGAACCAGGGACGAGTAAACAGTAGTTATCGTGAGGTTAGGCATCGCCGCATTGCGTTCCCCGCATCCGCCAACGATGGCTGCCTCAACTGGACACCAGTCCAGCACCAACGGGCTGGGCCACGGTCAGCTGTGCCTTGAAAACACACGCCGCAGGACCCACTTTTAGTGGTAGTGGGCGTGCACACACGCGTTTAAACGCGAAGATAGTGATAGAGGCAGTTAGAATGGCTTCAATACGTAATATCTAACTGTGACAACCTTGTAGGCTGCTAGTTGGGCCGGCACGGCCCGACGGATCCCCCAGGCAGGCAGCACAGTAGGGACTAACAGTGCTGCACTGTGATCACGTACTTTGCGCTCCGCTACTCTGGTTGCTTTATCACAGAGCAATAAAGCAGGCAGAGTAAATACGCTCCACTTCTCTGGGTGCCCCATAACAGAGTAGCAGAGTAAGGTATGAAGTACCTTAATAGGTAGCTAGTATAGATAGTTATCATTATAATTATAATAGCTATAAGGGACTTTAATTCCTTATATTAATATTACTGTTAAAAAGAAGGGGGTTCTGGCCAGAGGCCAGAACTGTGGGAAAGAAGCGTCTGGAAACCACCAGAACAATAAATTTGTAACCATTGCCACAGACGCGCAATTGTAGCCGCGTGGTTTTGCCACACGGCTTGCCACTACTCACAGCTATAAGGAAGGTTCTCTGGCTGAGCCAGAGAGCCGAACGAGCAATACAATCACGCAGTTGCAACCCCTTCAATTCCACAGAATCCAGAGTGCAGTGCTTCTAACAATTCCAACTGCTTCCGTCACCATCTTCACGTTCAGACGCGTGTGTGCATGCCCACTAGCGCCGAAAGTGGGTCCTGCGGCGGTGTTTTCAAGGCACAGTATTGCATGCAATTCGTTGCCAAACCGGAAACTGCCGACGCGGAGGGATAAACTGTGCGGTATTTCTTTGGCCAAGTTTCAGACTTCGTGGAGGCGCTTGACAGGCGATACAGGCGCGGAGCGGCCATATCTTTACGCGACGGCGGGGAGGCAGCTGCGTGGTCTGGGAGAAATAAATGCACTCCCGATGCGGATCCTCTGACTGTATGACGTTGTGAAAAGAGAGTACCGTCCTTGCGCGAGATCGACGCGACAGAATTGAGGCGAGCTGTCGGGTGGGTTTGGCACCCACGTCAAACGTGCCTTCCGGGTTGCATTGGCTGGATCATTTCGTTGAATCAGCATTTCAAGGGAAGGAACGGCACTGCTGTGCTGCGGAATTTCGGCGAAGATTTCGAGCTCCAGGCAGGCGCTGCTGACATAGCTGCATGCTTCTACATTTCAGGTGAACAATCACTGCCCCGGGGCGCCCGTTTCAATGACATGCACCGATCATTTGCTAATGCCTCGAAATCCAATGTCTGGTCGTGAGAGCACATTACCAGCTAAATCGCTTTCTAGTTGGGCCTTTGGTGGATACTTCATGTGTTCTAACGAAGTTGAACCAGAGTTGGGCGCCATCAGACGACACCTGAATCCCAGAATCCAGGGCGGGGGAGGTAAATTTGCCCCAGAGCCAACCAGTTTGGCTAACCGCATTGCAGTGCGGCTGGAGCCTAACGACAAATGTCAAATCAGGACTGACATGATCACTAGACGCTCAGCAAATGTCAACAATGTTCGACGTGAGCGCCAAGCAGCAAATTTGGGGTGAACCGCCTTGTTTGTCATCGGATGACGGAGCTCGTAAATGCAGATGGAGCTGTTGTTAGGCCTTGGACTAGCTAGAGCAGTGGCTGTGCCGGCAGTCAGCATCGCTGACCTAAAAGCTGGGGACGACTGTCAGCACGATCTGGCATCAGCATCAAGTCAGATCTTCAGCTGCCTCTTGGCATCTGACGGCAATGCAGATGTCAACAAAGCTGTGCAGTGTTGCCTGCATTTGCAGTAGCTCTACATAAGGACCGTCAGCTGCGTTCCTTGATATCCTGTTCAAAGCATCAACGGATTCGATTCGCAGAGCTTCCCTCTTGTTTATTTCCTTGCTTGCTCATAACATCACAATGGCCGCCCCGTCGATTTGCACGACGCCAGTCTGTCTGGAGGCTGCCTCGACGCTGGTAGCACAGATGGCTCTAAACTGGGACAAGATTGATCCATGCACCGATTTCGACAAACTCATGTGCCAACGCTTTCCCGTTCTCAACGAGCCCGACACATCGCAATTGCGCAAACTGGGCCCCCGTCACCAGAGGGTACTTCACGGCATCCTCAAAGGCACCTATCAGGAGGCCGTTAACGAACAGCTGATCTCGTGGGACTCTACCTTTCCGACCAATGCGGTTGACGAATCCAATTTCAACATGGTCAAGCGCGCATACACGGCATGCATGGACACAGACACCATCGAGAAGACCGGCACAGAGCCTCTTGTCGACCTTTTGGCCTCCCTGCACTCCCTGTGGCCCATTAACACGGGCGATCTCAAGTCAAAGATGACTAAAGCCGATTACGATGGTTTGACCGATGTGATGTCTTTCCTTGAGGAAATTGGAATCTCCACATTCCAGACGATGCAAGTTCTCAACAACCCGTGGGATCCAGTGAGTCGTTAACCGCCCATCCGTACCTTGCCCAAATCTACGTGACAGAATCTAACTAGCAGTCAGAGTGTCAAGAGCATCCAGATGTTCACCCCCACGCCCCGCCAGACGAATACCACTGAATACCAAGACCCAGAAGCCATGCTAGCGTACGCGGACGCAACCTCGCAGACACTTTCGCGGTATCTTCCAGGAAATATGACTTCGGAGGTGGCTGCCGCTATTGCCGAGGGGGTCGTGGCACTTGATATTGCCATCGCCAGCGTAACAGCCGCCAACATGCCCAGTCTCTCGCATGTCGACGTGAGATCCCCCTATCTTTGCATCATATCTAGGTCCCGCTGACATTTCTCTCATCCATCTAGAACTCGTATAATCTCACACTCAAAGAAGCCGCTAACTTCTACGGCCTCGACAAAGTCATTAAAAGCCTTGCGCCGAGTTACGACAAGTCTATTGTCGTGAGACCGAAGCCGGTTCTGGCCAACGTCACCGAGGTCATCGCGTCGCACCCTAAGACAGTGCTGCAGACATACCTCTTGCTCCGCGCTATCGATGCGCTCTCTGCCGAGGTTGATAGCACTGCCACCGGCGATGGCAAAGGCCGGGACGACTACTGCATCGCGCACCTAAAGCACGACTTGAACCACATCCTCGGCCGTTTCTTCGTCGCTTCCACGTACCCCGACAGCGTACGCAAGCTTGCTGGCGACGTGGCTAGCAACATTCGCAGCGAGTTCAAGACACGCATCGTCCAACTGGGTTGGATGTCGGACGATGCCAAGACGCGCGCCACCAAGAAAGTTGACAACATGGCCCAGACTATCGGCTACTATAGCTCCCCTACGGTCGATCTGAAGAGCCCCGAGTCTCTTGCCAACTATTACAAGACCCTGAACATTACCACCAACTACTTCCACAACGTTCTGGCTAAGCGCCTCCACCAACGTTCCCAGGAGATGGCCATGACCTCCAAGCCGGCTGACCGTCTTCTTACATACTTTGGTGGAGACGCGGCTTGGGAAGTGAACGCGGCCTACGTCCCCACCGAAAACTCTATCACCCTCACCGCCGGCATGTTTCAGCAGCCCCTCTTCAGCGACCAGCTCCCTGGCTACGTTTCCTACAGCTCCCTCGGCTCCATCGTCGGCCACGAAATCGTCCACGGCTTCGACAGCAGTGGCAGACTCTTCAACGAGAACGCCCAGCCCTTACCCTGGTGGGACAACAAGACCGTCGCTGCCTATCAGGAGCGCACGCAGTGCTTCGTAAAACAATACTCCGAGTTTGAGTACCCCATCCCCGGAGGCAAGACCACCAAGACCAACGGCGAGCAGACGTTAGGCGAGAACATCTCCGACGCGGGCGGGCTGCAGCTCGCATACAAGGCATGGAAGAAGACACAAGAAGGGAAGAAGGATGCCGGTCTGCCGGGCTTGGAGAAGTTTACACACGAGCAGCTATTCTTCATGTTTTTTGCTTCGGGGTATTGCAACTCGTTTACGCCGGAGCGGAATCTGGTCAAGTTTGCGACGGATGAGCATGCGCATGACTCGCATCGGATTCTAGGGGCGACGGCGAATTCGAGGGCATTTAGGGAGGCGTTTGGGTGCAAGGTGAAGGAGCCGACTTGTGAGATTTTTTAGATTATGGTGTTGGTGTATGACAATTTGGAGTATGGGGTGCATTTTGGGTAATACATTGCATTGCTAGATCATCTGAAAAAGACGGGCTAGACGAGATAGAATCTGTAATGTTTCAATTGGCAGGTTGTACTCTGATGCTCATCTCCGCGCCATCACCGCCTGTATGCCGGAAGTTGTGTTGGCTGGTTCAACCCTTCCATGTGCTCCTGCAGTCTGGCTTGCTCCTCGGGCGTCAACATGCTGCGCCACGCAAAGAAGATGCGATCCCATTTGACTGTCCATTCGAACCCTTGAGGGTTGGGTAGAACAAGCATTTCGTTGGGTGGCACTTTCCAGGTGAGTGCGAGGAGCCTCATGTCGTCCAACCTTTGGCCATCCCAAATGGCCATCTCAAGGCGTCGAAATGGGGCAAAATCAGCGTGTTGGAGAGGCGAGCGGCCGTGGCTTCGCAGAGTCTTAAAAGTGTCTCCTACCCGTGGGTTGCGTCCGCGTCCCATTCGAACAAGCAGGATCGGCGGCTATTAAGCAGGATCAGATCGCCCGACCCCAGTGTTTCCCTAGGCTGCGATTCCTTCTGGCGAAGGGCGTGTCCCAGGTCTGGCAACCAGGAACCGCACCTTGGTCTTGGTCTCTCTACACCGAGCCAGTCCGCAAAGGTATAGACCAGCTCTCTCTCGCACGGCTCAGTGGTGGATGAGTAAAGTGCGACTCCGCTGTGCCACATGTAGTCCTCAGAGCGTCGGGCGCAACCCGCTCGTAAGATCACCAAGCCTGTGTGTGTTTCTTAACGTAGTCAGGCGGACGAAGAATCTATGTAAACTGTGCTGATTAAGCTTACAAGGCCGTTATTCGGCCCTGGTTTAACTACCTAAAGGTTCTAGGGGTTAAGGCTATTCTACTAAAGAACAGGTATAATATGGACAAAATCGGTATAACTAATGGTATTAGGGATAACGGTCTGGTTATAGACTTAAAACAGTTAAAGCAGCTCCTTACTTCTCTTAACAGGTTTTATGAACTTTAAACTACTTAAAGCTAGCGAATTACGCTTTAACCTTCTCCTTAATATTAGATATTAATTACTTAATACGTTTAGTAACGTATATAAGAACTAATTTAGTAATTGCTAAACGTAAGGTATAGTAGTAAGTAGCTAAGGGTACTTTTCTTTACAGGGGTAATCCTCTTTAAAGCTGTATTTAAGTTTCTTTAGTACTCTAAAGCTAAGACTTTTATAGTTAGTATAGAATATACTGCTTAGTTAATTACCTCCTCTAGTTAAGAATTTCGCTTCGTTAATAAACGTTAAGATAAGTTTAACGTAATGTATAACTCCTTTCGTTAAAAGCCTTTAAACTTCTGTTTTTATTAGCTTAATAAGCTTTAAATTAGCTTATATAGGCGTTATACGCATCTAGATAGCCTTAAGGTAGTCCTTAGTGGCTAAGAGGCCTTTAATCTCCATAATATTAAGACTTTCTGCTTTACAATAAGTTACCTCTTAATCCTTTATTTACTGCTCTTTTAACACGTTAGCGCTTTTAACTTATTCTATAACCGCTCGGTATTTTTAGCGTATTAAGGAAGTTAATAAGGTTTAGCTAAGCTTAAAGTGTTCTTTTAAGAAACGTATTAACGTTTAAATTGTAAATCTACTGTTTTAAATTATCTGTTATATTACTAATACCTTAAAGCTCTTATTAACTATACAGTTAACTTAGTTTTAAATACATTAATACGTTTTAATCGGTTCGGTTATAATAGTAACGTAAGTAGTAACTGTAGTTACTAGACGATTATGTTTATCCTTAACCTTTTTTACTGTAACTGTTCTAAGATTTAACTTATTTATAGCGTTTTTTAGAGCTTTAAACGTTTTCTTCTAAAACGCAGTACTTAAGTTATAGATCGTAATTACTATTTCCTATTATTCACTTATAAGCTTATAGATTATTATAATTCTTAACTTAATGTATAGATTTACTACGTTAAGAGTAATTAAATTAATTAAGTCTTAGATCCCTTAGTTTATTATATAATATTTAAGAGTCTTAATTTAGTTAAGTTAGTTTTATAAGCTCTCGAGTTTCTGGCTGTTAGTTAAGATACTGTTATAAAACGTAGTCTTTTTAGTTATAATAAGTTAGATCTGTAGATTAGCGAATAGGTTTAGATTTGTCAGGTTAGAAAGGATTTTACGTATTATTAAAGGTTTTACAAAAGGCACTACTTATAAGCGTATTAAATACTTTATTCTACACTTTACTCAGTTAGATAAAGCCAGGCTTATAACTGTGGAACGTTTTACTAAGGGTACAGAGTTTATTAAAGCAGTGGAAGTGCAGTTGCAAAGTGACTTGATTAGGTAGAAAGGGTAGAAGTGAAGCTCCTAGACTAAATATAAAAGAGAGCTCCTTATATGTAAGGAGAGCATATAACGAAAGGCTCCTATGCTCTAGCCTAGCCTGGAGCGGTAAGGCGCCTGCGCGCCTAAGCGCTAAGAACTGCCGCTGCAGTTTAACAATACGTACTCTGTTACTTAACATTACTTACTAACCGGAATTTCCACAAGACTGTTTATATATAACATGTAAATGACGAAAGCCCATAGGTAGTCGACTAAATCCACGATAAGATAGACTGGACTTTAAGTGTTAAATACATCAGCTATATTAACGCCAGGACTTTATTAATACCTAAAGGTGATAAGTCAATACTGGTAGACATTATGTTAAGGACCCCAGTAACAGGTAAGGAGCATAATAGCGACTGGAACTGCCTAAACTGTAACACATAACGAATTAAGGGCTTAAAAGCGATAGAGAAAGGTATTATTATTCTTACTTCTATCTTAGAAACGAGGGCTTTAACAGTAATCTTTAAATACTTTGTATAATTCCATTCCTCCGTTATTATAATCTAGAATAAGCTACGTTATAGAATTCTAATAATATAATAGAATGTTAGTGATTTGGACTGATTACTGGAAAGGAGGCTATTTTAAAGGAGGATTTTATAATATAAACTTTGTATTTAAAGGTTTAGAATTAATTGTTAGTAGGGGATAGTAAACGTAAAAGTAATATAACTTAATTTAATAAGGACTTATAAATAAGTTATTTAACAGTACTGTTACTTAATTATATATAATTCTACTATTAAGAGAGCTGGAGAATAAAGTATAGAAAAATATATTTTAAATTATAACGTTAATTAAAGAGAGATAAAACTCTTTTACTTAATAACTCCTAACTAATATTTTTTAATCTACATATTAAAAACATATATTCTTAATACTTTAAATACTATCTTATAAATTCCTAATCTAATACAGTAATAATCTAACTCTTATATATTATAATATTCTAAATAGTAATATCGCTATACGTAAAGATAACAGAATACTTATTAATAAGTATTTTAATAATTTAATACTAATATATTATCTAATTTAACGTTAGTTAAGCTTACTGTAATGTTAAACTTTCGATATATTCTATAATAATATAATCTTAATTACTACTAATAATGTTTAGAACTAATATTATAATATTTTCCTTTATAAAGTATAATATTAACACTTTATTTAAGTAATTATTTATATCTATATTGTAAAAGTATATTATATATTTAATAACGATTACGTTATTAATACTATTAAAGTATTAAGTAATGTAATAATATTAGTGGTAATAAATAATATTACTATTAAGATAAGGTATAGGTTACTGTAAAAGAGGGGGATTGTTATTAAAGAGTGCCGTTAAGCGGTCCTACTCTATCCTCACTTTTAAGCAATTTATATTTTAACGTCCTAATGTTTTTCGTGTATTATATAGTTTACATGCTAAAGTTAAAGTATATTTAAATATGTTTATACCCTTTAAGGTAAATTATAATGTAATTTAAGCGTTTACTTAATTTAAAGGTAATGTTTAGTTATTAGTTAAATTAACTATTCTGCTAAAGTTCTACTTAAATTAACTTATTAAGCGCTTTAATTAAAATAAAGCTTATTTACAGTATAAGAGTTTTATTACAGTGTTTTATTTCTAAAGGGATATGTTATATATATATAGTATTAATATATTTAATATACTATTTTAAAGAGGTATTAATAATAGTAAGTTATTAAACCTACACATTTTAGAAAAGTGCAGTTTAAGGAAAGTTATTAAAAGAGAAAAAGGTTATAATTAGACTTATATTTTCAATAACTTATTTATTATTTATATACTTATCTTAAAGTATATATTAGTATATTTTAAGATATCTTATTATATATTAGTATATTTTAAGATATTACGTTATATATTAATATATTTTAAGATATTACGTTATTTACTAATATACTGCAAGATATCTTATAAATGTTAGTATACTAAGTAATATCTTAAATTTTAAGTTAAGATATTCTGTACTATCTGATAATATATATTAATATATTTTAAAGCATAACTACTGCATTTATAAAGTAGCTTAGCTATATTAGTTAACGCTTATTAACCTAATCGCTTTAACTTAACTATAAAAAGTCTTCCAGTTAAGTTTTATATCCTTAAAGCCTTTTCTTAAAGGTTAAGTTTATACGTTTTTAAGCTTAAGTTTAAAGTAATTACAGTGCTTAATAAAGTTAATTAACCTTAATCCCTTTCTATCCGTAACATATATTTCACTACCTTAAAATTAACATTACAAATTTCCTTATCCTTCTTTAAAATTAAGCAGTTACCACTTTAAGTTAAGCTAAACTAAGCTAGATTAAGTAAGAGTGTTATTATTCTAAGCTGCTTTAGCTATAGTTACTATAGTTTAGAAAAAAGACGTAAAGTTATAAGGACTTAAAACTAAGTCCTTACATTACTATTACGTAACTGCACTTTCCCTTACTCAAACGATAAAGAAAAAAACTACTGTTTTAACACTGTCTTTAATTCTGTTACGCTAATAAAGTTAAGTTATAAAGGAATAAAGGTAAGTATTATTAATAACTTAATAGCTTCTTTAATATTGTTACCTTTTATAATCCTTTTAAATATTATTATATTTAAGTTAAGGGCTTATATTACTTATAAGGCTTATATATGCTAAATTTATACTGTGTCTTTATATCGCATATTACTTTATAAGATACCGGAATGTTAAAGATACTTATAGACTTAAGTATTATACTTACTTAGCTAAAGAGTTTTTACGCTTTATTAAGTGTAATTATTACTTATATTTATTATATTAAGGAACTCAATTACGTAATTATAATAATATACTCCTTAAAAACGTAGCTAGTAACGGTAATGTATAATGAAATAACTTTATAGCATTTACAGCTTAGCCTATAGTTAATATACCTTCCCTTTAAGGCTAAAATATTCTAATAAGCTAATAGTTAGTTAATAATTAGTAAGTGGAATCGTTATAATATTTAATTAATAAGGTATTATTCTAATAGATATTATAATACTTCTATATACTTAACTAGTAAACTCTAACTAGGCCATTCTGTAAGCTGTCTTATTAATATTACCAGTCGGAACTATACTGGTTAAGGTGGAAGGGAGTATAAGTTATCACTTTCTAAAAGCTAACGTCCTGTTTAAAAGAGGTGTTAAACCTGTTAATACTTAAGTAAGATATAGCACTAATAAGACCTAAATTATACCTTAATAAGCTTAAACCCTTAATAATAAATCATTTATTTTAACGTATATTAAACAGTTAGCGACTTTACTGTTAGAAAAGTTAATTTAAAAACGTTAATTACCTGTAAATTACGTATTATATATACTAAATAATAAGGCTTAGGTAATAAAGAGGAATAAATGGAATAAAAGAGGTAAGAGTAACGGAAAATGTCCCTTAATAACCTACATTACCGTTTTAATATTATAAATATAACTTTACTAATATCTTAAAAGTTAAGTATTAACTATTTAACTTACTTCTTAAACTTATATAATAAACAGTAATTTCCAATTTAAATTTATTATCCAGTTCACTAAAGGTATCTTCTTAATTAACAATCTAAACAAACTAATCTTTAATAAGGGTAAAGCTTATCTTTTAAACACCCCTTTAGCCTCTCCTTTATTAACGCTATAAATATAGCAGTATTAACTTTTAAAAAGTAAAAGAGGTAATTAAAAGGGATATAAATAACTAATATATAATATATTACTATCCTTATATTCACTTACTAACTTATCTTCTATCTCTAGCTTACAGTTACGAGGGATTAAATCTTTACATTAAATAAGGTAGTTTAACGTAAGGAGACAGTTAAAAGTAAGATTATAAAATAACATTTTAAGTTATACTAATTCCGTAACACGTAAGTAAATAATTACTAAATAGGATATTAATACTTACTTACGCCTTTCCTATTATAGTAAATTAAAAGGTTTAATTTAAGTTGTTTATATTAACTTTATAGTTAGCTAATATACAGTATAGTTAGTTTTACATTAACTAAACATATTAAAAAGTTATAATTAAACATTATTAAGTCTGTTAATAGCTAAGCTAACAGCTGTATGCAGCAGCTTTACTTTCCATTTTACCCCACCTTACTTTCTAATATCCTCTTTAAATTACCACTTAAGCTTAAAATATAATTATATTTACTTAACTTATAACACTTAATAAATAAAACAGCTTATTGATAAACTTAAACAGTTATTAAGGTATTAAAAGGAAAGTGTACCTCTTATACCGTTAATATTAAGCCTAACAGTAACCTTTACATTAGCTACTTTAATAGCTTTTAACCTTCCTAACCTTACATTTAACTTTAAGTACAGTAATCTCTTTAGCCTTTTTTAACTCTAACTACCAGGATAACAGCTAGGTAACATACAGATTAAGTATATACTATACCTACCCCCTATTAATCTTTCTTTCTCTATATAAAAAATAGTCAGAATTAAATAAGTCTTAATAAAAACTAAATAAATACTTACCAGTATTATTACTATTTATAAACTTAACAATACGTTATATAAGATATAAATTTAAGAAGATAAGCTTTAACTTACTAACTTTCTCCCTCTTAATATCCTGTAAGTTTATATTTTTACTTATAATCTTAGTGTTGCGGCTTTCCCCGCCGGGTTAAGCAGTATCAAATGCAGTAACTAACCCATATAGGCCCCGCATTACTCTTATGGTATAATGTCTAGCTATTTTAATACCCCTTCTTATATCTACTATATCATTAAGTTAAGCGGACATGTTATTAAGTTAAGTAGACATGTCATTAAGTAGAACATATCATTAAGTGAAGTATGTTATTAAAATGGAGCATATTATTAAGTGGAGCATGTCATCAAGTGGAGCATGTTATCAAGTGGAACTGTCAGAGTTCCGGCTAAAAGCTAGAACACACAAAAAGGATATACAGCTAAGAGCGAAATTAGCGTCTAGTCGCGTGCACTCTTCTCTTTTGTTTTAAACGCACGGGCCTGCTGACGGGAGTGCCTAGAGGAACTTTAATGTCAAATTACGTAATCGCGCCTTGGCGCCACGGAACCGTAGCGCGGCCGAGCACCAGAGCTTCGCTTGGCTGAGAGGAGGGCTCTCGGAATATAACAAGACTTAAGAGTAGTAATTACTGTGTTTTTAGTTAACTGCGTTAAATTCTACAATTAAGAGTCTCAAACAAGTGATAATATTACTGCTTTTCTATCAGCGCGTAAATTACGATGTGTGCAGAGCCGCGATTTTCACACGTCAAGCCGAACAAACTGTTAACAAGCAGCTCCCATTAAGCATTAACGTTCACAAATACCGTGAAAGCCTTTAAACGATAAAGCTATAGCTAACATGAAGGCACCAGAAATCATCTACATAAGCTCAGAACACTAGATACTTTAGTTAAGGAGCTTCTAAAGCCACGCAGAGAGAGCTAACTTATGGAAATACGTGGACCCTAAAGGAGAAGAACCGTAGCTAACAGAGCCAGAAAAGCTAACGTTTTTAGACTTTTTAAAAAAGACTATTAATAGAGTTATATATTACCTTAAGCGGCTTTTAAAGCTTACAGCCGTGTAAACCACTAACTATTAAAATGATCTAGAAGACTACTAAATTAACCTTACTAAATATAAAAGTCTAAAGAAGAGGCTAAAGGTGTTAAAGGACCACTTCCAGGCCTTAATAACCCTTAAGGTCTACGCGATTATAACCAACGTAAAGGAGAACTTTAAATAACAGTACATAGTAATTATAAAGGTAAACTAAGGCTAGGAGAACACTAAAATGATGGAAGTTTATAAACGTTATAAATAACACCTTAACACATTTATTAAAAGCTATAAGAAAGTTCTAAAGTGGATTACAGAGTAGAATATAGTAATAAAGGAGGCTTAGCAGGTAAACGTTCCAAATTATTAAACGTTACAGATCTAACTTATAAAACTTACCAGTACCCTTTATATACTCTTAACTCTCCATTCTTAAACTGTTAACCTACTTACGAAAGATAAGGTAATTTATAATAAAGAGTTACAGTTCTTTTAAGTAGCTAATAACTTTAAATCCTAATTAGTAACTACTAACATGTTAAAAGTAATAAGTAAAAAGACTTAAAAAGTTAGTTTTAATATTTAAGTAAAGTAAAAGGAAGAATAAAAAGGTTTAATATTCCACAGCGAGAAAGTTATATTAAAAGTAAGTAAGTAAGTAAAAGGGTATAATATTAATAATTAAAAGTCCTTAAGAAACGATTAAAAGAACTGTAAATTACACGGAGGCGCAGCGCACTACAGTTCTTAATATGGTAATAAGGGCCGTAAAGGCTAAAGAGGTAAAGGTAGAGGTAAAGAAGTAGATTCTAAGAAGAAGCATGGTAAGCAGAGCCTTAAAAGGGTTAGGTTTAAAAGCTTAGAAGGTCTAAAGAAGTGTACCGCCTGTAATAATAATTATAATCTTAAAGATTACTAGTTAATGTTCCTTAAGCTCGTGCCTAATACATAGAAATCAAACTTTACTGTAACTATGCTAATTAACTCTTATTAAAAAGGTAATAAGGCTTTTAATAAGGCTATTAAAAAGCTTAAAGAATAAGGGCGTAAAGAAAGTTAATAACTTATAAAGGAGGTAAATCTAGCAGTAGAGAAGAGAGCTCTTATAAGCTTCCTAATAGTAAAAGGTTTCTTTATAGCAGCCGTATACCCCTTAAAAACTTTATAATCCTAGATTCTGGCATTACCTTTTATATTTTTAATAAGTTAATACAGTTTTATAATTACTACTATATACTGGAAAACAACTACGTTTACACTAAAGATTCCACAGTTCCGATCTTAAGATATGGCAAAGTAGACTTAAAGTTTACTTATTATAGTAAAAAGGCGCTCCTTTACCTTAAGAACGTTACGTTCTGTTAAGGTTTTACCTATAACTTAATCTTACTTTAGTAGCTTTATAAATAAAGTATGTAGTGGAATAATAAGCCTTTAATAAATTAACTAATTGCTGTAAATAGAATTATACTTACTAACCTTATAAGCTATTATAACCAGTTCGTTCTTAAGCACATTAAAAAGAAGGTTACGTACACCTCGTTTGTAACGCGGAAACGTTACCACATTAAGACTTACAAGAAGAAGCCTGCAATAGCGACTCCTTATCTCTGGCACCTACACTTAAGCTACCTAGGTAAAGCTGCTATAGAGCACCTTATTTATAACATGGAAAGAGTACACTTTTAAACCCTTAACTACGTAAAAGACTTATAGGGTAATAACTCCTGTTAGGTTTTTACAACCCTAACCTGGCCAGTATGGTTGGAACAGTGTGGCTGGATCCACGCAGCCGCTCCGCGGCTGCATCCGTGGATCTGCACAGCCAAGAACGCCAGACTCCACTGCTAACCTCGTATTCAGTCAGCCAACCTCGCTTCGCAGAAGC
>Ga0247780_1000279_pt1 | contig 51253 bp, 34 predicted proteins | sample UWRJL079202R5_FD_179927 | JGI IMG/M metagenome (GOLD analysis project Ga0247780, IMG submission 179927) | Plant litter microbial communities from Arlington Agricultural Research Station in Wisconsin, United States - UWRJ-L079-202R-5 | ecosystem: Environmental > Terrestrial > Plant litter >...
GGACGAGATGCGGAGGGGAGGGTTTGGGGGGCTTTGGAGCCGTTTCCACAGGAGGGAGGGGCGGGGGAGTGGGTTTGTGAGGAGGAGGAGGAGCAGAATGGGGCGGCAACTGTGACCGCGGTTTTGACTGGCAGTGATGGCGGTGAGGATGCAGTAGCAGGAGAGGTAACTTTGGAGAAGAGGAGGATCTTTGGGTCGAGGATTGCGCTGGTCAAAGTGCAGGCTGTTGTTGATCAGGATGAGTCGGCTAGGCCAGACGTTGTGGTGGTTGCGCCAGCTGAGAAGGCGGTGATTGCAGAGAAGGAAGCGTTGGAGGAAGCCAAGATTTTGGATGACCTGTCACTTGAATTCTAGCTCAGTGACATTAGGTAGTTTTCGTCAAGATCATGATGCGGCACAGATCCTCTGGCTCTGCTTCACTCAGCTCTCACATCTGCGCCTGCACTTCGCGACTGCGTTTGTGCAGTCCGTACTCACTTGGCAAGGAGATACGTAGGTAATCTGGGAACATTGCAAAACTTTGAGGCGCGTGGTCAGAAACCAGAGAATTTCAGGTGACGGGGAAGCGGGCTGTGGGGTCACGGTAGCCCTCCCTGGTGAACAGTGGGCGGTTCCTGTCATGCAAACAAGCTGGGTCCATAGCAGCTGACCAGAACCTCAAGTACCACAGGCTCAGGCGTGCCAGAACAAACATACCTACCTTAGGTACCTAACAATGGTACCTACCGTCTATATAAGACCAGGACTTTCTTTCGACAGGCAAAAGTCTCAGCACATCGAATATGGATCCAATACTTCCGTCATTCCTGCAGCACTACACCAATCACTTCTAGCCATTATGGTTCAGGCATTTCCCATGTTCGCAGCTTTACGCTGTTTGCTCTTTTCTTCAAGCTTCCTCTCAAGTTTCGTTTCCGGCTCACCGGTTGAGACGCAAGGTCCTGTATTGGGGCAGCGCGTGGCACCCAATGGCTATGCGATCGGCTCGATACAATGGAGAGGCCATTTGGAGAAAGGAAAGCCGCTTGTCTACCTAAGCGGTAACTCTTTTGAGGTATGCTTTCAGTAGTATCCCTTTCTGTAACTAGGAGCATTTGATGACGATTATCTGGATGTTAGGATATCGAGAAGCAAGCAAAAGCTCTCCACCCGAACTACACAATCTTTGCTGCTGAAGACTCTTCTGCCATGAATGACACCCGCTGTCAGAGTACGTCGATACTGATGTCAGTTGGATATGTAGCTACTGACGACTCACCCCTGCCAACTAGCAAGATATTAAGTGTGGGTGGCCCGCGATCTCAGCGCCTGCTCCTCGTTCCTGGGCAATCTGGGACGGCGTCAAGTATCTCCAGCGTATCACTGGCGACTGCTGCGGCCCCGCCGGCCCCTTGGTTGTGTCTTGTGGGGGTGTCAGCTGCTCCTGGCAGTCTGGCATCTATTACTGCAATGCTACGTCACATAATAATGAAAATTGGATCCTGAGTGTTACAGGTTCGGTTCTGACGTACTACCTCTCAACAGGGGGTGGCGCCGAGATTTGGGAGCTGTAGGTTGATTGGGGATGCGCCTGGAGTTATTGCCAGTCGGTGCACAGATCATGATACTGGTAGGATCCTGGGTAAGAATAAGCAAATCTATTCATCTATTCGCTCAATCAGGATCTGCATTAACTGTTAGCGTTTGGTTTAGACGAGGCACTTGACTTGCAGGGCTGGACTACTTTTGTCGGCTGGGCTGACTGTTAGGATATCGGCATGTTGTGGAATGATTCCACTGATATCCATGATTTCTTTGCAGGAGGATCGTTAGAATACGGTAGCAATCCTTGCAACTGGCCTGATCCCCGCTCTCCGCACCTGATCAATCTCCATCTGAGTCTGCAGCCTCAGGGGAGGAAGGCCCAGCTGAGTCCGCAGATGCCTGGATCAGACTCCAACGTATCTACCGCCGGCATCATCCTCAAGGAAGCTTGGCCAGATGCGTGATCTTCTTGCCCCACTCATCCGTCTCCTTATCCGACTCGGACTCCAAGTCATGAGCATGATACCCCAACTCAGCATAGACCGGGTGATGGTAGTGAACTCAGCGCCTGTGCAGGGTAGCCGAGAGCCAGCAGGTCCAGGCTGTGAGCGAAATGTTCCCGGTACCTCCCAATAAGAGGGAATTTGGTTATCTTGTCGACGGTGAGGCTCGCATTGTAGCAAGTCATCTCTGGCCTCTGAGGTGAGGAATACAGGAGTCGGGGCCGGAAAGACAGTGTCGAGGGCGCATGCAACGCCGTCAAGAACTGTCATGAAGTCAACGAGAGTTGCATCCGCTGGGCAAACGATCTGCCCTACATGGTCTTGTTGATGATTATCTCTCGACGGCGCGCCCATTGGCGGACACGTCGGCGGTTGGCCAGCCACTCAAAATTTCCCTTCGCTCTGCGAATTCGGGCGTCAGCTGCCCGCTCGTGCAGTCATACGATGCGTTGCATCGACCGATGCGAGCCAATGGGTGCCATTTCTGTGCCTCCAGCACCAGGCCATCACCCGCCGTCAGGACACTCGGCTGCTATTCGAGAAGGGGCCTTCGAGCCCCTCACCTTCCAAATGAATCGCCGAACTGCAAAGTGTCTCAGAGCACCGTGTGCGACCGCCACTGCGGCGTCGGGATCATGTCTGTGTCGCCAAAGAAGATGGGAGCGAAATGTGATATATTCTCATGGCGAAAAGCACTGTACAACATAAAAGATCATCCCATCATTAATTGATCCCGCAACCCAGCATATCCAAGAAATAAAAAGGTTCAGATCGCCTGGCGAAGACGCCGCGGTATTCGGATTAAATGATGCAGAAATCGCAAGGAAGGCAGCACGGAATGCAGAAGCAGAACCGGCCGGGACAGCATCCGCCGCGGTCGCCACCACGGAGGGTGAGTTCGGTTTCGGGATGCGGCCTTTGCGGGTCTTTCTGCGGCGTCAGCGTGGGCATATAATAGATTTGTGGAGCACTGGTAGATCCGCGCGGTAGCCCGGTATTACATACCCATCGGCTGGAACGCTGGCGGCTGCGTCATCTGCAGCGCCCGAAGCTGGACGGGCTCTGGCTGTTGGGGGTGCTTGGCGGCTTGGTCGCGAAGCGGCTGCTGCTGGGAGGGAGACATTTTGGAAAGATATTTGATGAGCTAATGATGAAGGGGATTGTTTCTGGCAGGAAGAGGAAGAGGAAAGGGGGAAGACTGGGACGGGAGGATTTGATCGACGACTTAATTAATAGGCTATGCAAGAGCCACGAAGCGAGTAAGCAGCCCGCGCCCCCCCCCACTCACAGGCCTAGGAAGGCCTGTTTTTTGATCCATGCAAGGTCCGGCGATGCTGAAGGGGAGAGCGTTAAAGACTTGGTTCAGTTACGTCATTACCTGACGATCTTAACCCTAACCCTGCTCCAACAACCGTACCCCGGGCATTCGCGCTTTCGAAGCTCTCATCCTCGTGCACCCACGCTAGGTAATAGGACGGAGTTCCATTCGGAGCTAGTAGGGCGAAATCTCAATCGGCACCCCGGCTGGCCTGGCCGCATTTGACAGAACAAATTCCTGCGTTTCCCAACAGGCTATCATGATGTAATGAGGGCCCCTCAGGTACAATATAAATCCGCCTCTCATGGTGCGCATGATGACTTCTATATTTCATCGTGCAAATCTGGCCTCTTAAATCGTGAATAATGCCTCCTACTAAAGATTCAGGCTTTCCTATTTTAGTCCAAGATGTATCAGGGTTTCTCACAGACATGTTAACTGTAGAACTACTAGACTACTAAACCACCATAAAAGGCTTACACTTCTCCTCGTCAAAAGCCTCCCCTTGCATAATCCCACAGACGTAGCAGTCTCCCACGAGCTGCTCATACCCTCTGTTTGCAGGTCGAAAAGCCAGAGGTGTGCGCGAGCCGCGGACCAAAAATATCCGATCTCCGGGTTGCATCTGTGGCGGGCCGAGACCTAGTGGAAAATGACTGTCAGTTCTTTCCCTTTGAAGGTTAGTTCGGGCAGGGAAATTTGTCAAGCATGAGTACTCTTCCCCGGGACATCAGCGCCGCCATGAAAGATACAAGGGGGCAGTGTCAAAAGAGGGTGATTTGGCATACCCATGTAACCCTCCTTCGTCACAAACAGTCTTCTGTACAGCGACCGTAAGCGTACGTAGAAGGTCTGATAAGATTGGTCCTGCTGGGTCTTCTCCGCCGTGGTAAGTCGGGTCATCGTGTCTCCTGTATACATAAAATTGAATGTCAGAGGCCAAGTGTCTTCGATTTTCTTCCCTATCCGAGCGAGCCAATGGAGGCCTCTTGAGCCTAAGAGCCGCAGCACCACACCGCCCAGGAGAACTTCAACCCTGTGCCTTTTGTATTCGCCGATATATTGCCGCTTGAAGACCTGGGATGGGAAAGAAAGAAGCTGGAACGCGGTGGCGCCGAGCTTTACCATGTCGTCGGGGATGTCGTCGAGGTAGATGGTTTTTATGAAGGCTTCGAACATGCCTTGGCCATCTGGGTACTTGCGTCCAGGCTCGAGGCTACCTGACTGCCGAATCCAACTCACGAGCAAGGCCGCTGTCTGGGGAATCAGCGCAGCTACCGAGATGGCGGTGCTTTCTTTCCTGAAGGGCGCGTCGGCGAGATCTCCGACCTTGACGACTTCGTCGAAGCAAAAGCCATTCAGCTGTACTTGGTCGCCCCCGAATATGGCGGGACAGGAGCTGGAGGCGGCAGAAGAGTTGCCTGCGGCCTTGAAATCGTAGCGATAGGCGCCGTCGATGGTTTTGTAGCTCAGCGCGCTGGTGAGACCGTGTGTGGACCAGTCTGGTACCCAAGACGGCAGCTCGTCATTCGTGCCCATGACCCTGTGTCCTACCATACTGAGGACGTCCAGATTTTTCGCATGCTGGATAATTTTCATGGCGGCATCCACATAGACCTCCTTCACCGAAGAGAGATAATTGGGAACGATCCCATACGCCCTATCTCCGGCTAGCTCCTCGTGCATCCCCAGGAAGGCATAGATCTTATCTCGTGGTTCAGCGGCCTGCGCAAAACGATGGTTCTCAAGGAATGCAAGGAGGTTGAGGCTGGTCGAGGCGGCCCTCGCTTTGTGATAGGAGAGAATGAGCTCGACCACCTGGGCAAGCGCGCTCATGGTTGGGATGATGTCGACCCGCACGATAAACATCTCGCGAGGTAGGGCGAGGAAGCCAATGCAGAATTCAATCCATGGGAGCGAAGTGTTGTTGGAGTGGAGGTATGCCTCTCGGGATAAAACAACCTCTTGTATGATCCAGGTTCTGCTGAACCAAGGCATTTGGATGAGATACTTGACAGATCTCCAGGCGTCGTCGGCGGGATCGGGCAGGCCGGATGCCTTCCTAAGCCGTGTGTCGGAGAAGAGGAGGTAGCCGAAGTCCAGGTCCCAGCCAAACCTCACGCACAGGCGATAGATACTTCTGAGGATATCTAGTGCTTCTGTGATCGGCTGGCTGGGCGTGTCGTTCCCCAGCCATATCCGGACGGCCGAGGCGCCACGGTAGATGCGACCCATGAGGGGAACTTGGTGTCCCTTTTCTGCCAGATCTTCCTGGTTGATGCACAGGGCGTCCACCCAGAGAAGTCGTGGCGACTCCGGCAGCCGAAATGCCCTGAGCGCGTCGGCGAGGTTGGACACGATTGATACCGCTAAACCGTTACAGTACAGCGTCTCTTTGGGGTTGGGTTCACCCCAGCGGTATGACAGTGCGTCGTATTCAACTCCTGGACTGGCAAGTGGGACATGCACCAGCTCGCATCGTAGCGGCGCTGCACCCTTTCCTGGGAAAAGTCGAAGGATGCGAATTTCATCATTGATCTTAGCACCGTCGGCTGCCAGTGGCGCATATACCAATTTGGACGTGCTTTCGTATGTGGCGCACGAGGATGGTGGTGTTGTTGGTGTCTTGTCTGAGTCCGGTTGTACGGCGGCGGCCCCCTGGGGTGGAGGGTCTGGGGGGTTTACTGTGACCCGAAAAGAGCGCTGTCTCCTTTCGTCGGGACCGGGGCCGAGAGATTCCGTGTCCGCCCAGGGAGGCACTTCGGTCGGCGCCTCGAGCGGTAATTGAATGCCGCCATCGGTTCGTCTAACTTGATTGATGGCGTACAATAGGTCTAGCATAGCTCTGGCTGTCGTTTCTGACTCTGTTGGTAAGGTGGTGACCGAAGTGCAAGACCGGGTGAAATTGCGGGAGGAAAACGTCAAATGGGTCACCTGACACCCGGTGTTAGAGCGCGTCGCGCTTTCCAGATTTTACCGCGCTGCCTTCGCGGCGGCAACTGAAACGCCGCCCCTGCATACGAAGGCTCGGGTCGAAAGAACATGCTGCCCAGCCAGTGCGCAAGGTGCCTTCTTACTGTTAATGAGGCAGCTCATGGTTTTTCATTCAACGTCGCTTTACTTCGGCCATCTCCAATTCTCGCCAAGCACTCGTTCGTCCCACATCACCGGAGTTGTTCCCAATGCCAGACCGCCACCACAGGCCGCACGGGCTTAGCGGCCAAACTGCGACACATTTCTCAACAAATGGGATAATAGGATAGTGGTCAGTACTTCTCGTTGTGGACTTGCGTCACAGCGATCTCAAACCGAGCGGAAGAGGGTGCGACACAGAACAGACCGGTTTTTTGTCACAGATTGCACTACCCGCCGAAATTTACAACATTAAGTCCAGGACCCAGGTTAACCTCGATTCCTGGTTATCCCAATGCTTAGCGTTAGTGGTTTAGTGGTAAAATCCATCGTTGCCATCGATGGGCCTCGCGTTCGATTCGCTGCTGACGCAACAGGACAGGTGTGGGACCCAACCGTGGGCGAAGAAGAACCAAAGAACCATACACCACGAGTTTCGGTTGACTGCTTTCACGGCTGCATGAAGGTTGTAGCCCGAAAAAAACGGGATTAGGGCTGGCGCCTCCCAATGCAGTATATCCTGGCAAATATATGCGAAGGTGATTGCAGGTTCAGGGGCGCAGGGTGCAAGGCGGTGTCGCGCTAATCAACTACCCATGATTTTGTGCCAGAAGGAGACGAAAGAGACCGTGCGGGCCACCCCTGTTGTAAGACGGCAACACCAAATCGCCGCCATATAATTACCTAGCAGTATGGTATGCAACGACCGCCCAGCAATATTCCTCAAGTGCCGGATCTCATACCTACCTTCAAAGAACAGGCAGAGATGTCTCTCGGCGCCTTGACAACGACTTTTACTCCGGCGTCAACATGCGTCCAGTCGTTCAGCCACCTTTACATCAATCAAACCCGGACTCTTACAGGACCGGCCATTGCTGGACCTCTCAGCGCAGGCGACTGCTTCCCAGACAATTATGATATCCATATCGCCGACCGCTACTACTCCCCGGGCGTATGTCCGGTGGGTTATACACCGGCCTGCAGCTCTAGCAACACCATCGACGGCACTCTAACCGAAACCGTCGTCACCTGCTGTCCATCGTGGGTTAACACCAAGCATGGAACCTGCACTGCAAGAACAATGCTAACTCGCCCGGGTAGACTCATGAGCTGCGTAACCCCACAGTGGAGCTGGGAGTCAACGCTGCCCTGCTCCCGCATTCTCGAGGATGCGAACCAGATGACCGAGCTGACATACCTTAACCCCAAAAACGGCCGGCTGAGCATGCTCGTGCCCTGGACGCCCCTGTGGTACTACGGCCTTGGCATTCAGATTCGCCTTCAATCCACCAATGCCGAGGCCGAGCCGGGACCCACTGGACCAACTAACATTGGCAACTCGGGTGGAGGCAACCAGGGGCTCAGCTCCGGTGCTGTTGCCGGCATCGCCATCGGTGTGACTTTGCTCGTGCTCTTGGTGATAGGCGGGGCTGTTGGAGTCTGCGTTTTTCAGCGCAGAGCCCGCAAGCGCCAACAAGCACTCGCATCACCGCCGCCTTACAGCACCGCTCCCTACGAAACGGACGGGCAGGGTCTCCCCTCCTCGGCCGTGTACAAGACCGAAATCGTAGGACACCAGCGCCCAGCCGAGCTGTATCCTCTGCACCACGGGGCCGCGTACGGGAGCCAGGTGCATCTTGCGCCGCAGGAGCTCGAGCAACCAACCAAGATTTACGAGGCCGGAAACGGTATGAACACGCCACATGGTGCACCTACGTGGTCGCCACCACCGGCTCATCAGGCGTATGAGCTGAGCCCGCACCCGCAAAACTTCGCACCGCCAACGCCAGTTTATCACGGCGGCCTGGAACAGCAGCGGCAGCAGCAGACCCATATGATGGGCCAGGGCTGGGCGGCACCCCATTCTCCGGGAACATGGGACTCGAGCTGGGCGAGGTGATGATGGTTGTCATTGTAATGCTCATTTTCTTGCATGAGGTTCTGAGGAACAAGGGTCTAATGGTGACAAATTCGAGGGATTAGTAATATCGCAGGAGAAAATCCAGGCCGCGCTTTCCATAGAATCCAGATTTGTACGTGCGTCCGGCATATGAGCGCCCGCTGTTCCCCGTTGGAAGTCACATCATGATTCCTTAGAGCCGCCATTGCTTGGCTGTCTTGGCAGTTGTACCAACCAACAGGGCAACTTGGGGACGCTGAGTCAAGACCAGTTGGGTTGAGAATGCTTCTCCGTCCTGTGCAGCCAGGACTCCGCTCGCCTTTGTAGGATGTTGATAGATGCAGACGGCAGATAGTCCCCGGGCCGGATACCGGTAGCAGTATAGTATCACAATAAAGGTGTTCTACCAAAAGCTGTAAAGAAAATGCAATAAAGATTGTTGTCACAAATTACCACTGCATTAGAAAGCGCGAAACGTTCATTACTCTAACAAGTAGTAATTGCTACCCTAACATCAACCACCATCGATGCTGATAATCACGTAATTCCGTCAACTTTGATCAGCCCAGATCAATCCCGCCTCAGCTCCAGCTAATATCTGCCCCCTGGGGAGCTAGCCTTGATGTGAAGGGGCATTTGAAGCCGAAGAGCCAAAAAATAAATAAAACAATAGTCTCGTGTAATGACAAGGTCGTCAGTTCAATTCTGGCAGCGGGCATTTCTTTTTGCTGGTCTCTAGGTCATTTGAAGTCGTGGGAGAAACCGCCAAATGTCTCATAGCGTTGGATCGTGAAAGCGTGGCGCTTCCCAGTTCTTTTTTACCGCGCGCCTGGCTCTGCTGAGCACGCTAACACTGTGCGGCCGTAACTGAAACAACACCCCCAACAGCCTCAATTCAAGCCATATCGCATGCTGCGTGTCGCAGGGGCTACTTTTTACTTCATGTTATCCATGGGTAGGCTTGCGCAAATTGCAATTCGTCCTGGCAGAGGCGTCTATATTGACTTTTTGACATCTGAGTGCTCAAGGGGGTCATGCCACAATGACGGACGGTTCTGACTCAATCTCGTTGCATTGATGGTGGTCATTGGTGATGGTAATATAGAAACTGCGGTATGAAGCTCTTTGGGATGCGCTCTTGAGATCATAGGAGTTCAGCGGACTTGAGGAGGAGACAGAATAAAAAAGGACTCATCGCCAAGGGGATGGATGGTTGCTAAGGACCAGAAACTGCCCGGCCTAGTCAACGGCTATGTATTATTGGCCGTCAGTTAGACGCGGCCATTGTTACCAAGACCCATGCTCAGCCACTACTTAGCGCTTATTGTTGGTAGCAAGACGAAAAGTGCCTAGTGACAAGGAATCGCAACAGTGGCCAACAGCACTTTCACCAGGCCCGAGAAGATGTGTCCTGAAGCGCCGACCGGAATTCTGGCGCTCCGGAAGTCGATGATGATGAGAGCTTGTCCGCGAATGAGTAGGAGGGGGTGATGGGTTGTTCGAAACTTGGGTTGCTTGGTATCAACCGGGACAGACAGCGTCGACTTGGGGTCATGTTGAAATCTTCCCTGACGATGTACCTATATAAGGGCTGCTTGCAGCTACCATGACTCATCGACTAACATGCATCAAGTCTTCAACCCTCTTCTCGTCAGCAACATCAAGAAAGACCTCGCACCACCAAAAACACCAAATTAGACGTCGAACAGCAACTCCTAAACGTCACACTACACCTAGACAACTCGCACACCATCATCTTTCACACGACTCGGGGAACTGCCGTCAGACCCCCTTTTTCACTACCCGCTTTCAGACCACCAATTCTCTTGAAAATGCCTGAGGAGACGACGCAGCCGCCACCAAACCCTCCAATGGGTATGTATCAGCTCACACGGGAGCACCAGTGCTCCATAAACCTCAGAGTACAATCTAACACAGCAAACAGACCCAAACCCGCCTCCCGAGACCGACATCCGTGGTGGCCGTGGCGGGGTGTGTCCTGGCAAGGCCTGTGGTTGCGTTCCATGCTGCCTGCGATGCGATCTCTGCATTGTGTAATAAGAGTAGATATGGTGGTTTGGGCTTCTAGATTTAACTTATCTTACTCCACGTGCTGGTTCGCTGGAGTCTACGGAGAATTGTGTTGGGGTTTACGAACGGATTTGCGGGATCAAAGGATGAGACAAGTCTTCACAATGCTGTACATTACTACGATAACAATGGGTATATTGTTTTGCTCTCGTCTTTCGCCGCGGCATTCGCATTGTGACGTTACATGGGGTGCATCTCCAAACTTTTCGCTCGAGTTCTTGAACATCAATAAGGAAGCCTCTCTAAGGGCCCAGATCTCTAAGGTGGTTTGCGACTTTATGAGCATGATGGGCAGATACCACATGCCAAGCCTTGTGTACTGTATTTACTATTGCAGGATGTCACCATGTGTCTTGGGGGCTACAAGGGTGTGTAAATGACAAGCTGTTTTGTGTTGACGAAGACGGAAAGCAGGGAATCAAACTACAACGCCAAAATCTGGACGTCTTCCAAAACCGGGCCAGCACACGCCACAAGAGTAGTCAATCAAAGGAGCCATGGGAATCGCAAAACGGGCGGCTGCCGAGATGACCGCCCCGCAATGCCAGGAACTCTGGGGAACGGCTGTGGCGCGCGCAATTTAAATACCCGGATGCGGAGCCTACCGCGCGAACTCAACTCCCGGCATCCAATCACCCGCCCGCCATTACCATTTTCCGCTTCGGAGACATGATGCCGTAAAGTGCTCGATCTAAATGTCCCAGCTTCTTCATCATGCATCCGAAAGCGACCGTAACATGCGCCTCACAGAGTGCCATTTCGCGGGGTGCCCCTTTTCGTTAAAAGGGGCATACCACCAACCTCTCGTTCTCTCGCTGCTTGCATTTCCAGATCGTCAGCAATACCCATTCACTTGGAATCCGTTACCATGAAGTCCTTCACATCACTGCTCATGGCAGCATTGCCATGTAAGTCACCCACCACAAACATCTCCATCCGCTCCAATGACCCGCAGCACTAACACTCCCCAGTACTCACCCCCATCCTCGCCCAAGATGCAGCAGTCCCCTACACCGACGCCCCCTCCGGCATCAGCCTCAACACCTGGCCCCGCGGCGACGTAACCTGGGGCATAGCCCTTCCGCCCAAATCCCTCTCTTCAGACGCCACCGAATTCCTCGGCCTCCTCACGTGCCAAGGCACCGGATACTGCGGCATCTCCCTCGGCGGCGGCATGACCAGCTCACTTCTGCTGCTTGCCTACCCCAGTGGCAATAAAGTCCTGACTTCCTTCCGCTGGGCAACCGACTACGCGCCTCCGGCGGTTTACACCGGGGATGCAAAGCTCACGCAGGTCTCTTCGACCGTTAATTCGACGCATTACTCCGTCCTCTTCCGCTGCCAGAACTGCCTGTCCTGGAGCCAAGGCGGGGAGACCGGCGCGGCACCTACCAGCGTAGGATTCCTCGTTCTAGGCTGGGCGCACTCGAACACTGCGCCGTCCAACGGTGCGTGTGCGGACACGGCGAGGGTGGGGATCCACTCGTCGCAGGGCATGTTCGGCGCGGAGGTCACTGAGGATATGGAGAAGCCTTTGTATAGCGAGTGGGCGGCCAAGGCGACGGATTCGAGCGGGTCGGGGATTTGTGGAACGCTGCCGGTGGTGACGACGTCGGCGGTGATGTTGCCAAGCCCGACGAGTGTGCCGGTGACGCCGGTGGGGTGTGGACGGAGGAGAAGGGCGTTACCTAGGTAGTGTTGTTGTTTCTACTACATAAAAATATTATCGCCTTTGATTCAACGAAGTGTACCATAATGCATGCGATGTCACCATTGGGGGAGCTACATCGATGCCCGAATTATGCCAGCCAACCTAGCTACATCTTGTCCCACCAACACTCCTACAAACTCTCTCTTACCTCTTCTATTGCTTAATCCTGAAGTCACCAACCTTCCAGTATCGCCCCCATTATTCGGACACCAAGCTGTGCAATCATAACCACCTCCCTAAAATAACTTCTGGCGATGCATCACGGCCGGGCCAAAGTTTCACCGTCTGACATGAATGATGTAACCCGGGATTTCTCACCGTCAATATAAAACAAGCACAAGATGACTCTACCTACTTTACCTTACCTAGGTTTCAAAGTTCGGTCCATATCCTCTTCACCACATCCAACCTGTTAACAGCACCTACTTCATTCCCCGAAAATACATCCAGCCCCTACCATGGACGCCGCCGCAGCATACGACCTCGGCCCCCTCCCCTCAAAAATCACTGGGGGCTGCCTCTGCGGAAGCCTCAAATACGAAGCCCACTTCCCCTCAAACCACGACTTCAAAGATAATGTCCGTCTCCCCTCCCCTCCTCCCCCACTTTAGTTCCTTGATTGACTATGAACATGCTAACACCAACCCCCACCCCCCTAGTCCGGAACATGCCAATGCACACAATGCCGCCGCTCGACCTCGCACCTCTTCTTCATGTGGCAAAAAGCCCCCTCCTCCCTCTTCACATGGACAACACCGACCACAACCCTGCGGAACTACTACTGCTCGCCCGGCAACGCGCGCGGCTTCTGCTCTGGCTGCGGGACATTCCTGTACTGGCGGCGGGAGGCGGGGCCGAATATCAATATTGCCATTGGGACGGTTGATCCGCTGTATTTGTTTGGGGAGGGCTGGGAGGAGAGCGGTGGGGAGGTGCCGAAGGGGGGTTTTGGGAGGGCGTTGGCTAATGGCTGTGGGGGCCATGAGTGGACGTGGAATGAGATACCGGGGGTGACGGATGGGTTGGACTTGGTTGGGGCGGGGGAGAGGGGGAGGGGGGAGAGGGTTGGGGGAGACGGGGAGTAGGTTGAAGAAACAGCCTGGTAGTCTGCGACGAATCTGGGCACGCGAAATTTCCTTATAATCGTAGAGCACGGCGCTGAGGCGCCCAGAAATGGAAGTCCGCATCACCATATATGGCGGCCCCGGCTCTAAACCCCACTTGTCGCGCATTACCACCAGACTAAAAAGCACGGAACGTTCATTACTCTGATAAGTGGTAATTGATGTTATATCATCCCAAAATCGACAACCACCCATGCTTATGGTCCCGTGGATTTTCGTCAGCTTTGATCAGTCCAGATCAATCTCGGCTCAGCTTTGGTAAATATCCGTCCACTGAGCAGCACAGCCTTGCTGGCAAGGGGCAGTTTTAACCAAAGAGCCTAAAAATTGTCCCTTATAAGCAGGGGCCCAGAACTAGGACATTAAATTTGCAATAACTACTACTACTACCTAAAGCTTCATAGATAATTTCTGCCTCCTTCTGTTTAAGAATGTTTATGTTTTGTTACTAATTGTTAATATTAGTAATTCTTATAAAATACCTGTACTTATTAGATTCTTAGGAGCTGAAGGGGTGTTTTATACGTCAAGACCTGTAGTGCTCGTTAAATAGCTGTATTTAAAAGACAGCCCAATACTAGGGTAACTATTATGACCTGCACCTGACACAGGCATCGAGAGGACTGGCACAGGTTAAGACAGAACGTATGGCAGGACGCCAAAGGCTGGGTGGGCGTTCCGAAGACGGCTTGTTGAGCTAGCACTCCTGGACAAGGGGTTCAATGTCACTGTAGGTCGTTGTCACTATAATGCACAGAGGGGAGTCTGAACAGTAGGACATAATGAACAATTGAATACTAGCGTGAGGAACTGTGACGACCCTACAAGCCGTCACTTGGGCCGGGGCGGCCCGACGAATTCCCCGCAGGAGGAACAGTGCAGAAGGGCGGGGTACACTGTCCTGACGCACTGGGCCAGGGGTGCAAAGACCCGAAGCCCCTACGACCAACCAGCAGTTGCTCAGTCTTGGCAGGAGTGCTCACCGACTGAGCGCCAGCAAGACCTCTAAGCAGGAAGTGCTCAGCAGCAAAGCGCTCAGTCTTCTACTAAGCAACAAACCACTAAGCAAGGTACGGAGTACCTCTTAGCTAGTTAGTATAGATAGTTATAGTTATGCCCACAACCACCGTAAGGGACTCCGGTTCCTCACGCTAGTATTCAATTGTTCATTTGTGTCCTACTGTTCAGACTCGCCTCTGTGCATTATAGTGACAGCGACCTACATTAACATTGAACCCCCCCCGTCTAGGAGTGCTAGCTCAACAAGCCGTCTTCGGAACGCCCCTACCTGTTGGCGTCCTGCCATACGTTCTGTCTTAACCCGCGCCAGTCCTCTCGAGGCCTGTGTCGGGTGCAGGTCGTAATACACCATCCCCTAATTTAATGCCTGAAGAGCCGTAAAAGGCTGTAGCGGTGCTGCACGGCGTGCTAGTAAGATTAGTATAAGTATATTATACATAGCGTTACCTTTTAGGTCATACCATATCAGGTCGGCTAACACGTTATGTAAAAGTGTCTGTTTATTAAATTTATTAAGTTATGGTATGTTAGGATAACCCGGCGTTTCGAAGCGAGCGCTTATACTATAATGCCTTCACGATCTAAAAGATAATGTTATTAGTCAGCCCAGTAGTTAAGAAAAGAAGGGGAAGGGGGATGCGCTCCAGCTATCTTAATGAATCTCGAGCACCACCTCGTCTTTAGCAGCGGACTGGTTCTGCTGGGATGGTGGACAGCACGCGCGGGACAGCGCACGGGACGTTAAGGTCGTGTACGACAAGGTTGATAACGAGGCTGCCGACGTCGGTGTCAGCATCGTGGCGTGGCGGGGTGGGTGCGGGTAGGCATGCGAGCAGGGCGAACAGAGGCTCAATGCGTTGGTGATGGCCTTTGTTAGCTTAGCGCCTTAGTCGTGATGACGAGGGAGGCTGTCGCGCGGGCAACGGCCGCCCCGAGTACCGGCTGACAAGACCCCAGCAGAGAGGTTCCCTGAACTCCCCGAATACGGCACAGCAGGTGCCTAGCATGCGCATCATGGAATTCCTAGAGCGGCCGCACCTGCTCCCAGGGCTATCACGCCTCGTTTGGATGGTGCTAGCTCTCAGCGTGGCGCAGTTTCTGTGCAAGCTGGTCACGATCCGGCTGAAATTCAGAAAGCTCCGGGCACAATGGATTGTAAGTGCATGGTCTCAAAAAGGAGAAAGCGCTGACGCTTCGGTGGCTGAATTGACTCAACAATCCCAATCCATAGCCCATCATGGCCCCCCATTCCTTCCTCTTCGGCCACCTCCCCATCCTCCGCCGCCTAACAGGCCCCCTGCCCAGCGACATCCACCTCAACTACATCCCGCACCTTCTCGCCTCCAACTGGAAATCCCTTTTCCCGCGCAAGGATGTATGCCCAGGCCTCATCTACGCCGATTTCTGGCCCCTGGTCGAGCCGCTGGTGTACACTATCGACGGCGCCTACACGCACTAGTTGCTGGCTGAGACCCAGCTGCCTAAATCCACGCACGGTATGAACTTTTTCTACACGCTGACGGAGCAAAAGGACCTTAACTGCCTCGAGGGTGCGCCGTGGAAGGTCTGGCGCGGCCTGTTCGCGACGGGCTTCAGCCAGGGGCGCATCCTGGCGTTGGTCCCGGCCGTGCTTGAGGACCTGGCCGTGTTCCGCGATAAGCTGGTGGCGCGTGCCGGACTGGGCGGAAGCTAGGGCGACGTGTTCCCGCTGCAGGACCTCACGCGGCGGCTCGCGGTGGACGTGGTCGGTCGGGCCGTGCTGGATCTTCCCTTACGCGAGCAGACGCATGGCGTGAGCCCGCTGTTTGGCGCGTTAATGGACCAGGTGGAGCACTCGATCCTCATCTATAACGTGCTGGCGCTGCCGAGGATCCTCAGTCCGGTGCGTAACTTTAAGGTGTGGCGTAACCGACGTATTATGCGGTGTATCTTCGTGCCGTTCGTCCGGGAGAAGATGGAGGGCGTGCGGATGCGCGGGGAAGCTAGTGGGGGGAAGACGGTGCTGGACCTTGCCGTTAAGGGCCTCGAGAAGGAGTAACAACACTTGCGCTTGAACGGTTCTAGCGAAGATGAGATCGTTGACTTCGTGGTCGCGCAGCTCAAGCTCTTCCTCTTCGGGGGCTACGATACCTTGTCGGGCACTATCTGCTGGTGCATCCACACCGTCATGAAGCACACCAGCGTGCTGGAAAAGATGCGAGTAGAATACGACGCTGTGCTAGGCGCGGATCCGGATGCGGCTGAGGAGAGGCTTAAGGCCGCGCCGCACCTGCTTAACCAGCTGCCGTACACGACGGCCTGCATCAAGGAGAGCACGCGTCTGTACAGCGGGTTTTGCGTCGCGAGAAACGGCACCAGGGATTTTTCCTTTGCTGTTCCGGGGTTGGCGGTCCCGTGGCCGACCGAGGGCTTCTCCGTCTACGATGGCATCAATGCCGGGCAGCGGTGGGAGCGGATTTGGCCGCGCGCGGACGACTTCATCCCTGAGAGGTTCTTAGTGGGTCCTGACTACGAGCTGGCGCCCCCTAAGCATGCCTGGCGCTTGTTTGGGCTGGGACCGAGGAACTGCGTGGCTATGGATCTGGCTATGGTGGAGATCAAGCTCGCGTTGGCCGTGGTGGTCAGGACCCTGGACGTGGATTGCGCTTGGGAGAAGTGGGATGTCTTACAGTGGGTGAACTCGGTTTTTTTTAGGGGGGTTTATGTTCGCAAGGTGATATTGACTTGTATCAAATGCTGACACAAGCCGTGCTCAGGGGCCATCACTCGGACAGACCCGACGTCGTGGACGGTCATCGCTGTTATCAAAATGGCATGCTCCATACTGTAAACATGGAATGCCGATACATGTTCGCCGGTGCCAGAGGTAGGTTGCTACCTGGAATAAGCGGGGCTCTGTGCGGACCGGTCATTGTAGAGAAGATGAGGCAGAAATGTTCATGCACAGCGTCGGCGTAAAAGCCTTGCATGCGAGGCATGCCCCCTCGGCTTTGTCACAGACACATTTGCCGCGGAAGGTGGCGTTGACAAGCTTGTTGATCATGTGGCATGTGTTGCAGGGGTACTCGTCCCTGCTTCCAGACGAGAAGGATAGTATGGCCTTCGCGTCCGTGTCGAAGTGGGATTTGGGTGGCCGGTTACCAACAGCTGTTTTACAGCCAAAAAAAAAACCTTCATTCGCTATCATATTCGCTAGTCAGACATTGTTGCAAACGGTATCTGCTCTCTGGGGAGCAGGTATCGGCTGTAGCTGAGGCCTTGTGTCCCACGTCACAGTTTGCTTGAGATGGTCCGCATAAACCTTCTGGATGCAGGGAAGCCTGAGTTCATGTACAAATACTTGATGCCGCCGGCAGGTGCCTCTGGAAAACACTCATCTTGGATCATCCTAATTAGGCTCACGACCTTATAAGGTGTCTGTCCGGGGCTAACCTAGGTAAGGTTTTTAACGACCTTAATGTAACAAAGGTTGACGTGGCTGGCACGCATCTGGCGCGGAGCGGTCACGCGGGGCCGGTACGCATTCGGCACACAGCGGTGACGCAAGGCCGGCAAACATCCGGCGGGCAGCGGCTATAATCGCGATAGACACAAACCCCTTCCGGATACGAAAGCTACGATGCTCTATAAAGAGCCGCGGGGTCTTCTTCTGATGAGAGGCGGGCACGAGGATGACGTCTTATTCAGTGTCTTTTGCGGCTATCATATTGTTAATAGTTACCTTTTATTCAATGGAATAGTGAAGGCAGGTGGGCGGTTATTTATCGTATGTCAAGTCTTCGCTGCAGTTAGCCAGCTATATAAAGGGCAGTTCTCCCCGACAGCGGCGCATCGAGCTTTGGCTAGCTAAAGTGACATCTTCGAGGTCGCTGATGTCTGCGAACGTAGTTGTTTCGAATGATGGATTCTCGGTCGGAGTCTCGGTTGTATATGTCAGAAAGAAAGGGGGTTCTAGCTAGAGGCCAGAACACCATGGAAGGTATGGCCATGCGAGCTGAGGTGTGGCAATGGAAGCTAAGCTAACGTAGTCAGTTCAGCTAGTGTGAGTCACTATTGACACCACCATTCCTACCATTCACAACTAGAACCAACAAGCAATACAATCAAGCAGTTGCAACCCCATCAATTCCACCATTTCCAAGAGTGCCAGCGCTCCTGGTAGAAGCAATATACTCTTGGATGTGGTTGGTTTGATAGGGTTGCAACTGCTTGATTCCATTACTTGCGTGGTTCTGGCTTCCAGCTAGAACCTCCTTCTTTTATAGACCTATCTGTAGGATTCGACCTCAGGCTATTAACTTTTGGATGGGTGTAAATGGCAAAGGAGTCCCCCACTTCCAAAGTCTCCCCTCGCTGAAATGGGGGCTTATGAGTGGGCGGTGAACAAACTAACTGTTCTGAAGCGGGGTGTGCAGGAGGTCGGCATATACGAGAGAATTAAGCTGGTGGCCATCCAATCACCGAAGGAATGAGACAATCTGCCGTCACCCTGATCCAAGATATCCCGCAGTTATCGCGCAGTATGGTGTGCGGATAACGCGGCAATGATTAGATACCCTGTGCAGGAGACGGCAAAAGTCCGAGCCAGTGCAGCATCCGCAGGAAGGCAAGAGGGGTTGTTGCCCCGTTTACATATACTCCGCACCCCGAGGAGAATTGAGGCAGGGATGATGAAGCTCAAGGCTTACATACTATTCTGAACGCAGACTCAAAATGGGCTACGAAGGAGCCCTCAAAAACCTGGGGCTTCCCACGCTTCTTACCGCCATCTCGATTATCCTTATGGTTTGGGAGGCAAGCTGGATCACGTACTATCGCTTCTTCCACCCCCTTTCCAAAGTTCCAGGCCCATATCTTGCTTCCATATCGGAGTTCTATCGGTTTTATCATAATTACATACGCAGGGGTGCATTGTATCGCGAATTTGACAGGCTACATGACAAGTATGGTAGGTCCTGACTCTCATCATCTTGCTCGGGATAGTTTTCTTATCTCGACTATCACCTAACAGGCCCTGTGATCCGAATCGCCCCAAACGAGGTCCTACTCGTAGACAGCGATAATTACGACAGAGTTTACGCCACGCATACGGCGTTTTACAAGGACCCAAGTTTCTACAGCCGTTATGGCATTGATGGGGCCCTTTTCGCCGTTATCTCTAACGAGGTGCACCGCCAGAAACGCGCTATCCTTAACCCCTTTTTCTCTCGCCGCGCCGTCTTGGATCAGGAGGACATCGTTCAGGCCAAGGCAGCTAAACTTTGCCAGCGCATTGAGCGCGACTCGGTGCGTGGGCTCTTGACCAACGTCCAGATTGGGTTTCGTGCCGTTTCCATCGACGTCATTACCGAGTACGCCTTTGGTGCCGACAATTGCTACAACTCGCTCGATGCCGAAGACTTTGGGGTCTGGTATAATGAGCTGGGGCGCACTGTCGCGCCTATGATATATCTTTTCATGCTGGTACCTGCGCTCCAGGCACCTCTACAGGGAATGCCCTTTTGGCTCGCCAAGAGGGTAAATCCAGTCGTCATCGGCTTCATGAAGCTAATCAGGGTATGAATCAACGATCCCTTCTTTCAGATTGGGACTGGCCCAAGTTAACATACATCAATTAATAGGAGGCGAAGAGGCAACTCCTGGTTGTTGCGAACGAGCTCGAGAACAACGTGAAGCCGAAGCGAAACACGATCTTTCACACCATACTCGCACCGATTGATGCTGATGCCAATTACCAACCCCCACCCGTGAACCACATTGTTGACGAGGCTTACGGGCTAACGGTCGCCGCGTCCGAAACGGCCGGCAATGCGATGTCCATATGTGCTTTCCACGTTATTTACAACCCTCGTATATACGCCAAGCTTAGGAACGAGTTGGTCGAAGCGTTTCCTGATCCTTCAGCTCCGCTTGACTACCTCTCCCTCGAGAAACTACCTTATCTAACCGGCGTGATCAAAGAAGGTCTACGTCTCTCGTACGGAGTAATCTACCCGCTTCCGCGCGTTGTTCCCGAGGGCGGCGTCACATTTAACGACATCTTTATCCCGGAGGGAGTAAGTACAGTACCGCAACACATGGAAGGAGGGGAAGTTTTATTCTGACGTTGCGAACTTCTAGTGCGTGGTATCCATGTCCAACTGGCTGATGCACCGTCACCCCCTTGCCTTTCCAGACCCGGACATATTTGACCCAGAGCGGTGGCTAGATCCGTCTGAGGCGCGGTACCGCGACAAGTTCTTGACCTCCTTCGGCCGTGGAAACCGCATGTGTATCGGCCAACCATTAGCCATGTGCGAGCTCTACGTTACCATTGGTCAGCTGTTTCGCAAGTTTGACGACCTAGAGGCTCCCGACATTGGCCCAGAAGATCTAGTGTATGAAGACTACGTTTCGCCCTTCCACCCACCGCATGCGAGAAATTTTGAGGTTATTCGCTCAGGAGGCAGGACTAAATAGTTTGGGGTTGGTGGAGTTGTCTGCCGTCCTGTACAAGTAGCACAACCGCGAACTCTCTGAGGACGAGTTAGGGGCGAGTTAGGGGCTGTAGTAGATGGATTGGAGGGGAGATGGATGTATGGATGTTTGGGCGGCGAGGTTTGAGCTGAATTAGGGTAGTTTCTTTCAGAAGTGCTGACGCCAAAAGCCTGGAGATACTGAGAAAGAGATTAGTCAAGACCAATGCGAGTGATACGGATCAGTGTAAAAGTCCCAAAAGAAGTAAAACAGAAATTTTATACCGCCCAAAGACGCATGGCAGCGGCCGGGAAGCTCACGCTATTGCTGCCTTTTTTCCTCCCCAGTGCTACAAATTCAGTCACATCCAGCGCAACGCCGCCACTTCTCTATCAAACTATTGTCACAACCTCACCTCAATACAATGCCAGTGTCGGAGCACTGGTACTGCGCCATCCGCGGCGGGACCTTCGAGAGACGCCAGTTCCGGACGATGACAAACGGCAAAAAGGCCCAGGGTGGTTTGGCAATAAAGTTACGACAAGCAGATTATCACGAGTGAGGAAGCGGTCTGGACACGTTGAGATTACCCATCACCACCGGCGTCAGCAGGGGGGTGGGGCGGCGCAGTAGGGTTTCCGATGCAATACAGCACCCCCGGAGATAGGGTCGTGCAACATAAGGTGAGAGGTGCGACCTAGTGGCATATGTGGATATGTAGATCAAACTAGTCGTGGATTAAGAGAAGCAAGGAAGGAAGCGCCTTAGGAATAGATGAAGGTACTACGATTGAGGCTGGGGCCCGGAATTTGGACCACTAAAGAGATTACATGCTCTTGCAAGAAATTTGTACTCTGACTCGCATGGCCGGCTACTGTAATAAGGAGGTTGCTTCCTTGTCATTCTGGTGTGTGTTATATAGCCGAGGCAGGAAACCTATCTGCCGTGACAGCGGGTTTATTTTGTTAGAGAAGGGGGATGGAGTCCTATTTCTGGGACCCCCTTATCCAGGCACCTTTTGTCGGAGGCGAGGCCTAAAATCAGTTCCATGTCGCATAAACTTGCCAATTTTCATAGCATGGTGAGCATTAAGTAAGCAATGGTGAGCCGAAGCTAAGTCGAGGGTGAAGCGAGCCTAATTTTATACTGGCTATTTTCGGACAAACTAGTTTTCTTTTCAGTCTGAGACTACCTAGGTAGTGAACTGGTGCGGTGACGCAACAGGGAAGAAACCACAAAAAGAACCACACCCGCAGAAGCTCGTAGTCGGCCTTCCAGGCCGACTCCCAGACTACTGGTCCTCCGATCGGAGGGACACAAATGCAATTGACGTAGAAAAACAAAGAAGTACCTAGTATGGAGTGGTGCCTAGCATGGAACAAAATCTAGTATTGTGACGGTGCCTAGCATGAAACGAAGCCTAGCATGAAACGGAGCCTAGCATGGAACAACAAAGGAAACGCGACCTTGGATTAGGTCATCTTCAATCGATCAGAGGGCCAGAATGTCACTGGGCTTCGAGTGGAAGGTTTTCGTGGTGGAAATCGTCGAATTCAAATTGAATTGAAGTGAAAAGAAGCGACGGTTCGAAGAACCGCGCGGCGCGGCCCCTTTTTGACGGAGGCACGCGCCAGACAACGCACCGCTATGTACAAAAACGGTTACAGTAATATTACAGAACCCAAAAAGAACGACAGGGTCGGCCTGAACAGGCGCTCCGAGTCAATATTAAGAACGGAGAGGTATCTGGTGTAAATCACCCGGTAATCGTAAAGCCTCTGTCTTAGCGCTGTGCAGGTATGCTATTGTGTAATCTAAGTATCCCGTTATTACGGCGGAGGCCCCATCTCTACCCACCCACATCGGTCACCACTTGAAGACCTCCTGGCGTCTTCTTCCGTACCGTGACCCTTAGAGGCTGGGGAGGTATCTGTGATAGGATATGGCGGTAATATAGATATAAAGAATATCTATTTGCACTGTATAGCTAATACAACTAAGACTTCTTGGGATATTGCCGATGCCTCAGCCTGTATGATTCATGCCTTTTGAAGCATCGGAAGTTCAACATGTCCCAACGCAGGTAACCACACGCTACTGCGGAGGCAACCATGCCAAACGTTATTGAAGCTGGTCTTGTACCTGATGAGAGCCAAGACAATAAGTCACAGCGTGTTATCGTAAAGAGAATACTGACTAACGAGATCCTGGCTCCCGTACACATCATCCACTGCTAGCCCGCGCTCAAGTGAAGGAAGATGTAGCTCTATATCCATAGGGGTGTTGGGATCTGGCCGCCGCCGCCGCAGAGAACCGCACATGAAAAGTGACCAACACGGAACACGGAGTTGGCGAAACCAACAGTAGGCGAACCTGCGTAGCCCAATAACCCAAAAGAAGCCTCGAATTGCAAAGCTCGCCACTCTGCGTCGTAGTTGAGCAATTCGTAACCAAGTGTCCGTCTTCAATGTTGTTAGAAAGCTGAGACCCCATATGGTACAGAGACAAATTGAAATGAAAAGAAACCGTAATAAGAATATGTTTATGTGGTCAGAATCCCGAAATTTTACCTGACCACACAACAAAGGTTTTCCCTCTTGTGACTGCAGCAGATTGAGTCTTGCAGCATCCTTGAAATACAGAATTGACTCCAAATATGCAGTGAGAAACCACCTTCTAACTTCTATCGTCCACTGGTCTGTAGAGCTCTGCAGCTTGATGGACCGGCGGAACCACGAGTCGTACTTTGCTTCTGAGAGTAGTGAATACACGCCAGCAACACTTCGCGGAGATAGGTAGCGCTGGACGGAAATCAAGGAGGCTAGTAGGGCGTATAAGTATCGGAGCTCTTCCGCCGCTTCGGTGCCATTTTTTCCTGCTGGGTTTTTTCCTGCTGGGGGTGTGGCTCTGAGGTATCGTAAAAGGTCTCCAATCCTTAACTCTGGATCGCCCCAATCAGTGCACATCCCACCCCCGCTGGCGCACACCTTATACTCCTCCAGGCAGCCAAGCGCCGTCGCTTCAAAATCCGGTATGTAAAACGTGTTGTTATAACCGCCAATGACATCATGAGCCGAGAAAAAAGGGTCATCGACAGGGCTACTGTAGGCGACACGTCCAGGGCGGTGGATGACGAGAAAGGCACGGCGTTCCTCATCAACAAGTGGTCCTTCTCTTAGCTTGCCGTAGTTGTCGGGTGGATTCAGAGCATCCAGCATCATGTCGACTGGAGGTTTGACAAGAACATCTCTCGGCCCTCCTACCCCCCACACCAGGCGCCCTGAACGCTCTTCAGGGTACTTATCGTTGGGTCCATTATGCGTAACAAGCGACATGAAATTCATCCCCCACAGCATCAAGCGGGTCGGTATCTCGTTCTCCCGATCCTCCGCCTCTTGCTCAATGCTAGTAGCTAACGCCGACCAAATGTCGTCTCTGTCGATAACCACCGCCGTAGTGTTGCCAAGGTTGAATAGAAACTTGTCGAGTAGGATTGGGGAGCATGTGAGGCGATGACTCATCTGGAATGAATGCCTTGAATTCACGCCGAAATCTCGTGCTGTCAAGTTCCAGTGAGTAATCTGAATTGGGCTTGCCCGTTCGGAGCAGATATTTTCCGCCTTCAAAATGGTCTGAGCTTTGTTGGCTGCATCTTCTTCGATGGCCTCGGGTTTTGATGCTGAGACGAGACCTGCTGTCATTGGTCTTGTGTAAGGTTGGCCAAAGGGACATCTTGAAAGCTGCTCAGTTTGGATTTTGTCGTATGGGATGGAATAGTCTTGGTCACAATGGCCGGCCGTTCCTAGAGAACATTCGTGGAAGATGGAGTCGGCAGCTGTTGGGATGTGCATTCCGGAGGGGCTGTACAAGGGGGACTCGATGCAGCGGGCTGTTGACGCAGAGATGACCAGAGGAGCACCTAGAGCGCCTTCGCTGGCCCAAACTGGTACGGCGATTCCAATTATGAGGAAAAGCAACCCGTTTAGGGCAGCCAATATTCCGAATTGGGGTAATTTCGGACCTTGGTAGAAGTCTCCGCGAGCGGTTGACATATCGGGCACGGGAGTACGTGGCCCAGTCGCGGATGGCCTGTCAACCCATATCTTCAGGCGACGGCAGAGGAACGTTGAAAGGGCTGCTAATGCTTCCCCTTGTCGGAGATCGCGAGAGACCTGGGTCTGCAATCCTGGTGTTTTGGCGCCGCAATGGAGGATGATTATCCAAGCTCTTGCTTGTGTAAAGGTAACAAGAGTGGTGAAGGCGGCGAAGACGATAAGCGCGTCAATGTTTGTGACAGTCCATTTTCGATGCGCTGAGCCGATGCTGTTGTAGTCGATCCAAATTCCCTTATAGACATGTTCCGCGAGGGAACCGCCGTCGAAGAGGGAGCGCGAAGAATCACCGTATAGAGCCATGGCAGGCGCTCGGGGTTCGGGTGTTGATGTTGAGGGTTGGGTCTGGTGTCCTACAAGAGGGGTTTATCACTGTGGCTGAGTTGAGGAGTCAGCAACGACGCTTTACCTAACCCACAACAGGCACACCGCTTGTACCCTGTCATCGTCGGTTTTGCTAGCAAAAATGCCCGGTTTGTCACACCACCCCACGGCCAACGCTGGGGCTTCGGTCTTCGCCCCAGCCCCCGTTTTTTGTCCCTGTTTCCCAGTGCCCGGCGTATCAGCTGCTGGATCGCGAGGTCAACACTTGACGATAAATACATTTACGCCCTCGATCCCTCGCCATGATTCTACGTTTCCTTCTCCTCCTTTGGTTTCCTCTGGCGCTGGCTTCTTGTAAGGTATCCTTAGGTACCAATGACAAAATGCCGCACTTACCGACCTATACTACGCTCAGACGCACGACCTAACGCCCGGGCACACGACCCGCCACACTCGACGCCTCAACCTCAGCCCGTGCAAGGGCCGAGGCTGCAGTCTGTCGGATTTCGGTGCATGACTGAGGCTGAAGCTTTCCACCATGTCCCCTGTACGGATGGCGTCTGGCCAGGCAACGGACCAGGGCCTGGGGCTGTCTAGACGACAGTGTTCAACAAGCTACCTGAGCGGCGCACCTCGCCCCAGGCCCCTTCGTCTTCCTCGCCGCGAGCATGGGATGCAGCGAGTCCGTCCTCGCGCACACCGCGAGCGCCTATGTACGCGAAAACTGCAAGGGCTTCATCTGGATCGGCCCGAACATGCCGCACGGCGAGCGATGCGAGGAGAATCCAGATGGCGTGGATTCCAAGGTGTGGGATTTTCTCGTTGCGGGCCTGGAATCATCGGGACGGATTGGATTTATCAAGGAGCAGGTTCCCGGAATTTTTAGGACAGATCTGGAAGGGAACGATATTGGACGGGAGGCGTTGGGGTTTTACGAAGGGTTGGTGGCGATGGCGGATCCTGTGGCGGTGGTGAGGACCGTGGGGATCATGAGGAGGGATGTGGTGAAGGAGTTGGAGGAGTTGGTGGCGGAGAGGGCCCAGTATTGATGCTGCATGGGGATAGTGATGCGGGGATGCCGGCGGAAGGGAGTTCGATGGTTGTGAAGCGGATCTTGCCGGGGGCGCATTTGAAGATTTATGAGAGGGGTGGGCATGGTGAGTTCGGCGATGGATGAGTCTCCGGTTGAAAGTGGCGCTGATGACAATTTAGGTATTTACTATACGCATGCGAAGAAGGTTGTTGAGGATGTGTTAGAGTTTTTGCGTCGGGTTTTGGATGAGTTAAAGTGAGGGGAGCGACAACGGAGCTAGCGGATGACGACGCCGCAAGGAAGGTGTGTGGGATCTTGGCACTGTGCGCGGGCCCTCTTAGCACGGAATTTGCTAAGGAGCACTTCTGCAGACACGCATTCTTCAGCTTGTAACAAAAGAATGTTATCCGTTATGCTAACGTGTGTGATAAGCGAGCGCTGCAGACAAGCGAGCGCCGCACTTATTTCTTCATATATAACCCTAAAAATACACCCCTTCCTAAAATCACTAAATCTTAATTAAAACTTTTGTAACTTGAGATATAAACTATCCAGACTTCAAGAAGAGAGATACATTTTATTTATAATTATATAAATAATATTAAGTAATGAAAATATAATTTAAACATTATTTACATATATAACCCTGAGCGCATGTGCCGCTTCTTAAGAGTTAAATAAGTCAGCAAGTAGTATTATATAATTATAATAATAATCAGTTATGAAGATATTATTTGTAGATTTTCAGAAATTTTCATTGACATCTAGTGATTTTAACAAGGGTAGACTTTCAGGATTGTATGTGAAAAAACAAGTGCGGCGCTCGCTTGTCTGCAGCGCTCGCGTATCACGCACGTTAACACAGTGCGATAACATCTTGTTTTCACACGTGTTATTTGCAACTTTCGATGCTTTGAGCAAACGATGGGACGGTCACACTTCCCACCGAATCCGTTTTCTAGAGACATTTCCGGACAGATGCGACCAGTCTCATGGTGACAGCAGCAGATGTACATGCATAGCAACAAACAGACGACCAGGTTTTTGGGAAGAGTCGGCCCCGAACCCGACTAAGGAGAAGCAGGCCTCCTCCGGCGGTCGCCATTCCCGACATTAACGAAGATGCTGCTGAAAGGAAGCGCGTACGCGCAGATATTTTGCGACGCTCACGGCTTTTCTTGGTATGTGTTATCCCAACTGGCTGTAGGGCAACGAAAACGCCAGGCTCGCCTTGCGTCAACTAGAGGTGATTCAGCCGACGCAGCCGACGAAAACCAGCAGGGCGATATTCACGAGCATGCAGAAGTAGAAGTTCCTCATGACGATGCCACCGAACCAGTTACTGTGGAGCGGGTCCAGTCTCCCCGAACCCTTGCCTGAGGAATCGCCCGAAAAGGTGCTAAGCACATCATCACAAGCTTAGATCAAAGTGAGAGTTGGATCACACAGGAGCTCAGCCTCTCATGTATCGGCTTCCCTGGGTCAACGAAGGCGCTGACAGCACCATCACCCGATATGGCTGGATTTGCATTTGTATCTCCCGGTGTACATCACCCTATCTTCGATATCTTGCCTAGGCTTACATGCCGAGACCGTATTATTGTCGTCGTGAACATACCCGAAAGTGAGCGACCGCCCGTTGCGCAAGACCGCGTGTATTGATGAACTGTGTCCATGATATGTGGATGGCACAGAAGGCATTCGCATCCGGGGTGACGAGCCCTACGACGAGAAGAAGTGGGAGCCTGGGGTCGGCCAAGATGGTTTGGGGAAATGATAGTTGGCCTTTGACAGAGCCATTGTCGAGAAGAACAATCACTGGGACAAACTTCGAGGCGCTCCGAGATTATGTAATTATGGGTGCAAGTGCAAGTCCGCATTGCTAACAGATTTCATACCCATACCAGCTTCACGAATTCGGATACGCTTGAGTGCTATCAAGTGTACAGCTAGGAGCGAAACCGGCGTCCGGTCGTGCAAATCTTTGATGTGTTGGGGCACGGACCAGCGGTACTTAGAGACATCTAGGTACATCATGACGCCATTAATAGCTGGCATCTTCCCGCTTTCGCAATGCTGACATTCCGCAAACAAGTATCGCAAAGTAGTGTTAGGTTATAGAGCTTTATAGCGCCTACGTGATTCCTCCACAGTGCAACGGCACGAACATCTACATGGCACTTATCATCTCCTCCCCACCAAACTTACTGTAGTTGCTTCTTTCCTGCCTCAGTTTCTCATTTCGTATCCCACAAAGCATTTTCCGCATTGTAATTCGAGGAGAGATGTTTCAAAGTGCACCAGCAAGACATGTGCCAATCACGATGCTTCGAGTATGTGCAGTCGGCGTCAGCCGACGCTACCAAAGTGCCCGACGTGCGGGGTTCGTGGTTCCCCCCGTAAAACGCGTCAAGCCCGAAAGACGGCCACAACACCGCATCAAGGGTTTAATATGCCAAACAAACCACCGTGATGCACGCTGCGCGCCGCGACTAGTAATAATAAGTACTACTTTCCTATTCCTAGCTGTCATCCAAGTTTTAACCACTAACCCTTTAAATCTACAAATCCGTAATGTTAAAGCCTTCCGTCCGCGCGCCGCCGCTAGTACCGATACAATACCCGCCAAGAGCGGACCCTAATAACCTTGCACAATACGGCTCCTAAAGCAAAACGATACCGGTAAGTTCCGCCTAAAGAAGTACCTACCAACCGACACAATCGCCGAGATTCTACCTTATATAATACTTTTACATATATGGGGCGACGAGGAGGTCCTCTTCAGGGACCTGACGGATGGTACGGCCAAGAATAAAGTAGGCTATGCTAAGATTTAGTTTTGCGGAGAGTAAGCCGAGCGTGATGGGCTGAGATACTTCTGAGTTAACATATGCTATATTAACAAGTCAGATGCTGGCGAGCTTCAGTACGCTCTCAACTCTATATTTTCAGTGGTATCGCAACGCGGCGAAATGCTATGTCTATTTAATAAACGTCTCAAGTCGTCAAGACACCATTTGCAGCTCTAACTAAAGACTGGCCTTTAGACAGAGCAGGTGGTTTACCTGTAAATAGACCCTTTAAGAGCTTATTGCTTTAAAAGTTATCAAGTTTTTCTCTAGAGAGGGCAACTACTGAAGAGACAAAGAGTCTCTAAAAAAAGAAATTTAAGATTGAACAAGGATTCTACCTAAAGCCCTTAAGGGTAACCCTCTATTTAATTTCAGCGTCGCTAAGCGAATAGTATAGGTTAAAAAGCGTAAGATAATATATAAAAAAACAAGGTGTATTCTTTATTTAGAATCTTTAATATGCACATACTAGTTCTCTATAGCAAGGGCGGACAAAAGGCGCTAAAGCGGCTGCAAGACAAGATTCACGAGGATTACCTTTGCTTAGGAAAGCTATAGTGACTCGGGGTGGATGAACAGGCTGGTTGTGGGGCGCTGAACCCCTGGATTCTTGGCGTAGCGTATGCGCCACGACCTCAAATTTTGTATCGTATGCGTGCGCGTGATTTGTATTTTACTTCCATCAATCACTTCCATCCGCAGTTGCAATCTAACAATAGTGGCCGCAGGCCACGTCTTTCTGGGTATATAATTGTGTTTTTGGGTTGGTGCGCTTACGCGCCCCAGTTCAAATGGTGAACGGGCAGGGGAAGGCAAAGCCTTGCAAGCAAACTGCTTGAAGGAACCTTCCTCACTTCTTTCCTCTCTCTTATCTTCCATCGAAGCAAGAATATCATCAAAATGGATTAATTACATTAAACGACTCCCTGACGTTCGACTCCCTCGCGTTCGACTCCCTTGCATCTGAATCCCTTCCGCTTGACTCTCTTGTGTAGAGGCCTTGGCTGACGATAACGATTTGTTTGGTGCTCCTCCCTTCGATTAGAGTAAGAAAGAGATGGATTCTTTATATATATATATATATATATATATATAAGGCTGGCTAGACTTCTGCAGTTGGGTTAACGGCTGAGTTATCAAAGGTGCTGAGGAAGACTCTAATGGTGGATAGAGTGATGGCATTTTGCTAGATTCTTAACTCCTTTCCGCTGAAGCAGGTCTGTTATTAAGTAGATTTGGATCTGGCGTGCAGTGTTTGTATTAAGGTAAGGCTTTATTATTCAGTTTATCTACTCGGTTTATAAGCAAGTATGCCTTGTGAAAATACCAGGCAGTGTGCCTTCAAAACGCCACGACAACCAGGCTAGTACGCCTTAAAACTACTACCTTACAAAAGCTGGCACGGTAACCTTTAGCAATACCTTATCCTAGCCCCTCGTTTCCTTACATGGCTATGCTTTAGCCTTGCTGAGGACCCCTTTTCTTTTATCGCCTCTGACTCGACGATTGATAGCTGGAGTCTTGGCGATTGACTTCTCTGCCCTCTGATCAGACGATTGATGATTGGAATCCTGGCGAAGCTATAGCACTACGTGGAAGCCCTTGTTTCTTGGCATCTACTTAGCTAAGCTATAACAAAGCCAGTATGCCTTGAAACTGCTATAAGACATAATAACCTCTAGTACTTACTTTAGCTGAGCTATTTCTATTAACCTTATAGGGTTACTCCTATGAAGAAACCTCTTTCCGCCCTTTACCCTCTAACCAGACGATTGATGACTAGAGGCATTATAATAATCTTTGGCACCTTTGGCCTAGCTGCCTCCGTTTCTTTATATAGCTATGCCTTAGCCTTGTTAAGGACCTCCTTCTCTCTTTTCACTTCGACTTGACGATTGATAGCTGGAATCTTAGCGATTGACTTCTTCGCCCTCTGGTTAGACGATTGACGACCGGAGTCTTAACAGTTAAAGCTGTAGCGCTATGTAGAAGCTCCTATTTCTCAGTATCTACTTGACAAGCTTTAGCACTACCTTTAGTCCAGCCGCCTCTATTTCCTTACATGTTTACGCCTTAACCTTACTAAGGACCTTTTCTTACTCTTGCCTTTTGATTAGATGATTAGAGTCCTAGCAAAGCTATTACGACCTGCACCCGACACAGGCCTCGAGAGGACTGGCGCGGGTTAAGACAGAACGTATAGCAGGACGCTAACAGGTAAGGGGCGTTCCGAAGACGGCTTATTAAGCTAGCACTCTTAGACGGGGGGTTTAATATCACTGTAGGCTGTTATCACTATAATGTGTAGAGGTAAGTCTAAACAGTAAAACATAAATGAATAATTGAATACTAGTGTGAGGAATTAAAGTCCCTCACAGTAGTTATAAGCATAACTATAACTATTTATACTAACTTAACTGGGAGGTACTTTGTACCTTACTTATAATGTTATAAGTGCTTATTATATAAGCACTTTACACTATGTAAGTGTGACGACCCTGTAGGCCGTCACTTGAGCCGGGGCGGCCCGACGAATCCCCCGCAGAAGGAACGGTGCGGAAAGACGGTGCATACCGTCCAGACGCACTGGGCCAGGGGTGCAAAGACCCGAAGCCCCTACGACCAGTAAGGGAGTGCTTAGTAGTCCACAAGGACTGACAACACTAAGCACCATTCAGTTAACTGCTTAGCCGTAACTGCGTGGTGCACCACCAAGCATAACGGACTAAGCAAAGTACAAAGTACCTCTTAAGCTAATTAGTATAGATAGCTATAGTTGTGCCTACAACTACTGTGAGGGACTCTGGTTCCTTACGCTAGTATTCAATTGTTCATTTATATCCTACTGTTTAGACTTCCCTCTATACATTATAATGATAACGACTTACAGTAACATTAAACCCCCCATCTAGGAGTGCTAGCTTAATAAGCCGTCTTCGGAACGCCCCTTACCTGTTAGCGTCCTACTATACGTTCTGTCTTAACTTACGCTAGTCCTTTTAAGGCCTGTGTTGGGTGTAGGTTGTAATATAATACTAACGTCGAGTTCTGAACGCTGTTTATTGAATTCCCAGACACCACCTCTCTCCTACTAATATATTAACTTCCGGAAAAGGAAAGGAGATTAAGAAAGCGTAAGCTTAACCTTAGCTCCTTACTATTAATAAGTTAGCTATATACTTTAAAGACTTAAACCTTAACTAGTAAGGACTGGTTAAGGAACTTAATAAGGCTTTCCCTAAAGACACTAAAAGCCGTATTAGTCTTATCGAAAAACTCTAGGCCCAATTTAATACTGTTAAGCTGGAGAATAACGACCTTAAAGGCTTATAAAAGAAATAAGTAAAGCTCTCCCTACCGTCGTGTTTTAAAGGAGACTCTACGTAGTTAAAGTCCTAAATAACCCAGCTCTAAAGTTATATCACTTACTATAATAAGTAGTTCTTCGAAAAAGAAGGAAAGGTTAAGTTCGCTAAAACCTTACTAGATAAAGTAACCGCTCGCTAGTATAAACCCCATATAAAGATAATTAATAACCTCTCTATAAATAAAGCATAAAAGGAAGCCTTTAAGACTTAGGCTCTTTTTGATAACTTTAACGTTTTCATTAACTAACTCCGGACTAAGTTTAGAGAACTAGACGCCCTTAGGAGGGCTAAGTAACGCCTTATGGCCTTAAGGCAGATATCCTTAATCCTTAAGTTCTCTACACGTTTTAAACTAAAAGTAATAAAGATTAAGCTTAGTTAAGAAGCTTTAATAATACTGTTTTAAAGCAGTTTAAAGGAGCACGTTACTAAAGACCTTTACTAAGAAGACCAATTAGACCGTCTTTAGGAGTTAGTTAAGATAACCATTAAGGCCGATAACCAGTATTATAATTACCATTATTAAAAGAACTTCTAGAAGGAACAGGCCCCTTACTAACCAGGTAAACTAAAGAAGGGAAACTAGTTAACTGTGACAGGTCACTACCTTAAACTAATAGACATTAGTATAGTAAACCGTTAGAATCGACTTAACTGCGATAAGCCTTAATAACAGTAACAGTAAAAGCAGTCTAAGGACCTATCTTAAGTCCAGTGCTTTAACTGTAATAAGAAAGGATATATAGTATAGCAGTGCTTATTACTAAAATAAGCCAGTTAGAAGCCCATCTTAAAAGGAGGAAAACACGTTAAGTTTAACTCTAGAGATATTTATATTAGAATAATAAGTAATAAAAAGGACTACACTTAGATAGATAAGTGTAATTTAAAAGGTGAGGAAAAAGAAAAAGAACCCTAAAACGTAATATACTTAATCCTTAAAGGTATCTTGGAAAAGTTAACTATAGAGGTACAGGTTGTTACAGACTAACTCTAAGGTGGAAACTTAGAACTACTAAAGGTGCAGGTCACAGAAGACCGACTTTAGGAAGAGATATTCCAGTTAGCTATAATAGGCTTTAAAAACTTTACCCTATAAGCTTAAGAATTAAGGAAGTCCAGGAAGGACCCTGACTTAGACCTTACTAAAATAGTAAAGGGAGTTGAAGAACTAGCCCTCTAAGTTACCTAAGCGGTAAAGTAAGCCTTAGAAGGTAAAAGAGAATAAACTAAGAGAATTAAATTAGAGAAACGAAAGTTTTTCTTAACAGTACCTTTTAAAACTCTTAAGCACTTTAAGTACGCTAAATAGATCAGTACCCTTACCTCTTTAAAAGAAGGATAGCTTAGGTAGTTACTCTGTATTAAAGCTAGTATACTTTAAACTAATACCTTAAAGGTCCCTTAAGAAAGTACGAAGTAAGTATATCACTAGAGGGTCTAAGAGCTAAAGGAAAAACACTAAAAGTTAGTGGATAAAGTAGAGGACCTGTAAGTTAAAGGCTTTACTGTAATGTTTAAAGACAGAGTAGTAAAGATCAGGTTATAACTTTACAGTAAAGTTTACTTTACTAACTAACTTAAATACTGACTTATTAAGGAAGGATATTTCGTAGAAGAATAAGCTAGGTTACTGCTACCTGAGTTTTAAGAAGAAGTTTAAGAGAAATAACGTATACGGAGGTAAATAGAAGAAGAAAAAGGATAAGGCGCTATTTCCCCTATTCTATACTTTATAACTGTAGTACTTGTAGTTAATATCAACTACCCTAATCACAGAGACATACTGTAGATCGATTACGTATATAACAACTACGCTCTTAACTAGTATTATAAGCTTAAGGCCCTTTATAACCACTTCCTTAGCACATAAAGATAGGATTACGTTATTATAAGAGTAAAGTTAGAACTAATCTATTACTAAGTTTCCTACTCCCTAATAAGGGAGTCTAGTAATAAGTGGAAAGTTACCGTAATTAACCAAGCCCCCGTTACGTGCTAATAAGGAGGGGTACTTAATAACTGCCTAGTTATAACATGCTTATTACATCTTAATAGAAAAGCTAGAGAGTAGTAGAAGTGGGAAGATTACTAACAGATCTAAGAGTAAAAAGACATTACTGTAATCTAAACTTACAGAACGTATTATTAACTTATTAAGGACTTTAAAAACATTATACCATTTAAAGTTAACTAGACGTTAAGGTGTAAAAACTTAGGAAAGGTTAACTATTAGGTTTACTAAAGTTACTTATTTTTCTAAAAGGAGTTAGGAAAAGGTTATAGGCCCTCTAGAAGGGCCGGAAACTAATAATTTGCTAGTTAGTAAAAACCCTGAGAAGAAGAAAAGGTATTTAAAGGTTAAGCTAGATAAGACCTTAAGGATAGATAATTACTATAATTTAGATATTAAAGGAGTATAAGCATTATTCTGTCAGTATTAATATAATAGACAGAAAAGAGAGGCTATTTAGGGTAAAAGCAGTAATTAATAGTAGAAGTGTTTCTAACCTAATACACCCCTTATTAGTTAACTAAAGGAAACTCCTTAACGAAGAGTATAAAGAGGCTATTCCCATATAAAATAGAGAAAGAAACTTATACCAGTATAATAACAGTAAAGTTACTTACTACTTACTACTTCTAATTAAAGTGGATAGGGATAAATAATAAGTAGACTTTAATATTACATTAATTGCAGGTTACGATATGATCTTAAGTCTACTTTAATTAAAGAAGTATAACTTTATAATCGACTAAAGGAGTAGCCACCTTACCTTCGGCAAGTCTTTTAACTATAATTACCGTTCGAAGGAAGTTAAGAAGACACTAAACCGTTCTAAAGATACATAAAATACTTAAAAGCACGTTAAACCCTTAGAATTAAATACAGTTTAAGTTAAGTTTACTAAGACAGTTAAAAGATTAAAAGGTTTACTGTATTATTTAAATAATAATTTAAAAGGTAAGAAGAAGTAAGAAGTTAATTTACAGATAAGCAAAGAAGTTAACTTATCTAAGATACCTGTAGAATACAAGAAGTTTACCTTATTTCGAAAAAAGATACTGTAACTACTAGACTACAGACTATAAGACCACGAAATTAAGCTAAAGCTAGGAGCAAAGCTCTGCAGCTTCCAGCCTTACTATTTAAACCCCTAACAGGCCGAAGCCCTAAGGGAGTATATTAATGAAAATCTGAAGAATGGATTTATCGTAAAGTCCTAGTCCCCAGTAAAGTACCTAGTGCTATTTATCTTAAGGAAGGGAGATAGTAAGCTACATATAGTTATTAACTACTAAATATTAAATAAGGATATAATTAAGAACCGTTACCTATTACTACTTATTATAGAAATGCGAGAACGGATTATTAAAGTAAACTAGTTCTTTAGCCTTAATTTCCCTATAGAATTTAACTACGTTAGAGTAAAGGAAGAGGACGAATATAAGACGGCCTTTCAGACTTGTAATAGGTATTACTAGTACTGTGTTATGTTAATAAGATTAATAAATGCCCCTGTAATGTTCTAAGGCCTTATCGACAGTATTCTCTGCCCCTTCCTCAATAAGTTTATCTTTATATATTTAAACGATGTTCTAGTTTATTCTGAAACTTTAAAAGAATATTAAAAGTATATACGATAAGTTTTAACAGCTTTTAAGAAAATAAAGCTAATAGTAAACTTAAAGAAGAGTTACTTCTACGTTTAGGAACTAAATTACTTAAGGTTTAAAGTAACCTTTAAAAAGCTCGAAATATAATTAGAGAAGATAAAGGTAATTAAGGATTAGCTTACTTTAAAGAACTAGAAAGAGTTATAAGCTTTTATTAACTTTATAAACTTTTATTACTATTTTATTAAGTACTTTACGAAAGTTGTAAGACTATTTTATAAACTTATAGGTAAGGGAAAGCTGTTTAAGTAAACTGAAAGATAGTAAAAGGCGTTTAAAGACTTTAAACACGCCTTCGTTATAACGTTAGTCTTAGCCCTCCTTAATTTCTTAAAGCCTTTCTAAGTTAAAACAGACTCTTTAGAATTTATAATTAGTAAAGAACTTAATTAAGTTTAAGATAATAAGAAACACTACTTAGTTACCTTCTTATTAAAAGGAATCTATAGCTTAGCTCTGTAATATCTAATCTATAATAAGGAACTAATAGCGATTATCTAATACTTTACTAAGTAAGCACTGTATCTAAACAGTATAGAAGAACTGGTCTAGGTCTTTTCAGACTATAATAACTTCCGGTACTTCCTAACGAAAGAACTTAGTTTACGATAAGTATAATAAGTAAAGTTAATAACCCCGTTCCACTTCCAGATTTACTATATTAAAGGAAAAGATAATAGGTAAGCTAATGCTTTTAGTCGGAGACAGGACTATAAAGATACTAACCCAGTCTTAATCCTTATCACTATATTTAACGAAACAGAAAACGGCACCTTAGAACATATATTATAAATATTAAATAACTAGATACTAGAATAAACTATTAACGTCTGTATAAACTTATAAATAAAGTATAATATCTATTAGTAATAATAGGACTTTTAAGTAAGAAGGTTAGCGGAAAGAACCTGTAAGTATAAGTGCCTTTTAGGAGATTTCTCAAGGTATGTGTAAAACTGTAATAAAGAGTACTTAAAGTATTTAAATTATAATAAAACCGGTTATTAGTTAAAACAGCTACTAGAAGGTGTAAACAGCACACTTAAATTAGAAGTAAGGCTTTAGTATTAAAAGAAACCGTATATTTATAACTTAGGTAAACGGAAAGAGTACGTCCAGCAAGTCTATAAGTCTCGACTTAGAGGACATATAGGCTGGGCTAAGACTCTTACACAGGCTTAATAAGCGTACACCTTCTTAGGAATGAAAAAGCTAGTTAAAGAGGTAGTTAATAACTGTAATATCTGCTACCGTAAGCAGAATCAGCATTATAAGCCTTATAAGCTTTTTAAACTACTCCCTATACTATAAGTACTATAGAATTTAATCTTACTTAACTTTATTACTAAGATCCTAAAGTTTAAGGACCCTGTTATAAGAGTTACTTATAACTAAGTCCTTATAGTAGTTAACAGATTAACAAAATAAGCTTACTTTCTACTAACCTTAAAGGATATAACTATAAAGTAACTTACTTATATCTTTAAGAAAAAGGTAGTTTCGCAATACCTTTAGCTAAATAATATCGTTATAGATTAAGATAAGCTAATTATGTTAAAGTTCTAATAAGGATTAATGTAGAGAATAAGTGTAAAGAGTAAACTTTTAATAACATTCCACCTTTAGATAAATAGCTAAACGGAGTAAGTTAACTAGATACTTATAATATATCTTTAAGCATACGTTAACTTTAAATAAGATAATTAGCTTAAGCTGTTACTAACAGTATAAATAGCTTATAATATAATGCTAGTTAAGTCGATAAGTGTGTTACTATTCTTTACTAACTATAGTAAGAAGCCCAAGCTTTATTAAAGCTTACCTACCAGTACCCCTTAAGCTGCAGTTTGCACAGACCGAGTGTAAAAGCTATATAACTACTTGTAAGCTAAACTTAAGTTTACACGCGAACGAATGAAGAAGTTTACCGATAAATACTGAACTAAGTAACTAATATTTAAGAAAGGACTCTACTATAATAGCGAATAAGTTAAGGGACTAACTCTTTAGGAGGGGGATTACGTCTACCTTTTTTCTCGAAACTTACATTCGAAATAATTTAGTAAGAAGCTCGACTTTAAAAGGTACAAACTGTTCTAGATTAAAAAGAAGGTCGCCACCTTTAATTATAAACTAAACTTACCTGCTAACATGAAGGTACAGATTAAGGTTTTTCACATCTTACTTCTAGAACCCGCCCTAAAGGGAGTTCCTCTAGAAAAGAAGATTGAGATCAATACTGATAAGGATAAGTATAACGTTAAGGAAGTTATAAATTTATAAAGGGGAAAGAACACGTTCGAGTATCTTATTAAGTAACTAGACTACGGCCCTAAAAGTAACTTATAAGAACTAGTTAGAAACCTTAAGTGTTTAAACTTAATTACAGAGTTTTACCGAAAGAATCTAAACTGACTAAAACTAATAATAAGAACTAAAAATAAGATAAGGTCTAACATTTAAACTATTATACTGAAGAGTAAGATTATTATAAGACCTAAAGCTTAAGAAACAGTAGGAAACTCTTTAATAGGTATAGAGGGATATTTGTCAGAACCCTTAACTAGGGTTATAAGGACTTTAGACCTAGTAAGGAGGCTGGGCCTCCAGAGCCCCTGAAAAGCTCTACACGAAAATAAGTATTATTAAGGAAAAGAAGTCAGTAAAAAAGAGGTCGTTTTCACCTATTAAGAAAAGGAAGTTATAAACCTAGTCAAGAAGACAACGCAGGCTATAACGACCCTTTAGGAGGGAAACCCGCAAGAAAAAAGTCCCAGTCCCAGGAAACCGGCTCCGCCCGGACTAGGTCTACTGCCTTTACCCGCTCCTGGAAAGACAAAACCTCAGCTTTACGAGAAAACACCTTTATCGCCTTCGCTTTAATAACACGCTGCTAAGTTTCGACACGCTATAACTTCGTAAGGGAGTTACGGTGCTTAGTAACCACTTAGTCGTATAAGGTATCTAACTCCTTTTTCTTATCCACCAAACCCTTAATAAACTCGTCAGAATAACTAAATGCGTTATATAAAGAAGGTATGCTAGTGGATTGGCACTTGCCGCAACTATTGGATTGCGCCACGACTCAACATGGTAAAGATTTAGTTTAGTAACGGGTGCAGGGAGATATCTGCGAACCAAAAGCGTTAAGGGATTTGGTAAGGCGGATGCGACGGTCGTAAGGAGCCTTTTCCTGTTTTCTCTGTCTTTTACGCTTTTTAACGCGGTTAAAAGACATAACAAAGGTGGGGAAGGAAGGAAACTAACCTAGCGATTCTTTGTGGAAAAAGAATGATGAAGAGGGGGAATCGTGTGACGACCCTGCAGGCCGTCATTTAGGCTGGGGCGGCCCGACGAATCCCCTGCAGAAGGAACAGTGCGGAAAGACGGTACATACCGTCCAGACGCACTGGGCTAGGGGTGTAAAGACCCGAAGCCCCTACGACCAGTAAGGGAGTGCTTAGTGGTCTATAAGGACTGATGTTGAAATGCAAAAGGGGTCAAGGCATTGGAAAACAGTGTGTGTTGAAGGTGATGAATTATTTCTATCTTTGAGAGCGGAAGCCGTGTTATTATAGCCGTGAGGGTGGCCAGTGCACAAAGTGCATTGGCCACACTCGCTTCTGCGAAGCGAGGTTAGCTGACTGAATACGAGGTTGGCAGTGGAGTCTGGCGTTCTTAGCTGTGCAGATCTACGGATCCAGCCGCGGAGCGGCTGGGTGGATCCAGCCACACTGTTCCAGCCACACTGGCCGGGCTAGGGTTGTGAAAACCCAACAACTGATAACACCAAGCACCATTCAGTTAACTACTTAGCTGTAACTGCATAGTGCACCACCAAGCATAACGGACCAAGCAAGGTACGAAGTACCTCCTAAGCTAATTAGTATAGATAGCTATAGTTGTGCCCATAACCACTATAAGGGACTCTAGTTCCTTACGCTAGTATTTAATTGTTCATTTGTGTCTTACTGTTCAGACTTCCCTCTGTGCATTATAGTGACAACGACCTACAGTGACATTGAACCCCCCGTCTAGGAGTGCTAGCTCAATAAGCCGTCTTCAGAACGCCCCCTACCTGTTGGCGTCCTGCTATACGTTCTGTCTTAACCTGCGCCAGTCCTCTCGAGGCCTGTGTCGGGTGCAGGTTGTAATAGTAAGCGTTTTACTTATAAGGTTTCTCCTACTTACGATGTAAGCATTTAATATACTGTAAGTAGTACCTTATTAGTTATAAAGGCTTTAAGTCTTTACACCCCTAGCTTAATACGCCTGGACGGTATATACTGTCTTCCCACACTGTTCCTTTTATGGGGGATTTATTAGGCCGCCCCAGTTTAAATAACAGCCTGTAAAGTCGTTATATAATTCCCTCTTTTTAATATTCTTTTCCTATAAAGAACTTAAAAGGTAAGTTTTTCCTTTCACTACTTTACTATATAATAAATATCCAGCTCCCAGGTCTTAAAACAGGAACAGAGTAAAAGCACTAACCGCCGTTTAAACCTTACAGCCTACATACACGTGTTTAATAGTAAAATGTCCCCTTATTTTTTTTATAAGTCTACTAACCTTTTACTTATCTGCCAGGTTTTAAACTAATTTAACAGTTATAACTACTGTTTAGAGAGGCACTGGCTTTTTTAATATAACGCTTTTAATATTAATAAAGTAAAGTTAAAAGCTCTTCTTATTAAAAAGTAAGACCTTAACTTAAAGCCACTATTAAACTTTAAAAGGTGTTAACACGCTTAGCGCGCCTTTATAAGTAGCAGTCCCGTTTTAAAGATTAAGCTGTAAAGGTATTTAGTTGTGAAGTGGAGTTATTAAAGTTTTAAGAGAGTAAAGAAGTTAAGCTAAACACCCCTTTTAAAGACGTAAAGTCTTTTAATTAAGGGAACTTCCTAACAGGGTCTTTATAGCGAGCGGTTACTTTATAACTTAGTTTGTAACTTCCTTTTTCTAATGAAAGGTCGTGGGTTTAGTTCCTATAAGAGTCTTCTATCACTTTAAATCCTTACCCCTTAAAGCTGGGAGGTTTAAGGCGATTTTTTTACTTATTTTCTTTTTTTACTAACTTCTTTCTTTAACAGCACTTATTTTTTATATAAAGCTTATTAGGAGCTTTAAAGGCCCAGCCTCCTTATTAAGTTTAAGGTCCTTATAACCCTGGTTAAGGTTTTAATAAATGTCCTTCTGTACTTACTAAGGAGTTTCCTACTGCTTTTTAAGTCTTAAGTCCTATAGTAATCTTACTTTTTAATATAGTAATTTAGATATTAGATTTTATCTTATTTTTAATTCTTATTATTAGTTTTAATTAGTTTAGATTCTTTTAGTAAAACTCTATAATTAGGTCTGGGTACTTAAGGTTTTTTACTAGCTCTTATAAGTTACTTTTAAAGCCGTAATTTAATTACTTAATAAGATATTTAAACGTATTTCTTCCCTTCTGTAAATTTACAACTTCCTCGACGTTATACTTATCCTTATCAGTATCGATCTTAATCTTCTTTTTTAAAGGAACTCCTTTTAAGGTAAGTTTTAAAAGTAAGATATAAAAAACCTTAATCTGCACCTTTATACTAACAGGTAAGTTTAATTTATAATTAAAAGTAACGACCTTTTTCTTAATTTAGAATAATTTATATTTTTTAAAGTTAAGCTTTTTATTAAGCCGTTTTAAATGTAAGTTTTATGAAAAAAGATAAACGTAATCCCTTTTTTAAAAAGTTAATCCCTTAACTCGTTCGCCATTATAGTAAAATCCTTGCTTAAACATTAATTATTCAGTTTAGTATTTATTAGTAAACTTCTTTATTTATTTACATATAAACTTAAGTTTAGCTTATAAGTAGTTATATAGTTCTTACATCTAGTCTGTGTAAATTATAACTTAGGAGGTATTAGTAAACAGGCTTTAACAAAGCTTAGGCTCCTTACCGTAATTAGTAAAGAACGGTAATATACCTATTAACTTAACTGGTGTTATATTATAGGTTATTTATACTATTAGTAACAGTTTAAGCTAATTATTTTATTTAAAGTTAACGTATACTTAAAAATACATTATAAATATTTAATTAACTTACTTTATTTAACTATCTATCTATAAGTAAAATACTGTTAAAAGTTTACTTTTCACACCTATTCTTTACATTAATCCTTATTAAAACTTTAATATAATTAACTTATCTTAATCTGTAACGATATTATTTAATTAAAACTGTTATAAAATTACCTCTTTTTTAAAGACGTAAATAAGTTACTCCGCTATTATATCCTTTAAAGTTAGTAAAAAGTAAGCCTATTTTATTAACTTATTAACTATTATAAGGATCTGGTTATAAGTAACTCCTATAATAGGGTTTTTAAACTTTAAGATCCCAGTAACAAAATTAAGTAAGATTAAGCTTTATAATACTTATAATACAGGAAGTAGTTTAAGAAGCCTATAAAGCTTATAATATTAGTTTTACTTTTAGTAGCAGATATTACAGTTATTAATTACCTCTTTAACTAGCTTCTTTATTCTTAGGAAAACGTACGTTTATTAAACTTATGTAAGAGTCTTAACTTAGCCTATGTAACTTTTAAGTTAAGACTTGTGGATCTGCTAAACGTACTCCTTCCACTTATCCAGGTTATAAACGTATAGTTTCTCTTAATATTAAAGCCTTACTTTTAGTTTAAGCACGCCGTTTATACCTTTTAGCAGCTGTTTTAACTAATAATTAGTTTTACCGTAATTTAGGTACTTTAGGCACTCCTTACTATAATCTTATAAGTACCTTAAAAAGTCTCTTAAAAAGCACTTATACTTATAAGTACCTTCTGTTAACCTTTTTACTTAAAAATCTTATTATTACTAATAGATATTATACTTTATTTATAAGTTTATATAAACGTTAATAATTTATTCTAATATCCAGTTATCTAACACTTACAGTATATACTCTAGTATACCGTTCTTAACTTCGTTAAACATAATAATAGGGATTAAGACTAGATTAATATCCTTATAATCCTATCTCTTACTAAGAGTATTAGCTTACTTATTATCTTTTCCTTTAACGTAATAGATCTAAAAGTGGAATAAGGTTATTAACTTTACTTACTGTACTTACTATAAACTAAGTTCTTTTATTAAAAAGTACCGGAAGTTATTATAATCTGAAAAGACCTAAACCAGTTCCTTTATACCGCTTAAGTATAACACTTACTTAATAAAGTATTAAATAATTACCATCAGTTCCTTATTGTAAATTAGGTATTTTAAGGCTAAGTTATAGATCCCTTTTAATAAGAAGGTAATTAGGTAACGTTTCCCGTCGTCTTAGATTTAATTAAGTTCTTTACTAATTATAAACTTTAAAGAGTCTGTCTTAACTTAAAAGGGCTTTAAGAAATTAGGAAGAGTTAGGATTAGCGTTATAATAAAGGCGTATTTAAGGTTTTTAAACGCCTTTTACTATCTATCAGTCCACTTAAATAGCTTACCTTCTCTTGTAAGCTTATGTAATAATTTAGCGATCTTTATAAAGTATTTAATAAAGTATTGATAAAAGTTTATAAAACTGATAAAAGTTTATAACTCTTTTTAATTCTTTAAAGTAAATTAGTCCTAAATTACCTTTACTTTCTCCATTTACATTTCGAGCTTTTTAAGGGTTATTTTAAATTTTAGATAATTTAGTTCTTAAACGTGGAAATAACTCTTTTCCAGGTTCACTGTCAGCTTCGCTTTTTTAAAAGTTATTAAAACCTGTTATATATACTTTTAATATTTTTCTAAAGTTTCAGAATAGATTAAAACGTCATCCAGGTATATAAAGATAAACTTATTAAGGAAGGGGTAAAGAACATTATTAATTAGGCCTTAAAAAGTTACGGGGGCGTTTATTAATCTTATTAGTATAATATAATATTAATAATACCTGTTATAAGTCTGAAAAACCATTTTATACTCGTCCTCTTCCTTCACTTTAACGTAATTAAACCCTATAAGGAAATCGAGGCTAGAGAACCAGTTTACTTTAATAATCCGTTTTTACATTTCCATAATAAGTAATAGTAAGTAACGATTCTTAATTATATCTTTATTTAACGTTTAGTAGTTAATAACTATACGTAATTTACCGTCTCCCTTCCTTAAGATAAACAGTATTAGGTACCCTGTTAGAGACTAGGACTTTATAATAAACCTATTTTTTAAGTTTTTATTAATATACTCCCTTAAAGCTTCAGCTTATTAAGGGTTTAAATAGTAAAGCTGGAAGTTATAAAGCTTTACTCCCAGCTTCAGCTTAATTTTATAATCTTATAGTTTATAATCTAGTAGTTATAATATCTTTTTCTAAAACAGAGTAAACTTCTTATATTTTACAGGTACTTTAAATAAGTTAACTTCCTTACTTATTTGTAAATTAGCTTTTTACTTCTTTTTACCTTTTAAGTTATTATTTAAGTAATACAGTAAACTCTCTAATCCTTTAACCGTTTTTGTAAACCTGACTTAAACCGTGCTTAGTTTTAAGAGTTTAACTTACTTTTAAGTGTTTTATGCATTTTTAAAGCAGTTTAGTACCTTTTTAACTTTCTTTAAATAGTAATCGCTATTAAAGGACTTGTTAAAGGTAAGGTAACCACTCTTTTAATTAATTACAGGGTTATACTTTTTTAGTTAGGGTAAACTTAAGATTATATTATACCTTATAACTAATATAACGTTAAAGTCTACTTATTATTTATCCCTATCTACTTTAATTAAAAGTAATAAGTAGTAAGTAACTTTATTATTATTATACTAATATAAGCCTCCTTCTCTATTTTATATAAGAATAACCTTTTTATACTTTTTATTAAGGAGTTTCCTTCAGTTAACTAATAAGGGGTATATTAGGTTAGAAGCACTCCCGTTATTAATTACAGCTTTTACCTTAAACAGCCTCCCTTTCCCGTTTATTAGGTTAATACTAATAGAATAATACTTATACTTTTTTAACATTTAAGTTATAATAATTATCTATCTTTAAAGTCTTATCTAACCTAACCTTTAAATACCTCTCCTTCTTTTTAGGGTTTTTATTAACTAGTGAACTATTAGTTTCCAGCCCTTTTAAAGGGCCTGTAACCTTTTCCTAATTCTTTTTAGAAAAACAGGCAGCTTTAATAGACTTAATAATTAACCTTTTTTAAGTTTTCACACTTTAACGTTCAGTTAACTTTAAACAGTTTAATATTCCTAAAGTCCTTAATAAGTTAATAATACACTTTATAAGACTAGATTATAATAATATCTTTTTACTCTTAAATCCGTTAATAATCTTCTCACTTTTACCACTCCCTAGCTTTTTTATTAAGGTGTAGTAAACACGTTATAACTAAGCAGTTATTAAGTACTCCTCCTTACTAACACGTAATAAAAGCTTAATTAATTATAGTAATCTTTCTCTTATTACCAGCCTCTTTTATTAAGGAGTAAGAGATTTGGTAATAAGCTAGTTCTAACTTTACTCTTACGACAGCGTAATCCTGTCTTTATACACTAGGGAAGTAATTATAAAGGGCTTTAAATCCATAATACTGGTTAAAAGTATAGTTGTCGTATACGTAGTCGATCTATAATATATCCCTGTAATTAAGGTAATTAATATTAACTATTAGTGCTGTGGTTATAAAGTATAAGATGGGTAAAGTAACATCTTATTTCTTCTCTTCTTTTACTTACCTTTAAGTTTATTATTTCTCCCAAACCTCTTCCTAAAACTTAAGTAACAGTAACCTAACTTATTCTTTTATAAAATAACCTTCTTTAACAAGTTAGTATTTAAGTTAGTTAATAAAGTAAACTTTATTACAGAGTTATAACCTAATTTCCACTACTTTATCCTTAAATGTTATAATAAAGCCTTTAACTTACAAGTCCTCTACTTCGTCTACTAACTTTTAATATTTTTCCTTCAGCTCTTAAACCCTTTACTAATATACTTACTTTACACCTTCTTAAGAGACCCTTAAAGTATTAGTTTAAGGCATATTAACCTTAATACAGAGTAACTATCTAAACTGTCCTTCTTTTAAAAAGGTAAAGGTATTAATTTACTTAATATACTTAAAGTGTTTAAAAGTCTTAAAAAGTACTGTTAAGAAGAACTTCCGTTTTTCTAACTTAATTCTCTCAGCTTACTCTCTTTCTCTTTTTAAGGCTTACTTTACCACTTAAATAGCCTAAAGGGCTAATTCTTTAACTCCCTTAACTATCTTAATAAGGTTTAAGTTAGGGTTTTTCTTAAACTTCCTTAATTCCTAAACTTATAAAGTAAGGTTTTTAAGTCCTATAACAGTTAATTAAAATATCTTTTCTTAAAGTCGGTCTTTTATAACCTGCACTTCTAGTATTTCTAAGTTCCCACCTTAAAATCGGTTTATAATAACCTACACCTTTATAACTAACTTTTCTAAAACACCCTTAAAGATTAGGTATGCTACGTCTTAAAGTTCTTCCTCTTCTTCCTTATCTCCTAAGTTACACTTATCTACTTAAGTGTAGTCTTTTTTATTACCTATTATCCTAATATAAACATCCCTTAAGTTAAACTTAACATACTTTCCTTTTTCTAAAACAGGTTTCTAACTAACTTACTTTAATAACAGGCACTATTATATTATATATCCTTTCTTACTGTAATTAAAGCATTAGATTTAAAACAGATCTTTAAACTACTTCTGTTACTGTTACCGTTAAGGTTTATCGCAGTTAAGTCAGTTTTAGCGATTTACTATACTAATATTTATTAATTCAGGGTAATAATTTATCACAGTTAACTAACTCCCCTTCTTTAACTAATAAAGAGTCCGTTCTTTTTAAAAGCTCTTTTAATAATAATAATCATAATACTAATTATTAACTTTAATAACCATCTTAACCAGTTCTTACAGACAGTCCAGTTAGTTTTCTTAATAAAAGTCTTTAGTAACATACTCCTTTAAACTATTTTAAAATAACATTATTAAAACCTTTTAATTAAGTTTAATCTTTACTACTTCTAGTTTAAAGCGTGTAAAGAACTTAAGGATTAAGGACGTTTACCTTAGGGCTATAAGGCGTTACTTAACCCACTTAAGGGCGTTTAGTTCTTTAAACTTAATTTAAAGTTAGTTAATAAAAATGTTAAAGTCGTCGAAAAAGGCCTAAGTTTCAGGGGCCTTTTTACACACTCTATTTATAAAGAGGTTGTTAATTATCTTTATATAAGGTTTATACTAGTAAATAGTTACTCCATTTAATAAGGCTTTAATAAACCTAACCTTTCCTTCTTTTTCGAAAAACTACTTATTGTAATATATAATATAGCTCTAGAGCTAGGCTATCCAGGACTCCAACTACACAGAGTCTCCCTTAAAACGTAATAATAGGGGGAACTTCACATATTTCTTTTACAAGCCTTTAAGGTTATTATTCTTTAGCTTAATAATGTTAAGTTAAGCTTAAAGTTTTTTAATAAGACTAATATAACTTTTAATATCTTTAGGGAAAGTTTTGTTAAGTTCCTTAACCAGTCTTTACTAGTTAAAGTTTAAGTCTTTAAAGCGTGTAGCTAACTTATCGATAATAAAGAGTTAAAACTAAGCTTACACCTCCTTAACCTCCTTACCTTTTTTAGAAATTAACATATTAATAATAAGGGAGAGGTGGTGTTTAGGAATTTAATAAATAATATTCAGAATTAAGATATTAATATCGTATTATAACCTATATTTAACATAGGCCTTAAAAGGACTGGTGTAAGTTAAGACAGAATGTATAGTAAGACATTAATAGGTAAAGGGTATTTTAAAGATAACTTATTAAACTAACACTTTTAAACAGGGGGTTTAATGTTACTGTAGGCTGTTATCACTATAATGTGTAGAGGTAAGTCTAAACAGTAAAACATAAATAAATAATTAAATATTAGTGTGAGGAACTAGAGTCCCTTACGGTAGTTATAAGCATAACTATAATTATTTATATTAGCTTAATTAGGAGGTACTTTATACCTTACTTATAATGTCGTAAATGCTTATTATATAAGCACTTTACACCACGTAAGCGTTTTACTTATAAGGTTTCTCCTACTCGCAATACAAGCACTTAGCATGCTACGAGCAGCACCTCATTAGTTGTAAGGGCTTCGGGTCTTTACACCCCTGGCCTAGTGCGCCTGGACGGTGTACACCGTCTTCCTACACTGTTCCTTCTACAGGGGATTTATCAGGCCGCCCCGGCCTAAGTGACGGCCTGCAGGGTCGTCATAAAAGCTATAGTGCTATATGGAAGCCTTTATTTCTTAATATTTACCTAGCTAAGCTGTAGTAAGGCCAGCATGCCTTAAAACTGCTGTAAGGCATAATAACCCACAGCACTACACTAGCGTTTATGTGGCCAGGCTACTTTTGCTTTTTAGGTCTTATAGACTAGGGAGCATAGCTAGCGCCTACACCTTTTAGCCTTGTAAGGCCCTATTACAGTCTTCGTCCTTTTAATCCTTTAACCTTTAAAAACCTTATCCTTTCTCCGCCTACGATTTCCATCCCTTAGCTACAGGCGCAAGTTGTATTATGTAGCACTATTTTTTTTCGCTCAGTAATAAAAAGCTATTATTAAGGTGACTGGCTTAATAGTGCCTAATTGTGAGCTTAGTGGTTAAAAAGGCTGTTTGTAGCTGTAGTTTTCAGTGTTGCCTTCCTTTAGTTAAAGCAATAGAAGGCCACTAGTAAAGCTTTACTACTAGTGCCAGCCTATAAGCTTTAGCTTTAATAAAGTAACTGCCTGTTATAGCTGTGGTTTTCAGCGTTGCCTTCTTTTAATTAGAGTAATAGAAGGCTATTAGTAAAGCCTTACTACTAATGCTAGCCTATGAGCTTTAGCCTTTGCAGAGTAACTGCTTGTTATAGTTATAGCTGCTGTTCTTCTTAGCTGCTGACAGGAGAGCTTTTTTTTGGCTCTGCTTTCCTTTAATTAAAGTAATAAAATGCCATTAGTAAAGCCTTACTGCTAATGCTAGCCTGTGAGCTCTGGCTTTAGTAAAGCAACTGCTTGTTACAGCTGTAGGTGTTAGCGTTGCCTTTCTTCGATTAGAGCAATAGAAGGCTATTAGTACAACCACTGCCAGTGCTAGCCTATAAGCTTTAGCCCTTACAGCCACTCAGCCACTAAAGCCCTAAGTCACATCCCCATTAAGTTTAGAGAGACTAGATACGATAGTAGAATCATTACGATTTAGTCTAAGGCGCGATTTATAATGGCTTCGTAAAGGGACTTACACGGTTAAAGGATAACTAAAGCGCCGCACCTGTATTAAGGGTATAAATGTACTTAAGATGGTGACAGCTAACCCGCTTATCTAATTTTAACGAATTCCTTCGTTAAGCTAGACGAGGTAGAGTCTAGTTACAACCGGTCTGTCACAGTTATAGTAAAGGTAACTAGGACACAGCTACCTCCTGTTTGGGGAGACCGCTACTATATAACTTCGCTGTTATTACTTATATTATTATCTAAAGTTATCTTCTTTTTAGTTTAAATAACACGACGGAACTTAAACGGCTTTAAGGAGCTTATATAAGTCGTTCCTCTTAATTTAACACCTTTAGCGTTTCTGTGACGACCCTACAGGCCGTCACCTGGGCCGGAGCGGCCCGACGAATCCCCCGTAAAAGGAACAGTGCAGGAGGACGGTGTACACTGTCCGGACGCACTGGGCCAGGAGTGCAAAGACCTGAAGCCCCTACAACCATTAAGAAAGTGCTTAGTGGTCCATAAGGACTGACAACACTAAGCACCGCTTAGTTAACTACTTGGCTGTAACTACGTAGTGCACTACTAAGTATAACGGACTAAGTAAGGTACGAAGTACCTCCCGTCCAGTTAGTATAGATAGCTATAGTTATGCCTATAACTACCGTGAGGGACTCTGGTTCCTTACGTTAGTATTTAATTATTCATTTATATCCTACTGTTCAGACTCACCTCTGTACATTATAGTGATAACGACTTACAGTGACATTAAACCTCCGTCTAAGAGTGCTAGCTTAATAAGCCGCCTTTAGAACGCCCCCTACCTGTTAGCGCCCTGCTATACGTTTTATCTTAACCCGCGCCAGTCCTCTCGAGGCCTGTGTCAGGTGCAGGTTGTAATAGTTTCGTAAGTAATATAGGGATAAGAACTGGATCTTACATAGTAAACCTAAATTCCTTAGTTTACAGTGTATTTATACACTATAATAAGCGGCTTAACTCTTATATAAGAGATTTTATATAAGCTCTCTCCCTTTTATAGGAAATTATATTTTACCTTTAAGGGAGTGGGGACTTAATTAAATATATATTAAATAGTATGCTCTTATATACTGTTAAGGTAGATTACGTAAAGTAAGATATATAACAGATAGGCTAACTAGTAATCTACTTAGCGTTAATACTCCTACCTTACTAATACACTTTAATACACGTTTAAAGGGTAAGAACTAATCCCTATAACGGGAAGTTATAGGATATAACATTACGGAAACTGCTAGTCCCTTAACTAAAAGCTCTACACACACTTAATTACAATTTATAAGGCAGCTATTAAAGCTGACGTATTAAGGGTCTTATCCTAAGCACTGTACTAACCATTAAGGGGACTAACTGTAACTAAAACCTCTTTTAATACCTAGCTAAACTGGCCTATACTGCTTAGCTTACACTTATAACTTTAATATCTTATTAACTTAAAAGACTTACGTGTAAGCTAACTTCTATAACTTACCACACTCTTATAAGGACCGTGCCGATACTTACCTTTTTTACCTCACACACTTACCCCTTTACAGCCTTATAACTATACCTTAAAATCCTAACTAACTAATATATCCTTACCTTAATGTTTAAGTGCTATAGTTAACCTATATTAAGTAAGTAAGGACGAATTAAGATAAAAGCTGCTATACCTGTTAGGAAACTTATAACACTGCTATCTCTCCTGTTGGGTTTTCACAACCCTAACCCGGCCAGTGTGGCTGGAACAGTGTGGCTAGATCCACGCAGCCGCTCTGCGGCTGGCTCCGTGGATCCGCGCACC
>Ga0247780_1000280_pt1 | contig 51231 bp, 37 predicted proteins | sample UWRJL079202R5_FD_179927 | JGI IMG/M metagenome (GOLD analysis project Ga0247780, IMG submission 179927) | Plant litter microbial communities from Arlington Agricultural Research Station in Wisconsin, United States - UWRJ-L079-202R-5 | ecosystem: Environmental > Terrestrial > Plant litter >...
CCCCCATCCCCCGCTAACTCCTGTACATACGACCATACCCACTGGAGAACTCGGGATCCCGTCCGCTCTCCCATAGATAAGCCAGTGAGGGCCAGACTAGTAGTTGGGTCGCTGACGACCAGCGAATCCCTGGTGTTGTATGTTTTTTTTGGCATATTATTTTATGGATGTTGTTGCCCCTTTTTGCCCCGCTCTAGGTAGTACCTCCACCCTGTACCAAGGCTCGGGCCAAAAGAGAGGGTCCCCTTAATCAGTGCGAAATATGGTTTCTAACTACTAATACCACCCCTGATTTTAATTATGGTAAGCCATCTCCCATTCTGCAAAGCTTTGGGTATATTTTAAAAAGACCCTGCTGCGCTCTGGGACGGCCTTCCTATATTCTGGGAATGCTGGTTTATATGCTGGAAAGGTCTGTAATGTAGTAAGGCTAAGCCTTACAGTTCCAGCACAGGGCCGTGCGAGGATTTTAAGAACGTATTTTCACATGGACATATGAGACCTTTTCTTTTGGCCCGAGCCTTCGGACCCCCAACTCAGCCAGCATACAAGTTCAGGGAAAGGTGGTTCAAGTTCAAAAGCCTGCAATTTTTTCATTTTTTTTTCATGCTTAAGCATCCAATGTATCATCTAAAGATATTATAGCTTCTACTAGAATCTCACTCCGCTGACAAAGCCAAAACCGACCTCCTCAAATGCTGCAAATGATACCAATCCAAAAGAAAAAGCCACCAAATACCCACAAGCTATGCTACCCCAAGATTTATCATCTAATAACCCACGTTCAAATCGTTTGCTAGCTCCGCTAGATCTTCTCACCAAGTATCCGGCCCGAAATGTCCCCCCTCAGGTACCTTCAAGTACGAGCACGCCTGCCAATCGCAGCCCTGCTTGTACACTTCAGTTCCCCACCAACTGAACCCCTCCATCCAACCAGGGTAAATGAACCCAAAGAACACAACGACGATGCCCACCGCCAGCCCGGAGTCGAGCGCCGCGCTGAGCGTCATGGTGTACTTAGCCCACCAAGCCTGGGCGCGGTTCTTGATGACGTAATTGAAGACATAGCAGACGACGGCCCAAACGGAGAAGTTCAGCCCCGTTGCGGGAGGGATCCAACCGAGTGAGCCGAATAGGACAGGCAGGTTAATTTTTCGCACGATGCTGTCGCGACGCTTGCGTGCGTACAGCCATAATGGTATGGGAAGGATGGCGCCGATGACGAAGGCCCAGACCAGATGACGGTAGGTGGCGTTAGGGCCAAAGAACTCGCCGGGGCCGACGACGCCCCATAAAATGGAGCCGTTGAAGTGAACACGTGCGATGGGGCAGGTGAAGCCGTTGATGGCTTGGGGCGTGCAGATGCCTGGGATGTTGCGGAACATCCAGTTGAGAACGCCGATCTGGGTAAGTGAAGATACGATGGTAGCGACAATTTGTACAGCGAAAAGGATGCGTGGCGGAATTTTCATGTAGTGGCCGAGCTTGAGGTCGGCGGCGAACTTGATACCTTGTGCTGATGAGATGTATCCATACGTGACGAAGACCATATTGGCAACCGGGCGGCCAGGGAAGATAGCGCCGGCAACGAGTTGGCAAACGAGATAGATGCTGCTGTGCTGATTGGTAACGGCCATGATGATGCCGATCGGGATGAACAGGATACTGCATATTCCCAAGGCAAGAAGTAAACCATACCAGGGCAGGTGAATTGGATAGCTAGCAAGGGTGAGCCAAGAATTCGATGATCGGTCATTAGGAAAGAGGCAGTACTCACTATTCGACAACAAATATCCCGATCGCCAACATGGAGACAAAAGTAGCCAGATACCACGTCATCGGAGCGTCCTTGTATCTCCTCATTAAACGGTTGTGGACATCTTCCCTGCTCATAAGGTTGTCCATGCTCAGCGATGAGCGGACCGTGTTCAGTTGAGGCGTCTCTTGATTTCTCACAGGTCGGCGAATACCCTCGCTGCCCTCCGTTGACACCGGCTGATAGGCAGCTTTTGACTCACCACTGGATTCCTCCAGCGATCGCTTCCACTGCCTCCAGATATCCTTCCCGTGCCAACAACCAGTGTGTGTCAGCAGTGCCGCGAGCCCGGCGAATTGCACGCCATAACTCAGGACATAAGTGATCGGAAGAAAGACCCTGCTGTACTTCGAGTAGGCCTCCCTGTCAAACACAAAATCTTTTGTCAGGACTTTGCTGACGTCGTATATGTTACCGGTGTTGTCGAAGACGGCGGCGGAAAGAATTGGCATGTATGCCGAATACAGCCAGTTGCTGTAGTATGCAATGGGCGCAATGACCCACATGACAACTACGAGACCGCCGACAACGTTCATCGCTGCCCAAAAGGGGGTCAGGAGAGGTGACCCAATATAGGCGATCTGAGCCCAGTCAAAAGTTACCGGAAACAGGCCAAGACCGGAGACGACGCCAAACAAGTTCGCGACCACGACGTTGTCAGGCGCGAACCAAGTCACGACGTTGAAGAAGCTCAAAGCTGGTATCAGCAGCCCGGGCATGAAGTAGAAGATGAATGCCGAGAACCAAACGACATAGAAGAACTTCCACCTGCTGATATGCCACCCGTTGGCTTCCTTATTCTCCTCCTTATGAAGTGTTGTAAACATGGATGCCGACATGAGAGTCCCTGGCCAGATCATACCGCTTGGCCGGACGAGGAACCGCCGTGTAAGACCAGCAAATGTGTAACCGAGGATCTGAGTCGACAAGGTAAGGAGAAGCTGGTAGATGATGCTGGCGTCCTGCTTGTAGAACTGTGTCTGCTCAACAATGACATCAGTCGCAAACGCGAAGCCGAAGGATACATTGCTGCTGACGTAGACGCAGCTGTGTTCCTTCTCGTTCCATCTGCCCTGGGCGAGCCAGAGCCGTAGCCGATCAAGTGGGCCTCTTCGCTCCCAAGGAACGATATGCGGGCTCTCCGCGGTAGGGCTTGCAATCCAGACGTTTTCGCTGCGAAAGCCGTCGACGTATTCTTCCGGAGGATCGTCTCCCCGCTTAAGGAAGAAGTCCCAAAGGAGACCGAGGGGATGTACAAGTAACAAGGCGATCACCGGGGTGATGGCAACGCTAGGGTATCTCAAAGAAAAAAACAAATTGGTAGATGATCCGAGAAAAGAGAATAGTGTAGACAGTATCCACATGCGGGGGGTGTTTATGGACAAGCTGGTGTTGTCAGTTGGCGCAACGGAGGCTCTGACTTGGGCGTACGGGGAGTTGTCAGGCGGGTCGTTCTCGTCTTCCGCATCTGAATAGGCGATGAGCGATTCGTCGTCGCTATCTTCGTCGCTGAACTTTGGACCTTCAATCAAGTCGTTCAAGAGCGCTGATTCGGTAGTACCGAAGCGGCCTTCGAGTCCCCCTATTGTAGCCGTGCTTCCCAACTCTTGCGATGGCCGTGAGAGCCGCCTGCCGGAGGAGGATATGGGACGAGGCCCATCACTGCGCCGTCTTGCGCGGAAGTGCCGGGCGGTATTTTCGGTCGTCTCGGTAGAGCCCCCGGCGGGTGTGCTCGCGCCACTGCTGCTGTTCCCGCTGCTCCCGCTTCTGGTGCTGCCGGCGTCTCCCACACCATCACCGGGGGATCCGGAGCGGGGCGGAGATATGGCTCCATATGACGGACTGCTGAACTCGGCGGTAGAGCGGAGGGACGGGTCTGCGGTCATGAGTTCGGGTGCGTTCGCCGTCGCGTCGTCGCCGGATTCCAACAAAGGTCCATTGGGATCTGGTGTCTGGACGGGCTCATCCCGGTGGGGTGGCGCTGATGTGGTATTTGAGTCTGTATCTGGGGTTGCGATATCGTAAAACACGGGGTCGGGCGTGGGCGTGGGGCGTGAGGAGGCGGAGTTCGGCGCAAGGGAGCGGAGCGGGACCGCTTCGGGGTCAGAAGGACGAGACGAAGCACGCCTGCCACGGGTGGAGGTCATATGCGTTGAGATATTCGCCTAGGCGGGTTTGTAGTGCACTGCCTGCCTCTCTGGGACAGGCCGGGCAGAGTTGCAGTGGGTTGTTACGTGGTGACTCGTCGGCTCCGTGCCAGGGGGAGCTTCCCACGCCACACGGACACTTTGGCAAAATGGAAGCCTTCAGAGGATTGACGCGAGTTCCTCCGTCTTACCGCGTCAGGCAACGGAATCTCGTGGGGGCATTCGGATTACGGCCTCGGTGCGTGTGGATACAGGTCTGCGCGGCAAGTGGTGCGAGTGGAATAAATCAGGGCTGGAAGTGGAATCACCCGACGGTGTTGAAGCTTGCATTCATTGCTGCAGTGGGATGCCCGTGGCATCATCTTAGTGGGGAGCGCCCGCGCTGACCGGGATCTCAACGCGGGCGTCGCGCTAGGCTTTGCGATCTAGATTTGCAGGGATCCCTCAGCGCGAATGACGGAAGCGGGAGGCTTAGATAAGATCGATTAGATAACTCGGTTTAAGGTTCGGCCATTGGCGGTTGCACTGCACCCGCCTTCCCGCCATGCACCACTTCGCCCACCCCCCAACAGCTGGAGCCGCTGTTTCTTGTTAGCCTCGAAGTCACTTTGTCTTACCCAAGCGTGCCGAACTCGATCTGACTGCCTCTCCGATTCGACGCTAACAAATACCTAACTCGTGGCCAGGCGGGTCCAGGAAGGGCTTTAGCATCCATTGGACCGGTGAGGGGGTACCAACCTCAGGCTGCCGAAAATAAGGGGTCTCTCGACACGCCAGCTGTTTACAAGCGACAAGGCTAGCGGTTATTAGTCCCTTAGGCTTTCACCTGATCTCATCATTAGGGATTCGCTGTTGGTTTGGGTGGCTGGGACATTTCGCTGGTGGGTTATGGTTGAGGAGCAGTTCGCCATGGCGTCTCTGAATGCAGCGAAGCAGCAGCTCCGCTTGCTCATGAAGCAGAGGCTGGGTGCAGTTTCTCATGAGTCCGCAATATCGCAGAGTACGACGCCACGAACCTTCAGCTTTCGGCGTTTGTGACAATTGGGCTAAGACATCTTTGCAGGCTCCATTGTCGCCAATGCGCTCAAAACGTTCCAGCCATATGTGGAGGCAAAGCGTGTCAGTATATTCCTCTCCATGCCAAGCGGAGAAATCCAGACGGATGGCATTGTGCGACACGCTCTGGAGACTGGCAAGGAGGTGTTTGTCCCCTATCTCCATAAAAACCCGCTTCCGTCGCCTGATCTGCCGGCGAGGGTGATGGATATGGTCCGCCTCAAGGATATCCGCGATTATGAGTCCCTCAAGCCAGACAGGTGGGGGATTCCAAGCATCGACCCTGCAACGGTCCATGAGCGACAGAGGATATTCGGAGGTCCCGATGCCCAGCACTCCGACAAGACCTTCCTCGATCTCATCCTGATGCCCGGCGTCGCATTCGACAGAGACCCGGATACTGGCGATATTAGGCGACTGGGGCACGGAAAGGGCTTCTACGACTACTTCATCAACCGGCACAACGCGAAGCTCTTGACGCTGGGGATGCAGAAACACCCTGTATTGCTTTTTGGCTTAGCCCTGTCTGAACAATTCCTGGCCTGTCCTTCCGAGGGGTCGGTACCTGTTGGTCCCTTAGATCAACCTCTGGATGGCCTGATACTTGGGAATGGCGACATCGAAAGCCCCGCTGAAAATAAAGCAGCATGATCCCATCTCCCACCATTGCCTTGCGCCTATGCCGCTTTTCCCCTGGTATCCCGTTTTCGTAGCATCTTTGCAAGCTTTCGCCGTAGACATCCAAACAAGTTCATTCCTGCCATCTCAATTGGACTTGCGACTAGCTCAAGTCGACAAGCTCTGGATAAGCGATACGTTGTCGCCCTTGAGGAGAATTTGCTGCCTTCCTGTTAGCTTTCTTCGACTACCAGCTGGTATTTCGGGCTCGCTTCGCTTCGTACCCCAAGATGTCTCCTTGTCTCTGTGTCGTTTGTCTTGGTAATCTGCTTAACCTCGACCGCATCATCGATCTGGAATCGAGCCCCGTTAGCATTAGAACCGGCTGCACCAAGTTTAGTTGCGCTGGGGCGACTCACAACCAGGTTCATGAACTCGTCAAATCCCTAGTATGTCGGTTAGCATGTTGCAGGCAGGCAGACCCGGGATGCGACTACATACGCGAATGGTACCGACAATGCGAATCGCAAGCTGCTCGTACAGCCAGATCTGCACTGTCGTCCGTTGCTGGAGCAGGCGGAAAAGGAAGTTGATTGGGGGGAGCAAGACGCGGCGTCCGCCGCCGCCACCTCGACCAGTCATTGCGTCGGTTGGGGATAAGTCCGGGTTATTGGGGAGGATCGGTCGGTTGCTCGGGCAAGAAGGTATTCGGGTCTTAAGGGTTGTCGCACGCGCCTGGACGTGACGTGAATAATTTCTGGGAGCCTCTGGAAATTCGCGGCCTGGTCCAAAACGGTCCGTGCGCTTCTGGCCTCACCGACCCAAGCCACATTCTCCCCCGCTATCTTCCGCTATCAGAGCCTCACACCGACCCACAAGCAAACACCCTTGTCTTTCTTTGGTGGGAGGGCCAACCAACCTGGCAGGGCGGGGCGGTGCCAGATTCCAGTAGTCTGCCTGACGTTTGCTGCGTCAGTCATTTATTATTTTCAAAGGAACCCCTCGCCAGCAACCTCATTCAACCCATCACAATCCCCCAAACGCCTGTCGCTCTCTCCTCTCCCGAAGTACAAGCTTCCAACCCCCCCGAAGCGTTCGAGTGAAGTGTTCAGCCTGCGATCGGTGCCCCGGTCTCCACGCTCCTTCTAAGTTCGCTTCCCCGCGCAGGTATCGAACGCGGTTGCCGAAGGCGGGGCTCGCGCATTTTGCAGCTATCTCTCTGCAAGCTTCCGCACCCAAAACCGCAACGTCACGTTTTGGCACTCTCATTGAGGGGATCGCCTTAACCATCCATCCACCATGGCTTCCAACGGGGTCCCGGGCGACTTCTCTGTCGCCAATGTCCTCGCGGCCATGTCAACGATGCGGGCCACTGATTCCGACAGGAAGCAGGCGGCGATGGATTACTTGGGCAAGTTTCAGAAATCGGTATGTTCCCCCTATCGCGCGAATGCCCACCCGGTCGACAAAAGGTCGCTAACAGTCTACAGAAAGATGCCTGGACGACGACCATCTCTATCCTACAAAACTCGACCGAAGCAGAAGCGCAGCTCTTCGCCGCGACAACACTGAAGGGAAAGGTATGGGACTCACCCTCTCGTACAGAAAGGGAGGAGTAATATTGACGCTTTGGGGAAGATCACGTACGATCTTGCGACACAGGTATCGGACAGCGACCTCCCTGGTCTCCGCAGCCAGATCCTGGTCCTGCTCAAGAAGTTCGCGCCAGGCCCAAAGCCTGTCCGGGTTCAACTCTGCGTCTGCCTCGCGATTCTTGCTATTCAGATGCAAACATGGAAGGACGTCCTGCCTACCGTGGTTGCTAGCCTTGGGAACGATGCCACGAGCCATGCGTGCATACTGGACTTCCTGCGAGTTCTCCCTGAAGAGGTCACAGAGGGCCGCAAAATCACCTTGTCTGTATGTGGATCGAAATATCGCGGCGCGCCTTTGTTTCAGCCTCGGCTTTTCGCTTTGGTGGGATCGGCCTAGGATCATCTCTAATTCGGTCATGACAGGAAGAAGATCTTGCGCAAAGAACGTCGGAGTTGCTTGCCGACAACGCTGAGCAGGTTGTCCAGCTTCTCATCAACTATTCGCAGTCATCACGTAAGCTTCGTCCGAACATTTTGGTCCAGAACCGGGCACTAATGGACACTAGCCGCCGCCGCAACAAACCCCCAGCTCTTCGAGTGCATAACCTCCTGGCTCCGCGAAGTCCCTGTTAGTGTCATTGTCAACTCGCCCCTCTTGAACTCCGTTATGAACGGATTGGCGGACGACAACTCCCTCCAGGCCGCCGCCGAGTGTCTTGGAGTGATGTGTCGAGAGACAAAGGATGTGGACGAGAGCGTCGACACGATCCAGGTTCTCCTTCCCCAGGTGCTCAAGCTCAGACCACGCATCCGAGCCTTGGTTGAAGAGGACGACATCGACGGATTCAAGGCCATCACAAGAGTTTTTGCAGACGCGGGCGACTCCTGGACACTTGCCATCGCCCGCGAGCCGCAGCACTTCCGGCCCCTGGTTGACGCGCTGCTTGAATGCTGCGCGTTAGATAAAGAACGTGACGTGATTCACTACACCTTCACATTCTGGTACGAGTTGAAGCAGTACTTGACTCTGGGACACTATATGGAGGCGAGGGTACAGCTCGTGGATGTCTTTGCCCGACTGGTTGCCATCCTCCTCAAGCACCTTGAGTACCCCGAGTCTGACACCGCGAATCAGCTTGACCTGTTCGAGGGCGACAGGGAGCAGGAGGAGAAGTTCCGTGAGTTCCGCCACCACATGGGCGATACTCTCAAGGACTCGTGCGAGGTCATGGGCGTAGCAGAGTGCCTTACCCTTGTCCTCAACTCGATCAAAACTTGGCATCAAAAGTATGGCAGCCAAGCCACCGATTCAGTGGTCCCGCATTGGCAGTCATTGGAGGCGCCTCTTTTCGCAATGCGAGCCATGGGTCGCATGGTCGATAAGGAAGAGAGCACCGTCCTGCCGCAGATCATGCCGCTGTTGGTTCAGATGCCCGTAAACAACGAGAAGCTCCGATTTGCGGCCATTATGGTTTTCGGCCGTTATACGGAGTGGACCTCTGCGCACCCCGAGTCTCTCGAGCCGCAGTTCGCGTACATCATTGCGTCCTTCCAGACCGAGTCGCAGGAGGTTCTCCGCGCGGCAGCCCAAGCGTTCAAATACTTTTGTGTTGACTGCAAGGATCTTCTTGGCCCTCAGGTTGGCCAGCTTCAGGTATTCTATGACCAGATACTGGACAAACTTCCTGAGGCTAGCAAGGAAGAGATGACAGAGGGCGTGGCGACTGTCGTCGGAGCCCAAAAGGCGGAAGATTCGTACAGACTCCTGAAACTGTACTGCGACCCTCTGGTGCAACGTTTGATGGTAAAAGCAAACAACGCCACCGACGAGAAGGCAAAGTTGGACCTTGCTGGTGAGTCTGAGATGTCGTCCCCTATTCGGTCGGTCCGGACTAACAATTCTTTTAGATCATATCAACCTTCTCACCCACTTTTCCCAGCAAGTCGTTCCCTATGTGCCCATCGGTGCTCCCAACCCTGCGGTCAAGTACTGGGAAGAGGTTTTCCCCATTCTCTCAACCATCCTCGGCAACTTTATCGACTTCATCCCCATCTGCGAGAGGATTTGCCGATCTTGGCGGTTCATGGTCATCTCTTACAGGACCGCCATGACGCCCTTGTTGGGTCCATTGGCCAACAACCTGGCGGAAGGCTTCGCAAAGTCGAAGCAGGGTTGCTTTCTCTGGGCTACTAGTGCTATCCTTCGAGAATTCTCCGAAGACCGCGAGCACGTGGAGGACGGCATCGCTGAGAACATTTACATCTTCTTTGAGGCGCAAGCTACGAATATGCTTCGTATGATGAGCGACCTGCCGCCCATCGATCTTCCGGACGTCATTGAGGATTTCTACCGCCTCCTCATCGATGCCCTTCTTTACTACCCACACAAGCTGATCCCGTCGCCACTGTTCACCCCGATCTTCCAAGCCGCTATTTCCGCCCTTACCCTCGAAAAGCAAGAACCAGTTTCAGCAGCATTGCACTATCTCCGGGATCTTCTTACCTACGGCGGATCTAACCCTGCCGGATCTGGTGATCAGCAAGGCAATGCACAGCTTCGGCAGGTTGTCCGGCAGCTGTTAACGACTCACGGAGAAGCATTGATCAAGCAGACGCTGGCCGGCATGATGATAACCTTCCCGCGCGACTGCTTCGCTGACGGCAGTGCTGTGGTGCTGTCTATGTTTGAACTTCTTCCGACGGAGACAACGGCTTGGGTAGAGCGAACGGTCCAAATGCTCCCAGCAGGCACAGTAGCGCCAGTGGAAGCAAACCGCCTGCTCACCAAGATTAGGGAGAAACTTCAAAACCCAGACTCTTCAGGTCTCCGAGGACTGCGCGCTCTCCTGCAGGACTTCACAAACACGTACCGTCGTCGGTATGTGGCGCCCAGGGATGGGCTCGGCCAGCTTGAGGCCACTCGGTTCCACTTCGAGGGCTAGAGAGTCCCAGGCGGTGCCGACGGCTTAATTGCCAGTGGGACACGAACTTGCACCGAAGACTTGGTTTGCCAGCCCCCTATTTTGAGTGCCTCTCCGACCTCGAGATACGGCCAGGATTACGTGTGGGCAGGGTGTTTCAGGTGCGCGCGGCGAACACGGCTTTGAAGGGACGGAGGTTTGGCGCGGTCGAACATTTAGACGTGAGGCGAACACGAATTTTGGGAGGACAGACCATTCAGGGGAGGCATTGGGAGATGTAGATATGGTAATGGATCGTGGTTAGAGCACCCATCTCAGGAGGATTTGGAGGTGTGGAATAGCTGGTAGTCTTGCAGCGTCATAACCCAGCATTCGCATATGGAAAGACATTTATGAGCGATGCGTCGATGGAAGAGAGAGAGCGCCGACACAAAATAGGGACTTTGAGTTACTAGGGCGAGCGCGGCCGAAATGGCATGAGAACCCATGAGTTTGGGGAAATTACATTAGTTCAATTCTTCATGGAGAATCCAATGAACGAGATTCGGCGAGAATCGGCATAGCTCGGGGCCACACGGCCCGGTGGTTCCAGGGTCCGCGAATGTCATGATGACGTTCTCACGTCCAACTGACTTTCATCCGACTGGCTACCGTCCAACTGGCTGCCCATCCAAATGATTTATTTCATCTGATACTCGATATCCATCTTTCATCCGATTCCGTCCTTCATCTGGTACCCTCACTTCTGCGCCTCCCAAACCAACACAACAACCGAGTCAACATCAGACCTCTCCTCCTCATCATGATGCACAACATCCCCCGGCTGCCGCTCGTCCATGTCGGCACTCACCGAGTTACCGCCCCCTTTCCTATTGACATATGCCTGCCACACCTCCCCGTTATCGCGGATCCGCGCATCCAGCAACCGCCACGTCTTCTTCCGCCCTTTCCACGACAGGGAATGCCTCTCCCCCGTCTGGAAATTCGTGTCGTCATCATCCATAATCGTAAGGCGCTCCCCGGGCTTGGCGCCCTCGTCGCTGTCTGCGTTTGTTTTGTTGTTTTTCTTTGGGGCCTTGTGCTTCTGCGCCGTTACGCCCTCGGGGAAATGTGTAAGTGTGTAGCCGTTGACGAGCACCCAACTGTCTTTGAACAGGAAGCGCTGCAGGAAGCACTCTTCGCCGCAGGCGGAGGCGACAACGTGACCCTTTCCGGCTTCGAAGCGGTGGTAGTTCCTGTACCGGTGCAGCGCGAGCGGGAGCATCCCGCTGCCGTAGCCTCCGGCGTGAGAGGAGGGGTTGGGTTGGTGCGACGGGGAATACAACCCTGGTAGGATATGCAGTCGGACATCGGGCGCGTTTCGCGCAATGCATTTGTAAAGGGACTCGTCCCATGTCATGCCGTTTGGCTCGTCGACGTCGCCTGTGTGTCCGCCGTGCGTGGTGTACTGCAGGCAGAGGAGCTGGCCAGCCATGTCGAGCATGCCGGCTGTGAGGAACACGGCGCCCCCGCCGTAGGTCATCGCGATGTTGCTGTCAACGACCCAGTCGGCGCGCTCGCTGGGGACGCCGACGTAGTACGCGCTGGTGTGGTCAAAGGTCTGTAGTCGCGAGAGGAGACGGCCTACGCAGGGGAAGAAGACGTCGTCGTCGACGAGGGCGAACCAGGTGCGTTCTGGCTCCAGGTGGCGATGACGCATCATCTGCTGGACGAGCTGGGCGTAGCGGCCGCCCGAGTCGGTGTCGCCTTCTTGGCTTGCGGTGAGGCTGACGTCGATGCCGAGGTGGTGCAAGGCGTGGCGGATGGTGGTGACCTGGGCTTCGGTTGCGCCGTGAAGGGTCAGGACCAGGCCGGCGCCGTTGGAGGTGCCGCGGCCGTCGGTCAGCCAGGCGGCCCAGTCATGGAGGATGGCGTTGTTGGCGTAGCTGAGGCGGGCGTAGGTGGTGGAGATGCCAAAGAGGAGCGAGGAGGCGTCAATGGATGGGGGCTTGGGGCCAGTGCGAGCAATCGGGAGGGTGAGCGGTGTTGGGTCTACCGGGTGGACCCTGAGGTGGTCATTATCGAGGCGGGCGCGGACGAAGCCGTGGGGAGACTTCATAAGGGGGTTTTTGACCTGGGTCAGGGACGGCCGGGTCTTGAGAGACGGGGAGCTGTACTTTGGTTTGATGCGTCGGGCGAAAAAGGGGATGTTATTGGTAAGGCCATGATTGCGGCCGAGTTCGCGGAGGTAGTCGGCATATTCATCTGCCTCATCGTTTGCCGTGTTGTTCCCCCCCTTTCTATGCGACTTTTTAGCTGGGAAGCCCCATTCCTCACGCCATGGGCCCGATGTCTTTCCTTCTGTGACGTCCAAGATACTGCGACGTTGTGTGTAAAAGCGCAGTGTGAGGAGAAAGATGACTGCGAAGAGAGCGATGAGACGGACACGGCGAAACATCTTGATCCCTCTTGACGCGCCCCAACTCTGTTGAGATGAAAACGAGTGACGAATTAGGAGCAAGTGTAAGAATGTAGCGTAATTTGAGCGCCGTTGGGCTACATGGACCCTCCGGACCGTCCGTCAATTGCCTCAAGCCACGAGGCTTGTTTGGCCCCTGCCGGGTTATGAAAACCAACCTTGAATAAATGATGTTTGCCCAAACGATAAGATCAGCTGAGGATCAGACCAGAGGGTGTCTGTCTTGCCCAATTGACAGCTCGAATGCATCCCGTGGCGATCTTGGTAAGAGAAGCGATGGAAGCCAATTCCCTCTGTGACAAGAAAGGACAAAAACCCGTGTCGGAGGAGAGAGCGCTTTATCGGACGCCAGAGCTCTCATCCAGATAATCACTTTTTTGCCAGTGTCGCATTTGGCTGTTCGAGTCTTGGCAGCGATGCGCCATACCTCGATAGGGACGGAGGGGGTTGTTGAGCCGGAATCAGCCTGAAGAACCCAACGGCAACGACCAACGTTAGCGATCTTGGGAACCGGGACAGCTACCCGTTGTCGGAACGGCCCAGCGATGAGACGTCAAAAGGACGCGGGAACGCATTGCCACTTCCAACTGCAGAGACCTGTCTTCATTATTACGGTATCTATGTTCCCGCCGTCTGCATGTGAGCCACTTCCAAACTCCGTTCCTGATGATGACGTTGACCTACCTTTACTCTTCCATATGAGCCCTCAATAAGTCCTCCAAGCAGCAACATGACCACGAATCAGTCTGATGCTAACAAGATGTCCCCCGGCCCACCACGCTCCAATGCGTTGCCAAATGCTCAACATGATAAAACAGTCACTAGCATGCTCCAGAAATAGTCATCATCGTGACACCACCTCACCTCAGCCCGACAGCGATCGGCACTCCTTAACCTCATCGATAGCCTAGACCCGTTTATATACAGCTTTCAGCTGTTACCCGGGTAGAAGTGCACTGGGGGGTCGGGACAGATGATCGACCTCTCCCGGATGGAGGGTTGGACGGTGTAAGCGTCGGGCTTGTTCGCTCGAACAGTCGTTTTAGCGTTCTGGTACCTCAAGTAACAGTCGCTGAGCACATCGTCGACCGTTTGGCCATTCTCGACAATGCCGGTGTCGAGAAGCCCCTGCAACGCAACACCGTTAGCCAGTCTTGTACAGTCAAGAAAGCGGCAGTTCGTACCTTCAAATGGTCTTCCACTTTCGTAAACTCAACTTTGTCCAGCCGGTACCGGTCAGGGAGACCACTGTTGTGCATCAGGGCCAGCAGGCCAGCATCTATGGTGTTTATGGCAGCGAGAACGGTGATAGGAATACCGGTGTGCATCTGCACAGAGCCGAGAGCGGTGAGTATGGCGCCGATAACGATCTGAATAATCATGAGGAACCACCGCAGTGTGCTGAGGAGGTGGTATGAGATGAAGTATTTCGATCGCTGGGCAACGACGTCCCGGTAGAGGCCTTCAGGCAGACCCTTGGGGGGCCAGTACCAGCAGGTTGGATGCACGACAGTGTGTGTCTCGCCGTCCTTGATTGCTCCGACCCCATGAGCGAGTCGAGCCCACTCAGCGGGAGTTAAGAACCGGTGCTGGACCGTGGAGCTGTAGGATTTGGGTCGCAAGCCCGGCGCCGGGAGTGGCTTGGTGAAGATCGGGGTTGTGTTCCCCCCACGGCCGGGAATAGGGATTGGGATGCTGGACGCGCGGTCTGACTTGTAGATGCTATCGGCAGTATCCGAACGTTGATCACCCTTCAAGGGCGGGAAGCTCAAGTGGCTGGCTTCTTTTCCGGTGCTGGCCATCGCCACCTTTCATCAGAGGACAAAGGACAAGTGATACCGACAAAGGCAATGAAATAACTGCGGTAGGTGACGACAGAAGGCGTCTCGCACCCGGAAGCCCAAAATGCCAGTAGGGTCAGGGGTTTATTCGATGAACAGGGTCCAGAAAGGAGACACCACCATATGCCAAGTTTGGAGAGAGAGGCCGACGAAGATGTTTACGTCCAGCTGGGCATTCCGGGTTGGAAGAGGAGGGAAACATTTCGAGACGCGGAAAGAACTAGCCTGAATTTCAGCCCGGCGGAGACTGCTCTCCTGTGAAAGGGAAGGAGCTCTGCTGGGGATGATGCCATGCAGGCGCCTTCCTCCGATGAGCAACACCACGCCGTGACCCACAGAGACGGCCGTAAGTGGGGGGGAAACGACCATGAACTTTCATCGCGTGGAGTTTTCGAGGAATTCCTTCTCTTGAGGGCCGAATAGGGGTTACAAAAACTGAGCTGTGAAAGTGCCCATGGGTACGAAGACTCGCGCGAATCCGTGGTCACCGCGGTGTGGAGGTTGCACCCCTTGTCCAATCAACTTTCGCTCATCACGGCCTGTAAGCATTTGCAGTGCATTGATGCTTTCCATGAGGTTTTTTTTAGACGGGGAAGGTGCGGGGATTATGATTAAAAAAATACCTTCCACACAGAGTAGAGTGGCTTGGGATAGCCTCTCGCATTCTCATGAGTGCAGGACGTGAGAGAGGTTTTGGTGTTTCCCTGCGCTCAGAGACTTAGACAGGGACCATGTCAAGATACGTGGGGACTGCTGCAGTTCTCACCGCCTGCCGGTTTAGGTGTATGTACTGGCAGAATGCTCAAGAAAATTTGGCGCTTCATTGGGCGCCAGTGACTCCATCCAAGTAGGCAGTGGAAACTCTCGCTGGAGACAGCCATGCTTCGAAGCTTTCAAGCGTCGTTACAACACGCCTCGAGGAATCCGAGTTGGAGAAAATTCGCCGAAATTCTCCCTCCATTTTTGCGCGCAATGTCTCCCGAATCCGACGCGCAGCCCATTACGGCGCTGCCCGCCGCCAAGCAGATCATCTCGCACCAAGGAATTCGATACACCACCATCAAGGAGGGTCTTGCCCACATCCTAATCCCCGAAGCTTCGGTCGAGCAGAACTCGAAGGTCCGGAACGACCAGGGCGTGAGCCAGGTGTTCTACAACCCGATCCAGCAGTTCAACAGAGACCTCACGGTCTTGACTCTCAAGGCGTACGGCAAGGAGAGGGTAGAACACAAGCAGCTGGCCAATCGGTCGAGGGCCGACAAAAATTCGGACAAAAAAAGGAAGCGAAAGGAGCAGCCCAAGGCGCATGAGGAGCCCCCGACGAAGAGCCCGAAGCTTTCTGAGAATGCGGCGAGGCCCATCCCCGAAGCCAGGCCGGCGAATAATGCTAAGAATCAGCTTCTAGCGGAACAAGCCCAGAGTTCTGCGCAGCCTGCCGCCCAGACCGAGAAGCGCACCGAAGGCGGGCCCGGCGGCGATCAGGAAGAAGCTACCGTTGTAGTCCCGGATTCCAAGGAAAACAGTCCTCCTAGATTCACGATTCTCGACGCGCTCTCGGCTAGCGGGCTACGCGCCTTGCGGTACGCCCAGGAGATACCATTCGTTACTTCAGTGACCTCAAACGACCTCCTCAAGGCAGCTGTTGAGTCGATCAAACTCAACGTCCAACATAACCGACTTGAGTCCAAGATCAGTGTCAGCCACGACGATGCCATTGCGCACATGTATACCCTTATAGCACAAGAGCTTCGTCGAAGAGACGCCCGAGGGAAACCAGTGAAGAGCCAAAAGTATGATGTTGTGGACTTGGACCCATACGGCTCTGCTGCTCCGTTTATTGATGCCGCTGTCCAGGCTGTTCGTGATGACGGCGGACTTCTCTGCGTTACCTGCACCGACTCTGGCGTTTGGGCTTCGAACGGATACCCTGAGAAGTGCTATTCGTTGTATGGCGGAGTCCCGGTGAAGGGCTGGTACTCGCATGAGGCTGGCCTCAGACTTGTTCTCCATTCAATTGAAACGGCAGCCGCGAAATACGGTCTCGCCATAGAACCGCTAGTGTCGCTATCGATTGACTTTTACGTCAGAGTGTTCGTCCGGATCAAGAAATCGCCCGCGATGGTCAAGTTCCAAGGCGGCAAGAACATGGTCGTATACAGCTGCGATAGCGGTTGCGGCGCATGGAAAACCCAGCTCCTCATGAAAAACAAGGCGGCGGCGAACAAAAAAGGCTCCGGCATCTTTTACAAGCACAGTTTCGCTCAAGCACCCACAACGGAGCCATCTTGCGAACACTGTGGCGGGACGATGCACCTCGCAGGACCGATGTATGGGGGCCGCATACAATCGCCGCCTTTCATCAAACGGATTCTAGCAGAGCTGGATGAGGCTTCGCCTGAGATATACGGCACAACCGACAGAATCCGGGGTATGCTCCAAACAGCACTCGAAGAGATCCTGTTGTCCCCCGAAGAGATGAAGGCTGCCGAGTTAGGGACAGTCGTATCACGCGACGCCGAGCTGGCAGCTCTCGATCCGTACCCCTTCTACGTCCACCCCGCCCAACTGTCAGGGGTCATCCACTGCATAACCCCACCAGAAGCTGCGATCAAAGGCGCTCTCATAGGTCTTGGTTATCGCGCGACACGAAGCCATGCCAAGGCGGGCAGCATGAAAACCGATGCTCCGTGGTCCGTGATCTGGCATATCATGAGAGAATGGGTGCGTCAGAAGTCGCCAGTCAAGGTAGAGAACATCAAGCCTGGCAGCGCCGGGTACCGCATATTGGGGCTGGGAAACAAACAGGATACGGGAGCCAGCAAATCAGGTGAATCAGCACCGGAAGAGGCGGATAAGCAAGAGCAGGGCGGGCACCCGGCCGTTGTTTTTGACGAGACGCTGGGCCGCGAGACGAGCAAGACAAAATTGGTCAGATATCAAAACAATCCGACGGAAAACTGGGGTCCCATGAACCGGGCAAAGGGAAAGTGAGAACAGCTCGGATCTCAGCAACCCAAGCCAGAGCGAGCGAGCGTGTCGGACTCAGCGGAGCGGGGTGCATCCATTTCTCGAAAGAAATGCGGTTGGTGGAGGTGACGGCGGATGCGTATTACGCGGGGCGTATGGGTGCTGCGGCCAGAGGCACACCGTCCATCTCACCCAGAGAAAGGTCAGTGTTCCGCCTTTTCCAACAAAGCCGCCGCTGCCTTTGAGCCCGCACAGTGTTGGGCCTAGTTTTGTGCCGGGTGGGCCACCCCAACCATCCACTCCAAGTCGGCGCCGCAGGTGAGCAAGTAGGCAGGATAATAACGCAATTTAGCGTCGCCGAGTTTCTGAGTCAAGCGGCGGGCTGTGCCTGCCAGAAATAAGACAGGTGCAACTCTGCTGCTTCACCTGCCCTTTTGCGTTGGGCAATTAGAAATACCATGTACGACAGCGCAGTGCGAAATCATTGAATATATTTTGTTTCCCTACTTTGCAAAGTGACTCCTTTCCCTCCCCATCGCGAAAGTTCAGCGAGTTCAACTTTGTCGCTCACCAGCTGAACTGCCGCAAGTATGGCTATTCACATGCCAATAAATGCCGCCAGCGTACAGGGACCAACACCTCCCCGCCATGCACAGCTCGTTGATTACAGAGATGGTGAGCTATTCTGGGCCACCCAAAATGGCAACGACGAAGAGCATACCGATCGGCTCAAACGCGAGGAAATTGTTTTCATTTTGAAGCGCCCGGAAAGCGATGGTTATTTGGTTTACAGCGTCAGCGAGGCACCCGACAACAAGGACGGCAACGATGCCAAGCCAAAATTCGAGGTCTCTGTTCTATTCGCAGCGCAACTACCGGAGGAGCCGCTTGCCGAATTCCTTCTAGATGAGATTCCCGCGCATCTCAGATCGGACGGCAGCCATCATCTCCTCGACGTCCTTGTGTCGACGCGGTCTGGAATTGGTCAAGCGCCGGAATTCTATGAGGGAGTGTTACATCCACTGCTTGAGGCTCTCGGACTGAGGGAGCAGCACCTCGGACTCCCGGAACAAGCCGGCGAAGGATGGGCGGTCTCGCAAATCGGAGACGAAGAAGGGCCTGTCGAAGACGGCACGAGCGGGTACTGCTACCGCTATCGACTCACGGTGACTAAAAGCTCGACGACCATCCGGGATTTTGCGCGCGGGCTGGCTGGGGCGGGCACCGGCCATACGAACGGAAACGGCGTCAACCCGGTCTCTCCAGGCCGGACCATCGTTCTCTTGAGCGGTGATGGGGGTGTTATCGATCTCTTGAACGGGATCGATCGGTCGTCGTCCTCGGCAAGCGTTCCGGCCCCCACTATCGCAGTGTTGCCCCTTGGGACCGGCAATGCGCTCTTCCACTCGTTGCACAAGCCTCTCTACGCGGCAGCAGCAAGCAACGGTGCGAGACCAACAGCACCAAGCGCATCGTCTCTTGTGCTCGGCTTGCGAACACTGTTTCGGGGCACCACGGCAACCCTGCCAACGTTCAAGGCATCCTTTTCCCCTGGAGCACGCCTCGTCTCGTCGCCAGAGCTTGTCACCGACGGCGGCGCCGGCACCAGCACCAACGGCAGTACTGATACCAATACCAATGGCAGTACCAACGGCCATTCGAACGGTAACACAAACGGCAACACAAACGGCAACACCCATGACAACAGCAATGGAGCCAATGGATCCCCCCTCCCCAAAATCGACCACCTCATCGGCGCCATCGTCGCAAGCTACGGCTTCCACGCCTCCCTAGTTTGGGAAAGCGACACCCCCGCCTACCGCAAACACGGCGACAAGCGCTTCGGCATGGCTGCCGCCGAGCTCCTGAAACTCTCTCACGCATACGACGCCACAGTAGAAGTCCGTCCCCACAGCTCCAGCAGCAGCAACAAGCTCATCCCTCTCCGTCAGGGCAAGAAGTTCAACTACGTCCTCGCGACGATGGTGTCGAACTTGGAAAAGGCTTTTACTATCTCGCCGGCGAGTCGGCCGCTGGACGGGCAGCTGCGGCTGGTGCATTTTGGGGATGTCGGCGGGGAGAAGACGATGGAGATTATGATGGCGGTGTATAAAGGGGGAGAGCATGTTGGGATGGCTTGGGTTAAGGGAGACGAAGAGGAGAGAGAACGTGTGGGGTATGAAGAGGTTGATGAGGTGAGGGTGACTATTGGAGAGGAGGACCCGCGGTGGAGGAAGGTGTGTATTGACGGAACGATTGTCGAGGTTGAGAAAGGGGGGTGGATGGCGGTGAGGCGGGCGGATGAGGAGAGGTTGCGGGTGTTGGTTGATCAGTCTGTTCTTTGAGCGACTTTTACTTGTTTTCGGGTTAAACCCGGTTAGTTGGCCTGGGGGTCTCTTTTGTGTTTCGGCTTGGAGAGATGTCTCGGCCAGGTAGGCAGGTTCGGATTGGGATGATGCGGTTTGTGATAGATATTTCATGGGATGCTCAGCGATGACCAGTTATGACCACAGATACGTACGATACGATATGCCATCTTCCAAATTATATATCGATGGTTTTCTCAGCAGTAGTCCGATATAGTTGCTTGCAAATATTTGTTACCCTGTCTGCTTCAAGACATGTCCTAGCATGGACCGTAGTAGCCACCTAGTTATTATAGCGCTAACTTCATGGCTTTCTCCTTCCAATGTTAAAATTGCAGTGACAAACCTAGCCTTGCCGGGCTTGTGCTACTCCGCGACAGAAAGAAAGGGATCCAGTGGCGCTAGACATCTAATCGGCAGAGTTCATTGGAAACCTGGCACTGCTAAAATGCCCACGTCCACAAGGCTGAGCTACGAGGATGTAATCTGATTCCTACAGAAAGCCACTCCTCACTCTCTCACCCGCTCAATCAGCCAGCAACTTCTTAACCCTCTTCTCCATAAGTTCCTCAAACTCCTGCACCCCCCCCTTCAACAGCGACATCTTCCCTCCCTTCAGCCTCCACACCTCCCTTCTCCTAACCTGCCCCTCCCCCTCCCCCTCTTCATCACTCTCCTCATCATCGCTCCCCCCCTCATCCCCCAATATCCCCTCAATCGCCCCCCGCATAAACCACCGGTCATGTGAAACCAACACCACCGCCCCCTCCCACTCCCTCAGCGCCTCCCTCAGTGCCGTAACAGTCTCATAGTCCAAATGCGTCGTGACTTCGTCCAGCACAAGGCAATGCGGCCTCTTCCACAATATCCTTGCCAGCTCACACCGTACAAGCTGTCCGCCAGAAAGTTTTATGACGGGGACATCTGAGGCGAGGCGTCCGGGGAGACCGAGTGAGCCAAGCATGCCGCGGATCTCGCCTTCGTCGAGCTCTGACGCGACTTCGCGGGTCAGGAGGGCCAGGGCGGTGAGAGTGGGCTCGGCCCGGCCGAGGGATTGGAGGGCTTCGACGGCGTGTTGGGAGTAGTAGCCGAGTTTGAGGCGGGGGTGTTTGGTGATGGTGCCGCGGGTGGGTTTGGTTTCGTCGACGAGGAGGCGGATGAGGGTGGATTTGCCGGCGCCGTTGAGGCCGAGGATACCGATGCGGTCGCCTGTGTGGATGGAGAGGGTGATGTCTGAGAGGGTTGGGGGGGGCAGGGCTTTGCTACCGCGGGGCGGGGGGTAGCGGAAGGTGACGGCCTCCAGGGAGATGAGCGGGCCGGGGAAGCGGAGGTCGGGAGGGGACGGGAGGGTGACGGAGACGGGGCGATCTTCTGGTGGGATGTCGATGGCCTCGCGGTGGGTCAGGAAGTAGCCGACGAGATCGCGGTTGAGCTTGAAGCGGGTGCCTTTGGCGGAGACGTTCATGCCCGTGCGGTCGTCGAGGCGCTTCTGTCGGCTCTTGGCCTGGCGGATTTTGTGCTGGTCATCGGATTTGCGGCCCTGGGCCATATTCTGCCGGATTGTGTCCTGCATGTGCGCCTTTTGCTTTTCCTGGGCGTCTTTCATTTTGGTGAGGTGAACGCGGCGCTCGTATTGGGCGGCCTCGTAAGTGGGCAGGTCGCCGTGAAAGTAGACGAGGTCTTTGTCTTTGATGATGAGGAGGTCGGTGCAGAGGCCGATGAAGTCGCGGTCGTGAGAGACGAGGATGAGGGTCGGGGGAAGGTGCTCGGACGATTCGGCGATGGACTGGAGGTAGCGCTGGAGCCAGATGATGCCGAAGAGGTCTAGAAAGTTGGTAGGCTCGTCCAGGATCAGGATGTCTGTCTCCTGGAGGAGGGCGGTGGCGAGAGCCTTGCGCATACGCCATCCACCTGATAGGGAGGAGGCTGAATGGGCAAGGTAGGCTTCGGGGAATCCGAGACCAGCCAGGATCTTCTTGGCGCGAGACTCGATGTCAGCGAGACGAGAGGGCTCGACTTGGATTTGAAGCTCAGCAAGAAGCTCAGCTGCTTCTTGGGTTTCGGTTTGGAGTGATTCGGCAGAAATCTCCTCTTCGGGTTGCTCCATTCTAAGATTGTATAAGTGCCCTAGTCTTCGGTTCAAGAGCATTTCAGGGGGTGCTTACAACGTGGCAGATTCTGCTACTACCTTCTCAAACTCACGCAGAGCTTTGCGGGCCTGTAAGCCTCTTGCGCCGCTCCGTAACCTTGCGTCCTTGTCAAGGATGAAAAGTCGCTTCTGCATCCGGTCATGGTGGAGCTTTCTTAAGGCGCGCAACGCGCCATGCGAATCTGAGCTGTTTACGCCGTCCGCGAGACTGTTAATCTCCTGCTCGAGCTCGCTCCTCGCCGTGGCCTTGTCGATGACATCCTCCAGAACTGTCGGGCCATTGGTCGTGATAGACGTTCCCGGGAGAGGCTCGTCTGTATTTGCATCACTAGCATTCGTCTGCTGCAGGATCGAGACTCTTGTCTTCTCAGGAATTCCAGGGATGAGCTTCTCGGCAATGGCTCGGAGAAGAGCTATCCATCACTGGTCAGTGTCTGTTATTCTCCGGCAATGTTGGAGCAGAACTCACTCGACTTTCCTGATCCGTTTCGTCCGATGAGGGCATATCGGCTGCCGGCCTTAAGTCGCAGCTTGGCATTACTGAGGATTTCGGTGCCCTCGGGGACTTTGGCTTTTCCCCTAGCCTTCCCTGATGCTGTCCCGCCGTCGCCCGAGGTGACGGTGATGTTGAGGCCTTCAATGTCAAGCTCACGGTAATTTGGGCTCTCTATGTGGAACCTGGTTTGTTTGCACGACACCAAAATCGTCGACACTGCTTCGGCCGCCATGGACGTCATCTTGCCCCTTTTGATCCGCCTCGAGGGTACACTCTGGTACTGCGATCAATCAGAAAAGTAGGTTGAATCAACTGCGTTTGAACGCCGCGGTCCGTGCCGAATCCTCAGGCTCGAATTGTCAGGTCCGACGTGATCTTATAAGGCGAGCTCCACTGCTGCTCTGAGCCTCAAGGGTGACGTTCAATCATGAAGTTGTCTAGCCACGATCGGCCGGACCGTTCCTGGGTGACGGCAGATCGCGCCACCGCCGCCGTTGTGGTAACGCAAGCTAATTGGAGTATCCAGCTTTGCAGCACATGCTTGGATGAAAGTGACTCACGCCGGCGACAATGCCCCTCACCTGGCGGTCGCAAGCGACCCGGAACGGCAACTCGGCTTCGCTCTTGCCTTCTTTTCGGCGTATGCGTCAGGAACTCACCGTTTGATGCCAGTGCCAGTGCCAATAGCCGATTCTATGCGGTTTGCAGTGTTCTGTTCCTTGCAGCGATTTCATCCGGTCCGATCGGCACAAACTTCACCACGGCTCAGTGACACAGAAGAAACGCAGTCCGATCTCTATTTCTCAATCTCAACCTCAACTTCATCTAACTAACCCCTTCAAAGCGCCCCATCAATCTCGTTCCAGCAATGCCCCTGCGCCACCGCGACAAAGCAATCGCTCAACGGGAACGCCTTCTTGTCGCTATGGTTATTGCAGCTCGTAAACGGCCACCCATTATAGTCAATACACTCCTTGATCGTCCCCTTCGGCCGCGTGCACCTGCCCTGGTCAATCTTGTACACAATACTGCACACTTTATTCCCATGGTTCTGATAGCAACTCCCGCCCTCGCCCTCCTTCCTCTTCTCTACCCCCTCCTCATGGTGATGTTCATGGTGATGCGTCCCCCTCCTCCACCCGAAGTCATAAACATGCACGTTCCCGCCCTCCCCATACCGCCTCAACACCTTGCTGGGCTCCCGCAGGTGGATGATCCCCCCCTCAACGCGATTTGCTGGCACGCCCCGTACCTGCTCGGTCTGGTACCGTCCCACGACTGCACAGTCCCCGTCGACCTTCCCATGGTGCAGCTCCCCCATGTCCGTCGCCTCCACCAGTTTCCCCTGGTGGTGCACCAGCGCCCGCTGCACGGGGAAGTACACGCGCATGGCTCGCTCCACGGGGTCATAATACGCGGTCTTGATATCGTCCCATTCGGTCGGGAGGGCGGCGATGTTGCGCTCGAGGTCGGCGAGCTCGGAGGGGGTCATGAGGATTTTCTTGAAGCCGATGAGCTTGATGGTTGAGTTAGGGAGGTTGTATTCCATGGAGTTGAGGTAGCGCTCTTCGAAGGCGCGGAGCTGGGTGTCGCGTGCGAGGATGGCGGCGGAGGAAGGGGGCGAGGGGGATGCGAAGGACGGGGAGAGGAGGGCGGCGAGGCCGAGGAGGGTGGTTGTCTTCATTGTGAGGACTAGGTGAGTAAAGGTATCGTGATGGGTGGGTAGGAAGGAGAGGTGAGTGTCTTCCTGAGGGTTTCGGGGGTGTCTTATATGTGCACGCGATCAGACTGGAATGTCAAGGACGTCGAACTACGGTCGACTGATAGACTGACAGACTACCGAGTTGATGATCGACCCAGGGAGTCTTTGCAACTCCGCACGAACTATTCAAGTGCATTATCACTGTCGTACGCAGATCGCAACAAGCTAACCGGCTGGCGATATAAGCGTATGATGTTGTATCCTGTTACAATATCTCCAAGTGGTATGGAGACTTGCGCGCTGTCAACAATATGTCGATAGTATGATCGCCCCATCTTATTGGGTCGCCAATATGGGATGTACTAATTCGGGGTAGATCAGAGAGCAACCGGGTTCCGGGAGCTACCCTGCGCGGCTGGTAGTTGAACCTCGCTACTTTAACCCGCAGGTAGTTAGGTTCAATACAACCACTGCTTCAACTTCACTCGCTCGCTAGGTGCGTTTGCTCCCTTACGTCGACCGACAGCCCTCTCAGTGACTAGACTTGGGCTTGGTATTCGCTACGGATGCCTCTGTTTGTCACCGGGAGAAATGGATACCGACTGACCGACTTACCGTTCTGTTGGTACCACGGTGAGGTAATCTGGTTTAAGGCGAAGCAGTTGCTTGAGACATATTGACGTATGTTGTGCCTGTGCCGGAATGCCGACCTGGCAGCTGATCTCCGGAAGGGTGAGTTTCTCTTCTGAGGAGTAACATATCACCGCAGATATCGAGCGGTATGTATGCTGATCGAATCCATTGATCAGCATGCTCGTTACACGTCGTCGTCGTGTTCCACGACGACGTCTCAACCATAGCAACATACTTGGAACCTTCACCTGCCTTCTACCAACCACAACTGCACCTACCTTCCTTACCTTACCCAAATCTACCTCTCATTGCCCCAAACACAAACCCTCTTCAACCCTCTCCACCTCTCACAAACCCTCCTCACCCAAAAGCCTCAACCTTGTTCCATCAAGTCATGTCATCTCATCTCTTGTGGATCCCCCAACCCCCAGGCAAAACTCTTTTCTCTGAGTCTCCTCTGCTTTCACCCAGCCCGTCCCTGTCCCTACCCGCCTATCCCCATTCATGGTACCCAATACCCGCACAGCCTTTCAACAATTCAATATCCACGCCCGGCTAGCTCAATCGGTAGAGCGTGAGACTCTTACGGAGGCAAAGGCTCTTCTCAGGAAGGACAGACGATCCACGTGGTTCATCTCAAGGTTGTGGGTTCGACCCCCACGTCGGGCTCAATTCCCGTCGATACATAACTCGGATACTATTTTTTTTGCTTTTTCTTGGTCCTTTTTGCTTTCGACTCGCTTATCTGTCACTTTTCTCTGCTTTTTTTTGGTGTTGAATATTGATGTGTCGGATCCTGACATGCCTCAGCCAGCTGACGAAAATGTCTCCTGTCTCGGATACCTCACCGCCAACACCCCCATGAAAGACACACCAAAATGCTATCAATGAGTTTTGCATTAGTTTGTAAATACTATTGTTAACAATACGAGTATATTACATTGTGTCGTTTGTCTCCGAGACTTCTATGACCCACCCACCATGCACCGCGACGTTCCCCCCGAATCCCACACCTCATCCCCGGGGTATTAAACCAACCATTACACGTCGTCGTTGTTCCTCCAAAACAGACAGATAACCACCCAATGCATGCATGCCAACCGCTCGCACTCCCCTACCGCGGGAAGTACGCCTGGTTATAAGGCAGGTCCTCATTTTGATACCGCTGCGAGCTGCCCTCTGGAAACTCCTGCGGGCTTCCGGGCGGCTGGTACGGGCTCTGCGGGAGGTGCGGGCTGTGCGCGTAGTTCCCCTTCTCCGGGCGCAAGTGGCCCATCTCCGCCGCGAAGGTCGTCGTGGCTACCCACCCGCGGGACTTGCGCGGCTTGACCTCCTCCATCATCTGGTCGATCTGCTCGAGCGTGAGGCCCTTCATCTCCGGGACCAGGAAGTACGCAAAGACGAGCGAGGCGATGCAGAGTGTGCCCCAGACGAAGAAGACGTTAGAGCCGAGACCGCCTTCGTCGTTGCCGACCATGAAGGGCGTGATGGTGCCGATGATGCAGTTCCAGAACCAGTTGGAGGCGGTGGAGATGCCGACGCCGCGAGAGCGGATGGGCAAGGGGAAGCTCTCGCCGACGATGACCCACCCGACCGGGCCCCAGGTGGTGGCGAAGCAGAAGATGTTAATACAGATGAAGGCGATGAGGGCCTTGATGGCGCTCTCGTCGTGTTGACCGTCTGGGCCCTCTTTTCCGGCCGTGGCGCCGACGATTGCAACGATGTATGAGGCGATGATCATACCCACCGCGCCAGTAAGGAGAAGGATTCGTCTTCCGAATCTTTCGATGGTCCAAAATGAGAGGGGTGTCGATAGGACGTTAACGAGTGTGGTGACTAGGGTAGTCTGGAAAGGGTTCGGGCCGTTCTTGATCTGGTTGAAGAAGACTGGTCCGAAATAGAAGATGAAGTTGATGCCGGTGAGCTGCTGGAACATCTGCATGCCAGCGCCGAGAAGGGTACGTCGGAGGTTACTGTTTCCCTTGCGGATCGATCCCTGGAAGCAGGCCATCCACGAGCCGATGTAGCTGGTTTGGGGGATCATTTGCATTTCGTATTCGTGGTTGGCCACAATTTCCGCCAATTCATCCTTGATAAATTCCGAATCGACAGGCTGGCCACGAACGATGGCGAGGTCCTTGGCGGCCAGGTCCAGCTTGCCCTTCTGGACATGATAACGGGGCGACTCGGCTAGAAGACGCAAGAGTTAGGACTCTGTTTCAACACCACGAGGACGGCGACTTACGCAAGAGATACAGGCCGACGCCCAAGACTAGGGCCCAAAGGAATTGTATGGCAATGGGGATCCGGTATGAGCTCGAATCCTGGCGGTGGGAGGTCGAGTAAGTGACGCAGTTGGCGAGCAGGATGCCCAGTGTGATGCAGAACTGGTAACCCGAGACTAAAGCACCACGGACCTTCCTGGGCGCGATCTCGGACATGTAAAGGATAATGACAGCCGAGATGAAGCCAACACCTAGGCCGGCGACGAGACGGCCCATGACGAACAAGACGAGCTGGTTCGACGAAGCAACCTGGAGAATGCAGCCCATGGCGAAGACGAGGCACCCGTAAATGATGGTAGCGCGGCGGCCAACAAAGTCGGCGAGATCTCCGGCAATGAGAGACCCGAAGAAAGTGCCGGCGGAGAGAATGGAAGTCATAAGGGAGACTGTCGCCGATGGCAAGGCGAAGTTCTTGGGCTCGCCTGTCGCGTAGTTGTACGGGACCCCTGTGTACATGCTCACGAAGTAGGGCATGATCACAACGCCTCCCAAGTAGCCGGTATCATAGCCAAAGACTGTGAGTTGTTAGTACAGCAGGTGGCGAGGGGAGTTAGCTGACGTACAGACACCGCCGAAGGCAGCAAAGGCGCAGAGCAGGTAAGCCTTGACAGTGACCGGAGCCTCGATTCTCGACAGGTCGGCAGTGCCCTGGATGGGCACGAAGCCCACAACACCCATACCCATCCTGATGGAGAAGGGGGAGGTTTGTTGAGGGGTTGCCGGGAGGATTTGGTAGGAATTGCGGACTCGTGACCGAACAGAGCTAAGTCAAGCAGACGGCGAGGGAAGAGTAATGACACTCAGTTGTATCTCAAAGGCCGAAGGGTTGTGGTCATGGCGGTTAGGAGAACCCAACGTGCCGATATAAAAACGTACGACAAAGCACACAGGAACACACCGTCGAGAAAGAAAGGATGGTAAAGCACGTGGAGAGGAGGCGGGAACCCCATAATTATTAAGTAGACAAAGAGCAAGAGATCGGCCATGCGACCTCGCACACGCTAGGCAATGCGCAGACAGGGGATCGCGAGTCTTGGGTAGCCGGGTTTGCACCGGGGGCTCGGGGCAGGGAGGGAGGCAGTGGGTGCTGGCTTGCATGCCGTCAGCAGGGATTCAGCTTCTCACTGGACACCGACCACTGAGACGCCGTTGGTTGTGTGGGAGCACCAACCAGCGCACCAGCGCAGCCTTCACCACCCTCCTCAACTGCGCATGCTGAGCTGCAGCAGCAGCGTTCCAGGTAGCCATGTTCGCATCTTTGCAGCCGGCCGAAACCTAATCGCACGGCGATGCTAACTTGATTGGACTTGTCCTCCGGTCGTGACACCAGGGAATTGCTGACGAGACTCTAGGCCCTTTCCTCAGACCTCGGTGTGGGGACGGCTGTCTCGCTCTCAGATCTATCTCATCGGTACCGCCGTCAAGGACCGAGCGAGATAGGACTAGAGAAGCCGGTAAAATAGTTGATGGGGTATCTGCCCCTCGCCAAGAGGCGTGGTCGTGACACTGACACTGTCGACTCCGCAGGAGGTTTTGCCATGCGCCTCGAAATGGCGTCGGGATGCATCGTCGGATTGGACAGACGCAGGTTGAAGAATGTAGCAACCTAGCGGTGCGGACTTCAGTCAGCCCCCCATCTGCCCGCCGTATCACACCCACTTTTCGGTTTTGACAGTGGCCGTAAATGTCTCGCGGGGCATTCGGTTGATGGAGTTCGCTGCTGCGTCTTCAACAGACGAGGAAATGATCCGATTAAGCTTTTCTTGGCGAGACCGCATAGGGTCGCATTTCCATTTCCGGGGGCAAGTGGCAGGCGAACCTCCCCCCTTTCCAGGCTCCACAATTGACACAACACAGCGGGTCGCAATGCTCTACTAACGACCACAGCTCCGGGCTACTGCATCGTAGCTTGCTCCAGACAGGATGCGCACAAAGGAGATGTTTACACAACAAGAACTATTGCACAAGGCCCCTCAGTGTTATGAAACCTGGGGTTCACTATGCAAGGCACCTGGCCCGTGTGCTAAGATTGCTAACAGGGTTCGGGGTTACTCGCAGGAATCACTGCCCTGTTCCCAGTAGCCCACCGATTTGACAGCCAACGGCGCTCAATATCTCCAATTTTGGAGCACTAGTTCATGTCCCTTCTGCCAAGCCTGACGTGACTGATCCTGTTGCCGATTGGTGAAGAAGAGGGAGACAGGCTCTTCAGAAGAGCCTCTTTGCGCGGCACTCGTACGGATTAGCTACGGGCGACATCAGTGCCATGCCCTGCTGCGCTTCGCCTCCACATTTTTCAATGTCACCGCACAGACTGGATGGTTGCTGTTGCCTGTCTCCACGATGGTCTCAATGGCTATTCTCGAAGCGAGTTTCCATCTTCTTTAGCTTTGGCTTTGGGAATCATGTGGAGACCAATATTGGCCGATGAACTTTCTTTGGTTCCATCCTTTTGGCAGAGGCGCCGCTGAAAAGCCTGGGCTCTGGAGATCTTTTTCCTGCTTGGGACGGGAAGGAGTGATGGGTTGGATCTGGCATCTGGGCGCCGTCCCGTCGGCCTTTCCCTGCAGGTCGCGCATCGCTGTGCTGAGACCGCAATGATGTGTGCACCTTATTCCATCTCAACTCTCAACAGCACACCGGGCTGCCTCGAAGAAACTGCTCGTCCCAGTTGTTCTCTGATTTGGCACGCGAGCGGATGCAGGTTTCCCGCCCGGCACCTGGCGGCTGAGTAACGAGGTGTGTCTGCGAGCGACCGCAGCCTAGGGCTGGACCGCAGTGCATGCAGCAGCAGTGCCCACTTCAGCGCGCACCCAACCACGAGGTCGGCACTGGACGAATCTTGAAGAAGGTTGATGCCTCACGGCAACAGCGGCAAAGAATCGATAATAAAGCAGCCAAGAGTTGAAGAAGAAAGCATACCCGATACTCGTATGTGAGTTAGACAAGATTAGGCACAACGCGCAACTGCGAGTCTAGGTTCATGAATCAGACATCGTCGATGAATGCGAGCTATTGTCTAGCTACAGGCCGCCATGCATGAAGAAAGAAGAAAAGATACGGAGATGACGGCGGCGCTCTTGGATGTATCACGATTGCGGCTACATTTGAATCGCCATTGAAATGTTCCTCAATGGCTCCTCAGCAGACAGGTCACAGAGACTGCGATATTCATCAAGGCGTTGTCGGCTCGAGCCGAATCCGCCTGACAGAGAGTGCCAAGAAGCAATGACGACTGTCTCGTATCGTGGTCAATGCGACCTTGCAAAGCTGAAACAGGTTAGGCTCTCTACTTGTGGACGCTCCAGGGAGTCGGGACAGGGGATAACCCACATTCCAGGGGTCATTCATCTCATCTTTACGCCGCCGTCAACATCGTGTGTGGATAGAGTATGCATCAGCGCCATGCCTCCTGACGCCCGGCGATAGTCACAACCACAGGATAAGGATAGCAGCATGGCTTTCTCGCTGGCTATATCGAGGCGCAAGCTGTTTTTCGCCGTCCAGTCGTGCTCCCTGTTCCTTCTCGTCGTGTACCTGACCATCACCTTCAACCGGCTCCGCTCAGCGTCGCATCCGGTGCCCGGAGCCCACCATGTCGGCTTCTCCGCCACTGACAACGGCCGGGCCGGGGACGGACCCGGCGCGCCCAAGGACAACTGGGTCCCGCCGTCCCAAGCCAAACACTTTGCCGACGCCTCCAGGCTCCTCCCGTCCATCCTTGACCCATCAAACACCTGGATCGATAGGATGACCTGCCCGGCTATGAACGAGACGCGCTACGGCTACCTCCGTGCGGACCCAGACTCGGGCAAGCATGAATATGTCTTCGCCCTCAACATCCGTGAGGCCGCCGACCTCACCCCGCGCCTCCTGGGGTCCATCATCGAGGCCATCACCTTCCTGGGCCCGAAGCACTGTGCGCTCAGCATCGTGGAAGGCAACTCCCACGACGGCACTCTCGAAGTCCTCCGCCTGCTCGCCGGACCCCTCGCAAAGCTAGGCGTAGCCTACTGGCTTGTATCCTCCCCCCTTGACCCCTCCGCCGGGGACCGCATCAAGAAGCTCGCTATCCTGCGCGCCCTCGCCATCGAGCCCGTCACCGGAACCCTCCCCCCTAAACTCCGTGACGCAGAAACCAATGACAAAGAGGGCCGCATCCATCCACCACAACCACACACCTACTGGAACCTCCCTCGGGATCCCCTCACAAACACCACCCTCACTGACCTTCGCGCCTCCCTCTCCCCAACCGCAACTGTCTTCTTTATCAACGACGTCGCCGCCTGCACCGAAGACTTCCTCGAGCTAGCCCACCAGCGCCGACACCAATCCGCCGACATGGTGTGCGCTATGGACTGGGCACACAACGGCGAGACCTACACATCCGCCGACCCCATCTTCTTCTACGACGTATGGATCGCCCGTACTATGAGCGGCAACATCTTCTTCGATATCGACCCCTCGTACGGAAGCTGGGAGAAAGCCACCGACCTATTCCCTCACGACCCCCTTTCCCGCGCGCGCATGGCCGCCGGGCTGCCCTTCCAGGTCTTTGCGTGCTGGAACGGCGCCATTGCCTTCGGCGCCGCCCCCTTAGCAAACCACGAAATGGGATTCCGCGCGTCGCGGAAGTTAGAATGCGAGCAAGGGGAGGCCCAGCTCTTCTGCAAAGACCTCTGGCTCACCGGCCACGGCAAGATCGCTGTGGTTCCGAGCGTGAATCTACAATATACCGACGCACGCGGGCGTCAAACCAAGATGCAAAAGGGGTATGTGAGCGAGTTTGTGCGAGGGGAGAGAGGGCATCGTGAACCTGCAGTGGGTGGGGAAGAGAGCTTGGATTTGAGCGACCTCATTTCCTGGAAGGGACCGCCCGAGAAGGTCATGTGTATGCCCACCTTTGGCGACCAGACGTGGCGGGCGTGGGACGAGAATTCGGTTGATAGCGATCTTGATGTGTAGCATACAAACACAACAGTTTAATGTTTTGGCGTGGCGCTGTGGGTTTAGGGTGATATCAATCACACAGGCTGGGTAGTAACAACGCTATGGCGGCTTGCCTGGCGGGATATTGATACGGATAGAATCAGGGCCTCATATATGGATGCATTGTATCAACACACTGTATTGCTTGTACAACAGGATCTGTCGAGGTGGAATGAACGCCTGGGAGTTAGACGAGACAAACAGTTGGATATCTTGCCTAGACCAACTACCCATGCGCTCTCTCTTGATGTGCCCCAGGGACGAACAGCACCAGCCAAACGCTCTCAACTTGCCGGTGATATCAGCCACTCAGCCCTCGCTCAAGGCACAACACTAGCATCAGTAGAATACGAAGTGGATGGGGATGCAAACATTAAGCAAGCTGTTTCTATCGGCTCGCCGCAGCGAACAAGTCCGCACTGTAACACAGCATACCGCCTGCAAATATTCACCCTTGGACATCTACGTCTTCGTTTTCCAGAATCGGCCGATAGCGCCACCGGAGTTGGTGGAACGCCGTTGATGTCGTATATCGGCCCACTCATGCTCGGCCTCGTGGCGTTCGGGCACTTGCAGGAACGAAGAGCGAAAAGCAAGAACCCGATAAAAACCTGTAGCTAGCTAGTTTTCCCCCGAGAGCCAACAAATGGAAGAGGCAGGCAAGACAACACGAGGGCCAGTCAGAACAAGGTGTGCAAAGTTTGTATGTTTGTCTTCAGGGCAACTAGGAACAAGAATCCGACCTCCCAAACCCACATTCGCGCCACAAAGCAAGCTCACAAAAGCCCGGGGAGCAAGTCCCGGTAGAGTATCTCATCGAAGGGTAATTAGTACAGGTCCATGAATGCATCTCATCCTGATCAACGCGACGAGCTAAAATGCACCGTTTTTCCGACGCCCCAAAGTCCCAGGGGTAAAACCACAAGCAGAGTAAAACCATGCCTCATCACCAACGTCCTGAAGTAGCGCTGGCTGAGTATCGGCAAGGAAAGGGTATATCACCGAGCACGACACAACATGCCGAACTTTGCATAAAAGAGGTGAAAGACGAATTGCGAAGGTCGCCAGTGTCGTGTCTCATGTCTCGTACAAGCAAAAACGTCCTCGGGAACCGATGTGAGCACAGCACCATTCAGAAGTCCCGAGGCTTGATGCCATTTGGAGCTTAGAGGAGGGCAGCGATACCGGCCGCAAGGAGTGCAAGAGCGCCCTGGGGAGCGACCATTTGTCCAGCACCCTGCTGAACCTTGCTCTGGCTGGGAGTCGGGGCACCGAACGTGGGAGATGTGCCGTTGCCACCACCCGGGAAGCCCGCCGAGGGAGCGATAGTCGAGCTGCAACTGCTAGACACAGTCTCAGTGTGCGTGAAAGTCCCGTTCTTATGCGGGGTGATGCGCGGAGGAGCAGCGGTGGAAGAGGTGGGCTTCGGGGTCTGCGAGACAAGGCCGCCGGTGATGGTGTACGACGCAGCGCAGGCGACAACATCCAGAGCGTTGGGGCAGCACCATGTGTCGCCGGACTTGTCAGAGGTGCAGTAGAATCCAGCATCGCAAGCATCTATCATGCATGTTAGTTGTGTTCCAAGAATGCATCCTTCAATCGGTCATGACTTACTGCCAGAAGCGTCAGGGCAGCAGAGCTCGTTGGCGGTGGGGTTGTAGCAGTGGACTTCTTCGTCCTTGGACGCGCAGGTGGTGTATCCGGCACCGCAGGCTTCCGCGCAAGTGGCACCCTCACCGCAGACGGACTGTGATGGCTGGTACCCGGGGGCGTCCTCACGGCGAACAACGCCGAACAATTGGCGGACCGAAGTCTTCATGAGCTGGGGCTTGTAGGGCATAGGCTCAGCGATAGCCTGTGCCGCAAAGGCAAGAACCGCCAGAACAGAGAGCGACTTGGCGAGCATTGTGGGCGATTGAGTTTGGGCGGACGGGTGGTAAAAGTGGCGCGAGGTTATGGCGATCTAGGTTTTGGCGGGATAATCAATCGGACGACGCGATGTGCGAGGTGAAAGGGTGCTCAAAAGCGTAATCGGTAGAGAATAGGGCCCGTAGGAATGTTTCGAAACGAATGGCACGAGTACGAAACTCTAGGTAATGAGCGTCTGGTTCGTGAGGTGAACTGAACCGAAAGGTGAAGGGCTTGATGCGAGGAGAGGATGCAGATGCGAGTCGAGGCGGGAGATGCACGGAGTAAATAAGAACGGGGCGCCAAAGCCTGGGCGAGCAGGAATGAGGCAGGTGCCGAGAGGTACTCCGCCGCCGAGAAGGTACGGCAAGGTACTTCCTAGCCACAGCAGCCACGATGCAACCGTCTCCTTAATCTTAAGTTGGACAGTTTTGCACCGTGCGCCGTACCTGCATTCTTCGATGACCTGCCGCTGCCGCCGCCGTTAGCACCCAGGGCCAGGACACAGCCAACAGCAGCGCGGTTCCCCTCCATTTTCCCGGGGCAGTCGATCGTCCAAAGAAACACTGCAGGGTCGCGACTGGCCCACTGGGAAGTCAATTCAAACGGATCTCCTTGGTCGAACGCCATGATGTCAATCATCATGTGCGCTTTCCGGGACTTCTATTGCCCATCCGCCATTTCCAATCTATCATGCTATGCGCTGCTGCCAGGAAAATTCTGTCCGTTTCACGACACAGTGTTCCCGCCAAGATGGCCCTGGTGCTGCTGCCCAGAAAGGACACAGCACTACTGGAGGGTCAGCAATCTGGCCAAGCAACCAGCAGGTTTCTTGTCCTCGCCAAAGTCCGCGCCGCCGGCCGACCACTGCCAATCGATTGTGATGCGCTGGCAAAATGGCTACAAAGGCCCGTAGCGACACATCCCAGCCAGCGAAATGAGCCAAGCAGCCGGTCGCCACAATTTCGATATGGGAAAATGCCTCCAAGAAGTCATGTTCCCATGTGTAAAAAACCGGACATCGCCCGCTCTGTTCTGCCTGCTTGATGCAGCAGGTGCCTTGCTCCCAGCCTGCTTGCTCAAGAAACACATTCCCGGCGTCATTGCCCCCTCCTCCATCGAGGCAATCGCGGGCTGTGCCACAACTCTAAATGGCGTCTGACCTGAGATCTGACTGCCAAAGAAAGAACTGCCAGAGAACAGCCGGGGGTCCGGCCGGCGGTCGGTGAAGTTGCGCGCCGCGCGCCAACATGAGGCAAGTGCGATCCCTGCCTGCTGATTCGACCACCCGCACTCCACTCCACCTCCACCGCTTGTTCCTGCATGCGATGGCCCCCAGGTCTGCCCTGACTTATCTCCGGAAATGATTGGTTCCTGCTTGGGCCACTGCGATTGGCGCGCTGTTTCAGAGCGATTCTTCATGGCCCGTGCTTCTCATGTCGATGACATCCTAGCATCAACCAGCGGTTTTCCGAAGATTCATAGATTGTGGGGTGCGGCTGACAACCCGAACGCTTCGGCGCCAGCCGGCGAATTGAACAGCGTCCGGGAGATCTGCCGGCCTAGGGCCGGGACCACCCGGCGTTAGCCAGCCCACATGTCTCACAGCAGCAGGTACTTTTTCTCCTTCATGCCAATTCGACCAAGCAGGATATCTTTTCCACCAGTATGCCCTGAGCTGAGTCTGACACATCCCGTTATGAGTAGGAGCCAAACCGGATGGTGTCTTGCTCGAGGAGATTGTCCATTTATCATCCATTCCTCGTGGAATGGAGTGTAACAGCCCACCCACATCCATATATGTCATCACGAACCAGGCAGCGATTTGGCCCGCCAAGAGAGATCTCTATGACACAGTTTTCTGGACGATCCTCACTATTTAAGACGAGACCTGGATTTCCGCCCAAAACCTTCTTGACAGCCTCCCGGATTTTAGGGGCATAAGACGCATTCATCGCTGTCATTTCCAGTGGTCAGGTGAGAAGTTAAACTTAGAAATCGTACATTTTATTCGGTTCAAAACACAGAGGACGTGAGTGGGGTATTTGCGAAAACTGCTACTTCTGCTAGGCATCATCGATTGCAAGAATCCAGCTAATACACCATAGTCAAACACCACAGCACGCTTAGCGCGATGATCTCCAGCTCTCAACATCTGACTCGCTGATCTCCCGCAGCTTGTTCACGGCGGCAGGCTTGCCAGTCATCGTCCCTTGGGCGACCTCAGCGACGCGGCCGATGATGTTCTTGGATGAGATGGAGTAGTGGGACGTAACCATCTTGACACGAATGATACCAATACGCGGGTCGTTCTCCCCTCCATCGTGGATACCATCGCCGAGATCACCCAGCCAGGCCTTGAGCTGCGGGCTGTAGTGCTTCTTTACCAGGTCTCGGTCCGTCACGACACTGGTGACTCCGCTGATGGAAGCCCACTCCCCTGTGCTGTTGAGGAAAGCGATGTTGACATGCGGATCCGTTGAGAGGTCGTTAGTCTTTCCGGATTCCGTGTTGGTGTGGAAAAGAAGATCAGCTCCGCCGTTCTCCTACAGCAGTTGTCAGACCGTGTTCATGTGTTCGTGGGTTCCCAGACTCAGGAAAAGGAAAGAGGCTCGTACCGTGGCTACAAGTGCCATGCACCGGGAGACGAGGTTGCCCGACTTGTTAGCATCGCGAGTGGTCATCATGCCAAATTTGCAAGATGAGACAAAGTTGTTGAGATCCTCGAACTTCTGGGCCAGAGGTACCTCGTTGTCGAGGTTGGCCGCCTTGTAAGGGTCGGCGGGCTTGCCGCCGGTGTTCGCGTTGGAAAACTGCTGAGACATGTTGTCTGTGGACTGGTGTTTGCTGTTAGAAGGGTCTGGTTGTTGATTGTGTTGTTTATAATCTCGGGTTCTCTTCTTTGGACTTGGTGCTGTAATCCGATGGTCTTTGAGTCGAGAAACGAGCAGACAGGCGAGGGCGTGCTCTATTTACGCAGTTGCACCACAGCACCTAGGTACCAGCTACCCTGGGAATGATGTAAGGGCGCGTCTAACGGTGCCCCTGAAATATGCTATTTCATCATAGACGTAGGCATCGCTCACAAAGCGGTGGGAGCTACCTCAACAATGGATGAACGGTGACGTCAGAAGTTGCGCAGATGGGATGATGACCGCACCAATCGATTCGAACCTTAAAAGGGGAATCTTGCGATCGAGCGTGACTCGTTTGCTAGAGCGGACACCCTCGAACGTAGACGCCCTGCCAATTCCGGTCGGAATTGCATGTGTCGACGGATGTCAATAAGCACGTCAGGTTGGCCATTTCAACAGGCCTTGTCGCTGTAAATGCTACTGCTGCCGCCGCAGTTTGAGCTTGCATTTCCCGGTCTACTCTACCGAGCACCACCCCGGGATAGCTATCGCCAGCGATTTGAGATCGATATCTATGGCGCTTTACATGGTTTTGTTGCCTTTGCAGGCATCCGTGTTTGACGCCATCCGAACTCGCGGTAATGCGGGCAGGCGTCTGGCTTTGTCTGTAGCTGGCAATCAAGAAAAGAGCGACCACCAAGCACCTTCCAAACAAAACATTGGTCTTATCTTTGGCCTCATTTGCCTGCTGATGCCTTGATTGAAAGGTTGTTCTTTGTCATTCTGCACCCGCAAACACCTGGGGAAGGAAGGCACCTCCTAGCCCCTCACGCATCACGAGACTGCGCGTCAGCGTTGGCGAACGAACACCAATGTGTCACCTTCCACCCACAACGCGCATCCTCAAGACAGCCTGATCTGAGGCATTTCCCACGATAACAGCTCTCTCCTTCAATCAGACGATCTTCTACTTGACCGGAGGTGTTGATCCCCGCTTCTGGAGTAGTTTCCGGCGCTGCCAGAAGTCCATCCTGCATCCCCACCACAAGTCGCCGCTGGGGACAGAATGTCACAATCCGCCCGCGTAAGTTCTGCTAAATACACCCCGTCCTAGCGGTCTGCTAATTTTCTGCAGCGGCCGTTGCCTTTTGAGGAGAGAGATCAGGCCGATCGAGCCGAAGCTTGGTACAATGAACCCCTTCGAGCCCAGGTTCGTGATCTCACTGAGGAGAATCTGCGCTTGAAGAAGCTGCTTCGCGGGAACAACATATCTTGGTCGGCGTTGGCGACGTTCGATGAACCAAGTCGTTTAGCCGAACCCCAAGCGTCGCCGTCCGCAGCTCGTCTGAGGCGAATGACTCGATCGTCGACATCTTCGTCTAAGGCGGCCCTTCAGAGAGACCCTCGACTGCCGACGCTGCCAGTGGAGATCCAACTGAAGATTCTCGAGATGTCCCTTACTAGCCATTACCCTATCCTAGACCCCCTCTTGAAGCTCGCCACAAAGGAGTACACAACAGTGGACGAGAGAGCCAGGGGAAATCATATTGCCATTGGCTTTCTGGCGACTTGCAAAGCCTACCACACCGAGGGCACTCGCTTTTTGTGGAAGAACAACGAGTTCGTCTTCACCAGTCACCAAGCTCTCCGGAATCTTGCCAATCTCAGCCTTGAAAACCGAAAGAGCATCAAGTCCATCACACTTCGGATCGTCGCTAAGTACTACGATGACGCAAAACGAGTCCGTACAGCTAGAAGCAATTTACCAGGGAAGAAGATCACGATCAGAGCTGCGCCTCGCCTCCATGAGAATCCATTGGCGCGTAAGGGCTATAAGAGCTACACCTGGCTTCAGGTCATCGACTTCCTGGACGCCCTCCGGCCGCCGTTCGATCCCGGTCAGAAGAAGAAGCAACCTCGGCCGCGACTGCTCCCTGGTGAGTGCTTTCCAATAATAATTGGTCCGCTTTACTATTCCCTGCTAGCAAGAGAGTTGTGAACGCACCCGATACTCCAGAAATTGCCCGAGGGAGACCCGAGGGGAAACATATCAGCTAACCTTGGCCACAGGATTGGATTCTATGAGGATTGACTTGGTCAATTTCCCTAGAGAATACCTGAATATCCCCGACATTGACCTTCACAGGGTTGCAGTTCATGAGCTTGGCTGTACACTCAATGAACTGATCGTTACTGGTCTTCCCATGGATGAATGCGGCACCAGAGCGTTGGCCGACTTGACTGGATTGGTCAAAGATGACGGACTTCTCCTCAAGAGCACCGACACGTTCCTTGGCGATCACAACGCCCTCACGCGGACGAGAGATTGTCCATTGGATCAACGCGTTGTCCGTGCATGGAAGCCCCTTGCTGACGAAATCGAGAGGGAGTTTGCTGATGACCACCATGGGCACCAACATGATCACCATGGTCATACTCATCATCATCCAGACGTGGCCTCTGCTCCCCTGGATATAGGCCACCCGGAATCTGTGTGGACGGAGAAGAAGACCCTGTGGAGGCGCGTGCCGAAATCTCGAGATGCACCTCGAGACGCAGAACGTACGTGGGTTGAGTTCAGCAGAACCTTCGGCCTACCAGTTTCGCCAGATGAGGAAGATTTTGATGAGAGTTTCCTGCTTTTCTGCGAGGGTTGTGGCGAGATTCATGAGCCTATGTCGGACCACGAGATATAACTCTCTGGACCTTGTTTGTGGTCTTGGGCTGGGTCGTGAGGCCACAGATTCAGCATTTTGGCGTCGGGATGGTTTTCTTTTGGGCGCATTACGACATCACGAACTGCGTGTGATGGTTTTACGCGCGCGTGCAAGTTTAGGCGAAAGGCCGCGGCGCGGGTTTTCGACGGATGATAATGTTCATGGGAGATGTCTGGGCTGTTTCGGGGGGCATACTGTAAAACAAAATAGACCTCTAGATGAATGGGAAGGGAACCGGCCCTTGGAGGGTTACTTTGGAGGAATCTGCGTCTACATAGTTATCGCATCGCAGCTAGTCTCGGTAATGAGAAGCAAAAACGAGTCTTATCATTGCTTGCCCTGGTAGTCGGCCTTCCAAATTCTATCCCAGGACTCAGTGTTGATAGCAAACTGACGGACATAATCGTGCTCTAGCTCGTGAGTTCTCCTCCCCAGAAGGACCAAGCTGTGCAGGGGCGGACCCAGAGCGTCGTCGGCGTCGCAGAGTTCCTTCAGCGTGCCTGCAACGAACTTTTCCGTCCTGCCACCGACACGCGCGGCGCCAATAGCCAGACTGTCCGGCCCATACGCGCCCTCGTCCTTCTCCTCCTCTATATCCAGCATCTGCGAAGCGCAAGTGCCGACCGACATGTACCGCGGCGGCTCATAGATCCTCCTGCCGCGCGCCATGTTCTCCAGACTCTGCTCCTTGACCTTGATATCAAGAAGCAACAGCGTGTGTAGACCAATTGAGCGGTTCTCGCGGATGCGATCGTAGAAGCTCGCGGGGCGCCACGAGTCCGTGAAGAACACCATGCTGACCGTCTGTCCGAAGTTGTACAGCTGCAGGCCTGCGGCGCCGATGCCCGAGAGGATCGAGGCGTTGGGGACGGTGCCGACGGGGATGCTGAGCTCGCGCGCGCGCAGCACCATGTCTGTGTGGGTGGTTGCGCCGAAGGGGTCGCCTACTACGAGGAAGGCGACGTCTTCGGTGGCGGCGTTGTGGAGGATCTCGTCGCTGTTGGACTCGACCATCTCGCGGTCGGCGATTATGACGGGGCGGCCATAGAAATTTTCCTACTGTGGAGGTTAGCGTTAGCCTCAGGGCTGAGGGGGAATTGGGGGGGAGGGGGGCTCGTACCAGGACGGACTGGTCCACGAGGAGGATGCTGGTGTAGGCTTCGAGGTACACGCGCGAGGCCTTCTTGACGATCTCAAGACCTTTGACGGTGATGTCTGTCTCATCGGACAGGCCCAGGCCGACGAGGTAGAGCATCTTGGCGGGAGGGTATGAGTACTGTCGTGGTGTTGGGTATAGCTTCTCCGATGTGGGACGAGGAGGTCGAGGGTTTCGATGCCCCGCTGCGCAGCGTTAGGGAATACCCCTGAACAGTGCAAGTTAACGGCGCGGCCAAGGTACTTCTCTAGCGCATACCCCGCCAAAGCTGCCCCTCTAAACTTTTCACAGCAGCTCCTAATCGCGCTTATCGCCTATCGGTCCCAATTCCATCCAGGTTCACCAAAAACATTCGTCATTCGGGGGCTAGTTCGAGAGACGACTTTCGCTCTGCTCGGCGACAACCCACAGCGCAACGGCGCCCCCGATCTCATCACACCCAAGCGATCGCACACCTATCTCCAAAATGTCCGGCAACAAAGGCTCCGCCTACGGGCAGGCGGCGGGCGACACCGACTTCCGCAAAAAGTACGATCTCGAGGAGTACGCAGCAAAAGCCAAAGCGCGCGAGGAGGATGAAAAGGAAGAGCGCAAAGCGCGATGGGAGGCCAAGATGGCAGGAAAGAAATACTACAAGCCGCTAGATGGCAGCGAGACCCTCACGACGGCGCGCAACGCAACGCACGACATGAGTAAGATGGTGGGTAAGACGATGCTGGTTCCCGCCGGTGCCGGCGTGGGCAAGCGTGGGCGCGGCGCCGGATTCTACTGCGAGGCCTGCGACCTCACTTTCAAGGATAACTTGCAGTGGTTGGACCATCAGAATAGCCCGCAGCATCTGCGCGCCATTGGCCAGACGGGCGAGGTGCGCAAGGCCATGGCGGCGGAGGTGCATGCGCGCATTCAGCTGCTGTGGGAGCAGGTCCAGGAGCGCAAGAGGGAGCAGGTGGTTTCGCTGAAGGAGCGGCTGGAGGTGCATAAGGAGAGGGAGGAGAAAGAGCGCGAGGAGAAGAGGAAGAAGCGGAAGGAGGCTGAGGAACGAAAGAGGCTGGAGAAGGAGGCGGCGCTCAAGGTCAAGACTGAGTATGGCGAGGATGTGCGAATCGAGGGCGAGCACGACGAGGATGATATGATGGCTGCAATGGGATTCATCGGGTTTGGGGCGACTAGCAAGAAATAGGTTGGCATATGGCCTACTTGGGCGAACATCTGTTTTGGATCAAGCGTGTAAGATGGGGGGTTAAAAGATACCAGGCATGGGACGGTGTTTGGGAGTTTAGATTGGACAACGAGGTTAGACAAACGCGCGTTCTGGTTCTGTCCCCTTTACCGGACAGCCAGGCGTATTCTTGACCATAGATGCCTCGAGCTTGGTCGGCTGAATGGGGGACTGGTGAAAACGCAGATAACCGTCGGGATGCAAACACCATGATGACCAGGGGTTTCTCCGTGATGGACGCTAACCCCGCCTTGCGGCGCCGCCACTTCGGTCGACCCCGCCCCCGACACTCGACGCACTCTCGACCACGGGAACGGCGAACTTGGACAAGAGCAAACGGAGCAGCGCCTCAGGATACATTATTTCCAGTCGCTTCGGCAACCATCTTTCCTCGTTTGCACATTCTGCGGTCTATCAATATTACCCGCGTCATTGTGGTGAAATCGAACACAACCCGACCATTCCGGACCCGCAACGCGAACGAGTTCAAAGCGGAGCGCCGCAGCGTGTGTGTTTCTACCCTGAGACAAAACCATCACACGAGCACCTGGCCGAGAGCATATAAAGTCCTCGAGACCCCCCACACAAACTCATTCTTTTCCCGCGTATTCCCCTAGACAGCACCTACCGACCCTCGAGAGAAAGTGAGAAAGGGAGACGCAAGCGGAGCAGAGAAGCGCAGTCAGCCAGCCCACCATGGCTAGTTCATCGACGAGCTCGATCGCAGCTGGGGCGCTGCTGCGAAGGCAGCTCAAGCAAATGCAGAGCGACAAGGACATACCAGGCATCTCGTGCGGTCTCGTCAACGACAACAACATCTTCGAGTGGGAAGTCATGCTGATGATCAGCGACGACTGCAAGTACTACGGCGGTATGTCTGCTCCCCTTGTCTCCCTCCCCCCCCCCAACAACCCTCAAGCAAAGTATCCGAACTAACACCCTTTTTTCTCTTCGGCTTCCCAGGAGGAAACTTCCGCGCCTACCTCTCCTTCCCGCCAACCTACCCCCTCATGCCGCCCAAGCTCACCTTCCAGTCGCCAGTGCCCTTCCACCCCAACATCTACCCCACTGGCGAGCTGTGCATTAGCATCCTGCACCCGCCCGAGGAGGACAAGTACGGGTACGAGGCCGCTAGCGAGCGCTGGAGCCCCGTACAGTCGCCCGAGTCGATCCTGCTGAGCGTTATTAGTCTGTTGGGCGAGCCCAACGACGAGAGCCCTGCTAATGTCGAGGCTGCGCGGCTGCTGCGCGAGGAGCGCGAGGGGAAGAATAAGGAGTTTCGGAGGCGGTGTCGGAAGTGTGTGAGGGAGAGCTTGGGGGAGGATTGAAGGGTGGTTGGTTAGGCTGGTTGGAAAGGAGGGGGAAGTATGGGTTGATAGTTTGACATAGGGGAAAAGGAAAGGGTACAAGGGCGGGACTGGTTCACGGCGTCATGGTAATGGTGGGTGGTTCTCGGGTGGCAGCGATCATGGACAAGCATCGTTAATTACACCTTGGCACCTCGGGTCTAGCGGCGCATTGCATGCATTTGTTGTTTTTAGCATACCAGAGATTGTCTCCAGGACGTCAAGCCCATAATAACACCGACTTTAGCATCCCACTCCTCATCCCACCGCCTGCTCCCCTCCATGGCCGCACCTCTCCTTAGCGTCTCCAGCTCTTCCCGGCCTTCTTTGCTTAGGAGCCGAGCAAGGATACCCGCGAGCTCCTCCGCTGTCTCAAAACCCCTCCCGTTGCTCCCCTCCTTGACCAACTCCCCAAAGCTTTCATACCCGGAGAACGCCGCCACGGGAAGCCCGGCACCAAACATGTCCACTACCTTCATTGGCAGGTCGACCCCTGAGCTGCTCATATGCAAACAAATACCCAAACTGGCGCAAGCAAGCAACGCCGCATAGTCCGAGAACGGCAGGAATGCCGTGACGACCCTGACATTAGGTAGCCGTCCCGCCTTCGTCAACTCAGCGATCTTGGCGAGGTACATCTCCTTCTGCGGCCCCTTGCCGGTAATGACGGCGAGAATAGGGGTAGGGGGTGTTGGGTCCGCCGTGCCGGCGGCATACTGCGTCAGGGCATCAAGAAGGATGGAGAAGTCCTCGTCTGGGGTCCAGCTCGTGCTGCTGACGATGAGGCGTATGCTGCCGTCGAGGATGGCGGGGACGAGGTCCTTTTCTGCTGCGGGGAGGACGCGGGTCAGGATGGATTCGCGTGCCGAGGCGGAGGTGATGGGGCGGAATATTGCAGCCGGCCGATCGTGCACGGGGAGCATCTCGCGCTTGATGCTGTAGGGGGGCCGGCGGAGCTGGCGCGCCATGGCGTGGGTGACGGTGAGGTGGAAGGAGCCGAGGCGGCCGAAGTAGCACTCGTAGAGCTTGGCAATGCGGACGAGTGGGTGGCGTGGCCCGCGGGTCCCGGCGAGGATGGTCCAGCCGTAGTTGTGCCAGTCGATCATGAGCTTGCTGTTGCGGAGCTGGCAGATCAGCCCGGCGATGGCGAGGGTTGGGATCGAGGGGGGGTTCTGGACGAGGATCCATTGCGCGGGCCCAAGGCCATAGGCGAGCAGCCATGAGAGGTGGTACACCTGGTAGATGACCTTCCATGGCGCAAAGAGGATGAAGGGGATGGAGTGTGGCCTCCTTGGAGGGGCAGGGATGGGGCAGATGGTGATGTTGGGGTTGTTTACCACATCGGGGTGTGGTGAGGTTTCTGTCTTGATGTTAGGCCAGGGGTCTTGTTTGGGGAGCTATGGTAGGTAGGGCTGATGCTGGGCGGAGAACTCACCGAGATAGCCGATGAGGTTGACCTTTCCTCCGTGCTTGGCTATGCTCAGCGCATGGTATGTCATACGCGGGCTCCGTCCTATGTCACCAAGGACTAGCACATGGACCGAGACAAGGCCCGTCCCTGAGCCTGCCGGCGATCCATCGTACTGCGAAGGCCCAAATATCAAATACAAAACCCATGCTACCAGCCCCGAGATGCAGAGCCCCAAGAGAAGAAGCGGGTATAGCAACGCCCCGGCCATCGTGGTTGGGGTTCGCTAACTGAATTGACTTTGGCTGGTGTCGTCGATAAGGCGGGTGTTATCAAAGTTGGATCTTGACAGGTGTCATATTCGTTTGCATGCTCCGATACAATGTTCGGAGGGAGCCGCGGCCACTTGGCGGGAGCTGATCGTGCCAACCTGCCAGTCCAGTATGGCAGAGTGATAGAGATAGAGCTGATCACCAGCTATGCGAGCCTCGTGACGCGTTGTTGGTACTGCGATGGTCAGCCTTGTAAACGGTGAGGCCGTCATTGCTACCATCGACGCCTGATTGTGGGTGTTAGTGGGAGTGCTGTGATTGGGCCTTGAAATTAACCCAGATTATCTGAACTAGGATTCCGAGCTTAACCGATTGCGTGCATGCAACAGGGCCAGGGACGCACTGAGAACCTTTGGGGCACCTGCCAATCAGAGGCTGGCCTGCCAATGCGTGTGTGTCAGATGCTCCCCACGCGGTCTCGCGCCGGCTCAGGGGAAACCAAAAGGGAAGGCGGCAGGAGAGAAGCGACGGCGAAGCAAGGGATCGAAAACCAGAGGGATAGAGCGACGACAATCGACGACAGACACCCAGATATCCATCATCCAGCCGGCCTGTTTTCTGGCATTAGTCGACAGGAGGAATCACGTAACGAATCGCGCGCCGTTACTCCTTCGGCCGTAGATATCGGCAAACCGTTCAACGCTTCTGCGGTTAACCGAAAACCTGTCACGATTGCGGAGCCGTGAAAACAGCATAGCGGGCAGAACGGTATTCGAGGTGCGTCATCTCCGCTTTCCCCAGCCACTATCCCCAGGAGGGAAGTTCAAAGACTGAACATACATGGCCAGCGGAACAGCGTCTCAAACACGTGCATTCGATATCTACAGTCGCAACCAAGCCTGCAGCATCGACCTGCGCAGCCCCTCCTTGCTTCGCGACACCTCCTCATGATAAGCGCATTATAACACCAGGGGCGCCGGTGCTCCTGTAGCAAGCAAACGCTCGGGACTGATACGAAGATTCCTTTCATCCCTTCTCAAGGCCACTCGGCCGCTGCTAAATACACAATGGCTTCCTCCTACGCACTGCCGACATCGGCAATTCCGCAGTACCATATGCACACGCATTCTCATTCCGACGCCCACTCCCATACCTCCTCGCCATCTCTGAGCTCTATCCAGTCGACATCCGGCCGTCGAGGTCGTAGGACTAGCGGTGGACTTCCGCATTCCCGGGGCGGGTCCCACGATCACGATAACCACGAACATGACCACAGCCACGACCACGGCCCTGATCACGAGCATGACCACGATCACGACCACGATCACGACCATGACCACAAGCCCAAGTCGAACCGGTCGACGCCGGCGCGGCCTCACCTCCCGCCACCGCTCGCGCCGAGTAGCCACTGGAGGACAGGCTCAACAGCTGGGGGGAAGCCTTTGGTTACCCCAGTGAGCGCATCGTTCGATGCTGCCGGCAAATACCAACCGCCCAGCGCTGCAAACCCACATGCAGGACATGCCCATGCCGTCGAGCGGTCAAGATTTACGACAATCCTGCTCCCATACACAGAGAAACTGACGGTGATCCACGCGATCTTGGTCGAGAAGGACTCCCGACGAATATTCTACTTCATGGCGTATGTTCCTCCTTTTTCTGCGCTGGTAGTATTTGGCTAACTCCACTCCAGACTCAACCTCGCGTTTATGATGGTACAGGCCTTCTACGGATACGTGACGGACTCCCTCGGCCTGTTGAGCGACAGCATACACATGTTCTTCGACTGCGTAGCATTGGCTGTGGGGCTTTTCGCGGCCGTGGCCAGCAAATGGCCCCCAAGCGAGAGATTTCCCTACGGCTTCGGAAAGATCGAGACATTGAGCGGCTTCGCAAACGGGGTGTTTCTGATGCTTATTAGCGTGGAGATCATGTTCGAGGCGGTCGAGAGGATCATCGAGGGGAGGGAAACGAAGAGACTTGGGGAATTGCTCGTGGTCAGCACCATGGGACTGCTGGTGAACCTGGTCGGTATGACGGCTTTCGGGCATCACCATCACGGCCACGACCATGGTCACAGCCATGGACACAGTCATGCCGTCTCGCTTGATGACAAGCCTGGCTGCAACGGGCATAGCCACGACCATTCGCACTCCCATAACCATGGTCATGACCATCACGACCACGACCACGATGAGAAGCATGGTCACTCTCACGGCGCCCACTCTCACGGCGCCCACGCCCACTCGCACGATAACGAGAACATGCATGGCATCTACCTACACATCCTGGCAGACACGCTGGGCAGTGCTGCCGTCATTGTTTCCACAATCCTGACGCACTTTTGGCCGTGGTCCGGATGGGACCCCCTTGCTTCTTTCCTCATTGCGGTGTTGATTCTTTTGTCTTCACTGCCGCTGGTGAAGTCGTCAGCACGGAGACTACTTCTCACCATCCCGCCCGAGGTTGAATATGCCCTGCGTGAGACGCTTCCAGGTGTTGCGGGGTTGAAAGGTGTAGCGGGCTACGGGGCTCCGAGATTCTGGGTCGACGACCGTAACGTCGGCGAAGGGGCTCCTGCTAACAAGCTGCTGGGAATCATGCATGTGGTAGCCGTTCGGGGTGCAGATATGGACGATGTGCGAGATCGGGTACGAAATTACCTGTACGAACGCGGCATCGATGCCACCTTGCAAGTGGAACGTGAAGGCGACACGTCGTGCTGGTGCGGCGTGGGACGAAGTCCGCTATCTATCTCGCAAAACCCGACCAAGAGCACCAATATTTTCTAGGGGGAAGATTGGGAAATGGTTTAAGCATAAGAGTTTTTGGCTGTACCTCCTACTTCAGGATCCGCTGTTGGCTGTGTAGTTCTGGTTGGGATACAGATATATCCGGTCAGATCCGGTCAGCTCCGGTGGAGGGCTGGTTTGGAAACTCATGTTGGGTTGGCTGCTGTGTTTGTTGCATTTTACAGACGGAATTGAGCATGTATGGTATATGTGGGCTTCGATTCTGGTTTGTTTATAGTACAGCTAGGTATGTCTCTGAACGAAAATAGACGACTGTGCATGTGACTTTGGGCCTTCAGCACATTGTGACTTATGATTGCTCTCGTGGTAATCTTGAACCCGTATTCCAAGAGAAGACCTGATGCGCGGCTGAATATGTACGAAGTACCTGATCTCAAGACGGTCTGGAACTTGTGCAACCTTATCTGACCAGACCATCCCCGGTTCAACGTTAGCGGACCCGCGGGGAAGGGATCCCGATCCCAATTGGAAATGCCGCCGCTTCCCTTGGCCCTAATCCCTCATTCACATGCAAATGCGGGCGGTGGGATGACGGACGGTACGTACCGGTGGGGCCCACCTACCCCGGCCGACGCACACAGCCAACAGGGCGCTGAAGAAAGTCGAATGATGTGTGCCGAGGACTGGTCCTGCGTCAATTGGCTGCCCTACCGTTTGAGCAATCGGCAGCGTGACCTACGCCATCCGTATGTCCGGTGGTGCGGGTCTTTCATGCAGGGCATTGTTGGGCGTTGAAGAATCTCATGACGGCCATGTTGAGCCATGTTGAGAGGGTTTATTTTGAGGGGATAAAGAGGCCCCTAGAAGAATACACCTTGAGGGCTGAAATGAGACCCTGGGTGAGATGATCCATGCCCTGGGCCGAGGAATGCGCTTCACCGCTACGGATTAGGTCTGGGCGGTGGGGCTGCTCGGCTTAGTGGGCTTCTGAGGGAGCTTGTTTTCTTTGCGCATACGGATATCGACGGATCGTTTAGGTAAACGGGCTGCGGCTGGTTGATATTGGGGATTGGATCGGAATACCTAAAGGGTTTCTTTGCAGGTCTGACATTTGAGACGGTCGGTACATGATGTGAGGTACATTTCTTTCTCAGGTTCTTCAGCATCCTCGGCCATCTGGAAGCGAAGGAGGGGTGATGCTCCAGGGACCTCCCAAGGCCCCTCGATTTGCCGAGGTTCTGGGCCGTGACGTGCGTGGCTGGCCTTAGATATCCGCGCGCCGCTGCTGCTCGCGCGACAACGGATGTTAAACCAACGCCCGAGATCTCTCTTTACTTTCCCACACACCACGCACCCGCACGCGCCCACCGAAAAGTTTCTCAGGGACCGCTACGCCGCACAGAAACTCAATTTCATCGTCAAAGGGTCGTCTGAGCTCCTGCGCAAGCGTGCAATTGGATCCTGAGAGAAACACGGAATCGGTTTTTGCGTGTCTTAGAAACCGGACGGCGGGCGCAAAGGGAGCAGCAGCCCGACAAGCAGGAGAGGAGGGATACGGACAAATCGAGACGCGACGGTCGGAACCTTTGTTGCGTGCGCAGCAGCTTATAACAACATCGAGTTCCTGATACTTTTGTGTCGTTCGTCGTCGCATCAACCATGTCGAGCCCCACGTCTTCGTCGCCCGAAACGGCGGGCGCAGCGGTCAACCGCAAGATCCACGAGGCGCTCCCCGCCGCTGTTGTCGACAAGATCCCGCACATTCCCGAGTCCAGGGCGGAGCTCAAGGTCGAGGTGAAGGAGGAGGCCAAGGCGGCCGTGTCGGCAGGTGCTGCCCAGCTGCGGTCGTTGGCGGCCGGTGGGTTCGGTGGTGTGTGCGCCGTCGTCGTTGGCCACCCCTTTGACCTCGTCAAGGTCCGTCTGCAGACGGCAGAGAAGGGCGTCTACTCAAGCGCAATCGATGTCGTTCGCAAGAGCATCGCCAAGGATGGTCTCCGCCGTGGGCTCTACGCCGGTGTGAGCGCACCGCTGGTCGGTGTCACTCCCATGTGTACGGCTCCCCCCCCCCCGTTTTTTTTTTGCTGGCTTTAGCTAATATTGTCTAATAGTTGCCGTTTCCTTCTGGGGATACGACGTCGGCAAGAACATCGTCCGCAGCACAAGCACCATCGCCCCCGACGGCAACCTCTCGATCGCGCAGATCTCGGCCGCCGGTTTCTTCTCTGCCATCCCCATGACTCTCATCACGGCGCCCTTTGAGCGCGTCAAGGTCATCCTGCAGGTGCAGGGCCAGAAGACGCTCGCGCCCGGCGAGAAGCCAAAGTACAGCGGCGGCACGGACGTCGTGCGCCAGCTGTACCGCGAGGGCGGTGTTCGCTCCGTCTTCCGCGGCTCAGTCGCCACGCTGGCGCGCGATGGACCCGGCTCCGCGGCCTACTTCGCTGCGTACGAGTACATCAAGCGGAAGCTCACCCCGATCGATCCCGTCACTGGCAAGGCCAGCGGCTCGATCAGCCTCCCGGCCATCACCTGCGCCGGTGCCGCTGCCGGTGTAGCCATGTGGATCCCTGTCTTCCCCATCGACACCGTCAAGAGCAGACTGCAGACTGCCGAGGGGAACGTGACGATCGGCGGTGTCGTCAAGGGGCTGTACAAGTCGGGTGGTTATAAGGCTTTCTTCCCTGGCTTTGGGCCTGCCCTCGCGAGAGCCGTCCCGGCAAACGCCGCGACCTTCTTGGGCGTTGAACTGGCGCACCAGGCGATGAACAAGGTGTTCAACTGAGGTGTCGAGCTGCTGGGCGTGGGGTGGAAAATATGGGTTTAATTTTGTGTGTTATGTTGGATCTTTCTCTACGTTCTCATTCCTCTTGATAGAAAGAGTGGCCGGAGTCTTAGGCGGATCTATTTAGATGCATTGTTGGAGAATATCAGGGATTTTGTTCTTTCCATCTTCAAATATCGCGTTTGTTTTGTGTGCTTGTGTCTGGTGGGTGGGTTGAGGGTTGTGGATAGCGAGATCCTCTAGTGGCTAGAATAGCATTATCGCTCTTGGTTGTTGGCTGATGCGTAGAGTTGAGGATATCTGGGAGGTCCTTGGGTTGCTCGATACGTAGCACATATGCTTGTGGTCGTATCTACAATATACGGTGCATTACGACGCCTTCTGAGCTCGGTTGAGTTGAGTTCGGTGTTATGTGGCTGTGGGTTTTGCCGTTGATGGCACTTCTCTGTATCTAGTCTGCTTGCATAGACTGGCTGCCCAAGATCAACTTCAACAACTACACAAGTGACAATGACTCTGACGAGTCTTCCGATGGCGATGATAATGAGGTTAACCAGAGGCCCCCATAATGACGAGTGGGGCTCGTAATTGTCACGGAGTCTTGACTGATGTAGAGTCAATGGCTGGTGTCAGGGCTCAAGCTGTCGTAAGTATTATGAGTTGAACTCCCCGAAAAAAAACACCCACAAACCACCATAGCAAGAGAAGACGAGAGGCAAAGACAACACCGACAAGAAACCAGCGCACCTTCCCTCCTCCCGCCTCCCCAACCACCC
>Ga0247780_1000281_pt1 | contig 51229 bp, 57 predicted proteins | sample UWRJL079202R5_FD_179927 | JGI IMG/M metagenome (GOLD analysis project Ga0247780, IMG submission 179927) | Plant litter microbial communities from Arlington Agricultural Research Station in Wisconsin, United States - UWRJ-L079-202R-5 | ecosystem: Environmental > Terrestrial > Plant litter >...
CTCATAAAACTCCAACGGATACGCGCTCATCTTCGCGATAGGCAAATTCCCTCCAAACTCCGGGATTTCCAGCTCACAATCCTCCCAACCAAACCCACTCCCATTAAACCTCAAGACCTTCCCCTTAATCGCCAGCACCGACATACTCATCCCGATGGGCTTATAAGAGGTGTCTTCGACCTTGCACAGCAACTCGCAGTTGTTCCCCCACGAGATGACGGTGGTGCCCCGCGGGAAGTACGCCCACGCGAGCTTGAACGAGACGAGGTTGTGAGCGCGGAGGTGGGCCAGTTTGGCGCGGGTGTCGGCGAAGATGTCATCCAGGAGCTTGGTCAGGAGGAGCAGGTAGGAGTGTAAAGGGAGGGAAGGCGGGGTAGATGCCAGGGTAGAAAGGATGTCGTCGTGGGCGAAGTACAGCTCCCGGAAGGGGTGGGAGAAGTTCTGGATCTCGGTGCTGTCGAGGTGGACGGAGTGGGCGGCGAGGATGGTGGTGAGACAGGCGATGAGCTGCGGGTTCTGGATCTGGATCATGTGGTAGCGCAGCGGGGAGCGGCCGGAGATGGAGGGCTTGGAGGTGTCTTTGACTTTGTAGACTTTGATGGCGACGCGGTCTTGGGCGCGCGCGGCGGACTTGGAGAGTTGCTTGGGCGGGTAGTCGACCCAGTCGTAGGCGCCGTCGCGGGAGAGGGGGCCTTCGTAGAAGGTTTTGATGGAGAGGCTGGTGCCGAGCTCGTCTTTGGGCTTCAATGGTGCTGGGGGGGAGGTGGAGAGGGGGGGTTTGGAGGGGGTGGTGCTGGAGGTCGAAGAGAAGTCGGCGAGGCCCTTGTCGCCGCTCTGGCCGAGGTGCTGCACCTTGTAGCGCCACTTCCAGAGCTTCTCGGACATCTCGTCGCGGCTGATGAGATGCATTTTGGGTGTTTTTGGGGGTGGCCGACGTTCGCGGCAATTGGGTCTGTGGGTGGACGCGGAACTGCTGGAGCTGAGCGAGACGGTGTCGGTGTCTACAGGTACGGCAAAGAGCACAGTCATGGGACGGAACTTGGAGGCTGCCAGCAGACGAGAATGAAGCAGAGTTGGGCCGCAGAGGGCATTAAATACCTACCTACCTACATGAGATAAAATACGCGTCACACACAGACATTATTGACATTGGATGCCTCCGAGCTCTGGCCACGCTTCACTGTCGTAGGACTCACACGGCGACCGGGGCCGGGTCCGGGCCGGGTGTGATGGTGGTGGCTGCCTTCGCGCTACTGACCGTGGCGTTTTGGCGTCGCATGCTGGTTGCGTTGCTCGCCCAAGCCAGTTTGAGCTCTTGACACTGGCCGGCGCGTGAGAAGGTATCAAGGGCGTCTATTGCCGATGTCAAGATCCTCCCGATTGGGCGCCTTTTTCTAGGAAGAGGCATCCCGCTGTAACAGACATCTGGTGTTCGCTTGTCCAAGGTCCGGATGTTGACGCCGTCGGCAGTGACGGTCTGGGGGGACCGCTGGCAGCCTGCCTGAATGCCTTGCAGGGTCTGCATTTGGGTAGCTCCCCGCTGGAATTTACCGCTTTCCGGGGTGAAAGCGGTGGGGGTGCAGGACGCACGTCCATTTCGATTGGCTCCCTCCTGCAGTGTCTTGGACCTTCCAACCTCAGGACTTTCAGGACTTTAACATTCTTTGGTCAGGATCCCTGTGAGGACGGCGAGCCTGTCACAGACCACCCAGCTCTCTATCAGGTATCTTGGGCTACAGTGAGGACATTGCTTATCGAACATGAGCCCGCTCCAACTTTATGCGGAAATCCTTCATCCACTGGCAGTTGAACGTGGCAGACAGATATCGCCAGTTGCCACACCAGATATCCGCAAGTAAATAGTAATTTATATGCCGCCTAGAATAGGGTGCCAACACTAGGATTCCATGCTTCGCGTTTGAGCTGGGAATATATCGCCCGTAATTAATACGAGATCTCGCCCTGTGCACGCGGGTGCCGGCTAATTGCCCAGGGAAGGAACCCTGCAATCGCACATCTCAAACCAACCTTGATTTGACCTCGTCTATAATTCTCCCTTCCCCTCCGAAATGAGAGGGAGTTCCCACCGTAATCGCCAACTTCTAGAAGCCCCGCCAAAATGCACAAACGCGGCGTCATCTTGGCGACAGCCGCCTCAGCAGCGGCCACAGACCTGCAATGGAAGATCCCGACGTTTGACTTCCACGCCTCATTCACATTCACGACACCAGCCCATCAAAACTCGTGGGGAACTGTCGAATTCAACCTGACCAACAACCTGGTGCCGTACAAGACTTTCTGCAAGGCACAGAGCAATCTGCTTTCCGACTTCTTTGTTGGCTTTCCGGCCTATGCTTGCACGCCGCCGGACGAGGCACCGCTTGGAGCTGCTGCCAATTTCAAGTTTAGTCGGGCGACGGGGAAGTTGGATGTTGAGGAGACTGTGGTGCTGGGGTAGGTTCCGGGCTCTCTCAGATCAATAGAGGGGACATACTGATCTTTATGGACGTTCAGGAGTGGGGAAAGGGCTTTGATCGCTGGGTCTGTCAACGTCACGCTGGCTTGCACTGATAAAACCGCCGTCAACGATAAGTGGGTTCTGGGGCAGGTATACAGCCAGCGGGACGTAAAATGTCTCGTGCCTGACGTCATCTTCTCGGGAAAGGACTAGGGTCTCCTCTATTCGATATCAAAGTCAGAGCTCCTCATGGGCTTTTCCGTCCCCCTTATTTCTCTCCTTAGCTACCATACCACATTTGAAGGCTTTCTCCTCGTGGCTCTCCGTCTCCTGCTTTGCCTCTCCGATATTTTTGCTTTCCAAGACTCTTTCTAAGAACTCTTCGATGCTCTTGCTCGTAGCCTCCTTTCCATCCTCGTTGCTGTACCTCCATAACTCCCCAGTACGAGTATCCTCCAGCAGCAGCCCTGGCACTTCCCCATCGGAGGTAACAGCCAAACCCTCGACGTCCGCCGTCGGATCTGTAACCACAAACTCGACCTTGTCTTTATACCGCCCTACCAGCTCTTTCACCTCCTTACGGTACCTATCCTTCTCTTCTTCGTCCGTCGTAATAAAGTGTAGGACATGCCTCCCTGCCTAGATCACGAAAGCATCAGCTCAGCCATCCCAACTTCACACCCGCCCCAAGTTACGCGATGAAACTCACCTCTTTCCACTCCTCCCACAACTCCCTACTCAACTCCGGCACCCTCCGCCGAACACACCCCTCCACAAAACCCTCCAGCCTCCCTTTCCTACCCCCCTCCCCTTCCCCATCCTCCTCACCACCCAAAATCTCCCGATTCCCCTCCCCCTCCCCCTCCCAATTCCGATAACAAACAACCCTACTCCCCACCGCCCCCTCCTCAGGAGGCGACACCACAAAGCTCATCTGCGTATGATGCCCCCTCGCAACATCATACAACGCATCATACAACTCCCAGTCATCAGGGTGGATCTGCGCAATCACAACCGTGTCGTCGAGGGTGGACAGGGAAGGGTGCGAGGGGATTTCGAGGACGGGGGGGCGCAGGGTTCGGTGGAGGTAGGGGAGGATTCTACGGGGGTTTGATGTTAGCTTTGCTGCGTGTAAATGAAAGAAGAAAAAAACAGACAGGGAGGGGAAGTGAAGGGGGGACGGGGGAAGGACGGGGGAAGGACGGGGAAAGAGAAATAAAGGGAGGTGGGGGAGGTGAAGAGGAGAAAAATTAAGAGGGGGAAATACTCCCTGCGTTTTCGCGCGCCGGAATACACATCCATCCGGCCGTCGCGGTGGTACACGCGGACGTCCGGGAAGGAGGAGATTTCGAGATCGTGGCATTTGGCAGCGTGAGCAGTGCAGTCGAAGCTGATGATATTGGGGTCGTTTGCGGTCTCTTGCAAGGCCGTCCATTCTTTTTCGAGGGCTTTACTTTGTTGCTGTGTTGGCTACATGTATAGCCGAGTTGGCTTGTTAGCTGAGAGGTTTTGAGATGAGGGATGAGGAATGGTTGGGTCGTAGGGAGGGAGGGATGTACCAGGACAACTAGAATTCTATTAGGATCTATTCATGTCTGAGAAGGCGTCGAAGACTTACAAGCAACGAGCGTATAGCCACTCTCATCCAGAGCGCCCTGGAGCTGCGACTCGCTGGCATGATTCCATGCCACCGCCTGCCAAACCAGGCACGATGCCAAACCCACACTTCGGTATCTCATTTTGGCTGTGGTATGTACATAGACTCAAGGACTGTGAAGAAGCTTCACATACCGGGATTCAAGACAAAGGACAAGTTGCGTGTTACAGTTAGCTCGGCCACTGATTTAGCCGCCGTGTTGCCGATACCACCCTAGCGCAGGGCCGGATAATATTTGCACGACGGAAACAAGTGGTTTCCGCCGCTTCCGTACCCGATTGGGCGGCCCATCTGAAACAAATAAAGACGTCAGGAACGCTCGCAAAATTGGTTTTAAGTTCTAGCTCATGTGTTCGTGGACAAGATGTTCTCAGATCGACCATCACAGAAACCACAATGACCTTCCAACACCTCTGCTCAGAAGAGCTCGTGCGTTCCCATACTACTTTCACGTCTCTCTTCTCATCACCCTCCTTCTACCTCGATACATCACCCTAGCCCATTCCGTCTGGTGTTTCTCCCATCATGCCGCAACATTGGTCACCTCCCGCACATCACGTCACACAAAAGTCACAACACACTCAAGCTCAGTGAATCATCTATCCCATTTTCGATACACCCCAGAAATAGTATTTGTACATGGTAGTTCATGACAGGAATCAAATCTCGTTTCGTCATTTGCCCAGAAACACCATAGATGATGCCCGACCCAATCGCCGCAAGATGCCAACGATTATGAGACGGAATGTATGAGACGGAATGACCAGTGACGCTGTGATGCCCATGCTCGGACGGAATTTGAAAGAAAATAGACGCCAAAGAAACATAAACAACCACCCGTTACCCACTCCAGAGCCCTGAAATCACATCGAGATCGTTACTCATGTTGGAACCCAGACGGGTCTGCTAGTAGGAGGGGCCCGCGTGGCCAAGAGGTGCATGGCGGGTCTGGACATTATCAGAGATCCGACCAGCGATGTGCTCCAGGTTGGCCAGCGTCTTCAACGAAGAATCCTGGGGAGCAATGTGGCTGATCTCATCAAGCAGGGCTCGAGCTCGGCTCTTGATGAGAGTCATGATCTTCGGAGTGACCTCGCGAACTTGATCATCCTGCAAGGGGGTTAGCGTGGGTCGAGTTGAGGCCGGGGTAGAACTTACCAAGGCAGGAACCATGTTGTTGAACGAGAAGACAACCACCTCAAGCCAGCGGATCTTGTCCATCACCTTCTCAGACGTGCGCGTGAAGTCGCTGCTGATAGTCGCGCCAACAGACAGCAAGAGAAGGGGCTGCAGCTCGGCAATGCAAACAGGGTTGTACTTGGAGAGCACCTGCACAAAGATATCCTCCGCCTTGGGTCCAGCCTGGAGCCAGGTAAGGATCGCCTCGTCGTAGTTGCTTGAGCGCATCAGGCCATTGATCGTCTCCATCATGTTTTGGAGCTCCAACTTCTCGCGGTTATCGCGGCTGGTAGGAGCGAAAAGCACCTGCTGATCCTGGCCACCGTAATGGTGGTGCTGCTGCTGTAGATGGGGGTGAACCTGCGGAGGCTGGTGCTGCTGATGCTGCGACGCGTAGTTGACCAAGTCCCGAGATGGTGCCGGCTTGTTGTGGGATCCGGCGCTGCCATGAGAGGGCACATGGACATGCATGGGTTCCTGGGCAGGGAGGTCACGCTCACGTTGTTGCTCACGTTGCACCTCACGCTGCTGCTGCTGCGTGCGTTGCTGCTCACGTTGATGCTGCTTCAGGGCGACTAGGTCGGTCTGCATTAGAGCCTGAGATGCTGCCAAGGATGAAATCGCGTTGGACAGATCCGTCGTTTGGGCAATGAGGCGGTCGAGCTTCTCGTCTTCGCTACGTCTGCGCTCCTCAAACCGACCAAAGAGATCATTGATCTGGGCGCTGACGTCGGAGGTGACGCGCTGATGAACGCTTTGCGCCGCCATCTTTGCGATGGCAGGCGCGATGTTCTCAAGCGACGAGACAATCTGAGCCTCGACATGGGCGTTGACATTATGGCTGACCTTATCCGAAATGGTCTTAACGATGTCGGGCTTCTGCATTGCCTGCGTGACTGAGACAGGAAGGAGCCTCTGGATCTCCTTCTGGACAGTGACCAGCTGCGCGTTCGCCTTTGAACTCAGCTGCTCCGTGACGGACCTGTCGACAGCGTCTTGGATGGAAGGAATCACGCTTCCGTTGATCTGGTCGATGATCAAGTTCTTGAGAACGGACTCGGTGTTATCGTTAAGGACATCGGAAACCATTTGCAGAAGCTGCGTCTGGCTGGTTGTAAAGGCGGATTCGCGGCTATCCTGGAAGCCCTGCATCTGCTGAAGAATTTGAGAGACGAGGCCGTCAAACCGGGACGAGACGTTGGCGACGATGCGGGACTCCATGGTGGCGACGATGGCGTCGATATCTTGAGACGCACCGGCCGATGACAGAGACAGATCGGCAAACTGGGAGCTGAGCGCAAGAGCACCAGAATCGTTAGGTCTGAAGTTCTTAGCCACCTTGGCTTGCGATGAAGAGGCTCGGCCGAGCTCCGCAGTTCCGTTCGAGGCAGGAACCTCCCGGTCGGCTGCAGCCGCTGCCGCCGCCGCAGCTGCCGCGGCAGTCTTCTTCTTGCGACCCTTCTTCTCGCGGCCCTCTGTCTGTGGTACAGGTGTCTCAACCTCGTCCTTTCGGTCGGCCTTGGACGGTGTCACGGTCTCTTTCTTGTCCTCCAGTTGAGTCGGGGTCTTCAAAGCGTCCTTATTACTTCGGGTAGCGATCCGAATCTGTGTGGTGGGGGTCTCAGCCGCAACGCCGGCAGGTGACGGTTGAGTCTCAGCGGACACAGGAGCGACGAGCTTGTTAATCTTGGCCAAACCCGAGTCCACGGCGTCGGCAGACGAGAGAGTCTTGTTGTCCTTTGTCCAGCCAAGCTCACCTTGTTTGATGAACAGGCAAGTGACACCCTTCGAGTGCATTGCGTACAGCTCGAACAGAGTAGGCTCGTCGCCATCGCCAGACGCGGCAGGGTTCTCCAGAATGTTGAGACTGCGCAGAACTCCCTTGTTGGCAAACGAGTACTCTCTGATGCCACTAACAACTGCAGTAGACTCGGGCTGTGGGATCGACGCATCCTGGGCAACAAGTCGCTGAACGTACTCAACCTGCGACAGGTTCTTCAGGGTATACTTAGGGGCTGAGAGGTGTAGGAAGTAGATCGAGTTGCGCGTGGGGTGTCCGACGACAATCATGCTGGAAGGCGCATGATACATGACACTGCACACGGCGTCCGACTCCTTGTTGTGCGGGAAGTTGAACTCCTGCACCGGTTTGCCCAGAGCGAGATCCCAAAGCTGCAGGGTGTGGTTTTGCTTCATCCCCACAACCATATACCGCAAAGCAGCACGCTTTTGGTACGGCCGGAACTTATCCAGCAGCAGCACGGAGGTGGGCCAGGCCTTCTCGCCTTCGGGCGTGGACGTCAGGGTCATCAACGGTTCCTTGACCTCGAGCGAGGTTTGCGCAGGCATAGGGTTCAAGGGGTCCGAGCCCTCCTTCGCGGCGGTGAGATCGCGGATGTCCCAGAACTTGACTCGACCAGACTTGTCGAGCGTGACCATAAGAGAGTCGTCCTGGCTGAAGGTGAAATCCTTGCCGGCCTTGCCCGTGTTGATCTTCAACGAGCATTGCTTCGAAAGCCTCTCGGTATCCACGACACGATCATGCCCTTGCTTAAAGAGGTTGTGTTCGAGGATGAAAGATGGCCAGATGATGTTGATTGACTTGCCACGGCCGACGGCGAAGAATTCCGGGTGAGCAGACGAAGTACGAGCCCGTGTCTTGAGGATTCCACCAGGCGCATCGCCACCCTCTTGAGCTGCGATCGGCGGGAGCGCAAACCCATACTGCTCGGGATGAGCGTCTTCGAGGTGGTCGCGATCGCCGTTCTTGAGCTGCACCCAGTAAACAGTGCCGCTAACACCAGTGCCGATGATGGCCTCCTTGGGATGTTGGTTGGACGGGGAAGCAGAGATGGCGACGTTGAAGATGCGGTCCTTGGTGTCGGTGAACAGCTTGGCATCTTTGCCGTCCTCCTGGCGGATGACTCGCAGACCGCCAGCCTTTGACATACCATAAGCCATGTAGGTTTCGGAAGCCGAGACCAAGTTGCGATCAATCTGGTCAAAGTCTTTCTTCAGACGAGCGATGTCGAGAATTGCCTCTTCGCGGAACGACGGGCGAGGTTCCTCAGAGTCGAGGAGGGTGATGGCAATCCACGGCTTCATGGGGAAGTTGTACACCTTGACAGGCGTCTCTGGCTCTTCAATGACCACGATCTCATCTGCTTCGGCACTCTCCCATGAGTCAGCAACCTGCTGAGAGGCAGTCTGGTCGATGATGTGTTTCACTTCCTTAGCCAGGTCGGGGGACATGGCGGTTTCAAGGACCTCGTTGTTGTCCTCTTTGTCGAGCTCCCTCTTGAGACCCTGGGCAGCAGCCTGTGAGGCGTGGGCAAACTCTTCGTCCGTTCTGGCGTTCATCATGTCCTCCATGTCATGTGCAATCTCTGCCTGGGCTTGTTCGTCCTTCGCGCGGGCCAGAGCTTCGCGCGCCTCCCGGTCAGCCTGTTCGGCAAGACCGCTGACGGCTTCCGCAACGCTCTCCTTGTGCTTGTCGCCGACGACCGAGTTCCTAAGACGGTGTTCCACGCTAGTATCGGAGAAGGGCGACGCGTTCATGTGTGCGGGGCGCGAAGCGCTCGCTTGAGAGAGCGGCGACGAGGCGTGCTCACGCTTCCGCCGAGTGTGCTCGGGACTGGGCATGGCGCCGCGGTCGCTCAAGGGTCGCTTCTGATCGTGGAGAGACTGCGCAGAGTCGGGCTTCTTCAGGATCTGAATAGGCCCAGTCGCTGCGTGTCCCGATCCCGAGGCACCAGGTGTAGTAGACGCGGGTGTTCGGTGAACAGGCGAGGGCCCCGAGTGATCCTCAAACGGATTGGACATTCCGCCGTGTGCGCTGAATTTGGAGGTGGAGAAAGCCTGGGAATGCTGCGAATGGGGAGTTGAATTGAACTTCGGGTGAGGAGATTCCATGTTCTTCGTGTCGAACTCGAATTCGGACTGCGACGGAGGCGCGTCCACAAGAGTAGGTTCCGCGGACCTATGTCGGTCATCGGCGTCCCGAGAGTCTTCATCGCCAGGCGGCGGTGTCATCATATGCGATTTTGCTACGTCGTTTGCGTCACCCTGGCTCGGCTTGGGGCGATTGAGCAGGTTGAGCAGGTATTGCTGAGTGTCCGACGGAGGGGCGGTTTGGTTCCAAGTGGAGGGCGGAGGAGGCTCTGGTTTGGACTGCTCCGGCTGGAGAGTGCCCTTCATAAGAGCGGCAAGAAGACCAGTCGGGTCAGCAGCTGTAGGGGCCGGGGCGTGAATAACAGGCGGGGCGATCGGGGCCGGAGCGAAGTTCATCGGCGGCTCGCGAGATGTCGGCTGCGCGTTTGACGAACCACCTTGTTGGCCGTTAAACTTCAAGAGGTTGAGCAAATGCGCGGTCCGATCGTCGCCAGCAGCTGCTGCGCGGCCCGTTCCGATAGGGTTCATCATTCCGGGCGGGTATTGCGAGTGGGAGAAGCCGACTGGCGGCGTGGGAGCCTCTGGCAGGAAGGCGGGCGAATCGGTCGCGGTCTGGAAGTTGCCGGGAGACTCGGAGCCCGAGCGGTGTCCATAGAAGGACTGGCCGCCCTGGCCATAGCCAAACTGGCCGTGTGAGTTTGAACCTCCACCGCCTGCACCGGGACCGGGGCTGGGCGATGATTGGCCGCGCAGCTGCGCGAGAAGATTGTGAATGTTGTCGTTGTTCGAGTCGGGGTCGGCCGAGGAGGCGCCGCCTGGAATGTAGCCGGACATGGCCGGTCGGTCACGGTACCCCAAGACACGGCGGTCTGGCTTGAGCGGCCTGCTGCCAGCGGACCAAAACGCTCACCTTTGGCGATAATTCGGGGTTCGTCGGTGATGAGCGGTGGACGGTCGGCGGAAAGCGCAAGGTGAGCAGCAAGCCACCGGGCGTTGATCAAACAAGGCAGGCACAGAGTGCGTGCGGTGCTTGTTCGACCGGGCGAGAGAAGCAACTCAGGAGAAAAGGTCACCGACGCGGCTGCACTGCTGCGTTCGATGAGGAAGTGAAGCAAGCTTTGCTTGCGGGCGGAGAGAAAAGAGCGAGAGGTCGCTGTTTGGCCTCCGAATGAGAAAATATTGCAAGCTCCAAACCGGAGAAGAGGTTGGGATTGGGCCGGCTGGCAGCTGGTCCGTGCCACTTAGCGCCTACACGTGTACTGCAGCAAGGCGCGGGGCAACCACCCGTGGGGAGCAAAAAGGCTCCTCAAACCAATCACTAACGCCAACCTGCAGCGCTGTCGAAAGCAGGGCTGTCTTGTGCTCTGGAGATAGGGGACGTAGGCAGAAAATGTTACGCGTCAATTATCGCGAGAAATCGGCCTGTTGGGAGGTTGCACCCAGCATTTTAACTGAATGAATCGCATATTTGGAGCCGACGCGAACTTCCATTTTAAACATTGGGACGGTTGGACGGGGCGGCACGGATCCGCAATGACGGCTCGAACCGGGCAGCCCTCCGCCGAGCGTTGAAGCGTGCTGCCTGAGGCGATGCCGGGATCTCATGGACGGCCAGGTCACACCACAGCTCCCACCGGACGACCGAACCATCGTGCTCGTTTTAACACGCTGCATCTGTACTCCACTGCAGAGAGTGACCCGTCGCGAATGCTACTGTGCTGCCTGAGGTCGACTGGTCGTAAAGGTGTCAATGCCCAGGCCCACCCTTAAATGCTGAACGTCTAACCCAAAGGGTGCATGCTCCATTACATAAGCTGTCCCAAATCCCAGCGGGACGTGGCGGATAGGCGCGGAAATATCCGCGTCGGCAAATGCAAAAGCGACCAAGCCCAAAAGTGCAAAACCTCCATCCACTCGCGTGCGTCAAGTTGGTCATTTGCGACCACTGATCCAGTGTTGAGAACGGCGGCATTCCTGCCACCGCCTTTGCTTCCGATTTCCGCTTTACTCTCCCGCAGACATCGCGGTGAGCTTTGATCCGCGGCGACGCCCCTGGCCGCTGTCAGCTTCGCACTGCCGCGACTGGCTTTTCGAATCTCGAGGTGCATCGATCGCCCCTCCGCAGCCGCAGCCGCAACCGCAACCGCGCATCGCACCGAGCCGCCGTCACGACTCGAGCAGCCTGGGACGTTACACAAAGAGCCGCTTCCGACGAATCGGTGCTCCAGAGAGCCTCCTTCGAGTTCGGCTTCGACTTCGAGTTCGAGTTCCAGCCGCACAACCACAAAGAGTCGACTAGCAGGACCGTTCTGATCGACCCGCTGCCACCGCGCCGGGGCAGACGCTCACAGCCATCATGTTTTGCCTACGCAGGTCAGTATCCCCGTACCCCGCCGGGCCCGGCGGCGCCAGCAGCAGCATATTTTCCGCCTGCGCATCCTAGAAGTCCGTTGGCTGACACGACTGTCCTCTGCAGTTGGCTCCCCCTCCTCTTCATCCCGACTAATGCATCGCCGTCCTTCATATTCCTCTTCTTCGTTTGCACATACTTCCTCAACCGGCCATGTCTGTACTGCTCGTTCCTGCTGCTCGTCCTCTTCCTGACGTCGTGCAACTGGTCTGAGCGGTGCTTCTTCGACTTCGGCAGCAACTGGTTCCAGCCACGGCCGGGCACGAGCTTTGTGAACCTCCCCGCAGCGGGGGAGACCTTGACGCAGACAGCCACGGGCGATATCAATGCCACCGTCACGGCTGTTGTTGCGGACATGCTCAACACCACGGCGGGGGCACTGGCAACCGCCGCCACGGAGAAGATTGCCCAGACAAGAGTCGAGTGGACAGGACTTGGCATCGAGTGGCTTCGAAGTCTGCTTGGCCGGAGGGAGTGGCGGATCGAGTGCCTGGACCTGTATATCCGGCTATGAGCTCTCATATCTCGTGGTGACATACCGTCCCTACGTCATCATCCTTGGCGGGAGATGTGTTCGACAGGGAACGTTTTCTGAAGTCATATACATCTCGTCTGCTTGGCTTGCTGCTAGGGCGGCTTGGGATGGTGTTCTTGGCACACACACGCAAGATAGGAACTACTTGCATTGCTACGGCGTTCAGATTGGCGATTTGGCTTCTGTTGGGTTTCCGGTTAGCGATTTTTCATCAGGATCTTCAGCAAGGTCTCGGTTTAGGGTCTGGGGAGAGGCAAAGTGTTGTCATATGGCTGGAGACGATCTTCATAGCTGAGCCTCTCAGCTCCACAATGGACATACCTGCATATTCTCCTCTACTTGTCGTCCCCGATGTGTTGAGAGATCGGTTTGGGATCAGCTAGGTCTGATCGGTGCTGAATATCGACTTCTGCGACCGGTGGATGCGTCATGATGGGCATCCATGGGCTGGGCTGCCAGGGCAAACGTGTTGGGCTCCCGAATAAGCTTAGGTCAACGAAAATTGTGGATGTTGAAGATTTTTCTCCCAAGCCACCAAGTTCACTAAAGAAGAAGTCGATTAGCTCGCAGGCACGCAAGAAAACGCGTCGGCGACGCGTCAGGGGCTAAATCACGTCAGCGTTCTTGCCGTTGTGTATAACTTCGAGTTCAGACTCTACGTCGTGGAGTAGGGGGCATGGAGATACTTTCGTCCCAACTATCACTTTCCCTGAGATGAGGGGCATCTAGCTTGCAAGAACGTCCAAGAACATGTTCATGATATCTCTAGACAAGCAAACTTTCTTGCCGAACTTCTCATAGTAATGTAGAACTTCAAGCTCAAACTCTACGTCATGGAGTAAGGGACCGTGGAGATTCTTCCGTCCCAACAACCACTCTCCCTGGGTAGAAGGGCAGCTAGACCCGCAGGAACGTCCGAGAACATGTTAGTGATATCTCTGAGCAAGCCGACCTTCTTGCTGAGCTATATTATAGAATTGTAGAACTTCCAAGTTCAGCCTCGATCTCACGGGATGGTTCACCTTGAGAACTCTTCTCTTCCAAACCACCGTTCTCCCTGGGTAGAAGGAGAGATAACACCTGAACTCGTGAAAAGACCCAGTGATACCCGAAGAGACCGAGCTAACCTACGTACTTGCCGTTGTGAATGACCTCAATATCAGGATCTAACTCACAGCCTGAGTATAGTCAGTGTTCTTTAACTCTTTCATTTTCATCCGGCCCTCCGTCCGAAAGTGTGACTGGCAAATTTTTCGTTTAATATCGACCCCTTATCGGACGAAATTCGTGAAGGGATGCCTCTTTCAGATGCCGTCCAAACTTGGGCTTCTATCCACTCAGGTTCGACCGAATACCTTTGGTCCAAGCACTTCGTCAGCCTAGCCGGTTAGAGGAACTGCCCAAATGGAGGAGCTCCAAAGCTGGCAGCCTGTCCAATCACTCTCTTTGCTACAGGTGTGCAACCGTCTGTTGTAGTGAGATGCTATCAGCTTGTTGGATGTTGTGCTCAAGATCTGCGGAGACTTATGGATGCTTGTGATGTTGCTATTTACTCATGATGAGACCTTGAGGACTATAAAATATTCAGAATAAAAGTCCTCAAGTGGGTGGAACCTACTTCTGGGTTCACAGATTGTTGGCACAGAAAAATACATATGCAGGGGAACGTGTAACTAAGTCGCATTGAGGAGGCTCAGCACATAGAGTGCATAGATCTAGACGTTGAGCCATTCACAACATCATACATCTTTATTGGAACGAATTCACTTCTGTTATCTACACACATTGGTCCGTTCTTTATGAGATCGGTATCTTGGGATGTCTGGGCGGGAGTATCCTCGATCTTTCCTGCGTGTGTCACTCGGCTTTGAAGACCCTCTTTTCCTTTTGTACTCCTTTGACGTCATGCTCTACAAAGCATACCGGTTGCGATTCAACATCTGTCATGTTTGAGCGGGGCGTTTCCACGATCCAAGATGAGTCTTCCAAATTTTCTCGTAATGAGTCCTTCTGCCCTTGTGGCAAATATCATCGCCTTATGGCAACGCGCCTCAAAGACAAATCGATCTCGGGCGAGCAACGGATGTCATTGCAAAATTATTTTAAGCATTCCATTTCCAAGACCGGGCATTTGCCAACGTGGCTCCCAGCACCCACCAGGACTCATCCCGACCCGAAGCCAGGAAAGCTTATTTTATCTGATTTGATGGAAGGCACGCCGATTGGAAAGGGGAAGCATCTTGGGCGCTAGGTGATCTGGAGTGTGCCAGTGCCTTCGTTTTCGTGGCAATTTGAAAGGACAGCTGAGCCCACTAACACCGACCTTTGGCGAGGTGCTAGGGGTTGCAAATCGACACATTGCTTTCTGCGTGACGGGTACGTCTGTACTACAGTCCCGTTGTCGGCTGGGCTGCGTCATGACGTAATGCAGTGCCTCCACACTACCTGCGCGAAAGGTGCAAATGCTCGGTCGGGATCCCACGTGAGGATCGGAAGATACCCGAAAGATGAAGTCTCATGCCCGTCTGGCACGCAAATTAAAGGAAACCGATCAACGAAGACGGAAAGGGGGAAAGGGGGAAAAGGCTGAGACGAATGCGTGGGGCGGCCGAGGGTTTGCGAAACCGATGAGATGGGTTTCCAATGGGATTGCCCCGCATCCACCAAAAACGTGCAATCAGGAATTAGCATGCGGCATCCCGGCAGCGGCTGCATGACAGAGCCGGTCTTCTCGGGTCCAGACTGTCTGGTTCCTCCCAGAATCAAGGACGCGGCACGCAGCTGCGAAACCGCGGGACCAGAATGGCGCCATTTCTGAAGAGCGGTGTTGAAGAATGTTGGTCACCGCAGGACCCCTAAAAACCCCCAACCACTGCCAGAGACCAGATGCCCCACGGTCAAGACACGCATTTGACGACTGGTACCTGCACGTCGACGTTGTGAACACGACAGGCCGCCATCCATCAGTCGGGAGCATCGACAGGGGCGGGTCACCTGCGAATGAAGAGCGCGAGCGCCAGTCCCTTGTTCTCAAATTAGTACATCGGACAGTATCATCAGCTGCTCCCGATGCGTGGCGCATGTCGGGTCCCTCCAGGCTGGAGTTTCGACGAGAGCCTTCAAATGAGGGGCTTTCCAGAACATTGGGATGCTGCTTACCTAAAGCACCTATGACGTTATTGTCTCACTGGGCGCGGGCGGAACGCCAAGGCCGCGCTAACTTCGTGCAGCCGTCGAATGTGCCAATGGCTGCGCGAGCGCATCGTCGCTGCTTACCTTACGCCGAGTTGCTCCTGCGAGGTACTCTGCCACAGCAGTGCGCGCTCCTTGTGGGCAATTGCATGATCCCCTCTTTCCACAAACGTTCACCGTAAGTCGTAAAGGAGCCCGTATCCCGCCTGTTTGAGCAATAGATCGCCATTCTTCTTGTTCAGCCTTTGCTGCACGGCCGGGTCCAGACCACTCCTCGTCCTCATCGCTGCTGAGCTTTGAGTTTGAGTCCGCAACGGCACGCAACAAAGCCCCTCCTGTGCCGCCGGTTATGACGACAAGTGACGCAGACCGGTGACCACCACAACTGCCAACTTCTTTTGGGCGAGCCGTATCTCAACAGTCGCCGAGGCACTTGCCAGCAGCTACCCGCTAGCCCGCCCGGCTTGGAGCTGACTTCACTGTTGACTCGCCTGCGCCGACCTGAGAGGGCTGGGGCTGGAGCTGAGACGACGCCAAACGAATCTGGGCGCTGGAGGAGAAAACGCCTCGCGACGTGCAGCCGACTGGTGAGGTCAGAACAGCAATTTTCCATTTCGGGCGCGCAGATCATTTCCAGAATTCCAGGCGCAGACTTCGGCCATTGAGCATCCCTGCAGGGCTTGACATCAGGGAACATCACACTTGCGGAGCCCTGCCCCTAGGTTGCCCTTTTCGGCTCTCTGACGAAGACAAGGCCCCCACCTTCTTCGTCTCGAGTCTCCGGGTCCCCGTCCCTGACCAACCTCACCGCGCCCGCTACCCGCCCTCGACCTAGGTACTTTTATTCTCTCTATTCCGACCACCCGGGTGATCCCTTCGGTTCCTCCTCCTAGCGCACATACATACATCGCCGCGAGCGCAGGTCTTCGCCCCCCTTACGGTAGCCTGCTCGATTCGGATTTCTTCGCGTCGACGACGGACTTGTTGCGAGCATTGCGAGAGAAATCGAGCCCGACTTGGTTGGCACATAGTGCGCGTGCTGCATCCTGCCCAGGCGTCTGGAACCAGCATCCGCGGGTGGCGAGATCGCAGCGAGAGACGAACCCAAGAGACTGCCACGACTGCGCAGACATCAGCCGCCTGGCCGATCGGCGCAGCACGTTTCGGAGACACCCCGGCGGCGATTAGGGCAACGACATCACCGTACATACAGGCTACCGTTTTGCTCCACCACGTCAGGGAGAACCCCACCGTCGCCGACATATCGCCTCTGTGAGATCCCTAGGAGCGGAGAATCCAGACCCAGAGCCCAGTTTTCTTGTGAGGGTGGTCGTTTTCCCTCCTTTGTGACATTTCGTTCAGCAGACATCCAAACCTCCATCCACGCCAGTCGTGGACCGCCCCTGACCAGCCCGCCCTCTTCGCCTTCGACGATTCCCACATCGCGCTCCATCATCCCGCTCACGGCCTTTCTCCGACAAACGCCCCGCTTACTGCGCAAGATGTATGTTTTATGATAAAGAGGATACAACTACAAGAGCTGTCCGTGGTTGTTGAAGGAGCAAGGCTGCATACAGTCGTAGCCTTTGATCAGCTTTCAACATTCAACAAATTATATCTTCGCCATGGGGCCCCCAGAACAGAGGGCGACCGATCGAACAGCATACTACACCATGAAGACAACGCCCGGGATCCCGCCACCGGGCGTGTCGCATACACCCGTGGGCTCTCACACCCGCTCAAACTCCCAGTCCTTCTTCTATAACAACAAGCAAGCCGGTACCCCGCTGGCGTCACCACGAGTGCCGCTTCCCGTCGGCCAGTCGCACGCCCCTAAGCCTTCACCGGGCGCACAGCGTGGGCTCTCTCAAGATGGGAGGACACCAAGCCCAAACTATTTCGGCCTCTCCGTGGAACCAGCAGCCGACCCGCGGGATTCTTCCCTGCTGCCTCGCGAGAACTGGAGCTCGCCGACGTCGTCGGTCAAGTCCTTCGGGACTGCCGTCCCGAAGCAGCTTCCCATAGATGCGAACCCCGAGTTCGAGGCATTTCGCAGACAGATCGACCTGAATCGGGGAAAGACAGGCTTTGCTCTTTCATCGGTCTCACAATTCAATGCCCCTTCAGGGTCCCCGCTTACACCTCTAGCATCGACGCCATCGACGCCATCCACGCTGCAACGACCACGACCACCTCGATGGAACACGCATGCGAGTGATGGTAGCGAAGCGCCCATGCCTCGGCCATCAGGAAGCCTAAATTCCGTCTTGCGGGCAAGGGACCCCATGGGCAGCAAGAGCAATGCGGAAACCGACAGCTTCCACGACTCGGCCTATGGGTCAACAGACTCAAAACGCACGTCAGAAGCATCCGTAAACCCGCCCTTTTCCCTCGGCTTGCGTACACATGAATCACCAGCGTCACTCGAAATGCCGTTCCCGGCTCCGGACCGGGGGCGGCCCAACTTCTCTCTCAACATGCTTGATTTGCAGCGCTCAGGCGTCACGCCCAATGCGAGGAGGACAGACTCAAGCGGTTCCCCTGGTCTTGCGAACCACCAACAAAGCCCATCTCCGAAACCAGAACCCGGTGACCCGAATATGATGTCTCCGGACCAGCTTCGGGACTTGCTGACGGGGGATACTGGTTCGAATCTCTTGATCTTGGATCTTAGGGTCTCGCCACAGTACGCAATGGCAAGAGTCAAAGGAGCCTTGAACTTGTGCATACCGACCACCCTACTAAAGCGTGCTACGTTCAACCTGCAAAAGCTTCAGCAAACTTTCCAGGCCGAGCAGGACCAGGAGAAGTTTGCGAACTGGCGTGATTCTACCAACCTCATAGTCTACGATGCCCAATCCTCCGATAAGCGTGACGCGACCTCATCGATAAACATGATCAAAAAATTTGCCAACGAAGGGTATACTGGCTCCGCCAACATTCTTCGCGGGGGCTTTAACGCATTCGCAGCTGCGCATCCGGAGCTCGTGGACCGGACTTCTGGTCGCTCGTCGCCGGGTCTGTCACTTGGTGCCGGATCTGCGGCTGCTCCGCACCCAAATGTTGCACCTGTCATCGGCGGCGTCATGCTGCCCACTTTGACTAGCAACCCCAACCCGTTCTTCAGCAATATCCGACAGAACCAAGACCTTGTCGATGGCGTCGGACAAATGGACATCAGCCTGCCCTCCGGCCTGGATAGTTCCCGGCTGCCACGCTGGCTGAGTGAGGCAGCAGAAGTTAGCGATCATGGGAAGAAGGTGTCGGACAAGTTCCTGCGGATCGAGCTGACGGAACAGTCGCGGATGAAAGATGCATACTGTGTGCAGGATCTCCACACAACACCGCCACATGCCAAGGTGCAGCTGTCGGGAATCGAGCAGGGCGGGAAGAACCGTTACAAGGATATCTTGCCGTTTGAGCACGCAAGAGTCAGACTCGCTGGGCGTCCGGAGGGAACATGCGATTATGTCAATGCCAGCCACATACGGGCAAACAGGAGCCACAAACGATATATTGCTAGCCAAGGGCCTCTGCCGGCCACCTTTGAAGTGAGTGGACACCATTCCGTCTGATCTTATCTCTGACGAATGACGCTAACATCTGCCTAGGACTTTTGGTCGGTGATCTGGGACCAGGATGTCCGTGTTATCGTGATGTTGACAGCCGAGTCTGAGGGGGGGCAACTTAAATGCCACCCTTATTGGAAGGGAAATGACTTTGGTTCTCTCAAACTCCGCGTACTTTCAGAGAAGAAAGTATCTTTAGATCTTGACAAGTACCGATCGGACTCTACCTCAGGCACTACAGCATCGACGCCTTATTCCGGAAACTCGAATGGCTCGACGCAGAGTGCGAAGAATCTGTCTCAAGCAGAGGCCGGCCGTCGTCGCGCCAACACTACGACAACGCTTGACTCCGCCGCTCCTACTCCTGCCCAGACGAGCGGATCTGATGCTCCTTATGTCATCCTCCGAAAGTTCGCTCTCAGCCATGCAGCTCACCCATTCTCGCCTATTCGCGAGGTAACCCAGTTGCATTATCCTTCTTGGCCTGATTTTGGTGCGCCTGCGCGCCCCAGCCACCTTCTTGCTCTGGTGGAGCTTTCAAACATCATGCAGAGGGCTTCGCTCCCGGCCGACTTTCCAGGGCCTTTTGCGGCATCTGCAATCCCTCGGAACGGCAGCTTCTCACGCGGCGCCGCCAAGGGTCCAACCCCCGCCCTGAGCTGGCATGACGTGCCTGAGTCCGGGGATCATGTCAGGCCGATGCTGGTTCACTGCTCTGCAGGATGCGGCCGAACCGGCGCATTCTGCACCGTGGACAGTGTCATCGACATGCTCAAACGCCAGAAGCTGCGCGCGGTACAGAGAGCAAACAAGAGAGTTGACGAACGCGAGCGAATGCTTGCCCAGCAGCTCGAAGGTCACCACGGTCGGGTCAAGCGCCAAGCGCTGGAGCGTGATCCGGATGGCGATGTGTCGATGGACAACGAAATCCCTCCCTTTGCGCCAATGGATGAACATTCGGGGGCTGCGTCAGCGGGCAGTGGTGCGCGGTCAACTCCGGACCGAGACCATTCTTCTGACGAAGAGGACATTGACACCAGCTGGTTGGATGACGAGACCGTGGACCTCATTGCACGCACTGTCGAGGACTTCCGTGGTCAGCGCCTAAGCATGGTACAGAGCCTGCGGCAGTTTGTCCTCTGCTACGAGACGATTATCGAGTGGGTCTGGCGTGTTCAGGACCGTAGTGATGGTGGGAGCTCGAAGGGGAGGGGTAGGAGCGGTAGTCTGGCGTTGTAGGGACCGGACCGGTGGTGTTTGGATGGGCGTTAGGATTTGTCCGAGATGGAAATAAGTTGGTTGGTTCGAGCGATGGTCTGCACGGCGCACATGGAAGGGCGTTCCCGAATCATAACAAGGGATGGCGTCGGCCAAGGCATATCCATTTGCATATGATACCCGACACATGCGGAGGCTCATTGGAACGGGAAGCATGGGTGGGAACTTTGCATTCATGCATGGGGTTAGGGTTGTTGCATTACTACATCACAGCGGCAGCTACAGGGCGACTGGACATGCCTTGTGTAAGGCGGCGGTTGGCCGGGACTTGCTTGTTGTTATCATTAGAGACACGCATAGGATAGATCCAAACCGGTTATCATGTGTACGAAACAATCCAGTGGTGTCTACTGTCATATCACCGTTAGGACAGACATGTCTACGCAGTATTGCGTGGCATCTTTGTCAGGGTACCTAACATCCCTACTCTCATCACAAGATCATCATAAGAGTCGCAGCTTCTCGCCCTGTGCTGGCCGAGAAAAACACACTTCTCAAAGTTTACACAACAGAGGGAAGGGTGGAAGAGGTTTGAATGGATGACATGGTAATTTGGACGATATTATTAGTGTTTTGTAGCGTTCGAATCTACGATGCCGCATGGCAAGCAAATGTCGGGCGGTAGCAAAGGTAAGTCAGTAGCTATGGCCAGTCAATCGCGACAGTCTCAAAACTCGCGCTCTCGCTGTCACGCTTTGTTCAACAGTCAGTCTATGAGCCGAGCTCTTGAGCTATCGTACAAGTACATGTGTTCCACAATCTGCGCTTCTCGCATGATTTTCGCCGCGAAACAGCGCGATCCACCTCTACGCACTCCTAGCATGTTTCCAGTAACCACTGTTGTCCACTCGCGATATGCAAGGTGCGTGCGTAGGTTTTAACGCCACAGCTTCGCCAGAGACACCTCCTTGTCGTCGTGCTTGTTCAGGATCTTGGCCGTGGCGAGCTCAAAGTCTTCCTGTGTGACGTGGACTCGTCGCTCGCGGAGGGCGTACATGCCGGCCTCGGTGCACACGCCCTTGAGCTCGGCGCCCGAGCAGCCGTTCATCTTCTCGGCGATCTTGGTGAGATTGATGCCGCGGGTGAGGTTCATCTTGCGGCTGTGGATGCGCAGAATGTCGGCACGGGCCTCGACGCTTGGTGGCGGGAATTCGATCTTGCGGTCGATACGGCCGGGGCGAAGGAGAGCGGGGTCGAGGATGTCGAGACGGTTGGTGGCCATGATGACCTTGATGTTCTTCGTCGGCTCGAAACCGTCGAGCTGGTTGAGGAGTTCCAGCATGGTGCGCTGGACTTCTGAGTCGCCGCCGGAGGATCCCTCGACACGGGACGAGCCGATGGAGTCGATCTCGTCCATGAAGATGATGCTGGGGGCGTGCTCGCGCGCCATGACGAACAGCTCGCGCACCATGCGGCTACCCTCGCCGATGTACTTTTGCACCAACTCGGAACCGGACACACGGATGAACTTGCAGTCGGTGTGATGCGCTACAGCACGGGCCAACAGAGTCTTTCCTGTACCGGGAGGTCCATAAAGCAACACGCCCTTTGGCTGCGCAATTCCGAGGGACTCGAACAGCTCGGGATGTTTGAGGCCAAGCTCGATGACTTCCTTGATCTCCTTGATCTGCTGGTCCAGGCCGCCGATCATATCGTAGGTGCTGTCGGGCACCTTCTCAACCATCATGAGCGAAACAAGCGGGTCGACCGAGGATGGGAGAATCTTTTCGAGCTTGTACGAGTCCGAGAGGAGCGTTACGCGCTTGCCGACTGTGAGCTTGGTGATGTCGACGGCGTCCGAGACATCGACAACTGGAATTGCTATGTTAGCGCTGGGGTGGTCTTCTCCGCGCAGGGGACAGAGCGATTCGTACCATATTTGCCCTCCGGGTGCACCTTCACGAGGACCTTCTTGGTGCCCATGACCTTGACCACCTCGCCGACGTAGGAACCTGGTTGTTGGAGCAGGCCGAGCTCTTCTCTAAGGAGGCGTACCCGCGAGTTGTAATCATTTCGCTGCGCTTCCAGGCGGCGCAGTACAGCCTGACCCTTGAGGATCTCGAGCTGCATCGCCTCGATCTTGTTGTGGTAGTAGTTGTCGAGCGCCATCGCGACGGCTTCGCTTTTTGCTTCGGCTGCTCGGCGCGGCGGTCGGGGGAGGAGGGTTTGGACTGCCGGTTAGGATCTTAGTAACTTGCTGCAGATTCGGACAGTGTTTTTGCGGTGAGTCCGTTGGTTGCGGGGCGGGCTGAACGAGATGCCGTCGGTGGTATGTTTGTTCTTTGAGGTTTGGCGGCTGATGAGCTTCAGGCGACAAGGATCCACCGGAGGCAGCGCAGGTCAACGCAACCCAGCTGGACAAGGCGCTTGGCGCCAAGGATTGTCAACTGGGCCCTGTCAGGTGCACGTGACTTGGCGAAGCTGGCAGCGAGCTCTGCCTTATGTAATCAAATGCAAGGGTAACGCGAAAGAAAGTGATGTCACCGCCAAGCGAGATGGCCGCCGTGAGGCAGTATTTAGCGGGCGGTGGTCATTATGATGGAGGAGCAGAGGAGCTGTTTGCTACGATCTTGCATTGTTGTGGTGTTTTGCAAACTATCAAACCACTTCAAACTTTCTTCGCTTTTATGACTTCAGTATGCCTGCTACTTTGGTTTCTGGAACCCTTCTGGAATGCCAGTCTTGGGAGGTGCAGACCGGCTGCCCGTTCGATCTCCGAAGGCGTAGCTTGGTGCAACTTCGGTCTTGCGCGCTGTGGTGCAACGGCAATTGAGCATTGACACACCTCCGTACTCAACACAACGAATACCGGGGACAGTACGGATTACTCAGGGCCAATTCCAAGTGGATTTGACTATCCTTCGTCTAAACCAGCGGGGTCGGATGCGCGTGATACACTGACCATCACCGATCTTGCTGTGATTGATGTCAGCTGTCTCAGCTGAGGCAAGGCCGCAACAGGCCCTTTTGTCACATTTTCGATGCCGTGCCGGATTCCGGCCATGAAGCTTGGAAACTGTGGAAAATGCGAGATTGATGCGCACAGCACCTTCCTCTCCGGCACATTCCAGCAACACGTGTGTTGGTGCGGATGGAGAGCAGATTGCAGGCTCGAAGCCGCGCCTGCAGCGGATCCTGGATCTGCGGGCTGCCCCACTTTAGATGTCTCGCCGCGACCGCCTGCTGACCAAGACCTGGTCGCATCGCAGCAGCCCGCTTCGAAGCTCGGCATCACGCCTGCGCTCCTTGTCGAGCTTTGCACAACTCGACAAGCCACATCCGGCTTCGATCCGATGAACGGACGAGTTTCTCCAAACTTCCTGGGATAGGCCGAGTTTTCTTTTTCGTCTGCACCAGAGCGAGTACACGCGGGGTTGTACGGGTCGCTCTTTCTCGTTTTGTCGAGTCCTCCATTGTTTCTTGTTTTGTTCCATTCGCGGCGCTCTTCCCGCGACGACCAACGGCCGACGACCGCGCTCGACAGCCAAGACATCACTACTCGCATTCTAATCCGTCGACGCCTGCCGATAGAACGCGACCTAATTTCTGGTCTGGGACGAGCGCACTTCGTATTATGGTTCGAGAATCGATTCACAATCTTCCAGTGTCGCTACCAATTTGAGTCTCGCAAACATCCTGAGCGAGGCCTTTTGGTGCTTTGGTGCTCCTCGACATCAAATATTGGTGATAACAAGGAACCATCCGATATACCAAGGCAATCCATATCCAACACAGCATTCACCATCAGAGCGTCGCTAGCTGGTCGATAGCTCGCCATCCTACGACATCATGGACTCTTCCCACAAACCCGGCGAGGATGCATCAGCCGCTACATCACCTACCGACACCCGCCGTCCCTCCGACAACTTCTTGTCAACGGATACGGTTCGGAGGAGGCCGGAAGCCGCTTACGGTAAGTGCCTATCTTTGGGACCCCAAGCCATAATTCAGCCTCTGTCGCCCCTTGTATCGATTGCTAACATTTGTCTTCGCCAAGGGACGATCGGGCCAAGCACACCCGTCGGCTCGGCGCCCGACGCGGGTCCATCTCTGAGCACACAGGAACGGTCCGCCGCTCGAGGCAGCCAGGGTCCAATAACCGCACTACGCTCGCCAATGCTCGCACCTGATCGGGGCCGTGGCCGCCCACGAAAGCCGCCCATGGCACGCCGAACATCCTCCAATGCCCAGGCTCCCCACCGGGGAGAGGTTTTCTCGGTGGACGATGGGATTGCGGAGGTTGAGGCCGATGCCGCCGAGCGCCAACAAACCTACACGTCAACAATGCGCAGAAGAACCGTAGCACCTGCCCTGTCGAGGGTCAATTCAGCTCGCGATGACGACGAAATTCAAGAGACCGTCGAAGAGCTTGTTGAAGAGGCCGAAGACCCGGTTCAAGCAGAAGACTTCGTTGAAGAGATGGAGGTGGCTGACGGATCCGAAGCCGAGCCCATCGATGACGACGGCGACGACGATGGGGATATTAGTGATGCCGAGAGCTTTACCCTGAGAGACCGCCAGCAGGCCATCAACGAAACACATCCGTTCGGTATCAGGCTGTGGAAACCGGCGCTATACAAAAAGGATCGATCGGTGCAGAAGACCGCCGAAGGCGATATCCACTCGGCACCTGGTGGTCATGTCAGTAACTGGCTGCTCTTCTTCAATCTCCTCTGGACGCTGGCGTTCGGTTGGTGGATGGCCCTAATAGCTTTTCTCGGTGCTGTTATTTGCTTCATTTTTGCAGCTGCGCCTAGCGGTCGCGAGTACGGACGAGTGCTATGGGGCTTGGCCGCCTATCTCTTCTACCCGTTCGGGAAGTTCGTGCGGCTTGAACAACAAGAGCCCTACATAGACGAGGACCAAGGCGAGGGCAGGAGCATCAGCGAGTACGAGCAGTGGCAGAGTGGGGACCTCGAGTACGGACGGCTGTTTTTCGGACCGGAGAGAAACCGATCCATCATCGGCCGCTCCCGAAGAAGTATCGACTCTGAGCCCGATGAGACGGAGAGCCTCCTCGGCAGGGGCCGTGGGCGAGGGTCGGATCCGGATCTCCCGCGGATGAAACGAAGACTGTTTGGCCGTGGTGAGTGGAATATCGGCCGAGTCATCTTCTTCGTGTTCTTCTACTTCCTGATCATGCCCTCGCTCTTCATTGTCTCGGCCATTTGCTGGTTCCTGGTTTTCTGGATCCCCATGGGGAAGGTTACGATGCTGCTTCTCGACCACCTTCGACGTCATCCCCTGGCAATGTCCTTCGAGGCCGACATCATCTCCGCGCGCGCTCCAGCTGCACCACACTCGTCCATCATTGTGTGTACGTACCGTGCCGTCGGACTCAAGTACTGGAAGTACACCATTGACGGGACCAACATCTTTCTCATCAACCTGATGGCCATTGTATTTCTGGTCATTTTCGACTGGATCATCCTCGACGGTGTTTGGCACATCGAGAGCGTGTTTACGTCTCCCGCCTTCCTATTCATCGCTGGCTTGTTGTCTATCATCCCTTTGGCCTACTTCATCGGCCAAGCTGTTGCTTCCATCTCTGCACAGTCGTCAATGGGTCTTGGTGCCGCCATCAACGCCTTTTTCTCTACCATCGTCGAGGTTTTCCTCTACTGCGTCGCACTCCGGCAAGGCAAGGCACAGCTTGTCGAGGGAAGCATCGTTGGTAGTATATTTGCGGGTATTCTTTTTCTCCCCGGTATATCCATGTGCTGTGGAGCTATCAAGCGGAAGACGCAGCGTTTCAACTCCAAATCCGCCGGCGTTACATCGACCATGCTACTCTTCGCCGTCATTGGCGCCTTTGGTCCAACTCTGTTCTACCAAATCTACGGCACCCACGAGCTTACCTGCCAGGACTGCATCAACTTTGACCGTCCCAGCCATGGTGGAGCGGGAGGAGCCCTGCGAGATTGTCGGAGGTGTTACTTCTCTCAGACGCCGTCTTTCAACGACCGCTTCTATCTTGAAGCCGTGCGTCCGTACTGCTACCTCGCCGCTGGCATGCTGTTCCTGTCATACATCATCGGTCTTTGGTTCACACTGCGCACCCATGCTGCCGTCATCTGGAACTCGGATATGGACGAGAAGAAGCACGATGACCAAATCACACCTCATAGCAGCGCTAGGCCTTCAGGGAATCCGCTAATGGGCGATGCAACTAGCGTCGGCATCGACGTCCGTGACACCCATCTGTACAAACGCATCCTCGGTCAGTCATTGCGCCAAGTTGGCCACAACCCCCGGCCGGACGAGCAGTTGAGACAGGACTCGACTTTTATGGGTGGAGCTAATGGCACCCCTCATGTCGTCCCCCCGAAGACAGGATTTGCGGGCGATACCATGGCTACCACCAACCTCAGCATCCCTGGATTCTCTGAGGCGCAGAATAACAATCTTGTCCACCAGGTTGCTGAAATTGCCGCCACCGCAGCAGTTGTCGCAGCCCGAAATGTCTCGGGACCAAGGCGATCCTCGGCCAACGCAATCCCAACTGTCCCAGCGATGCCGGCTCATCAGTCTATCTCAAGCAGCCGCCACGTCCCAATCCGCACTGGCACATTCCCGGATCATGAATATATGGGAGAGCAGCCCGTCGCGCACGCGGGAGGTCATGGTGGCCACGACGCACCGAACTGGAGCCGGCTCAAGAGTTCTATCATCCTGATGGGAGCCACTGTTCTTTACGCTATTATCGCCGAGATTTTGGTGGACACTGTTGATGTCGTCCTTGAAAACTTCGAGATTGACGAAAAGTTTCTTGGTATCACTCTGTTTGCTCTCGTTCCAAACACGACAGAGTTTCTAGTAAGTGATTGAAGGCTTGGCCTCTTGGCATCGCAACTCAGCTAATGATATCGATAGAACGCCATCTCGTTTGCCATGAATGGTAACATTGCGCTGTCCATGGAGATCGGCTCCGCGTATGCTCTTCAGGTCTGCCTCTTGCAGATCCCGGCCTTGGTCCTATTCTCGGCCTTCTATCCCGCGGATGTTCCGATAGAGGAGATTGGGCGATACACGTTCAGCCTGCTGTTCCCGCAGTGGGACATGGTGACGGTGATTCTTTGCGTCTTCTTGCTGAGCTACATGTATGGCGAAGGCAAGAGCAACTACTTCAAGGGGAGCATTCTGCTGCTGAGCTACCTGGTGGTTATTATCGGCTTCTACTTCAGCAGCTTTGGGGCAACCCTTGGCGAGAGCAGCGGAAGCCGGTTCGATACTTTGGGCAGTGACGGGCAGTGGATGAGTTACGGGTTCAAGACGGTTGGAAGAGGCACGTCGGGTGTTGCGTTTTGAGCAGGCGGTCTGAATATGTTATTGCGGGGTCGGCGTGTTTCCTGGTCGTCAAGGGAAGTGCCATTGCTGTTAGATTGCTATGGCCGGGGGACACGGGAGGATACCAAGGGGTGTTGAATAGGTAATGTGGTGGCGGTGTTTTCGTCTCGGGAGATGCTTCGGCGACTCTCGTGACTTCTATCTGTTATAAGCAAGCGGCACTGCTTAGATGGCGTTTGCGGCATGTTTTCTATTGAGATCCGGCAGATGATAGTTTGACTGATACAGGAACGAGGCGGCCTGTGATGAGGGATATGGCTAGACAATGGCCAAACAAAAGGAATATCATGTTTACCGATTGCATCCGACGGGGCCAGTCACATGAGCAAATGACGCGCTGTAGTTTAATGGCCGAGCGGATTTGACAAGGCTCGCTTCGCGGGCGACTAGCAGGTGACCAGCGGGCGGTTGGGCGAGTGATGTCAGGCAGGGTCAGGGTGGTCATGTACGGCGCAGCGGATCGGTGTATGTCCTGCCGCTGGTGTCCTTCTAGAAGGCGGCAGAAAGGCCGGGTGATGTCTATTTTTGTGGGGGTGGATGTGTGCAGTCTCGGCAAGTTTTTAGTCGGCGTTTCTCTCGCTTGTCAAGTGGAGGAGCACGTTGAGGGATGTGGGAGGTGGGGACACTGGGGGGCCATTTACGCACCGCCGTGGACCAGGCTGGAGCAGGCTTCCGATGGTGAGGTAGCTGTTTGGGTTGCGTGGTCAGGCTGAGTTGTTGGATGCCCAGGGTGTCCGTCGTCTGTCGTCTGTAAACAGGTAGATGTTTTTCTGGGTCTCCGACGCTGTCACTGTGTGATGTGACTGTCTTTTGAAACTGTGTAGGTAGGTATACACCTCCCGTGACTGTATTTTCGCCGTGAATATCTGCCCATTCACTGCGTCCTACATAGTTCTTTTTGTGTACTGTGGCTGTTGTGCTGGGGAGACGCAATTGTGGCGTGCTAACCTGGAAGGTACATAGGGTGGTAAGCCATTCTTGTCGACTTGGCCTCAACCCGGTGTATTTCTCAAGTTGTCGTCGTCGTCACACTCCCGCTTGGGAATGGATCTATGTATGTATGAGGGGGGGCTCCCGTGGTAGGTCAGTTGGAAGGCTGAAAGGCCGGTAGGGTGTGATGGGACAGGTGGAATGTGGCAAATGAGTGGGACGGGTGGAATGCGATGGATGGGTGTTATTGGGTGGTTGTGTGTGTGATTTTGATTTCAACTATGGGTGGGCAGGCAGGCGTCCAGGGGCTCATAGGAGTCGTGTTGTTGGTGTGTACTAGTAAGAGATGGAGATAGGTAGAAGTCATGGAAGGTTACGAGCCGTCAAGGAGACGGGCCCCAGCCGGAGAGAATCGTGGATAGGGAGAGGGGGATGGAGATTGAGAGAGGAGGAAAGGAGAAAGCGATAGATGGGAGGGAGTGAACAGCGGCAATGACACACTGGTTCCAGCTATCTCGATAACCTACTACCGTGAGTCGTAGGATGAAGGAGGCGATGATGGCAGTGATTACGTAGTAGCAGGTAAAGTGGAGGGCATCACAGGCCACTCCTCCTCCAAGGGGTAGGTTCAATATCACTGCCGCTGTCATCGTCATTATCAGCTGCGTTATGCATGTGCGTGCGAGGATTTCATCTCGCATCCCCAGCATCTCGATGTAGTGTCCCCCGAGGGTACCTTGAGCCAGGCTTGGTATTCCCTGGCTCGGTCTCGGCCCAACAAAACGCATATATGCCATCGGCGATAATAGGCAGTGCGATCCGAGCGTGGGTGGCGGTTAGATTGGTGTCCGCTGCGCAGGAGACGGCCACGACAAAAAGGGGGTGACGTGATTGGATGTGGGTGTGTGTGGGTTCCACGGCAGTCGTTTCTGGGCCTGGCTGTCCAGGTTGGTTTGGGCTGGACTGGGCGGCCGCTTACCGTGCTCGGGGGGTAGCGAGGATGGAAGGGGGACGGCCGTGTCCGGGGTACGGGGTAAGGCACTGACAGGGCCACGTGCAAAGGCAAGGGGCAGACTTTTTTTCTTTCTTTCATCTTTTCGTATCATTGGTGCCTAGGTACGGTGGTTTGTGGTCCTCGCTGCAAGGCTGCTGGCGTGCTGTTGCCACTTGCCGCCGCCTAGACCTGGGGAGTCGTGTTTATCTGTGTCAAAGGCCCGAAGCGGCGCAGCGACACATGCGGGTGCGGCCAATGGGAAGACGCGGCGCGGGCAGCGTACTAGGGCACTAATAAGGACGTAGTACATAATCTGGGGCGGTAAATAATCTGGGGTGTGGGACGCAGTGGACGGTTGCGTGTTTACCCGGGGCTCGAGGCTCAATTTGGCAACCTGCCAGAACTAAGGGATTGGCCTTCCGGAGCTCCGGCAATTGTCGACGAATGCGGAACCACCACGCAGATTATACCCAGATGACAGAACACCGTCGAACTTGTTCCGTAGCATCGGCAGTTAGTACTGCCATCCGGGGCGTGGCCATGTCAGTGTCCACCCGTGCCCCATGCCCCCTGTCCCGTACTCCATCGGTGCGGAGGCACCCGTGATGGCAGGCGTATAAGTGCTCGAGGGCGGCTGTTTCCTGGTTTGCCTCCCCCCCTTTCGTCTTCGTTGTTTTGTCTTCAACCCGCACTCGGATCACGACCAGACCAGCAGACCAGACCAGCCCAGACAATCTCCCAGTCGAAGCGTCGATCGAAAACGACAAGATGCGTCAGTCCGTCTCTCTCGCCGCCGCAGTGTCGCTGCTGGCCAGCAGTGTGTCTGCCCAAAATATGCTGCGATTCGCATGCTCGCAGCTGGTGGTGGACCGTGTCGACCCCATCGTCAACCCGGGCCAGCGGTACACGCCGCATCTGCACCAGATTGTGGGAGGCAACTCGTTCAACCTGACCATGGAGCCCGTCAAGTACGACCCAGCCGAGAAGTCCACCTGCACATCGTGCAGTTTCACCCAGGATCTGTCCAACTACTGGACCGCCGTCATGTTCTTCAAGCACAAGAACGGCAGCTACATGCGCGTGCCCCAGACCGGCAACGGCGGGCCCCAGGGCAAGCTCATCAACGACGGCGGCCTGGACATCTACTACATGCAGAGCGGCAAGGTCACATCCTTCAAGCCCGTAAGTTTTATTTTTCTCCTCTCCTTACCCCTGAAACGGGGCAGACCAAAAATAGGGGCTAACTCCCGCAGGGCTTCCGCATGATCGCTGGTAATGCAGCCAACACCGAGGACAGCAAGGTGTCCAAGGCCAACATCTGCCATCGCTGCTGGAACAAGGACAACGAGGACACATTCGTCGGCGGCGCGCCCTGCTCAGGATCCGACACGGTCGCCATCCCCTCCAGCAAGGACTGCCGCATGATCCGCCAGACCCTCATCTTCCCGCACTGCTGGGACGGCAAGAACCTCGACAGCCCCGACCACAAGGCCCACATGGCCTACGGTCAGGGCTCCGGTGCCACCGGCGGCGGCGCCTGCCCGTCCACCCACCCCGTCAAGATGCCCCAGGTCATGTACGAGCTCATGTGGGACACCCGCAAGATCGACCGCTCGTGGTTCCCCGACTCGGGCAACCCGTACACCTACAGCATGAACATCGGGTATGTTTTTCTCTGCTTACCCCTTCTTTTCTCATCCCCCCAAAAATGAAAAATGAAAAACTGACAGTTTCTTACAGTGGCGCTGCCGCCCACGGCGACTACGTCTTCGGCTGGAAGGGCGACTCCCTGCAGAAGGCCATGGACAAGCAGTGCAACCTCAACAGGGACTGCCCCGCGGCCGGCCTCACCGCGCAGTCGGCCGACAAGTACAACGCCTGCAAGATCAAGCAGCAGGCGCCCGAGGACGTCAACGGCTGGCTCAAGGCCATGCCCATGGGCGAGATGGTCATCAAGGCTTAATTTTTCCTTTCTTTCTCAGTGAAATGGCGAGAAGATCCTCAAAGCACAACTCACTAAATACCTACCTACTACTACCTACTACCTCGGATATCTAACTTTATTTATTCTTACTATTGTTACCGCTGCTTGCTAAATCATAAACTGAGCATTTCATGGGCTTGGGGTGAAGGGGAAAGAGAGGTTTCTTCAATGAAATGGTGGTTTTCAGACAGTTAGTTCTGTGGAAGAAAGAATATTCTCATTACAATGACCCCCTGATTTTTATGGGTGTTTTCACAGTCCTTCCTCAAATGTCTCAAATGTGGCTGTTTTCAAGGCGGCCACCTCACTTATCGACAATGAATAAGACGTAGTCATACCATCCACCCATGCTTCATGCATGGTATGAAAAGATGAGATAAAACCCTCCATCCAAAAATGAAGCTCATGATGCCAAAAATCCGAGCGCCAACCCTGACTGCGACTGTGACATGGACCAAAACCCACATTGTGCGGGCACTCGCCCACATTCCGGCGCTACCCATCACCCCAAACTCCCCAAGCAAACTCCACCTCTACCTTACCCTACGCAGTGACCACCAGCTTGTATAAACCTATCCTCCGCCAAGACTGGTGGTTAATATAAGGTGTATTGGGCGGTAGATTGCGGGTGGGCTGCCATTGGCCGTCCATTCGCTGTATTGTCGCCCGAGAAAGAGGGGCGGCCACCCCTTGCTGACATACGGAACCCCATGGGGTGGGCGGGATTACATGCATGCCGCTGTCAGTGGGCATCCATCCATCCTTTTCTGTTTTTGTTTTTGTTTGGTTCTGGTTTTAGCTTTTCGTTCTGTCTAGGAGTGGATTGTGGGTTGGTGTTTGACGGCGGGTGATCACGGGATTTTCTTCCCTTCCGTGCTTCCTGCTCCAATTCTTTCGCTACCTACTGAACTCCCAGCCAAGCGCTGCAAAGGTACCTTACCTCACTCCCCTACTCCCCATACTCTACATTATCATGGAAGCCAAGCCCGGCCAGCGCAATCACGCGGCGCAGTGCCGTCCTCCACTGACAATACAGTGCAGGGCCTAGATCTGGGAACCGACCGACCTGGCTGCCCTGGTATTGCACATTTGCCTAAACTGCACTCGGCGCTGGCCGAGGGAGGAAAAGCAGGGACGGAATGGGTCACGGGCGCATGGGGTGGTTATGAACAGGGGGGGTATACTCGGTACGGTTGGGGTTGCTTCCTTTGCTCCTTTGCTCCTTGGGGTTGGGAGGTAGGTCAGGTGGTTTTTTTTTGGGTTTGGTCTGTGTGGTTGGTGCAGGTTTGGTCTCGGTTCTCGGCAGGCTTGGTGATGCCGGAGTTTTTAGTTGACGAGTCGGAGGGGGTGAGTGGTTGCTTCTCACATCGGTGCCGGCCGCTTCACGGCTGCCTGATCTCGCGGCGGCTACTGGGCCGGTGGAGCCTCTCTGCCTGAAGCAACGATTTCTAACGCCTTCCGCAGAGAACTCTCTCTTGATGATCCGGTCGCTGCCGCGCGGCGCTCAACGTCTTCAACACTTACGACATTTCAATTTTGCATTTCCTTCGCGCATTCGAGTCGCGTTACCTTTTTTTTTCATTCGAAAGGGTTTGAAGCGGAGAACGACACAAGCCGTTGTCAACCCATCACCACCAGGAAGACGAAGACTGTGCGGCGGCAGGAACGACTGGTTGATCCGTTCTTTGATTTCGTCCTTGTTGGACCAAGTGCTGCCTTCCTGACTCCGGCAACACTGAGCAATTCAAAGCGAGCAACGTTCGCACCAGGGCTGAATTCTCCTGGTTTCGACCACGCAGTTTCCATTTCTGCCAGTCTCTGTTGTTGTCTTTCCACGTCGTTGCCGTCTCAGAAATTTCGGAGGAGCCCATGGCGCCGAAATGGGCTGATGGCTGCCGCCAACTCGTGTTGCCACCAGAACCGCAGCAATGATTTTGAAGCGCGCAGCTTCGTGTCCCTTCTTCTCATTTTTGGGGTGATCTCGCGACGCAGCTGCGCACATGGTTGCAAGTGCTCCTCGAGCTCGAAAAGTGGGCCCAAGTTGGGGTTTCCGACTCGGAGTGAGAGATTTCTCGCCACGCCTCAAACTCGTCAAACTCGCTACCCAAACGTCAGATCACGACCAACTGCGCAGCATTGCTTCCTACGGTCCGGGTTGCTGCATTCATACTGCCATTCTCACCACACTATTCATTTTCATTAGGCATCTTCAGGACCACGTCAATCACCGCTTCAATCACGGATTCAATCATGGCGTTCCATCAAGCATACCAAGGCCCGGTCCGACAGGCGGCCGACCGTCACGCCGACGCCATTGGCAACGACCGCCTTGGTAAACTTGAAGCCATGTTTGAGGCGATCCAAGTAGCCGTACAAATCGGTAATCATGTGCAGAAACAGCTCAAGGACCCCAAGGCGCTCCAAGCCGAATCCCAGATCCTCAAATCCGACGCCAGCCCCGTCACCGTCGCCGACTTGGCCATCCAGGCCGTTATCCTCAAAGTCCTCAACACGGTCTATCCGGAATACCGCATTGCGGCTGAAGAGTCCGCTGCCCAGCTACGCGCCGACCCCAATCTCTTCGCCGCCGTCAAGGCTCTGGCCGTCAACTACGCTTCCCAGAACCCCTACGTTTGGCTGCAGGGCGGGTCCGAACTCGAAGATCCCGACGATTGGTTCAACATGCTCGACCGCGCCGCCGGCCTTGATATTGACAATGAGACCGAAACCGAACCCGACCCTAACGAGTTCTGGGTCGTCGATCCCATCGACGGCACTGCCGCCTTCCTCCGTGGAGAACAGTACGCCATCAACATCGCCCTCGTTTCGAACGGAGAAGAGGTCCTGAGCATGATCGCATGCCCGCGTTTGACTTGGGCAACCACCCAGAACCCCCAGATCGCACTCAACGACACTACCGATTTCCCCTTGTCGGGCGGGTGTGTCTTGTATGCCGTCAAAGGTGCGGGCGCGGGTATCATCGCCCTAACCCCCCCGATAAGCCCCGGGCATCTGAATTTCTATACCTGTCTCAGGAGAGTGCTCAGCCCTATCAGAAGCAACGTTCCTTCCCGCCTGCTATCTTGCACGGCAACAAAGGTCTCCTCCGGCCACTCCATCGTCCACGAACGAGTCGCTACCGAACTGAACGCAATCCATCCCCACTGCGACCTCACATCGTGGGTACTCCGCTGGGTGGCTCTCGCCTTGGGTTTCGCAACCTACACAGTATGGGTCTACAAGGAAGCCGACCGCTTTGCTAAGATCTGGGACCATGCTGGTGCCATGTTGTTGTTCACCGAGCTCGGCGGGAAAATCACAGATCTTGATGGCAAGCAGATTGACTTGAACGTGGGCAGCGCGGGGAGACTGTTGTCTCGGAACAGAGGCTTTGTGGCGGCACCAAAGGGGGAGACGTTTGACCGTGTATTCAAGGCTGTGAAGGAGGCGCTGCGCGAAGCGGAGGACATGGAGTTGGTTGAGTTAGGCTCAAGCCCAGATGACAAATCCTAGGAGGTTGTCAACAATAGGTTCCCTAAGGACCCCAAGCTGGGAACTTACTACAAGGTGGAAGATGGAGATATGGATATGAGTTCGGATTGAGTTTGGCTTTCATACCGTGCCGGCATATTTGCAGCATCTTGGTATCCAGGGTTTGTAGTGCTAGCACAGAGAGCCACGTTTGAAAGTCCCGTCACTTTGAGGGGTTGAATAGAACAAAGCGTCACATGTCAGCGTTGCATTTAGATAGAGAGCAATCAGCCTAGTAGAACATAGCTAAGAACGTATGAAGAGAACGTCTCCCTGCGCTATGCCTCTGTCTCATCTGCACTACAATCCTACACATAACCGTAAATAACCATACCCAAGACCAGGGATTTTAATGTCACAGGCCGTATCGCACTAAGAAACCTTCCTGCATTCCTCAACAGAATATCCCATTGCAGCCAAGGCGTCTCTAGAGGCGAGAAAAGCCTGCTGTGAATATGGTAACGCTTGAAGTGCCAGGTCTTCCTGATCTGGCCTTACTGGTACCTACTAATGTGTTTGAAAAGGAACACTAGATTCAAGACGCCTTCCTGCATTTCATCAACGGACCACGTGTATGTAGTCAAGACCTCCCACGATACGGGTAGAGTGTATTGCGAGGCTCTTGCCAGAAAGAACGCAAAAAGAGAAGGTGTCTCATCTCTGTACCTTCGAAAAATAGGTTCGGTTGCATGAATCCGTACCTCAACAGTTCACCTCTGTTTCTGAACATCAAGTCTGGCTCAGTAGGTAGGTAGGTGCATCCCAGGCCTTGACTGACTGCATACCTTTTGAAAAGGAGAAAGGTCTTGGTTTAAGTGCAGTGGATAGGTAGGGTAGGTAGATGGTGGGAATTGGATAGGTATGAAGCAAGGCCTTTGCGCAATTCCAGAATGGGAGCGTGAGATGGATGGCTCGGAACAATAACACTCATGGGCTGTTTTGGCAGTACCTGGGGAGGCAAAGCGTCTTCGCAATGACTGAGGGGACCCAGGCCTTATACTTCGTGGCCTTGTTGTTCTGGCCACAAGGTTGCTAATGCGACCGAATGTGAGCAGCGGGCACTCAGGAGACATTGTAGTGCAAACACGAGGCAAGACAAACACCACAGTGCGAGGGGACAATGTCATAGTCAAAACTGAGCATTATGGATTCAGAAAGCCACCAGACCAATTATATGCACGACACACTCGATGACCTATTCAAGTAATCACCCGGCAGCCCAGCCCTCGTCGTGAGCAAGAACCGAGCACCATTTTCCCCTTTGGGCTGAGCTGTCTGTCCTTCCGTACTATGTTCGCTCACCGCACCAGGGAGAGGTACTGCACCTCCATCAGCCCATCCCGTTCTCACATTCTCCCATTCCGGTCGATCACCAAGGGTCCATCCAGGTCGTGAAAACACACACCGGCAGCGTCGTAGTTTCCCTCACTGCCTTTCTGTCTCGCAATCTTTCCTTATATCCAAACTGTTCTCAACCTTGCCATCATCTGCCCATTCCCTCGTCATCCATCCATCCACACCTTCTGGCATCCACCGTGACCTTCGTGGTAAGCAGGCTGCACTCCACACCATCCATGCCATACCACCGCCACCATCGCAATAAAGACACGAAAACTGAGTGAGAAATTAAAAGCCAATGCAGATAGAAATAAAAACTGATGCAAAAACCGAGATTAAAACACCAACACCGTCCATAAGCGCCTGGTCTAAGAGCGTTCTGCACAAGACAAAGCTTCATCCCGAAAAAGTTGATCATTAGACAGAGAATATGGATTGGCAGGCAAGAAAGAACAGGAAGCAGGCCCAAAACTTGAAGAGAGAAAACAGCCGTCCATCCGATTTTTTATAGAATTTCAGACGATCTGTCGTGTCTACCGTTATCCGTACAAGGTGCGACACGACCAATCGACACTAGGAATAGACGGAAGGGGGTGAGGGGGGATGGGGTCAAAATTATTAGATGATTGTGCATTGCGTCTTCTCCTTGGCGACACGAAATAATTGTTGTGCAGCCTGCCAAGCGAAGGACATTGTCATAGCCATCTAAGACATGACGGTCGTTATCCATAACAGTCGTAAAGGCGTTTGTAGCCCTGGCCGACCCTTGCTTCCCTGCCCGACGATGTCAGGATGGGTTGGAAGCACGGTGAAATATGCGGGAAGCGCACAGCTCATCGAAAGACAAATAGTTGCAGTGTCGGGAAGATCGGATCTGGCCAGGCCAAGGCGTAAATGGTTGCCCATGAAGTTGTAAAAGTCTTGTATCCCATGTTCTTCATCTCTTTGAGTTTCCTTTGGTCGCGTTCGGTCGTTGCCGTCATCTCTGATGAAGTAGGAGACCGGGAATTGTCCGTGTAGGTATTAGGTCCTTACTGAACCTTATGGGAAATCGAGAAAGAAATTGGCCACCGCTAGTAAGCCAAGAGGTTGACTATTATCGAGAAAGAAAGCGGAAAGCCGGCCCATGCTCTGGGAAGAGTGAGATGCTCCATGCTGGTGTCCCGAGGCCATTCAACCCGAGCATGCAGTACCAGCAGACAAGAGAAGAGTACACCGTCATCTTGTCGAGGACGGAGGTCAATCCGGGGATGAGAGCAATGAGGAATGGGGATTGTCGCGTGCGGCTAGCTATTTCCAAAATCACCCGGGTTGTAAGACAGACGAGTAGGCGCATGACTGATCGATAGATGACAAGGTCGATGAAATGATGCGGTGTCATTGCCGACTTGGGGGAAAGGGGTTGCTTTCGAAACTTGCGCTTCGGAGCCGCCGGTGATTTTGCCGGCGGGGAGAGAACGGATTCGTTTCGATGGTTGAGCTTCGCTGTCGATGGGGGGTCCGCTGACCAGGAGAAATCGGATTGGTCTGGTCACTTGAAATACGTCGGCCTCGGCGTTGACGGACTTCCCTCTACTGGAACCTGGTTGTCGTCGATGCTGTCGCACCTCGGGCAGCGGTGTCGGAAGAGTCTGGCTATCCATCAGTTCTGCGCCGGCATGCAAGGAACACCGTGACTAACCGCTTCCCCGTTGCATGTGGCCGTTCGCTCGGCCGCCGCGTCCGGCAAAACCCATGGCATCACCCCAGTCTCCTGCAGGGCCATGAGGCTGTCGCTCGGGAGCATTGCGATTGGTGGCCCCGTTCAGGCCCGGTCGTTGGCTGCCAATAGCGCCGGGGTTCTCCCTGGGCCGGAGACGGCTTCCACCGTTGAATGGCTCACCCAGCGACATCGACCCTAGGTCGTTGATCAACATGGAGGCATCGTTGTTCGACGTCGTGCCAGGGGTCGTGGGGGTCGTAAGGGCGCTGTTCTGGCCACCGAGGCCGGCGCTGTACTCGCCATATTGCGCAACGTTGGGTCCATGCACGGATGAGCCCTGGGTGTAGCCGGATGTCGACAGAGAGGGGCTTGGTGTGTAGGAGCGCAAGTCTGCAAACGACTTGACGCCACGCAGATTGTTCAGACCACCGTCCGGGCTATCTGGAAGCTCAAGCGTCGGCCCGTGTCGTCCGTGTCTGCCAAGCGTTCCGTATTGACCTGGTGCGCTCGTCCGAGTCTCGGCGAAGTCGATCGTAGCGGCGCGACTAAGTCCTCGGCGGTGGGCATCGGCCGACACGCCGGGCGGCATGTGCATGGGCGCCGCGGTCCCCGATTCCTTGACCACATGAAGCTGCCTATGTTGGCCCTCGCCAACCGAGCGATGCTCCAGACCCATGTTATGCGCCAGTATATGAACAGTTCGGCGCTGCTGCGGGGTGATGGTGCTGGGAAAGACAATGATTTCGCGATTCGGGTCGCTCCGGAACAACGTCAACTCGGTGTAGAAGCTCAGCGTGTCTGGGTTGTTGAGATCCACGTCGCCTGTGACTGGCGGCGGGTTGGGGGCCACCGCCGCCGGCGCGAGCTGCCTTGTTGATGTTTTACGCAACGGCGAGTTACGAGATCTAGCGGTGTGGGCGGCATTGAGGGAATGCATCGACGACTGCGTATGCAGGGGGATGGGTTGGTGTTGCTCCTCCAGCTGGCCACGCTTCTCCCTCTTCTCGCGCTCGATCCGCTCTCTCTCGTGCTCTGGGAGCATCTTCTTGTACTCCACCCTGAGCTTCCTTCCCTGCACCTCGTACCCATTCAACTGCTCGATGACCGTCTGTGTATCCATAGGGCTCTGGAAGTTGGCGAACGCAAGACCACGGAATATGCCATTGTCAAAGTGATAGTTGAATGCGTACGGCTGGGGCAGACCCATGTCCGACATGATTCCCGTGAGCATCTCCTTCCGCACGTTGAACGGGATGTTCTTGATCACAATGGCGGTGGGGATGAGGTCGCTGCCGAGAGTCTTGGGGTCGTGTCGCGGGTCGTAGATGCCGTTCGGGTAGCCATGGCGCTCGTTGAAGCCTCCGTCGCCGTTCATGTGACCCATAGCCGGGTTAAAGCCGCTGACGGCCGAGTACTGCGTCGAGGGGGTGTTGAGAGCCTGACTTCCCAGACCTGGCTGTTCAGGCATCGTCCACTCCTAGATACAAGACGAAAAAAAAAGATTAGAATCGCGCTCGCAGCCAAAAGTTTTGTTGGATGCATGTTAACGAACCGAAGGAATTGCCCTGCGGGCGCCGGATCGCAACCTGTTGTCGCCCATGGCACCGTTCACCGTGTTCGCGCCCGAGTTGTAAGCCCATGCCTGGTTGTTGCCGAGGAAGCCATCGTTAAAGCCTGGCGTGTTCGGTATCCTGTTGTGTCTGAACGAGTTGCTGTCATACGAGGCGAAGCGGTCGTCGTTGGGAAACAGAGCGGCAGGTGATTGGCCGACGGCCTCCATCTGCCGCTGGTTCATGCGATTGACGCTGGGCAGGCCGGCGGTCGTGTTGTAGCCCGGCCTGGCGGAGCCGGGGGACCGATTCGCGTTGTTCATCGGATAGCCAGGGAAGAAAAGCTCGGGTTGTTGATTCATCTTCCTGCGTGCCTGGCCGTGTTTGCGTGGTGCGGCGGGGCGGTCGAGGCAGCCGGTGCTGGGGACCAGCAAACCAGACCGATGGGGCTTGGTCGAAAGGGGGTCAGGATCAGGTCGGATTGTCTGCGTCTGCGGGCGAGCAGCAGCAGTGTCTAGCCGTCCCTCTGGAGCTGACACGATGCCAGACAAAGGGGAGACTGTGGACGGCGGTGATGATGGAAATGCCGGCTGCCGCGTTTTGGACAGGTGGACGGTCGGATTGCAGAATCTTCGGGTGGAGAGCGGCGTGATTTTTCAATGACGCGGAAAAGGTTGCAGGCGTTCCCAAGTCGCCGAAAGAAGGGTAAAAAAAACGAAAAAAACGGGCCCACAGCAACAGAGCAGCAGGTCGCAGTGGTCCCGAAGCTGTCGGAAGCAAGCGAGCGGCTGGCTGGGATTTCGTCTTGGGGATCGTATGCACTCTAGGTCGTCACGTCGTCTGCTGCGTCGTCGGTGTCGTGAGGTGGTGTAGGCCACTGAGAATTAGAGATTGGATTAGGTTGGAGAGGAGAGCGATGCAAGAAGCCGGAGAGAAGGTGGCAGGTGCGTGCGCCTGTCAGAAAACAGAGACCTGCGGTCTGGTGGGTCTAGTCCCAGCAACGGAACCTCTCTCTCTTTTTTTGTGTGCGGTGGCTCGTGGGTGGGTTCGAGCTCAACTTTCCCCGTGCACAGTGCACGCCTCGACGGGAGTCCTGGACTGGGCCCTCGTCGGCCACCACCCAGTGGGTGCCGCCCGTGCGCCTCTGCTCCAGCGCCTTCAGCTGCCTGGACTCTGGACGCAGCCAGGAAGGTGCCTGTCCAGCACTCTCGCAGCAGCGCTGGGATGTGTCGTCTGGGTGCGGGCAGTCTTCGGCTTGGGTCGGCTCGCCCAGCGGCTATTACCACGGTGATTGGCGCAGGTTGGCACAAAGGAGCGCAATGTTTTGAACGAGGTAGATTATCTTCTGTTTTGGCATCATCCCATCGGCTCGACAATCAAATCGACCCTCAAAGGCTAAAAAGGGGTGAAGGCGGCGGGCACCTATGAGGCGGGAGCGAGCGAGCGAGCTACTGGGTGGAGCATTCAGCTCCAGTCGGGCTGGACGAGCGGCGTGGCCTAGAAAGGCGAGATCCGCTCCGCTGGGCCCACCCCCTGAGGATCTATTTGTATAGCGCATCCTTAGGAAGCAATACGCAATAAGTAATATCACAAGAGCTATGGATAGCAGCCAGTGACGGTGGCCGGCTGCCTCTTCAATCGCAATCCCAGAAAGGGGGATGGCGGATTGGCTGATTGATGGTGGGAAAGCGAGAAAAAAATATGGAGGCGACCCGAGCTGGGCACACATGCGGCAAGGCCCCACCGACAGGCCTAGCTGTCGGCGAATGGGATCCAATTCCACCGCGACGCTGCAGAAATGCCATGGGAGAGCAACGAGACAGTGATGCGGGACTCGAAGAGCCTCGATCCCCATACGACAGGAATCATCAACCGGTGAACCCGAGGCCACCATCTCCAGACATCACACATCACATCGAAGAACGTCATGATGCCTGGTTTGCAGACACACGGCAGGCAGACCACCCGACCCCGGCGACAAAAAAAACGCAGACGAATGCACATCTGCTGCCCCACCGAGATGCACGCATCTCAGATCCCCCTGACGACGGCGGGGACATGACGCTGCCAGTTCCCATTTTCTCCTGGCTGTGGCAAACCAGCAAATGCACACACCGCACCCAGCACCTACCACCGCCCATTAAACCCAGACCTCAGACCCCGAAAACCCAGCCCTCGTATGTGACGGGCCAAGTGCCGTCCCGCCGTGACGGAAGGCTGGCGAGATGAGGCGGCGGGGCGGGGGCTGCAGGCCGAGTCGTCGGTGGTGGTCGTGGCCAGGGTCTTGTGGCCAGTCCTTTGCCTCGTGACGAGGTTGGAACCTTGGAAGGCAACCTCCTTGAGTCACTCCTCTGTGCTGCAAGCGACATCCCCAACCTGGAACGCGCAAAACAAGGAGCGCATCGCGAGGTGAGGGCGCCGTGGCGATGCGACGACAGGATGTCAAACACTCTTCTGCTTTTAGGAGAGTCTAGGCGGTCGGTGGTTCTTGAGTAAAGTGAGCAACGAAAAAATCAAGCCAGGAAAGCCAATGCTGCCCCGTCCCAATCGGGCCCAAGATCCCGACCGACCTACCGCCCCACGCGGGGCCGTCCTCACCGCAAACCTCCCTCCCAGCACACGCACTGCAGTGCCACCGCAGCCGACGGAAAGCACAGCATAGGACCCGTACTGGTCCATCGCACAAGCTTGGTTGACGAGGGAGCAAATGCGCAAGCAAGCAGGCAAGGCAAGTCAACCTAACAGGAAGGAAGCCTGTCTCTTCGTCCAATGACCCGCGCCGGCGAATCACTGCACCGCTTGCTGAAATTCCCCATGCAGCCAACCAGCGGTCAACATATGCACCTAGCAGCCCGACAGCGCAACGCAGAGAATATCCTGCGCAGCCAGGCACGGACGGGGTCTTTCATGCCAGTGATTTTGCATCCCTTTTGTGCAGGGAACAAGTAGTCAGTGCAACACTGCAGAGGAATCATCCGAGGCGACGAGGGCTTCCCTCTGCCCCGGCCTCCCGGCGCGGCCCCACTTTCACCCACGGCCCCGGCATCCGGTCATGAATGAGCTGTGTTTTGGTAAATGACGTTGCGAACGCTGGAAAATGCTCCCAAAACCATATAATATATCTATCCACCCCAACACCATGCATCAAGTCCGTGTATCCCTGTATCCCTCCGAAGCCACTCAAAACGCCGGCGTCCCCTCTCCCGTCACGGAGGGTATTTGCGCTCCAACGACTGCGGATACGTCCAGTACACCAGCCTCGACGCGAACGGGTGTACCATCCTGCGCCATATTGACGGATTCGGTCGATGTCGCCTCGTCATATCGTAACTACACAGCAGAAAAATGTTCCCCAACACGTTCAACAGCCGCCAGAGCCTGCCATCCAGTTAGCACATGCATGGGGGGGAAACGTCCACCCAGGCAGCCACGTACATGTTCAGCGCGAATATCGCTAGCGCCGCGACGCTGCTTTTGGGTATCGGCTCGTTCTCCTTCTTTGCAAGAGCAAACTGCGTGGCGAGGTAGTAGACGGGCGGTATCCACAGCGCGAGAATCGCCAGCTCGATCATCAGCGTGATGTGGTATGTCCGCTTTTTGTCGCCCCTGAACAGCAGCGCCATCATGCATATCCACAGCAGCAGAAATGACGTCTATCGCCAACCAGTTAGCAATCATCCTCTCCTCTCCCTTCCACCAGGACCCCAACCCAACCCAAACCAGAGAAGAACAGCAAGGGTAGAACTCACCACCGTCGGCGCAAACACAACCTCCACCCCCCTAAACCACCGCCACGCCATCGCCGCCCCCGTAACCCCCAGCCCAAACTGCACCCACCCCAGCACAAAGTACTTGAACAACTTCCCATGATACCCCCTCTCGCACTTCCCATGGAAATGCTGCCTCCCGGTGTCGGCAATCCGCTGCTCCGCAACCGGCCACCCACACCACCGACACACATGCACCGTCTCCATGCTGGCCAGGTCGACCTTCTTCCCCGGCACGAGGCGCGCGTCGCCCTGTATCATGGCGCAGCGGACGCACCGGCACGCGAGGGGGTAGCCGGGGTCGGAGGGGAGGGGGAGGAGGATTTTGGAGGGGTTGGTGGAGGGCGAGAGGCAGGTCTGGCATTGGCTGTGGAGGAGGGACTGGAGGTCCATGGGCCCGTGGAGGATGCGCATCTGGTGCGGGGAGGCGGCGGTGCGGAGGGCGTGGTTGGTTAAGCGGAGGCGGATGATGGAGGGGAAGTCGAGGTGGGAGATGATGAGGTGGAGGACTTCCGGGGGAATGTTGAGGAGGTTGTGAGGTTGTTGGCTTTGTGTCTCGGTGATGGTGGTGATGATGGGTTGGGTGTCGGTGGTTTGGCGTTGGGAGGGGAAGCGGAGATGGGCGGGAGGCGGTGGTGTGAGCGGTAGCTTGGGCGGAGGGACGCCATCGGGAGACTCGGCGGTGGTGGTCGTTGCGGTGGTGGCAGCGGACGTTGAGGAAGAGGTCGAGTTCCTAGCCGCGGACGACAGCGCCGTCGAGGGCGTCGGGGTCGGGTCATCGGTGCTCGGGTCGGCGACGGTGAGCGGGTGGTCGCCATCCACCAGTGGGAGCCGTGGGGCGGCCATCTCCTGCCTGCTGCGTCTCTTCCGGCACGACGATCAGTCGGCGGCGCAAATGTGTTGTTTCCTCCGCCGGCCAGAGCGACAGAAGAAAAAAAAAAAAGAGCGCCCCGCGGGCGGCCCGGGCTAATAGCCGCACATGAACTCTACCGGCGCGACGGCCGCCAGACTCAATCGGCCCAAGCTAGGTTTGCTGTCGGCAGCTGATCGAGCGCCGTCAATGAAATCGTGGTTCCGTCGCATCAGGCCAGATCATCGGCGCGAGCAAATATCATTGAGGCAAGGCACAGGATGCAAGGTGAGGCTCCGCGCCCAGCCGTGACGTGATGATGGGATAATGAGCTCTGCGCAGCGACCAAGAGCTCCCAACAGACATTTTGCCCACCATATGCGCGGAAGGAACGCAGGGCAAGACACCGGCCACTCTGCGGGCCTGGGTTGGAGCAACCACCCGAGCTAACCTACGTGCCTACGGCCGTGCTGATAGGCCTGATTGATTGTAGACGGGAACTTCGCCGAGCTAACTCGCCACGGGGCGAGGCGAGCGGCAGAGTTACTAACTTGCTGAGCCCGGTCCGATGGTCCAAACAAGGTCGGGGATGGCTGGGGAGCTGCCCGCGGCCGTATGTAAGTGGACGAGCTCAGCAGTCTGACCCCACGACATTGGTGCATCCGTGAGGAAAGTGGGGGGTGGGGATACCACCCACCATGGGATGCGGGGTAACTGCCACAGGAGCTGTCGAGCTGCCCTGCGGGACTTGAAGCCTTTGAGCACTTTACTCCGGGGCAACTTTCTCGTGTTTCCGCTGCGCTGCGCCACGCCGCCATCGATACGGCCGGAAGGCCCACAAGGCGGCATCATCAGTGCCGGATCTGCACCCGGACACGTGCCGGAGACCCGACTCTGCTTACGACACTCGGCAACCTTTGACGATACGAGTCACACAGGGACGCTATTGATGGGAACTAATCTCAAAATTGTTCAAGATTGGGTATCGTACGGCTCAATAGGAGATAAATAGCATGCTACAAACAGCAACAAAAACGACCAACGCCGCGTCTAGCCCATGTGATTTCCATCACCCGCTCCCCGGCCCGCCATTCGGCGAGTATCCATTGAACCCGTTTTGATCGAAATGGAAGTATGCTGCCGGATCCATCCCAGGCATTGTCGTTTGGATCGGACCAACAGCCGGGTTGAAGTGGCCTCGGCTGTTTGCCGGCATCGCCTGAGGCATGTAGGGCACATTCGGATAAGTCATTTGCGGACCGAAACCGAGGTGACGATGGTGCATCCCGTTTGCAACAAAGTTGGTGGTCCGCTCGAAGCTGACCGCTGAGTCTTCAGAGGCCTGGCGGGAATGGTCTGGCTGTGTCTGGCTGGAGAAGTCAAGTGGGAGGAGCGCTTCCGTTGAAGTCATGGCAGGCCGACCGTTGGCTCCAGAGACATCCATACTGCCGCCCACAATACCTAGATCCGAAAACCCGTTCATATGAGGCGTAAACTGGGCGAGAGAAGTGGGTGTCAAGCCGGGCTGGCTACCGAACGCCGCCCACGACGAGCCGCTGCGAGGGGTGTCGAGAGGCGATGCCGAATTGGGGTTGTCATCGCTCGTGCCGGCGAATCCTACCTGGCTCGGATTTGTTGTTGGGATGGCCAGCCGGGTCGGGTCCGATGGACCTCGCTGAGCCTTGGGCTTTTGGACTCGCTTGCGTCTCATCTGGCACTGCAAATTGCCAATTTTGTACTGCCGACATGTCCTAAACACTTCCTCGATATACTCTTCGCATATCTCAACCATTCTGTTGACATGCTCGTCCACATCTTGCCTGGACCCAGTCGCCGCGCTCAACTCTTCCTCGGATATCCGATTCCTCAAGTCTTCGCGACAGCTGTGAATACGGAAGTCGGCATGGACCTCGTCCATCTCAACCGGAGGCACAAAGGCTGGGTCGGGAATTGCATTCTCGGGATCGCTTGGAAAGAGCGTGTGCCAGAGGATGTCCCAGGTGTCGACCTTGGAATTGGCCCGCCGTCCGTTGAGAAGGTCTTCAATCTTGGCGTTAATCCCGTCCTCAGGGTCTTGGCTTGATGGTGTTTCCTGGAAACTGCAGATGCGGTCGTTCGACACGGCCAAATGCTCCTGAAGGGCCTCCTTAGCGCCTATGTTGCGCTTGCATCTGGGACAGTCGAAAGGCGAAACAGCCTTCTGCTTATGGAAAATCTTCACATGTCGCCTGGTTTGCTGTCAGCATACGCCATTTCGTGATACTGCCCGTGGTGCTTGGAAATAACTTACTTGAGCTGGGATACATCTGGGAATGACTGAACAGCACAGTTCTGGTGGTCTCGGACGTTGAATTTGACGGGATTGCGCTTTCGGAACGGGCAGCTGAGTCGCTGGTCCTCGGGGTTTTCCGTCTTGGTTTTCTTGTTACCTCCGCCATTGCTACCCATCCCGTCGTTGTCATCGCCGTCTTGGCTGTCGCCTGCATCCGATGGCCCCCGCTTGTTGGAGGGTCTTCTGTTGCTGCTGCCATTTCCGCTTTGGCCATTCTGATCAGAGCCACCTCCAGCTGGCTGGATCGGTGCGTGGTTCTGCTCGCCTCCTCCTCTTGGCATCTCATTGATCGGAGGGCTGAAGGAAGCGGCATTGCTCGTCGAAATAATGCGAGACAGCTCATCCAAGCAGTAGTTGACGGAGCGGTAGGCCTCTGGAGCCGCATCTGTGTCGACGAGATCCTGGAGCTCGACTCCAAAGACGTGCTTGAGCATCCTATCGCAGACGTCTTGTATAAGATTCTCATCCAGGCGCTGCGAGGCATCTGCAACAGCCCAGTCCTCGGGGTCTTCATGAGTCCATTCGGCCTCACTGTGTGGCCCGCTGCTCGTAGCCATGCTTTGGGCTGGGTCACCCTTCGCGGTCGCTGGGGCTTCGTGGCCCGGCGCCGGGTTGGAGGGGCCGGCGATGGCACCGTCGTCCTCGCGGGCCAGGGCCGAGCGCGGGGGAGGACTGGGACCCTCTGGTCCCTTCTGGCGGATCGGCATTGGGATGGAATGAGGGTGAGCACGGCCATGTCTCGCGGGGTTGCTATTTCTCAGTGGGGACGACATCTCTCTCAGGCGAAGGAGGTCAGGGTGCGTGAGGGGTCTGATATCAGGGTGAGCGGTGTTGCGTGTTGGCCCCATGGCTTCGTCGTCGACGATGTTGAAGGAGGTTGTCCGGCTGGGTGGCGGGCTTTGAAAGGAGTCTGCGCGGCAGGGCGTGGTGAAGCTTCGTGTTGGTGACGCGTAATGTTCCTCGCCTTCGTCATGGACTGTGGCGTGGTCGGGCTCAGTAACCTCTGTGATATCTGTGGTCGTCGACACCATAGACCAGATGGTGTTAGTGCGACGGCTTTGGAAGTTGCTCTGAAGGCTCTCCAGGGTGTCCTGTCGCTCCACATGCTGCGCTGGGACGGGCTCCATGTCTATTTCAACAGACTCCTTGCGTGCGGTGGGGGCGGGTGGTGATAGTTTGTCTGAGAGGGCTTCGGGGTTTTCCAGGTCCAGCGGTTTGGGGTTGCCACTTGTTGCCAGAGTCGTCGTAGTCGTTTGGATTCCAGCTTCATCCTGCGCCGTCTTAATGACGGACGCGGGGCCCTGAGGATCATCCATGGCGGGCGGGGGATCGTGTGACGCTCAGCCTTGTGCTTTTTTTGGTCAAAGTGCCGGGGCTCCTGATCCTCGATCTCAAGGAATTGTGTTCGACACGGTGGGTGCGCGCAGCAAGCGAGAGAAACTCAGGCTTTTGACAGTGAAATGCTCGACATTCCGCGTCGGTGACGAAACGAGCCGGGGGCGGCGCTGTTGGTATACCCTCGAGCTGAGACGGGCGCGAACCACGAGGCATCGAGGCCGTCTGGCCCGTAATTTAGAGGTTCAGGGGCTATGCTCTGCCCTGGCATCCGGCGGGTTGCGGTGCACTGGTGCAGGTGGTGGCAGCGCCAAGGCAGAGACACTCGTTCAAGCGTTACATGCGGGCGGCCTCGCTGTGTGGCGAAGCAGCGCGCGCTATTGGCTGCCATTGATGGTGAATGGCCCTTCAAACTGGCGAGCTTCAAACTCCAACCGCCGGGATCCAAACCACCTCACCTCACCACGTTTTGCATGCGATGCGCTGCTTTCATCTGGGCCTGATTGAGCGCGCATCGTCGGCAATTGGATGAGACGGACAAGGCGGTCTGAGCGATTGCAATCTGTGGATCCGATCTGTCCGATCTGTAGGGCTTTGGAGGCGGCAGCCTGATGAAAAATGAAGCCGCAACTGGGCCAACTGGTCAAATGCAGACGCTGTGCCTGTTGGGGATGCCGTTGCATTGGGGGTTTGAGAAAGATTCGGATGAGGGTTCACCACTCATTAGCGTCCTCGGGAGTTGGGCTGGGGACTGGGCGCTTGCTAGAGCCCCGCCACACTCTAGCCCCGAGCTCTGATCCCAGAGCGCCACATGCGGTGGGGTAAGCACGCACCACCCCTTTGCGGCTTTGCCAGCGGTCTCTGAGGGATCGCGGAGAGAACAGCAGCGCATCGCATCAGCATCTTTACCAACACCGCGTCAACGTCCAAAAGGCGTAAAAACGCATGTATACGATGCTTGATGTCCATTTCCTGAGGTCTCCTCGCCCACTTCATCCGCCCTGATGGGCTGGGTGGACGGGATGGAGCACAAGGGCTCGGCAGAGCGCATCACAACGTCAAGCCTCAAAGGCGCTGCCCAGGTATGTATGCCTCCGATATCAACAACCACAACCCCGTGACGCTCCTTGCTCGTCTTGGTCGAGAGCTCTCTGCGCGCTCTATTCATCGAGACCTCTTGGAAAGCGCCTGCCGCAGTTATGCGTGATACTTGGCTCGGCGAAGTGGTCGCGTTGCTGGGCTCGGCTGTCCGCATTCCTGGCTCTGACCAAGCGGCGTAGGTGGCACGTGCGCTCTGTACACCGTGAGCCTGAGGTGTGTCAACAAAGATGGGCTCGCTTAACGGGGTGACTGGGAAAGAGCTCGGCGCTGTGTGCACTGCGGGAACAACAACAGCCAGCATCATCAGCGGCCTTCTGAGTTTTCGACCCATCAACACCGCCCGTCGCGAGCCCGTATCGATCGAAAAACGTCCTCAACCCCCACCACATCGCCGAAAATATTGTTGTCGCGTCGTCATCATCGAGTCCGTCCATCTTTAAGCTTTCGCATACTATTTTCTGCGGTTTTTTCCCGCCGCATCGATTCCGTAATCACCCCGCGCATCTATCTCGACAGCAGCAATGGCTGGCGGAAAGGGAAAGTCATCGGGAGGAAAGAGCTCGGGCGGCAAGACCTCGGTCGATGGCCCCAAGAAGCAGCAGAGCCACTCTGCTCGCGCTGGATTGCAGGTATGTCATGTCGTCGTCGAGATGCACCTTTTTTTCTTTGTCCTTGGATCCTCGAAGCTCGCGCTTGCGCCCGACTTGGAGCTTTTGAGAAGCTATGTCAGCCACGCGTCTCTCCCTGCGATACCTGCCACCGGCGTCGTCGGCCCTCGGCATCAACGCTCAACCCTTTATTCATCGACTGTCGACACGCGCGCCTTCGCTTCCGGCTTTGCGCATCGTGGATGATCGCATCGGATCACGCGCCGACGCGTTTTCTGCCACCCCGCAATCCGCTTGCTTCTTCGATGCTTTGCGCAAGGATAGCGAGAAGCTTTTTAGCTCTCCGCATCTGACCCGTTGCCAGCGCTGCAAACGCTGCAGCACCCTCGCCTCGTCACAATCGCGCTGACTCTTATCTCCCACAGTTCCCCTGCGGCCGTGTCAAGCGTTTCTTGAAGCAGAACACACAAAACAAGATGCGTGTCGGCGCCAAGGCGGCCGTGTATGTGACCGCTGTGCTGGAGTACCTCACTGCCGAAGTCCTCGAGCTTGCAGGAGTAAGTTTCCGTTCGACCCACGCCGACTTGCCGCCACAAGTTGTGTGTTGCAGAATGCTGACCATCGTAGAACGCGGCCAAGGACCTCAAGGTCAAGCGCATAACCCCCCGCCATCTCCAGCTCGCCATTCGCGGCGACGAAGAGCTCGACACCCTTATCAGGGCTACGATTGCCTTCGGAGGCGTTCTCCCCCACATCAACCGCGCACTTCTCCTCAAGGTCGAACAAAAGAAGAAGGCCAAGGCCGCCGAGGCATGAGCGGGCGGCGGATGGCACCATGGTTCCTGCATGGTTCCAAGCTTGCTCGGCGTCCCTGGACGCTGTGCCCCGACGAAGCACGACCCTTGCGCGCTGCGGGGCGATGAGATGAAGCGGATTCTTTACTTTGAACTCGATCCCCATGTCTTGGACTTGTTTCTTTTTGCTTTCGTGTCGGAGTCAACGCGAATCGGCTCGTCGCGATGGACTACGTAGAATTAGCGTGCTTCTGGAAGTCGTGGCGCTGGAAAAGGCGTGGGACGGCGGATGGGCTCTGTCAGGTCTCGGTCTGACGGAGCCAAGAGTGGGAAAAGGCACGCTTCAGGCGTGCTTCTGGTGGCTGTCGCGACGGCTTCGACACCTGTACCAACATAATCCTCTCTGTTTTGGCGGTTCGGGGTGGTTCTCGCGTGTTAGGTAGCTCAATAAAGCTCCGAGTGGCGATCTGTTTGCAGGCTTTCCAGTGACTACCGGGGAGACATGCACTTTCTTTGCCTGACTTTACTATCCTTGTATCACTTGGTGGGAAAATAATGACATCCCTTGTTCGTCTTGTCCTTCTAAACTACTGGTACAGGTCATCTCTCCAGCCTACAACTCGGCCCCTATCACTAAGCCCGGCCGTCTCACCTGATCAACAATTTCTACTCACCATACATCACCGCCATCAGCCATTACACCGCAAACATCTCGTGCCATATCATACAAGTTCCAGCACATACATACAAATACAACATCGTTCTATTCTATATCCACCCACCCATGTCCACAGCCACCCTCACCACATCCTCCCTGACAGCCTCCTCCTCCAACCCCAACCCCAACTCCACACCCCCATCCTCATCATCCTCATCCTCCTCCTCCCCCCCCCCCCC
>Ga0247780_1000282_pt1 | contig 51191 bp, 56 predicted proteins | sample UWRJL079202R5_FD_179927 | JGI IMG/M metagenome (GOLD analysis project Ga0247780, IMG submission 179927) | Plant litter microbial communities from Arlington Agricultural Research Station in Wisconsin, United States - UWRJ-L079-202R-5 | ecosystem: Environmental > Terrestrial > Plant litter >...
GAAGTGCAGTTGCAAAGTGACTTGATTAGGTAGAAAGGGGGGGAGCGAAGCTCCCAGACTAAATACAAAAGAAAGCTCCCTGTGTGTGAGGAGAGCACATGACCAAAGGCTCCTGCGCTCCAGTCTAGCCTGGAGCGGTAAGGCGCCTGCGCGCCTGAGCGCCAAGAACTGCCGCTGCAGTTCGACACTTTCCCATCCCAATCACCAGCAAGAGCACCTTCTAATAGTCTCTTAAACAGATAATTCGCCCACAGGCTCACGCGGCTTTCTCTGTTAAAAGATCAGATAAAATAGCCCCCCCTGCCGAGACGAACACGAAGGATGAGGTGAAGGTGGAGACCGGAAGCCAGCCGTGGAAGGATGTTCTCCAGACGCCTTCTGTAGAAGTTCAAGTCCGCTTCTTGAGGAACGGGCGGGGTGCACCGCGGTGCCCTACATGTAGGGTGTGCACCCCGCAACGAACCGCCCTCGCTTCGACTCACGTTCACACTAGCCCTGTGGTCCAAAGTTCCCATCTCGTGAGTAGGTATATAATGCATGTCTCCGAATTCGATGATGGCCCTCCGCTTGTTCAGAGGTGGACCTGACGCCACATCTACCCCATACAGCCACGTCCTATGACTACCTACCAACATTGCTTCTCACGACCGCTCTGGAAGGGACGAAATTGTCAGAATTGGCTACACACAATGGCTCCCGATTTACGAAACTGAAAAGCCCTACAAGATCCTGAGAGATTTGAGGTCTTCCGAATACGGCGATTACAGCCCAGGTATCAATACTACAAACGTTGCCGTTACGTGTCGGTGTTATGTGAACCACGTGAGATCGCCTCCAAGTGATGATGGCTGCGGACGATGGGTTCCTATTCCACAATCGCTCCCGGCACCGAGGCCTACTGAGCAGAACATGCCCGGAAGGAAGGACCCCGCCTGTAGATGCCAGCGGTGGATCAGAGTTTGTTGGCGGGCCGCGAGGGAAAGGGTCGCTTCTTCGCCCCCGAGCTGGCGAACAGGCTGGCGCTGGCAGGCGCCGCCAGACAGATCATTCCCCCAGATAATCTTTGGAGTTGATGCTAACATCAGCATACTCCCGGAGTGTCTCAATGAAGGCTGCAAATTCTTGGAGGCCACCTGTGGTCGCAAACCATCAAGGACGACACTCGATCCGGTCGCCCGTGTGACGAATTCCGAGATATCCGTTATCAGTTCCCATGAAGATAGCCCTGTGTGCTAGATCGAGACTAGCCCAGCTTTCCTGGTTACGAATCCATTGCGTCGAGGCCTCCTTGTATCTTGACAACTCCGCACACCCCGCCTCTTGTATATGACGGAGGTCGCTGAATTTGAGGTTGATACGACGTCCGGGGCAGGAGCGACGAATAAGTAGGTGCGTGCGCTCCATAAACACGTTTAATGCTGACCGACTGGTTGGAATGCGATAGATGTCGGTGTATGCCCTTGCCAAGGCGACGGTTGCCTAGCCGGCGCTGTCGCTCCATACTGCGGACTGTGAGTTGCGTGAGCGCTTGCTTATATGATCTGACAGAGATTAGAAGAGTGTTGGCCGCTTGATGTCGCTGTCGAGTTTAAATCTGTGTCCCACAAAAAGAACTGGTTAGTAGAGCACGTGACATAGGATATTCGAAAGGTGGTCACAGACAGCCTACCTATTCAAAGAAGGCACGACGCCCGCGATTCTACTCTCGAAATTTCAAGGAGAGAATCGATGGCTCGTGCCGCCGCCAGGGCTTGCCGGAGGGCGTCCACTCAATCAAGTTCCCCAAATCAAGCCGCGCAGATGGAACAGAAAAGCCGGCAATCAGCGCAGTTTGAGGGTGGGATCGCTGGGGGTTCGAGCACCAGCTAACAGGCAGGCGATTCTTTAGACAACAGCGATTGTCTTGGAATTGGGGCCACGGATGGTGCCGCGGAAGATAATGCCCGCCGACCACCATGCGACCAGAATTTGAAAGGAAAGGAACGAGGGTGGCCGCTGCAACGCTCCGGTTCCTGTTTAATTTCATATTTGCAGCGCAAATTCCGTTCTCTCGCCGCAACAGTGCCTGGGCCGGGGAAGATAAGAGCGCCATCTACGCTGCGGGTAGCCATTCCTTCACTTGGCCTCTGTGGTTGGAGCTGCGTCGCTGACCCTATTGGCAAAACTACCTACGTCCTGTCCCCCTCCGAGAAAGACACAGCTAACATGAGCTCCTCGACGCCGTCACGGAGAGCCATTGTTTCTCCAGATAATACAGAACACTTCCACCAGAACGGCTCCGCGCGTCACAAGCAGCGTCACTGCCACGCCCGGCTGATCGTCCTATACTAAAAAATACTTGTCACAGAGTATGGAAATTACAGAAAACTCAGACCAGTCAAGCCGGTATCGTCTCAAGCTCAAACAGGCATCAAATCCGCAAGTAATCTTCAACGATCGTTTCGCTGACCTGGATAGGCGAACACCACAGCGTCAAATACGGCATTGTATGGTCCCTCTGCTGGTCCACTGTTTCATCCAATCAATCCAGAAACATGCATATTCCGAAATGTAATGCATAGGCCTTGTTGTGCGCCCGTTGCCGTGGATGTGCGACAAGGCTGGGGGTCTTAAAATGGAAGCGGGTGTGCAGCGGGGCTGGACAGGGGCTGGACCCTTTGTGCTTTGTACCGGCCCATCCTGCCTGTCACACCTCCCTCACCGGGACAGGAGCCAGAGCCTCGTCGTGATCCTGAGGGAAGCAGTTTATGTTTCATGTCCCCGCATTTCCCTTAGCTCCCTCCTGTTCTCCAATTATCCAGCCCGCAACATACTAACCACCCTTCCCCCCAGTAACCGACCTAGCACACACCCCCTCCGAAATCTCCGCTGCTACAACATCCATCTACGCCTGCCAAGTCAACGAGGAGCTGGGCGAGACGGGTTCGTTTGGTGCCGTCGAATGGAAAGTTAGCTAGTGGCTTGCTGACCGTGGAAACGGCGGCGGAGACAGGCCCAGATAGTGCCCGAGAGTGGTACCTCCGCTCGACGTGGTCCTTGATCAGATGGCCCAGTGCCATCAGCTCCGACTTCAGCTCGCTATCTCCGCCGCCATCCAGAAGGTAATATTCGAGCCCGGCGAGGGTTCCCGCTACCACTCCCGCGTGTTGCCACCCGTCCCCTCCACCGGGAGCTGATGTGGGTGGGGGTGCCCATTTCTTGGGTGGAGGAACAGGTGGTATTGGTGCTCCAGATGCATTCGTCTTGCCACGACTATTGCGCCAGACCGACCATCTCCTCCTGGTCAGCCAGATTATACCAGCAATTATGGCGGGCCGAAGTCGACACTGTTGGATGTTCCTAGCTTGGAGACGTAGTGATGACGGTCTGGGGAGCATAAAAGGTGTACTCGCAGGAAAGAGTCACCATACCTGGAGTAGGGAGGATCGTAGGCTCTATGGCGATGGGATTGGCTGAATAGGAGACCGTCGCTTCAAGAGCCACCCCTGAACCCGAAGTTATTATGCTCGTGGGTTGTGGACATATGAAAGATTGAGTAAAGATGGTGCCTCCGGGGGCGGGCGGGGTCACCCATGTCTGCGACGGAATGCGATATACCTTAGACGGCGTTTTGTTTGTGGTGGTTGACATGTCGGAATGAGGTTGTCGTTACTAGATCAGAGAACATGGCGGAGAGATAGCGGCCGTCGCCGAAAGGGGAACAGAAAAAGAGTGACAGAGACACAAAGGGAGAGAAAGGGGGGAGAATGCCAGGACGAGCCTACGTCCTGCATGGGGCAGAGCCACCAAAGTAAAAATGAAGAATACCCTCTCCTCTCTTTCGGGTACCAGTACTTGGACTGAAGGCGGCGAGGCAACGAGGCAGCGCCAGTGGCTTTAGGGGAGTTGTTTTGGTTTGATTAGAATTTCATTTGCAGCGGCTAGGTGCCCAGATTGCGGGTTTCCCCATCGTGGCTGATTAAGTGTTTCAGCTGCACCAATTTTCGTGCCCGAAGAATGATGAGAGGCGATAGAAAGGTGAAGCGCGAGAATCATAGAGGCGGGTTAGGTTGGCCTGGTGCTCCTCGCGGGGTACCTAGTATGGCCCCCACTTATCGCTGGCTGTGTCGTCTGCCCAACACCTCTTTGCTCTCAAACAAAGCTTATCCCCGTCCCACGTCACCGATGTAATTGGTTCTTTTTTGTCTGGGGAGCTGCTGCACAGACTAAACATCAGCCAGGATCTGCAGCCAGATCTCCGCGTCGCTGTTAACTTTGGGACAACATACACCAGCGTCGCCTGGATCTGCCCCAAGCAGGACTACCCATCCCTCCAGGTCATCAGCAACTGGCCCGACGGCGGGGGCAGCTGCGATGTCACCAACGAGCGCAAGGTCCCCTCCGTGCTGGCCAAGCATCCAACAGCGAGCGGCGTTCGACGATGGGGACTCCTCTGTGACGACGAGATGAACGAAGCCGACAAATGGCGATACCTCAAGGTCTTCCTCGAACCGCGCCAGCTCGAGATCAGTCGAAAGAACAATATCGTCTGGGCGCCGGGGAGCATGGCTCAGGTGCACCAGCTCGTCATCGAGTACCTACACCAGGTGTATCTCCACATCCGCCGCAGTGTCTCGATGCGTGTCAAACGAATGGCCAATGCCGACGATGACGGGTGGGACGATATGGCGATCGAGTTCGTCTTCAGTGTGCCTACGACTTGGCGTGGCCAGGACATACTTGAGGACTTCCAAGCCATCATTCGGAACGCCGGCTTTGGCATGTCGGAGCACCACGAGGTCGTCCTGGGACTGACTGAGGCCGAGATAGCCGCCGTTGCCTCCATGTCCCGGGTGGGTTCGTCGATTCCCTTCACCAGCGGCGATGTCTTCCTGTCCATTGACGCCGGCGGGGGCACCACCGATCTTAAATGGTGTATCTTCACACGCAGGGGCATGGTCGTCTCACATCAGAACTCAGCAATAGCCTCTGAAGAAGAACATTTTGCGCTGGGTATTGGGTGCGCCTGCTTTGTCCTCACACGCCAGCCTCTCCTAGAGACGGCCGTGTAGACGCGATATTTCCGGCCAACGAAGCGACGACGTTGTCCATCGCTGCCACAGCGGCTGGTCGTCAGCTCATATTCGACACGGGCAATGTCCATCACGTTACATTCCAGTTTGGGCTTCAGGACTCAACCGCATCCCGTGGTCTCGGCGAGCCCCGTAACAACTTCTAATACAATTCGCGACTCTCTCCGGATCAGAGCTCCTTCGACATGCAAAGTCTCGATCTTGAGCCGTTTTGAGGCCCATAGATGATTGGGGTACTGTGCGAGGATTGCCCTTCGTATGGGACAAGATGAAGACCGTCGACCACACCAGCTATCTGCTCTCGGGGGGTTCGCATTTGGAGGCAGGGGATTTGATATTCATTGCAAGGAGGAGTCGGACAAATATTTGACCACCTGCATCTTTCCGAAACCACGCGACTGGGACATGATACAAATCTTGACTAACGGCGTAGGGTCAACAATGGGCACTATAACAGGAAATCAAAGGTGAAGGCACACTTAATTCCTGCCAACCCCTTTGATTCGTCTCGGGCCGATCAAACTACCAGTACTCTCCATGTAAGTATGATGAAACCAGCCCTATGCTTTCCAAATACAAACGCTAAGACTTCCCCAAGCACCTGGCCCACCGCTCGTTCAACTAATGGAAATTCGTTGATGCTAAGCTCAGGGCTTTATGTTTGTCAACGATCACTTCCCCTGCTGAGCACCAGGCGGACCCTCCTTGTCGCCCAGCGACCTTTTAGCGTTGTTCAGTGTCCCTAACCCCACAAGTAAGAACCTCTCTAATCTGGAACATCTCGCCCCAAGCCCAGCATTGGCAACCACCAAGCGGTTCAGAGCCTTTATCTTCAATCCCAGCCTTCGAAATAAAGCTTGCAACTCGTCTGGCGACAGGCCCGTGTTTTGGGAAAAATAATAAAAGCGCTGGTTCTTCGCCCGTCGCTTTAAACCTTCCTCATTCAAATGTTCCTTCTCCTCGGAGCAGCGGGCCTTTTCTTTGTGGAGGATAATGAAGTGATTGCAGTACCGATTGATAGCTTCTTCGACGACTTGACTCGGTTTGATAGTGGCTTCGCCCCTCGACCTTCTTGAGTGGTAACGCTTGACGACCTCAAGCGTTTCGTCGAGCATCTCACACAGATAGGCGGGGCTTTCCTAGTCATCCTCTTCATCATCATCATCTAGTTGCTCGGCGACGTTATCTGCCTCCTCGTCCTCATCGTCGTCATCCATGAGCTCGCCCTCTTCCTCGTAATTCACGGGCTTGTCCTTGTCGTCTGCCAACTCGACCCCCCCATTGTCATTCAGGGGCTTGCCCTTGTCGTCTGCCAACTTGCCCTCTTCCTTGTCATCCATGGGCTCATCCTCATCGTCCATCAAATCTTCTTCGCCAACCTTCCAATTCTCATCCTTATTCCCCCTCTTGGCTTCTTCGAACTCGATCGCCATTTCATTCTCCTTGCCGGCGGGAAAATTGGTGGCATGTGCTTCTGTCGTACTCTCGGCAGCTGGTGGGTATCCATCGTCTTGTGACAGAGGACTTGGAAAGTAACTCGTATCTCTGAGGAAGCGGGCGCGCCGGCCCCACCCGGATCGATGTATTTGTTTGGGGTCCATTGCTGCGGGCCGGTCGGGGGAGAGGGCGTGATAAATATATTGCCAAGGGATGGCTGGTAAGGCTATCAAGTATGAGCTACTCGTTCGTGCCGGTCGCGTGGGATTCTCCGGTCGGGAGTTGGGGGTTGAGACAGCAGGTTGGGGACGGCGTCGTGATGTTGCTTTTCCAGTCGCGGGAAGGCCGCTCAAGTGCAGGCTCACAGGTCCGTGGTACCTACCGGCCGGGGGGTGGAGTTGGGTTGGTCTTTCCTTGACAGGCTGTCCGTCGGGGGAAGGTAGCAGACGCTGCAGGCATCTTGTGACTGAGAATCCGACACACAGACTTGTGATGTCTGTAGTAGTTGTATCGCCATGTTTAGCCCAATGAATGGCATTTCTTGTTTGCGCAACTGTCGAATAGTTTCGCTTTCGGTGTTTCGTTCGCGGTTGTTTCCTGCGAGGGAGGTGCAGCCCATGAGCCGGGCCGGGGCGGCTTGTCACCCAGCGAATTCCCGGATTCCCCGCCGCATAGAGCATCACTTAGATGGCCCTGAGCGACACTTCAACCGGCCGCCCCTCGCTCAGGCCCGGCACCCAATCCACGGGCCGGCTAGGTGCCTAGCAACCTGCTTCACTCGCAGTCTTCAGCACGAGCGGGATCAGAATGTGCCAGCAGAAGCCGTGACTTACCTGGTACGTGTCTATGATGTTCAAGGGGTGTAGCTCAAACACGAGAGGCTAACTAGGAGAGGTACATGGAACTTCTGGCACCCCTCCTCATATGGCATGGCATTGGTTTGACCATGATAGTCGAGTTGCCCGGCCTCTAGACCGACCCGTCAGGCTCATCGGACCCGCCACTTTCGCCTCGCTGGATGCTCGCTCTCATGCTGAGCAACCTCACATGAACCACCAGAACCTCCTCCAAGGTGTCAAGATCCAACACCGTGCCTGTTGTGGACTCGTTGGCTCTTGCCAAATGCTTTCGCCGAGCTTGTAGAAAATTATGGCGCTCGGTCTCACCCTTCGTGTCGTCGGGGAAGCCATCAAGCTCGTCGCTGTCAGGCCAGGTCGCTGGCTTGTCTGCAAAGGCGGCCTTGGGCCAGTGTCTCTTGGCGAAGCCGAGTTTGAGTCGCTGTCGTTGCTGGACATGAGTGATCTGGTTGCTGCTGAGATGAATGATGTCAGCGAGCCGCCACAGCAGAAGCGATTGGAAGACACGAGAGAGTACCTGTTATATGAGACGAATCTGGGCATACGAAATTTCCTTTTTTATCCGTAATCCTGAGCTTTCCTTGATTCTTCCTTAAGCTAGGTTAATCCTATATACGGGTACCGCACAGCCTCAGAGGCCCGTTTTCAGTCCCCCCGGCTAAAGTTTCCTATCGATGAAAAGTAAATAACGCGTAGTCTATAAGGATGGCTCCCAGGTCATAATTCCAACTACGATATACGCGCGTACTAGGTGTGCGTGTGACCCATGTCATATTATTACAAGCTGCACCCGAGTAGGTATAGGCTGAAAGGCAGGACGTCTGGGGTGCTAACAGTTGTGGATAAAGGTCGCCGACAAAAGCTAAAAGCACTACATCGAGGTCAACAACCGCCCCCCCCCCTTCCTGCATACGCCGGATCTGGTTTCTGAGCCATCCACACATCATACTCATTCTCACCATTCATTAACCAATCTCTACCGTGCAACCGCTTCAATTCTTTTTCCATTGCTTTGCGACCAGCGTTCCATGCCGCCATCGTGCGCTCGAGAGCTCCCATATCTACTTTAACATTGGCAACCATGATGCAATCGCTAGAAGGAGGGCTATTGATGGGGGCGTCCTGCTTTGCCAAGGCGACGGCGGCGCGGTGAAGCCGCCGCTCAACCTTGGACGGCTCTCTTCCCCTCGGCTATGCTGCAGAGCTCGTTATAGTTCATCGGTAGCACGTTGAAGATGTCCTCGCTCAGTGTAACACTCCAGGGCACACCATCCCACTCGGATGCGTTGGGCACAAGTCTAGCCATTGCACCAGTACATGGCCACAAGCGCCAAAACACCAAGGCTAGCCGTTTCGTGATAGCCTGGGGCACTAGCGCCTTGGGAGGTTGCATTGTAGAAATAGCGTGTCTGCATTGAAAAGTTCTCGGTTTGCATGGAAAATAGCCGCGCGGTTAGAAAAAGACCGTCGTGTCACTAGAAAGGTGCTAAATAATACATGCTTCAACTGTGAGACTGTTGATATTTTATGAATGTAAAAACACTAGCTGCCAGTTCCATTCAAGTCAGATCCAAAAAATGGACTTACCCTGACTCTTTAACAGCGCTAGTATCCGCTAACGGGAGTGCCATACCAATGTGGAACGCTGGTTCACCTATATTATTGTTCTTGTAACTATAGAGTTCCATTAGCATGGAGGAGCAACGTCTCAACTAAGCCACACCTACCTGAGGATCCCGACCGCGCCCGGGGCCAGTATCATATTCATTGGGAAGTCCAGCGGATAACCAAGCCATCTTTTCGCAAATGCTCGTAGAATAAGTCCATGTGCAACCTGCGAACGGGTGTTAGTCTCGGTTTGTTTGCCATTACTATCCGTCGGGGGGATCGCACCAAAAGGATATCGGCGGCCTCCTCGCCCTTCATGCACGCCCGCTGTTTATCCTTAATCTGCGCAACGAGCTTGTCCAGCCTCTCCGTGACTTGTTCCGGCGATCTATCAAATAAGGGTCAGTTATATACCCGCATTATCATCACATTAACCACGATACTCAAGGTCACTTACTCGCCTCCTTCACACCCATCCCGCCAGACACTCCACGCCCGTTCCTTATCTAGCCCTCTTTCCTTTCTCAGCGCCTTGATCTCATGTACCTTGAGCCCTTCATAGTCGCCGTAGCTCCATTCGGCGATTTCCTCTGTAAGCGTAATCTTCTCCGTGTTGATAGAGTCGAGATTGCTTCCGAGGAGCCAACGAAACGTCTGCTGTGCGCGCTGGCGCGGGCTGACGAAGATGTGCGTCAAGCGTGTGGGGTCGAGTAACCTTCCTAATCCGACGAGCTGCGCTGCGGTAGCGCTGACTTGGTGGATGCCGTGGGGAGTGAGCGGGATGTCAGTTATGCCGGTGTGACGCCCGCTTTTGGCCCATACCGTTTCGCCTGGAAGGAGTCAGGAAGGGGGGGGAGGGGGGGAAGAGCTGGGATGGGGGGTGTGGGAAGCATACCGTGACGAGCGATGAAGACGCGAGGAGTAAGGGCGTCGGCGTCGGCCATGGTGGCGATGGTGGTTAGAGATTGTCGGAGATGCGGGGTTGATGCTGCGCGGCCCTCCTTTTCTGAGTTTTAATTGCTAAAAAGGGTCACCTGCGGACAGCTGGCTTGTGTAACGCCCAGGCGGATTTCTTTTCTGGGAGGAGGGGTGCGTAAAATGCAAGTTACAACCAGTCACATTCTTCTGGGAGGAGGACAATAGTGCGGTCAAAAACTCTGAAATTTTTGGTAGGCTGCGCCGTAGAATGCTGAATTGAGACAGTGACCCTACCGTCTGACCCCTTGCGTGAGAATGTGAATGGCTGCCATGGTAGCCATGGTAGTTTTACAGATAACCGAGGCAAGTTAGAATCTCAGGAGTCAAGGACTTACTTCGGCAGAGATAACTCTACTGGCGAGCCGAAACTTTATCGCTTTGGCCATTTTCCAAAGAATAAATGCCATCGCTGGAAGCAGTGGTCTGCTTCATCTTCCATCCTCTGCAACACACTGCATCACACTGCATCCTTCCAGAAGCCAGACATCTTAACCATGCCCAGCTTTTCCATCCCCATTATCACCATCACTTGCCGTGGCGGTATCACCATCGAGACCTTGAAGTTAGCGATCCCCAAACTAACGACATCAGCAACATTAAAACTGACTCCATAATTGATCAAACTCGGCCATCCTTCTAAAGAAACAAAGACAGTAGTATCTTACCATAACGTACGTGATAAGCGAGTGTCCCAGACAAGCGAGTGTCACACTCTACCAAAATTTGGTGGGGCTATAGTCAAATTATGATAAGAAATTGATAAGCTCTCTAACAATTTACTATCAAAGATCTGCGGGCAGCCCCACCAAATTTTGGTAAAGTGCGACACTCGCTTATCACGTACGTTAGCGCAGTATATCCGGCCGCGCTTTGCAATGAGCATAATTACCCAGTTTGAAAGTTTGAGATCCCGCGATAGCCTCATGCGCAGTCGCAGAGCCCAGTGGGGGTGACGTCAGTGTATGGGTGCATGCCCAGTGCTGTGCCAGGGGGTTGCAGTGGGCCAGCAGGGACAGTATTGAAAGTGCTGGCTCTTTTAATTCAAACGCAAAGTTTTAGAATGTCAGGTGTCATAACCCTAACCCTACGCGACCCGTGCGGCTAGAAAAAGACCCCCGTGTCACTAGAAAGCCTTATTATTTTGAGTCTCCGATGAGATACTAGGTGCCAGGGCGAGCAATAAAGAGCACTGAGACAATGGCTTCAGAATATGTTCTATTAAATGCTGGAATTCTAAGCTAAGGCCAAATGTCATAACCCAAACTACCGCCTAACTGTGACGGATCCCAGCCGTGGCCATCGCTGTGATATTATTGGTGGTTGGCTTCACCGGGGTTGAGCCCCACAACGCACCAAATAGATCTTCCGCCCTGCGGCCTCGATAGCTCTCTTCTTCTTTCTTCATCTTAGGATTCTATACGAATAGAGAGCTTTGCCGCAGCCTCACCTCGGCCTATGGCCTCCTGTGTGACACAAAGTAGAGGAAGTTCATTCAGCTTAGCAGAGGGAAGCGGGGACCAATAAAGAGGAGAAAACTCTAGAGGGTAAATTCGCCATTTCTCCTCTCTGCACATCGCTCTCGTCGCTGAATTCTAAGTCATGCCTAAGATTCACATCTCCATTCCCCATACGGTTACCAATTTCATTATGTTCTATTCATAACGTTTCATAAGATCATGTATCCTACATTCATCCCGGAATCATTGGCGTACGGTCTTCTTCACCATACCCGATCGTAGTGCTTGGCTCACCGCCCTGCCAGGCCTCCGTCGCTCCTTGCACGGGACTTGTAGAACGATCTGACCCATCATCCACCGAACCTTCAGCAGGTGTTCCCTTGAGAGAGTTCAGTTTCGCGAGTGCGTCGCCTAGGTCGGAGTGGAACGAGGATTTGGCGGAGAAGAAGAGGCCAGATTCCAGAGCACTGTCGGTGTTAGACCCTGCCTCGGCCTCCTCTGCGTGAGCTACCGTCACAAGCTCCTCGAATGCAGCGGCCAGCTTATCGTTGTAATCGCGGCGAGACTGCAGGACTTCCCTACTCGATGTGAAGCGGTCGAGGCTGAGGTCTAAGGATAGTTTCAGCGGATGTGACGAGGCCAGGATGGAGATGGTCTCTATGTCGGCGTGCTCCGCAATAATGGGGAGGAGCTGGGGCCCTATTCTCAACAATCAGTACGCCTCCCTCCGGATACGAGGTCATTGAGCTCACCCTTGAGCCGTGCTGTGGTGATATACTCGTAGCACCGGTCCACAAAGAGCCTCAAGACCGCATGGTTGTTGTGTATGATCGCTGTCGTCAGCGGTGTCCTACCGTTGCTGGATACCACATTCAGATCTGCCCCCCACTCGAGGAGGATAAGGGCACATTCGACGTTCTGGGTGGCAGCAACGGAATGCAGCGCCGTCCTCCCCTCCGGATTGCAGGCATCTGGCTCCGCGCCATGCTTGAGCAGGAGCCTCAGCATCCCTGCTAACCCACCAAATCCGGAAGATGTCAAGGGACTACTGCGGAACACACCCTTGGGCATCTTGGGATTCGGGTTCCCACCCGCCTCCAGGATGATCCGGAGTGTCTCATCGCTGTGGCTGTCCACTGCATGCAGCACCGTTGTTCTTCCCGTGGTGTCCATCGTATTGACGTCAGCGCCATGTGCGATGAGGAGCCTCATGTCGTCCAGCTGGGCTCGGGCTGTTGCCCAATCCAGAGCGGTGCGCCCCTGGGCGTCTTTCAGGTAGATGGCATGGGGGTTTTCGGCCAGCTCGGCGGCAAGAGATTTGGGGGATAGTCCGAAGACGATCCGATGAACTAGGGGGAAGTTTTGGTCTTCCAGCCAGTTTTGCTCACCCGCTTGTGTGATGCATCGAAGCTCCTGCTGCTCCGTTTCGTTGCATTTGCCGCGGAAACTGAAATCCCAGACGTGGTCGTAGGACCTAGCCAAGCGTTAGCGGGTGAGACCGACGGGGAGGGTGGCGTGACGGACTCTTCATCGACTTGTGCGCCTTGCGCAAGCAGAAACTTGACGGTGTCATATTGATGCATCCCACCGTATAGTGCCCACTGCCATTCTTCCTGGTTAGCTCTTCGAGGTACGCACGATCATGGGCTGGCAACCTTACCCTCAACAGCGTGAAGCCGCGAGAGTTGCTGACATCCCTTGGAGATGCTAGTCCTTCGCTAAATAGGGTCTTGAGGCCATCAATGTTGCCCTGGGTGGCATAAGTAACGGAGAGAGCGGTATCGGTGACCCTCCTCATCGTCGCTAACTGGAGCTGTGGCCCAATATTGGGCAGGTAGCTGAACTGGACTTTCAGGTTCTTGGACACGAACCACCAAGGGAACCAGTACTCGATGGTGGCGGCTAGGCTCTGGTGGTGGGTGCAGCCCCTAAAGTCGCATGGCTTGCCGAGTACGGGAATACCGGTGTAGCCGACGAACATGGTACCAAGGAGGGACTCCATGATGCCAGGCACTGTCATCTTCTTGCTTTGCTTGACATGGCAGGAGCAGGGACACCAATCGCGGCACGGAGTGCGCTGTGAGATCAGTACGCGGAGAGAGCTGGCCTTGGCCACCTCGTTGCCTTCGTGGTCGGAGGGCATCGGGGGTGCGCCAGAGCCTTGGGCGGCTATCTGCTGGCCGCTGAGCACTAGCTGGCCTAATGCATCGAGACGCTTGGTCAATCCTTCGTACTGCTGGTCCATGTGATCTGTGTGGTCGTGGAAGGACTGCGTGATGGATTTTTGTGTTGCGCTGGAGCTGGTGGTGAGGATGTTGACCTGGCGGAGTTCGAGGAAGATGCGCTGAATATCGCTCCTACCCACCCCGCATTAGCATTGCCCAAGCAGATCACGCTAAGGAAATCACCCACGAATTGGAGACCCCCACCATGAGGGTTAGGGTTGCCTTGACACTATGTATGTCCTCTTGCAGCTTCTGGAAAAGCTCTTTCTCCCGTGCCCAGATATGGCTCTTTTTGATCATTTTAATTTTTCCACCATTGCAGGCATCCGCAATGCGCTCCAGGCCTTTGGCCAGGTCATGGAGGTGTTCTCGGGTCCGAGTCAGGGTCTGCTGCAGCGCCTGGGCGGTTTCGGCAGCCAGAGTCTCCTGCTCCAGCGCGTGGCCGACGTGACGAAGCACGACCTCGAGGTCGCTGACTTCATTTTTTACCGTGTAAACCCGGACAGGCACCTCGCCAAAGGCCCGGAGACGCGAAATCGCCTTGCTGATTTGAGAGGCCGCTGCAGCGATTGTGAGGACGCTAGCGACCAGAGACACTGGATCGGCCATGCTGAAGTGGGGCAGTGGGTTGCCGAGAGGAAGAAGATTGGATGGAGCGGAGCAAGGATCTCGCCGGACTTTAAACTGTGAGACGCGGGCCAGTCGGTGAAACCTAGCTCCACAGAAGCTCACCTTTGAGGCCGCATGACTGGCGGCGCTCACATCGACGAGGCCGCAACCCGTCAACCATAGGTGACACAGGAGTGGGGTAATGCCAGTCCATTTCCGAGCCAGCACACCCATTCGCCCTCCACGGCCGCGAAAGGTGCGTTGGAGGCTGTTGAGCTGGATAGGATCACGGCTGCTCCCACGTACCTTAAGCCCAACATCATACAACACCAACCCCTCTTTGCCGTGGGGTGGTTGTGCCCTGATCTGACGCCATTTTCACTATCAGGCACCTACACCTCGGGAGATTCGGCCGGTGTAATGGGTGACGTTGAGAAAGCACCCATCCGACGTCCCGTTGTCACGGGCTCGTTCGAGCTCCGCCGGGAGGTGGTCGATGGTTCGGAGCTGTTTTTGCCGTCCTACTGATCCACGAATGCTGATCGGGTCGCAGCATTTCCTGTCCGAGGCACCGAGGTAGTCCAGGCGTTCAGCTATGCCTGGTCGATGCTCAGCAGAACAGCCAAGCTTGTAGTGAGGCTGCCCTCTGGGGACCAGACCTCTTACTTTCTGAAGGTAGACACAATGGAGGCAGATTATGACAGCTTTCGTGCAAAAATAACACCTCTTTAGATCCTGTTAACTAGTGGTGAAAGGGGACGGATGATGTTTGAGGGAGAATTCGAGTCGCTCAGGGCAATTTACGAAACCTCCCCGGCATTTGCACCCAAGCCTCTTGCATGGGGAAGCTACCAAGATGAGCAAGGCTCCGAGACCTTCTTCCTGCTCGAGGAGTTCCGGCATATCGGTGACCAGGTAGGCGGCATTTGCCAGATCCTTTCATATGCTGGGAAGCACCCTGCTGATGACAGAAAAGCCTGCAGACCCCATCAAGCTCACAAGGGGGCTCGCAGATCTCCACCTCCGATCCCAGTCACCCAACGGCAAATTCGGGTTCCACGTCAAGACCTGCCACGGAACCATCGTGCAGCATGTGGACGAGTGGACCGACTCCTGGGCCACACTCTTTGGTCGGCTCCTCAGCCACTTCATAGACCTTGCCAAGCCGGTTCTGCAGTGGCCAGAATTCGATATCCTGTGCCAACTCACGCTAGATAAGGTTGTGCCACGTCTTTTGCTCCCTCTCCAAGAGGACGGGCGTGTTCTAAAGCCTTCTCTGATCCACGGAGACTGCTGGGACGGGAACACAGCCTCGGATGCCGTAACCGGCGAGGCCTTTGTGTTCGATGTCTGCTCTTTCTATGGCCACAACGAGTACGACACAGGCAATTGGCGAGCCCCCCGACACCGGGTGAGTGATAAAGCATACATGGAACACTACAAGCAGTGTTTTCCTGTCTCCGAACCAGCGGAGGACTGGGACGCTCGGAACAGATTGTACAGCCTGACGTACAACATCGGTAATGCCCTCTATATTCCCGCCTCTGAGCAGCGTCAGGTGTAAGTCGGAATCTATGCCTGTCATGAAAAAGCAACGAGCTGAACACGGACAAAATTACGCAGGGTGTACGCCGACATGGAGACGCTCTGCAGCACTTTCTGCCCGAGTGAATTGAGGGCGGCGTTGGCGGAGCTTCACCTACCACCAAGCTGACTACGTTCATATACCGAGCTTGGCAGACACTAGCATCACTCGAAAGGAGTGCGAGAGGGCGAGTTCTGGCAAAGGATGGGTTTCCCAGTGTCTGCTACCCTGTTCCAACAGCGGTGGTGCAGGTTATAATCCAGGTTATATATGCCGACTGTTCGGACTGATCGTGTTTTAAGGCCCTAATTACCATAGCAAGGCCCAGCTTATCTAATTGCCGCTGACTTATTTCTGTAGGAGGCACACAGCCCATGGCATCTCTGGGTGTTGCCTCGGATGACCCAGCCGATGTGACGCGGGGACTGTCTCCACTACGCCTTTTGCAATAACCTTTATCATCATACTATCCCCAACCCCGCCAATATCAGGGCGGCGTCTAGCGGAGCTAGTTCAGTTGTTTCATCGCAGAACACCGGGTTCCTTCCAGGGGTTCCGCCTACTTCGACAACTCCATCACCATACTCCACCGGCGTTACTGTTGGCATATCCCATCGTCAGTGGGGCCCAAAAGATTAATCCGAATGTGCCTCACTATTAGTCAATAGACAATGTATTGAACGATAGCAATTATACTTCTAGATCTGCCTTTTGTTCGGCGGCTTGCTATGTAGTATATTCTAACTTGGTGTGTTATGTTCTAATATACATAAACTAGGAAGTTAGTATTGGTATATTTTATGCGGATGGGAACAGAAACCGAGCTTGATACCGATAATTTTAGGGAGCAAACGTTTCCAGTGAAGGTTCCAAGTCAGAAACATTCTAGTTCCGGTTTATTAGATTTAAAGTAACTGATAGTTAAACAAATTGGCACAGACGAAAAAGCCAGCACAGACGGAGAAACCGGCAAAGACAAAGAAACCTGTACAGATAAAAAAAAACCGGCACAGACAAAGAAATCGGCACAAACGAAAAGTGGTTCTTCATCAATGGCATCGGCGGTGAGGTGCATTATTTGCGTCTCGCGTGCAAGAAGCTCGCCGCAGCGTTCAGCAGACCCATTACTGGCATCTTCAACCGCGGCGACGGTCTCCTTTGGGATCTGATCGAGTGTGCTGGCGAGCAGACCGACAGAACCGCGGGTCTGACGAGAAGCCAAAATAGGTTTTGCCGGAGGACCACAAGCAGCATTATAGCAGAGGTATAGCTTACGGCTACCTTAAGGAGTGCACTGAAAGATGTCAAAGGCACGGATAAAGGCTGTGTCATTATGGTCGCCCATTCTCAAGGCTGTCTACTGCTACGTCTCGCACTGGAGGCATTAGTGAGCATGGGGATGGATGTATTGATGAAAGAGAGGCTTTACATCTTCACATTTGGGAACCCAAGTATCCATTGGAAAATAGAGACAGATGGCCGTGCGTTGAGTAATTTTACCGCTCGGACGGAGCATTTCGCAAACGAGAGGGATTTTGTCGCGCAACTTGGGGTGATTGCAAAGAGAGGAGGAAGTTACAGCGGTGAAGACCGGGTGTTTATCCGGAAGGGATCCGGTGGTCACCTCTTTAGGTCGCAGTTGTGGCAGCACAGGGATGCACCAAAAATTGCATAGTGTACGGTGACGCCCTCAGAAGTAATATTTTGTCCTTCATTTGCATTGAGTGTTTGTGTACAGGGGTGCGAGAAGAAGTTGGTGTTATGTGCGACGAATCTGGGCACACGAAATTTCCTTTTTCGTACCTCACGCACGTGACGCCGAAAAAAAAGAACTAGCACAATCAGATGGCCATTTTGCCCTGATTTTCGATTTTTTCGATGCTAGCTAGTTTGATTTGAGCTCAAATCAAAATCTCAGGATCACAATCACTCGGCCGCTTGACTGCGTTAAATCCGTGGGCGGTTGCACCTGCAGGGGCTTGAAGGCATCACCAGTTCTTGGCCAATCAGAATACTGCCGCTCTTGACCGTCCTCTTCCAACTTCAACAACGCTCTATCTTCCACCTTCTTCTTCCACCTTACAACAATCTTTTCCACTGTTCAATCTACCCAACCACCCTCTTCCATCTTCCTTTTCCACCTCGTTTTATCGCCTTGGTGCAAGACCTCCAATCCGGACCCACTTCTCCTGACCAATCACGCCTATTTATTTTACCCTCGAGATGCCCCGCCAACTGCCATGGAACCAGCCTCGTCAACCTGACTTTGAAGACCTCAACGGCACCAACAACCTGGACTTTATCGATCTTATCAGTAACGATGGCCTTGACGACGAGCCTATCGATTACGATTCTGATGGCCTGGAAGAGCCTGATGGAGATGATTTCTGGCCGAATTCAGAACTAGTCTTGGCGTACCGCGAACGCCGTGCTCTGGCACGCCAGACAGCCAGCGGCATGGTCCCCGTGAACCCGCCTCGTTTGCAGGGTAATTCCGTCCATTATCACCATGATTTGGCTGCTAATGTTGGTCATCTTGGACACGCAGTCCCGGCGACCCCGTACCCTGCACCGGCTCAGCTACCCTCTTCGTCGCCACCCTCTTCGTCGTCGGCCTTCAACCCTCTAATTCGGCCCGGCTACGCTCTTCCACCTGTGCCAGCCGACCTGCAGCTGCCATCGATCTCCACCCTGCAGCTGTTCCAGCCGCCCCTGCCGCCGAGGAGCCCCCCTCCCAGCCGGCAGCACTTGACAACACCCCTCTCGACGGCAAGGTTCCGGCAATAAGCTTTGAGGAATATCGCTGGGCTCAGCGTTCGTGAGATAGCCACCGCCCTGAAGCCTACTCAGTGGTAAGTGCAGTACGGCCTCATCGCCGCCAGCCACCCACGCCACTACAGGGCTGGTCGGCCTCGTTCAGTTCCAACCGAGGCTATCGAGGTGGTTCACAACTTTGTCAATACACCCAACAAGACCAAACGCACGCTGCCCTGGCATGAGCTCCAACAATTGCTTCCGGTCCTCCAGAACTACAGCCCTCGCACCATCCAGGCCGCCATGGAAGCCAACGGCATTCAGCGTGTCCTCCAGCCCGTGCAGCAGCCCCTCTCTCGGGTCAACCGTCAGAAACGCCTACTTCAATTCGGCCACCTGCTTCCCGAAGAATAGGAATCTTAGATCTTGTCGGATGAGACCTGGGTCAACGGCTCGGGCACCGGCCGCAAGTACGTAATCATCTTCCCCGGCGAGGACCCCAAGGAATTCGCCAAGCTACGGATGAGGGCCAACGGCTGGATGTTCTGGAGCTGTTTCGCCGGCCGCACGAAAGGCACAACATTGGTCTGGGATAAATCTTGGGGCAAGATCAACAGCAAGACGTACCAGGAGCGAATCCTCCCGTTTATCCAACAATCTTGGCCGTTTCAAACCCTGACGAGTAGATGTCATGTCTAGGAGGCTCAATATACTGGGCATGACATTAAACTGCCTGACGTCCTGGGCATGACGAAAAATTGCGCGTTGTCGAATGATGGCGCCCTGCCGCACCCCCAAAACTCCCCAAACGCCCCATCCGACATCCCACTGTAGCCGAAAGACAAACCTTCCAAACGCTTTATCCGATATCCCACTGCAAAGCTGAAAGACGAACCTTTCCGAACGCTTCATCCGACATCCCACTGCAGAGCTCCAGCTTACAGGGACATGGGGCATAAGAAAATCTTTCTCCGGCTAGAGAACTCAGAAAAGTTTAATCTCACCGTTTAGGATGCACGCTCCTGCCACAAATCCAGTCTGGCTTGCAGTAGATATTTTTAAGTCCAATGGGTGAATACGGTAGTGAGATCGCAAAGTTCGGTTTTGAGAACTGCGACTGGCCACACCTGGTAGGGAGGTGGTGAGCAACCCCAAGCAGTCATGGTGGGTGGAAGCCACGGCCGCAACGCCAGCCACTGTGGAGCCTAGTCCCGTCCTATGACGGAAACCTAAGTAACTTGGAAGGCGGCAGCCACGCGAGCCACTGCTCCGATGACCGCCTGATTTCGGGCGCCCCAAGAGAAACTTTCCATCCCACATCAATTTCATTCTTCGTCACCATTCTGGCAAATCCGACCCCACAGGCACCACTACTATGTCACACAGACGAGCGATTTCTGCGACTACTGCTATCCCTCGGGCAACTATTAATACACAAATAGCTACCCGGCCGACAGTTACCCACGGAAGAAGCTTCAGCGACACCGCGGGATTTATCACGAGCATGTCCCAACTCCAAACTAACGACGAACCGTACGTCGGTGGGCATTACGACGCCCTTGCACCACTCGGCATATCCTACCTCGGCGCAGACGGTTCCCTGTGCCTGAGCAATGAATCATCAGAGAGGAACAAATCTGCTAGACGACACTTGCAGCAGGTCTTCGGAGCGATAGTTCAGGACTACTACGAGCCTTGGGCAGTCCTCGGCTGCGAGCCTTCGGTTCCTGAGGGGCGGCTGCCTGAACTAGTCGGTGGGCTAATCGCCATCTGGCGCAATGCCGACGATATGCATTTCAACCCCAAGATCGGCGAGTTTGGAGAAGCGGATACAATGCTCGTCGATTCGTCTATCTTAGAGGGTTTCCAGGAGAGCGAAATACCAGGGAAGGAGGCTGTGGCCCTCCTTATCGGCTCCGTCTTCCCCGTATGCCTTGCGATTACTTGGGTTGCCGGCATTATCGTTGTTGAGCTCCCCAGAACCGACCCCGCTGTGTTTTTAAAGACACTAGAGGAAATGCCAATTTGGATTCAAGGTGCACCGTTCATACTACAATATCACAACGGGCCTCTAGCCAACGTGGACCGGCGCAGGCGTGCCAAGACACCAAAGCCGAAGCTCGCCGAGAAGGACTGCAATGAAGACGACACAGACTACGTTGCCGAAGATGGCCAGTTCTACCCCGGAGCAATGCTGTCATCAATGAATGAAAAGGGGAATATCGACTCATCCGTATCAGCGTCCATACTCGTTCAGAAGGAGGACCAACAGCGGTTGATTGTTCCTTGGCATAATTGGGGGAATCTTGAAAAGCACCACCCTGGCCTTCTCCTTGAAGTCAGTAAGGAAGCAGACAAGGTATTCCGAGTAATCCAAGGCCAGCCAGGCACTGAGGTGGGCCGAGTGGTGCACAGAATGGGCGAGACAGATATCGCACTGGCCAGACTTCATCCCGGCATGAAATTCGTCAACAGATTTATGGAAATCGATGCGAGTGCGAAGACCCTCGTGCCAAGCGACAAAGTTAAGATAGGTGACCAATTCTTCATTGACAACTTCACCACGGGCAAGCAAAGACTCGTCAGCCTCGGACGCCGCTACCTGCCAGAGTTCTCGGAGAGCCGGCCAAGGGATTGTCTCGTACAGAAAAGGTTCGACAGCGAGGGCAATGAGATCGACGTGGTTATGATCAGGGCTGGAGTGGCTTACATCGCATTAGAGCAGGGAGTAAGCGGAACAAGTGACAACTTTCAGTCCAAGAAGCCGTATATCCGAGGTAGTGCTTGTGGATCGGTCTTGATTAGATGTCTCTCAAGAGGGAAAAAGCATCTTGATCAAAAGAACATCCTAACCTTGGGGGAAGTATGCGGAATGTTTCATTTCGCCGATCCGGAATCGGTATATGCCGATTCAGCGGGCAAGTACCTCGCGTTTTCGGATGCCATGGATCCCCTCATCGAAGACGGCTGGAAGATCGCACCGGCGTCGGAACAATCCGTGAGAACTGAAACCAAGGTGGCTCCAGATACCGAGGGGGCTCCGGACAGAGGTGGCAACAGAAACAGAGGCACGAAATCTTGGGCATGAAAGACCGGAGGGTGAGGAGTCGCCGGCGAAGAGAATTCGAAGGGAATAGGTTGTGTTTGTGCCTCCAGGCACAGCTGCACATAGGTAACTTTCCAGCTGCTCATATTTGTACCTCTAGGCATAGCTATCCAAATAAGAGTTGAATCCAGAGGCCCAAATTCATCTAGGCGTGGTGTTAAGGGCAGGATAAAGGATTTGTGGGGCGCTTGCGGAAAATGTTAACGCTGCGGAAGACATCAATACCCAGTGGCCTGGAGGCAAAGGTATCTACAGGTTCAGGTCGTAAGAAAGCTCAAGGTTGAGGGTTGATTGTGCCTGCAAGCGTAAGAAGGCAGGCTTAGCAGGTGTCAGGACCCCCTGAGACATGAGAAGAGGCACAGTAGCTCAAACCGATGTCGTCCCACTGAGCCGGGAGCCTGCATGCAGGGGAGGAACCACCGGGGCGGTAATGGTGTAATATCGCCATCTGCTTGATCAATCTCAACCGATGGATCGGGGCAAAGCGTTTGCTTGATGCCACATGACCGGAACTGCTCAGAGACGACTGTCGAGTCGGAGCCTCTCATTCTTTATTACATCCTCGGCGTAAATACCACCGTCCAGCCACGCGAGCCCGCGGTTCCTACGAGCCGCCGCGAGGCTAACATGTCCGAGCTCTCGACACACTCTGCAGAGAGTGACGACGCGCAAACCCCCGGCTTTATCTTCTTCCAGCTGGGTGATCTCGAGTATGCCCGGCACAAGCTGGGGGAGAATTGGTCCCCTTCTCTTGCCGAAACGTTGATTATGAGTATCCAAGAGGATAACCTGGACTGGAGGACCACCGGATTCTACTTAGTTACCCGACTAGGCGACTTTGGCGGTATTAATGGGGGTATACGCCATCGATAACATGTTTCCCGAGGACGACATTACCAGCACTCGCCAGCAGGTCACTCATCGCTTTTGGGGTATCCCTCCCAGCCGAGGTCCAGGTTTCTGATTGCCAGAACTGGCCCGTGCATACTCGTGGATGACCCCGCAGTCACATGATCCCGGGCCGCGTGACCATGGGGACTGAAGGACCGACTTAGGTTTCCGGCTTGTCGGTCCCCAGGAAATACAAGCCCAGAGGGCTATATAGTAGGAAGTAGTCCTCGGAGTGAGGAACTGGTCTTGGTTCCTCACGCATGCAATAACGGGTTTATTATCTACAATCTTCTATCAGGCTCCTTATAGAACACCCTATGACAGTGACCCCAGCACTGTTCAGTACTTGCGCTAACCCTCCTTCCCCCACTGTCAACACCCCAGGCGTCCTGCCTTGCAGTCTACACCTACTTGGGTGCAGGTTGTAACTTCTTGCCCAGTTCTGTGCAAGAAGTTGTTACCACCATGGACCAAGAATTAAGTCATTACCAAGACAAAAAATTAAATAAGGATGTCGCAATTACTGTATTTGCTAGCCAAGATTACTTTACACTGCTGCTACCCAGTCTTCTTTAAGATCTGAAAATAACATCATAGCGCTCAGAAAGGCTTTTACATTGCAAATAGCTATTCTTGGATAGAATCAACGCGAACATTAATACGGATACACTTTCTGAGCTAGTCTATTATGTACTGGTATGCTATATACTGGTATTCTCTAAGCCAGGATATTATATACTATCCTATCTTTAGTACTAGGATACTACGTACTATCCTCAGAATTAGACTAGGATGCTACTGTTAAACTATACGCAGTTATAGGGCCTTATAGGCCCTTTAGGCTTCCTGTTACGACCTGATCTTGACGCAGACCCGAGGGGGGGTCAGGACAAGATAAGACAGAGTGTATGGCAGGACGCCAAACTTGAGGGGTGATCCAAAGACGGATTATTAAGCTAGCACTCCTAGATGGGGGTACACTGTCACCGTAGGTCGTTGTCACTATAATGCACAGAGGTGAGTCTGAACAGTAGGACACAAATGAACCATGTAATACTAGCGTGAGGATCAGGAATCCTCACACTAAGAAGAGCATAAATGGGCCGACCATGGGCATTCACTCAGGATAGTCTAAAAGGTGTATGACCAAACTGAACAGACCGGGCATTTAATATGGCCATGAAACTTAGAAACAGGCCAACCAGCTATTCAGCTAGAGCCTATTATCAAGACATTTCCAATGCGCTAGGAAGGCAATGGAGCTGAAGGAAATGCTACTTACCGAGGACCGAGTAGCTGAGGCAGTGATATCTCCAACCGGGCGCTGGGCTCATGCAGGCCAGTTCGCCTGGACCAGGCAAGAGGTTCAGCAAAGCAATCGCAGGGCCTTCATCGTAACCTCGAACTTCGTTTGGAGCTTCGTTATGTAGACAATCATGTCATCGACAAGTGATGTCAGTGACTCGACCGAACCGGTCGGCACAGCCGAGGTCGAGCTGTTGTTGGTGCTGTGCATCATTGAGCCGGTTGCTGCTGAGACGAACGATGTCAGTAAGCCGCCAGGAAGAAAGCGCTAAAAAGGCACGAGAGGGTAGGTAGCTACTCACCGTTACCCAGGTGAAGGTATGCTGAAAGTCGTGAAGATCTCTGAGGTCTGGGCTGGTCCTATCGCTGTGTGAGAAAAGCAAGCGGGGAGAGGAGGACGGGGCACAGTGGGGGCGGTCAGACAGTAGCTGTCTGCACCTAGGTACCCGTGCCTTTGAGCTCGAGATAGCGCGTCAGACCCCTTTTGAGCAGAGATGGGGGACTGGGAGAGCGGCAGAAACAGAACAGAAGACTTGAGGCAGGGCTGGGCCCTTCTCAGTTCTTTGTTCCCCGTCTCAGGTGGTCCGACGGACAATCAAAGGGTAGTTGCGGGCCAGTTGCTGGCAGGGCGATGAGTTGATGCAATTGGTGTACTCTGCAAGCACCCGAGCTTGCAGCCGTTGGCGGCCATGATTGACGAAGAGCCAAACACAGCGATTGAGTCTCAGAGGCGCGACGCCAAGTAAGCTACTTCGTCAGCCCCGACAGCAGCATATCCCAACGGCCTTGATAATCTTCAGAGACCCCTATCGCGCGATTTCAGGCGAGCTACGTAAGGCAACTCATCAGACGGGACGGCAGCGTATCCAACAAGCCTAATAATCTTCAGGGACACTAACCACGCGATTTCAAACAAGGTACCTCGTCAGACGCGGCTCCAGCGTATTCCAACGACCTCAACAATCTCAGAGACACCGATCAGCCCGCCTTCGTCCTCCCCGCCACCCCCCTCGCCGTCCTCTCGGCAGTACCCAGTGCGGCCTCTCAGTCTACACCAGAACCAGCAAATCCACGTCACCTAGCTACCTACGTAGTCCGTCATATCTGCTGTGTTACGCTGCTAACGTTCGAGGGATCTCAAAGTTGGAGCCGCTGCTGGGGTAGTATCCGTGCGAGAGGCTTATTCGGGATGGAGGTGGTCAAGGGGAGGCCCAATGAAGCAATCGCAAGGCCAATCAGAATAAAAGACACAGCATGGAGCGCATTTGAGCACCAACGGAACCTGAAAAGGGGCAAACAGGAAGAAAGACCGTTTCCGGAGCATCGCCTGTAACCAACAAAACAGAGGGAAGTCCGAGCACTAATTCTTCCGGTGAGATGCCGGACAGCAGTCCTTGAAGCTGTTCTGGGCGCGAGCGGTCCATCCGCAATGGTGTCTGTCTGTCCACGTGGACCATCTCCAACATCGACGCGAAGGCTCCGATCGGGCGAGGATTGCTCTTCCCCGCGAGAGAGACATTGGAGGAATGGGGTGAGATTTCTCGAGAATATGATACAAGGCTGAGCAAGACACTTGCCTCGACAGCGAGGAAGTCGGATGTATCCTCTGCATTGGCTCGGGTCCCGTTCGGCCAAAGCGTTCGGACATCGTCGTCTTGGCGGCTCTGCAGGCCGTCGTGACCACCAGCTTAGCCTGACTCTTTCGGCAAGAGGCATGCTGGCAACCCATAGAGACAATTTATGTGCCTAGGGGAAGTACTACCCCGAGGTATGGGGGGGTTGGAATGGGAGGGCTGGGAACATGGTCCGGGATAGCTCAGCAGTAATGACCATGGAGTTTTGCATACCTCGCTCACAGTAGCCCTGTCCCAGGTCGACCGCCCTATCAACCGACTGCGGCGACTGGCGACTGGCGACTGGCGACTGGCGACTGGTGACCGGTGACTGACGCTGTACGAAAACTGGGCCATCTTGGCCCCCCGGCCCCCGGGCCGTTCTTTATGCTCTTCCCAACTGCGGCGACAGCGGGGACAGCCGAGGTCGAGGCGACAAGCACAACTAGGGCGACAGTTGGCAAAAGACGCAGGAGGGGGTAGAAGCTGTTGTTGGTGTGAAGAACTTGTCGTTCAAAACCTCACCGAACAACAAAGGGTGAGCGAGAATCGGTCCTCGGACTTGTTTAGCTGTATCATCTGCAAGGCCTGCGGCAGCGGATGTAATGAAGGAAGGGGACTCGGTCGCTGGGGGCCTAATTTTGTGGAAACAGATGTTGAAGACCTGTATCAGCTTTAGGAAGCGGTAGACGATCGCTCGCTCGCTGGCCGAGCATCTATCCAGAAACTGCAACGTAATATCCTTGTCCGAGGCACATGTACCAAGCATATGGCACACGGTTGCGAGGCAGTGTTGAGGTCTAGATATTGTAAGCGTTATCGCGGTCGGTTTGGAACGCTTGCGATATCACTGCGTGGATGTTGAGGGTGGTTTGGAAGCGATGTTCCAAGACATGAGCCGGCCGTTGAAAAGACGCAGCCTGTTCTGATCGGATCAGCAAACTTGAGGCTCAAGGAAAGGAAAGCACTCACATATCTCCCATTGCAAACAAGGCAACACGCCCAGTCTGCTTCCAACAACCCAGCATGTTGTGGACAGCAACCACCATGCGGAGGAGACCTCACCCAAATAGCGAAACATCGTCGTCATAGAGGTAATGAAAAACTCAGTCTACGTAGCTGAGTGGTCAAAGTGAACACATTACTCTTCCCCTTCTCGCCGTGTGGTCTCTTCACGTGTAAGTTCGAGTCCTACAGGTGGCGGTGTTTACTTTTTGATTTCATGTTGAGGGATTTACGGAGCGGTGGAGTTCAGTCCTTTTTTTTTTACGAGTTGCTCCTGAAAGAGGCCGGGCTCGCTCCATCTTTCGGGTCCAAGGCTTAACGCTCCTACTCAAATGTTAGTTTTCATGAACTCTGATGACGAGTGGTCCGAGTCTATGACATGTATGAGTGATTGAAAAACGGATATCGGGCGCTGGAATGAGCAGATGTGACTGATACGAGGTGTGGGGGGTCCCATAGGGGTTTGAACTGTTGCCTAATGGCGTAAAGCATGCTGCGGTTCTAGATTTTCAACAAGGTTCTCAAACACGTGTAGAGTTCAGCTGTGTCCTCCATCCTCGATGCATAGGTTTTGGCATGTCCATACATGTAGCAGTTCAAGCAAGTGTAATACTCAGCACTAGACGCCTTGTTGCATAATAGTTATTAGAGAATGACAAAGCCAGGAGTAGTTATCAAGACAACACTGGCAACTATAGAAGTCCGGACTCGCGGTAGGTAATCATGCAGATGAACAGGATCGTTTCCATTGACAACTTGAGCTCAACAACCTGCCTCCCGCAAAAAAGACAACACGCGAATGAGGCGAAGGTGCCCTAACTGATGGCAAGCCAAGTGAAGCCGTTCCAGTAGAAGAATTTTTGACATGCCCATAAAAATCACATCCTCGCGTGTGCGCCTTAACGTATACACCACCAGTGATACTGTGGTTGATACTGTGGTTGGCATGTGGAGTCCACAAGACGAGCTTCTGTTGTCGGTGCACACTTGTACGGTGGCCGATATCTGTGACTCGGATGGTGCTGACATACACTGTCGCTTCAGCGGCCGTAAGGTGGCCGTCAAGGTGTTCCCACGTGCTTCCCCCTCGAAGGGCTCGCTCCGCTGGCGCTGATGATCTGATAGGATGCGCAGCCGACACCTCCACTTGGCTGGAGTCCTTGACGCGAAGTTTCAGATGGCTTCGCCTACAGTGGTGGTACGGGAAGCGGGTAGAACTGCCAAATTGGGGGCGCGATAACTGTGCAAACTTACCAATTTACAGGAACGAACCCCAGGAGAAATGCGAGGGCACAAACTCTGGAGCACAAATCTCGACTTGCAGAAATTGGCGCCAAGAAGCGGGACTGTTGGAGCCTGGAGTTGTTTTTCCCTAGGCCAGCTCCAGATTTCTCCAGCTCTTCCGTCCTGGAGTCCCCTGCCACCAGTTCGTCGGCTAAATCGAACCCTCTCCGCAACAAATCCACGAGACTGGATGCGAGGAGCGGCGTTTATACGAGTGGATGAAGCGCTAGAGTGACAACCTGCGATGCTGGGTCCCATTTTGATTCCTCCGCGTTCTATCGATTGGGTGGGATGTCCCAAAGATGCGCAATGCAAGGCTTTCGTTTGTCCTCTTTTCTTGGTCATAGCGTCGCCCCGACAGAAGAGGAAAACCTGGGGATGCTACCCGCTCTCTAACCCCCTTCAGCTCATTGGACAGAGAAAACGACGGAGAGGAACGATGGCTTTTCCCACTTGCTTGAAGAGTTTGCGCATGTCGATCACGTCACCGCCTGCTGTCTGGTAGAGCTTGTCCGCAGCGCGGTAGTTGTCGCGGGGGCATCTTATGACGCCGATGCTCGGTGCCCTAGGACCGACTGAGAATCAACTCATTTCCCGCGTTCTCTTCCAATGGCGACGGGCCACCGGGTCCCGGTGGCCAGGAAAGTACGGAGGAGCCTGATGCTGGAGGACGGACAGGGTGCGGTCGGTGCAGGGCTGCAATCCCGGAAATGCCCCGCAGTTGATCACCCCACATCTTCTGAACCCCTGGCTAGCGCGGGGCCGGGCTGCAGCAACTTCGAGAATGAATCGGGATCACCCAAGAGAAATCGATGACAGCGCGGCGTGTATTGTCGCGCGTCCGCGATGCTACAGGGATCGCTTCCCATGCAAAGGTCGCTTAACGATAGAATACAGACCTGAAAGGAGTTCGGCTCACAAAAGGGCAGCTGGGAGGCTAGTGGCGGGAGTCGCGGCGAAGAAACGGTCGGCGACGGGCAGATCCCGCTCAGACTGACTCGGGAGCCCTGTGCCTAGGAATCAAAGTGTGCCCTACCTGCATCAACATCCCTTTGCGACCTGGTGTTTGGCTTCATTTCTCCATCCCGATTTCTGGGCAGACAAGCATCGTAGCCAACCCCGAGTCTTACCGACCTTGGTATGGGGCGGGCTAAAGTACCCCAAATAATGAACGTCATTTGGCGAATGGGGGTACTGCGGAGAAGGCCCTGGGCGGAAGGAGCGAAGTTCGCGCCTCGCTGCTTCGGACAAATGGACGCAGAGAGACATTCATGCAGTTTCGCATGTTCCCATCACAGGGGCGAGGGGAACTTCATGATGTGCCGTGAAAGCACGAGGGCGGCGTACGTGCAATGCAATGCTTTGCTCGCCTGCTCGTGATAGATTTTCTGGATTCGTTTGCAGGGCACCTTGGCGGGTTCTTGAGAGCTTCCATTGCTGACATGTGCCGTGGTCAGACCCGGAGTCTCCACTTGACAGGCCCGGGACGCACAACTTTTGAGGTGACACCTGACCAGAGCCGCACACGACTGGGAGGGAGTTGGCGGCTCTTGATGACGCGCAGCATTTGCTGGGAGAGCACGTGTGCTGGACTTCCACACCAAGTGACACCTCCACGATTGGCTTCTTCGCAGAGAGTCTTGATGATTCGCTCCAGAATTTCTTGTTTTTTTTTCCTTCTTTTTTCTTCTCTTTTTAGAGGGCGGGGTTGTTGAAATGACAACATTGTGGCGTGGCAGCTTTTGTTCTTCAAAAATGATGAACAGGGGGGAGGGACAGGAAGGGGTTTGTAGGCGGCTAGGTGGGTCCATCAACAGGGATCGGGTGAAAGGCTCGATTAAGCGAATTCATTCCCGGTTGAGGAGATAAAATACGGTCCCACTAGGCGTCAACCTCAGATGCCAGCTTTGCGATGACATGTGAGTCGCTTTTGGGTGGGTTAGTATCATCTTGGGCGAATACCTCCAGATGGGGGATGTTCAGACAGATGGCTCGAATTGGAGGGCGGAAGAGCATCAACAGCCTTTTACGAGGCCTCTCCCCAACGAGACTCGCTGATACTCGCTGAGGATGTCCGCAAGACCACCGCATGCTGCCGAGCCGTTGATCTTGGCCACGGCTCCGGCGGTGCCCCGTCCGTCCCCACCAACAGGACATGACCCTGCCCGGTCTGCCACTGCCCCGGAAAGCAGATAATGGAGGTACGTACCGGCACCTCCCGGTCAAGAAAGGTACTCGCTCCTGGAGCATTACAATATGGCCCCTCCCCACACTTCGGCAGCCACGAGTTGTTTCCTCCATTTGCTTTCCGAAAACCCTCTCGTGATCGCGCTTCATTACGGCTGCACTGAACTCTACGGCCGCCACCACAGACATACACTATTGAGAGAAAACTTAGCACTCGAGCCTGAAAGCCCTCCTGTTTGTCGGGGCACCTCCGCAATTCCATATTGGCACTCCCAATCCCTCCTATATAGTTCGTCGGTAACCCGGCTCTTTCGATCTGCTGCCCTCGGCTTCACAAAAAAGCAACAGTGTCGGCCCACTTGTCAGGGGCCGCTCCAGCTATGCCAGACGGACAATCGCCGCCGGCGTCGTCGCCCTCGGGAAGAAAGCGGGACGGTCGGGCCGGCAGACCCGGTCCGGACGACGACGCAGCCCCATCGAAACCCCCAAAGCGCCGAGCTTCGCGTGCTTGTGTGACCTGCCGCGCACGCAAGGTCCGTTGCGATGTTGTCGATGGCATGCCGTGTGGGAACTGCAAGTGGGATCACGTCGCCTGCGAGGTCGAGGAGAGCCGCCGGCGAAAGTAAGTACCAGAGAGCGCAACAAGGCCCGCATCTGACCAGCATCACCTCAACAGAAAACAAGGCATCATCCTCCAACGGGGGGCAGCAGCGGTTGTTCAGACATACCGTACCCATCCGCCAGCCCAATTCCCGGGCACGTTGGCCGTAGCGGGTGCAAACCCGAACTTGGATGGCACCTACATGCATTCGTCATGTGAGTATTGGTCAATTTTTCAACCAGCAGGCCGCAGCTAACCTTGGGTCTTCGTTTCCGTCCACCAGACCAAGCACAGGCACAAGCACAGGGCTCGCAGAACGCGACGTATCCAGCCAACTTTGCGGTCCCGCAGCCGACATGGCCGGCTGGGCAACTCCCACTCCCAGGGGGGCCAGTGAATCTTACCGCTTCGACTTTCTCCGCTCCAGACGCCCCGCTGATGAGGCTTCCCCATTTCATCAAACCACCATTAAACTTGAGCACGAACGATATACTCTACCTACGCACTAAGGGAGCTCTGGACATCCCCGAGCAGAACTTTCGTACCTCTCTTCTCGCCGCATATACCGAGTTCGTCCACCCCTTTATGCCTTTGTTGGATCTCCACGACTTCCTGAATGGTGTGCACTCGGAAACCCCCACAGTGAGCCTGCTCCTGTACCAGGCCGTGATGTTTGCGGCCTCGGTGTTCGTGGACCCTGTTGTCCTGGTGGAGGCTGGCTTCCCCAATAGGCTTGTGGCGCGCAAAGTACTCTATATGAGGGCCAAAGTGCGTATACTCCATGTTTCTCATTTCACATGCCTTAGCTGACCCTCCAAAGCTTCTCTACTCGCTGGACGCGGAGGTGGACAGACTCACGCTTGTTCAGTCGCTGCTGCTCATGAGCAACTGGTACGAGGATCGACACGACGTTAAGGACACCTGGCACTGGCTCGGCATAGCCAACTCCCTCTCGGACGCTCTCGGGTTGAGCCGAGCTGATGAACACCGGACGTTGAGCGATAAAGATAAGAAGCTGGCGAAGCGGGTCTGGTGGTGCATGTACATGCGGAACCGAATGGTTGCCCTTGGTATGCGCCGCCATAGCCAGATGGTCACTTTGCAGGGTGATGTAAAACTGCCGGAGGAGTCTGATTGCGAGATCAAGGCGCTTCCGGAGGATAACCACGTGCTAGGTCCTAACTGCACCATAGCGCGCGACACGGAAATGCAGAGAGCGCTTGCTGTGATGTGGATTCAGAAGATGAAGCTCTGCCGCCTGATCGACCAGACCCTCACGGTACAATACGGCATTCCCTCCGGTCTCTATTTCGGCAGCCCGCAGAGCAGCGGCAGCCCCTCCGACAACCTCGCAGCCGTAACCCGAATCCAAAAAGAGCTGACCACCTGGCATTCCAACCTGCCGGACAGTTGTCGATACCGCGCCATCACGAGGCTCGACAATGGCGGTGCTGTGATGGGAGTTCACCGAAATCTCCTTCACATGACGTATAACTGCACCATTTCGGCACTGTTGCGACCCCAGATTCAAAAACCGAAAGCTTCGTCACTCCCCAAAAGCGCCCAAGAGACCATCGAAGTCGAGTTGAGGAGAGCCGCCAGTGCGGTCGACAAATTGATGACAGAATTGCGACAGCATCAGTTGGTGCGGTTTCTGCCGCCCGCGGGTGTTACAGTCCTCCTGCCGACCATGGTGCTGAATCTAAGGGACCTGAAGAACTCAAACCAGGAAATTCGCGACAGTGCAACCCGCAGCTTCCTCAACTGCATGGACATCATGCGTGAACTCGGAGTTGTGTATACCGCTGCCGCCAACGCCATCCACTTCTTGCAAAAAGCCCTTGCCTCGGCCACGATCAGGCTCGAGGACCTGGAAGCTGAAGGCAAGCGGATGAGCACGTTTCTGCCAGCCAACATGAACTTGCGGTCCGCCGAGGCCACTCCACCACCCGAGAACATGGCATATTTGGGGATGCCTCCCAGCATGAGCCACCCGATGACATCGCCATACCCCCTGGGATCTGTGGGGCTAGTTGGATCAGCCTCGCCACCGCAGTCCCCCGAAGGCTTGGAATCGACTCCCGAGTTGTTTAGCTCCTCGCCAACATCATTGGCCCATCATACAATGCCCTATCACCCGATGCCCCAACTCACGCTCCAGGATCATCAATCAATGCAGGAACAGAATGGGGACGACGATAACCTTTTTTCGGGCGCGATGGATTGGCCGAATCACAGCAACGAGGGCGCAGATGAGATGAGCGCTGATATGTCCGAGTTTGTGAACTTGAACTACACAGGACTGCCCGACTCAGACGAGTCGTCCTCATTCACATTGTTCCAAGAGAATTGGCCGCCAACCGGCGACCATCCCGAGGACCGGTCTGCCCATTAGTAGTATTAAGGCGACAGTCTTCCCACGTCTGATTGATATTTGCTGGCGTGCTCAGGTTGGCTAGGCGGCAAGCGAGCGAGGCGTTGAGGTGTTGTCGGTCGAGGTCGGGCTAGATCTTGGACCTGATGGGTTTGGAAAATATCCAGGGTACAGCGATACGGAGAATGGAGTTAGAATAGGAATTGGGAACAGAGCTGAGTTTGTCGATGGGGAGAATGGAGTTGGGATAGGAATTAGAACAGAGCTGGGTTGCTTGTCGGCGGCGGGTGTTTGAGATTTAATACTTGAATTAGAAAAATAATACACAGCGATTGACTTCACGATCGTACCGTGGGCCAAACGAAGACCGGGAGCTTCCGGCAATTGCGCGAGGGGACTAATGCAATATCTCCATCAGCGTGACTCAGGTTGCAATGACCGGCGGCTGTCGTGATGTTCAGCGAGCGGTTGAGTTCGGCAACAGGTAAGCAGGTGGCTTGCTGGCGATCCTTGCGTTTGGCATCGCGACCAAGAGGTGACCCCTGTCCTCGCATGACCCAAGATCCCGCGACTGCAGATTAGCGCAAAATGAGACCCTAACACAAAACCCACACCATTCTACCGCAAATGTATGGCCGATGCCATCAATTATGTTAGGGGTCGGTCGATATTTCGTCTGTGCGACATCTGTCTCCCCTGCAACCAACCACCAGGCCCGTGCAATTTGGCGTCCAGAGGCCTGTGGAGGCGTGGAGGGTTGGCGAAGTCGGCGTCCAATAAGTCGGAGCTCCAAATCTCCAGATCGCTATTTTATTAATTCAGCCTGGCCCTTGTCTGCTCTCAGTTTGGTGTGGCATTGAAACTCCCAACCAACCAGTTCATCCATCCATTGCATCTTTTCTTGCGCTGCAGCGCGTTGTCTCTCTTTACCCGCCGTTTCATATCCTGTCGCTCCTTCTTGACTGCATTGTGTCAGTCGTTCGTTCTGCGCTCCAAGCCTGGGCTATCTTTACCTTCCATTTTGTCCTTAAACTTTGTCCCATTTCCCACTCACCGGCGCCACCCGCAAGCCGCCGACGCTCTCGCTGCTGATTGCCGACAGAACCGACGGTCCTCCAGTCTCCTGCTTGCCTTTGCCCGCGTAGGTTATTCGAAGAAGCACCTGGAAGCTAGAAGCGGGGACGTTCGGGGGCCCGAACAAACGGAGAACATTCGGCTGTGCTGCGGGCGAATCAGAGCTTATCCACCTGCTGCCAACAACGCTTCGTCATTGCCAGTGTCATGGCCATCCAGCATACCTTCACCGCCGTCGCGTCCGGCTCATAGGAGGAACGGCCTTCGCACTATGTCGCGCGCCGCCGACCCCATCGATTGCTGACCGTCACCGACAAACGCTCCCGTAGCCATCATGGCCAAACCCCCGATCACCCTCTCGCACGCCCATCTCGCGCCACGCGGCCGTCAGATACGCACCGCTTCCGACTCACCGACACGCCAGCCCAGCACCGATTACTTGCTCTCGAACCTCACACCCCGGACTGCCGTCGAGGCTTTCCGCAACCCATCGGGTACTCTAAAAGAATGCATGGACGCGGCCACTCCTGCCGAGCAGGCGTTTGCTGTGAGGGCCGCCATTGCTTCCACAAGCATACAGGAATGGCTCGATGAGCTTTCGGCATGGTCGTGGCCCTCGGGAGGCGGTCCGGCCGGCTTTGAGATTCCCACGGCGAAGCGGCGAAAACTGTTCGACTCTGAGGACGACCCCCCTCCACCGGATACAATGTACTGCGGAAGCCTGTTAGCCACCGAGGTCGCGAGATACGAGAGGCGGATCAACGAAATTTCCCGAGATATGGAGGGCCTCGACGTCGAGGAGATCAAAAGCCAGGTCCTCCACAATCACATCATGCCGCTCTCGCGGCCAGGATCACCCATGTTGGAGTCCCAGCGGGCCGTCTCGTCTTCCTTGTCGGCCTTCGCCATGATGGATGATTTGACTGCCCTAATCACGGCAACCCTGATCCAGGCATTACCGAACCTATCACGGCTCACCAGGCTGATGAATGTATGGAGCGTCCGTTTGCTTGTGTTGCGAAAGATACCGGTGTTTGTGACCTCACTCGAGGATAGCGAGATCGCCATCCGGTCTGGGTGGAACGCGATCGACTCCAGCGCCAGGACGAATTCACGAGATGGTTCTCCGAATGGAACTCCCCCCGTGAGTCCTTCGACTCTATCTCGAAAGGAATTCGACGTCATGAAGTCTATTTTGGAACGGAAAGTTGCCAGGGCTGGCCGGGACTTGGACGCCATGCTAGACATGCTCGAGGGGTGGGAGGACACGCTCCCAGGGCAGTGGATTGACCGTGTGGACGCCCTAGAACAACAGTATGGCGAGTGGGCTGTTGCGTGCGAACGAAAAATCAGGGAATCCGACTGGGCGAAAGCCATGCGGGAGATGACCGCCGCCGCCGCCCCTACTGTGCAAAAGACCGAAAAGCCTGCGCCTGAAAACACAACAGATAGAGACTCACCACTTGCGTCGCCCCCACAAACGCCTATGGAGGACAGCGTCTCACCTCCCGGCACAGGGAGCGCCTCTCTTGGATCAGAGCGAGCCTCGCTTGACGGAGGCTCCTCAAAGGACCCAAGCGAACCATCTGAAACACTGACGTCAGTCGACACATCCCTGAGATTTAGAGAAGAATCCGCACCACCGTCAATTAAGGTGCACCGTCCCGAAGAGCCAACTTCTGTTGCCGGTAATGAACGGACCGGGACACCCCTGGACAACAACTCCCACGCCGAGGTACCGGATGTTGACGAGGTCGGCAAGCCCATCCTAGACGCGTATGATGGCCCTCAAGTCGATGAGTTCCGATCGAATGGACAACTGCCAGATGTGGATGATGGCGATGTGAGCGAATGGCCAGCTTTGACAGACAGCTTTCAAAGCCATTTGGATGAAGACGACTACGACGAAAGCGTGATACACCATCATCACACGGACTCCGACTTTGAGGAGGCCTCGGAAATGGTTCTCGAGCCAGAGTTACCCATCCTGCCTCGACCCAGGCGAGATAGCGACATGTCTAACCCGTCGACTGTTGTTCACGGCCTGCAGAGCGAGCTTATGGATTTTTCGAGCGACCAGCTTGTGCATGGGACCCCGGAGCTTCCTCGTGCCAGGGACATGGATTTGGACACGATCCCCAGTGATGACCTCAGCCCCGATAACTCTCCACAGAACTTCCGATCAAGCACTAGGTCGCTGTCGGTGAGTTTCAACGACATGCCGACTGTGGCAGAGATGCCCGACGACGAATCACCAAGGACACCCTTAGGATCATCTTTTGTCATTGATGATGAGGTATCCAGGGATTCGGGCAGCCCTAATAAGATCAGTGCTACCAACCCAGATGATCATCTCCAGCAACAGATCAGCGAGATTTTGGAAGGCGTGCCCGCTAAGATCAGGCTTACATCGGAACCCGCCTCTATCAACCTCAACCCTCCCGACTTCACCATGCCAACACGCAAGGCACCGAAGCCTGATCTCTACCCGCGCAGCCACTCAAGCTTGTCAACGGTCTCCAACATGTCCTCTCGAGCCGGAACACCCTCGTTCACTCTCGCACCAGCATACAACCGTAACTCCCGGGCGCGTCACCAACAGCGAGGCAACCAGGAAATCAAGCTGTATCATCTCTCCAGGTCAAATGGCGAGCCGCCTATCAAGTTGTTCATCCGTTGCGTGGGCGAACACAGCGAACGCGTCATGGTACGAGTTGGTGGTGGCTGGGCAGACTTGGGCGAATATCTCAAGGAGTACGCTAGCCATCACGGCCGTAGGTCAGGGCATAGCAAAGTGGAGATCAAGGACCTTCCAAGTATTACCCGTGCTGCTTCCACACCACCCAACAGGCCAGCGTCAGCACAAGAGTCATACTCCCCCATCACGCCATTGAGCATTCGCAAGGCTAGAAGAAGCGCGGCCGCCGAGGAGGCTACATCGAATGCCCTTAGCAGCAGTGCTATACCCAAGACCTCCCTTGCAACATCAACGAAGCCGGCAGAAACCCCTTCACCCGATGGCTCGACGCGTTCCAGGTCGAGTTCACGATTGAGCTGGCCTGAAGAGGATAGCTCTCTCGGCATGGCTGGGCCGAAGGCTAAACAGATTGAAATGAGCGAAGAGAGCAAAGCCTGGGTGGAAAGCGTAAAAGAGAAGGTTCGAATCGCCAGCGGAGAGCGCAAAGTGTCAGAGTCATCAACGTCCCAGCTGATGGGAGGGAAGTTTGGAGAGATGGGCAAAGTGGGAGCAACGAAGAGGCTGTTCCGGCGACAAGGCTAATCAAGGAAGCGTATTCCCGACGAATGGGTTAACAGACATCACTTATGGTGCGGACAGAGTGGTGGATGGCATTGGCATTCTTTTTGCGATAACCCTTGCATCATTTCCTTACTTCTTGTTGCTTATTTTCCTTTGTTACTGCGTGTGGTGGGCTTCAAAACGGTGTCATCTTCCATCAAATACCCATTTTTTTCTTGTTTACCAGGCGGGGGAGGAAGGGAAAGGGGAACAAAGGCCGGTTGGCAGTCAGAGGGGCTCATAGCTGATAGGTGTGCGCCGGGGAGGTAAATTGATTCATTGAACAATGTGTGTTTCTGCTGGGTATTGATGCGTACTTGTCATGTCTGCCCTTCTTCCACTTTTCGAGCGGCGTGATATGTGTTGCTGACCAAGACCTCACAGCCCCTTGATCATGACAACTATCTCTTGCGTTGCGCACTTGGGCATTTCTTTACCCAAAATCACCACAAACAACAGGGAGGGGGAAGAAACCGCCTGATATCGTCACATACATCATGGATAACGAAAGACAACAAAACAAATTGCGTGCAGGCAAAAAGAGAAGTTAGACAACATCGTTGACGGGAATTGAGCCCGACATGGGGGTCGAACCCACAACCTTGAGATTACGGAGGTGTTATATCCATATAAGAGTCTCACGCTCTACCGATTGAGCTAGCCGGGCTGTTGTAGCCGGTATTGCTGTTTTGTTGAGGAGCTGTGGTGGATATTTGGTATATCATTGTGTGGATAGGAGTTGGGTTTTGTGCGCTTGAGTCAAGATCATGGTGCCGAGGGTTGGAGGTTTGTGCTTGTGCTTTTGAGGTTTTGGGGAGGGTGGGATGGTGCTTATTTATCGTTTTGGGATTGAGTTTCTGGGAAAGGGGTTGGTAAATGTTTAAAAACATTGCTATGTCGCCCCGTTCAAGTCGACGGCACAAAACACCAGTGTCAGGGGGAGGAATGCCCGAGAAACCTGCACAAAGAAGGCGGTATCTGATCATCTATAGCCACTGTCCTCAAACTTCAAGAATTATCCAACATTTTACACAGCGTATTTGAACCTTCAGCCCCTCGAATACAAGTAAACACTCAACCTATTGCCTGCACCACAGAGCTGCGCGTTATTCCCAGCGCACAGCATGCCGCACTCCCCCTCAGCAACCTCTACCGATCCCGCTCCAAACCCATCATCGCAGTAGCACTCGACGCCGTATTCTGCCCCAAAGTACGCAAAACCTTCACAAAACGCCGCACAAATGTCAAGCGTCACGCTCTGGCTCGCAGTACCTTTCCTAGACAGCGCCCTCGCCCTGATAGCCTCAGTCCTGCATCCGTCAAACACCCACACATCACCTATCCTTGCAGGATGTTGTGGAGCCAAGACTTGAATACCATCCTGTGCGTACAGCTGCATTCGACTACTGCCGCCACAATATTGGGATGGGTTGCCTGAGCACGTCATGGAGCAGTCGCCGAGGGAGGCTTCAGTAGAAGACGTGTCGACGGTGTTACCGCAGTAGCATTCGGTCGAATATTCGGTGGCGAAGTATTTGAAGCCAGAGCAGAACGCCGCGCATTTCTCTAAGGTCATGGCGGTGCTTGAGGCGTAAGATGTGCCAGTTAGAGCTCGACCAGCAGAGGCCTCGGTGTAGCAGCCGAGAAAGCTGAAAAGGTAGACAGTGGGGTCAATAGAAAGGGCCTGAGGCGGTGTAGGCGTCGCGGCCGTGGAACGCGTGGCTGTTGTGGAGTAGAGTTCAATGCGGTTCCCTGAACCGCAGTATTCAGCTTGGTCCCCAGAGCAGAGCATATTGCAGTCTGCTTCCGGTGCTGCATGGCTACTGCTGTGCAGGCTGTTCGCGCAATAACACTCCCGCCCATACTCAGCCCCCCAATAGTCGAATCTGGTGCAGTTGCTCATGCATGTCTCAAGCGTCATTCCTTCGTAGGCAAAGCCGGCGCCCCCAAGAGCCCGAGTACGAATCCCTTCGGTCCAGCAACCAGCAAATGCGTATCCACCAACGGCGAGCTTCTTAGCAGGCGTGGGAAATGCAGTAACGCTGCTTGTTGAGCCAGTGATCAAAGTTGAGCTTGAGGTTTGAGTGGACGACGATGTTGTTGGGGCCGCAGACGATGTAATCACGCTAGAGCAAGAAGTGCCACCAGCAAAAGCCGAACAGGTGCCAGCCAGAGCACCTCCGTAGTTGAAGTCATCCGTGACTACGCTTTCGCTCTCGCCTGCGGTTACGCTTATCCTTGCGTTATAGCTGAGGCCACCTGGGATTGTGAAGCTGGCGGAATAGAAAGTGTAAGTGCCTGCACACTCTCCCTTAGCCATAACAATACTGGCGTTGTTTAGTGCCGGTACGGGATTTTCGTTGGCAGGGTTTCGCGGCGTGAGGTACGAAACTCCCAGATTAATAGGAAGGCTTGCGAGATCATTGCGAACCAGTGCAGTGGCAGTGAGCGCGCCACTTCCTTGGAGTAAGCAACTTTGAGGCTTCTGGAAGATGATCCCATCTGTTATCGGATAGGCTTTTCCGTTGTTGTCATAGGTCTGGCTGCTCCCGTCCTTCAGATTAATCTTGAGACCGAAGGACGAGATACCATCGGACGCGGGAATGTACACAGAGACGGGGAAGAATCCAAAGGTGTCGTCAAAACCGGTAGCGATTCCTTGCAAAGTGTTGGTGGTAGAGCACGTTGTGCTTGAGCCGCAGCTATTTCCGCCGCTTCTGTCCTTCCAGGTAAGAACAACGTTTTTGATGCTGCTCGCAGGCATATTCGTCGTCCGGACCCGAATACTTCCGGTGAGGAGAAGCCGATTCCCAGTCGCGAGAGTCAACTTCATGTCAACAGGTTTGACCATATACGGTGCAATAGGCTCGGTCAAGACGACGCCGCCAGGGACGACGTCGATCATCTTCTGAAGGACCGTCTGGCAGACACGGCTAAAAGCATCCGGCGATGCCATCGCATTCATCGTCGCATTGCCGTCCGAGTTGAAGACCTTGAAGTCGGAGTGCCTGTTGACAGAAACAGCCGGCCCGACGACCAGCGGGTTTGTTGTGGTACCGTCGATATACTCGGTAACGACTTTGTTGTCAAAGGTAGCCACCGTCTTGTCGAGACCGATCTGGCCGTTGACGCCGGTGCCGGCGGGCACAAGATCAGGGAACTCAAGGGCATGTACACCACCCAGGGTGTGGCCGCAGGCAGTCACTTGTATCATCTCAGCCGGTGTAAAGCCCATGCGATCAAATTGCTGTCTAAACGTGACGGCCGAGTTCTGAGGTTGAGGAACACCCAGATTTCCAGCCGCTGCGGCATCTTTCCTCCCCAGTCTCAGGGGTATAGCAGGACCTCCACAAGCGCGGACCGATGCATAGGTCCCAGCAGCGATTAAGTCGGCCATGCTCGACCGACTGGAGAGGTAGTTGGCGAAGAACTTGAGTGCAGTGCCGTGTCCGGGCCCCGTATTCTCGCCGTTGGTCAGCTCAAACTGCAGTGAGGCATCGAGACCTCCCGTCTGAGTAAATCTGTTCGCCGTTGACATATCACTTAAAGGGTGTCAGTGGTCCGCGCCAGAAACAACAACAATCTTGGAAGAAGTGCATGCGCACGTACTGAAACGCCACGCGCAGCCATTCCGACGCTGTTACCCGTCCTGGGCCGGCAGCTTCGTTGTTGCATGGATTTATGAGATCGTTGAAAAGCCTCCCCTTGAAGCCCTGAAGCTGGAACACGATCTCTTCCATCTCGTCTGTCGCGGCAGGCCATGTCGGGTCAGCCTGGCCGGTCCTCGCCACAAGTGACAGAAGACCGTAAAATACAAGCGCACTAGATCTCATCACCAGACCCGGCTCACAACATTAGATTTTGTAAGAAAAGGAGAAAACGGGGGCGTGAAGAGAGCCGCTAGGGACGAGCAGGCCGCATCAACAAGCAGAACAAGACCGAAAGACGCTGGGAGGTCAAATATTGTTATTGCACGACGACACCCGCCCAGAAGGGACCGGTCCCCTCCTTTTGATCGATCCATTGATGGCGCTGGGCGGGCGTTCAATCTTGAGTTTCACATTGACTTGGGTAGGACCTGGCACTTGGGACGGTGCGACCCTTGTTACGATCTCCCGAACGCGAGAGACGGGATGGTGACCTAGCCCCTGTCATTCGTATTTTTGCAGAGCGCGTGCAGTGGGCCTGCAGAAGGTTGTGGGGCACATACCACACGCAATGAGCGCCATGCAGCGCCCTCCCAGCGGCCTGGCGCTCCCTGATTGGCCTCTTCGTCCGATCTCCCAACCTCAAGGAAGTGTCCCGATTGCACCTGCAGGGGACTTCTTGTGGCGTTGGGTCGAGAGAGAAGCTGAGCCAAGGAGACGGCGTCTTCCTTGAACAACCCATTCAGACGGCTATAGCTTAGGCTTGCTTGGGCGTCGTCTTTAGGCGTCGCTTACCTCGAGGGGTGACGCCAAAAGCGCGAGTGAGAGAGAGTAGAATCAATTGAAGTTACGGAGTCGAAGAATGTGGTTGTCGAACGTCCATCGGAGACATATACGGTGTCAGCCGCAGCTTCCAAACGAGGTAGGAACTGGGACCCCCCATTTTGACACCTCCACAGTCCGCCTTACATGGCTTGACGCCCGCTATATATAACAAATAATGGTTACACGTTTAATTTAGAGAACCCGTCCTGCCGGAAGCGGAGGTCTTTGCGTGTTCGGGTTCCGCATCCCATTGCATCCAGAAAGATGTAAGCATATGGCACAGCACTCGGGATCAACCGAATGGAATCCTCTATGTCTATCTCCACATCTAGCAGACCAATGACAACAACACCACGAGACCAACAACAACAACTCCTTTTCACCAAATGCAAACATAGAATCTAGCAGCATATTCACACACATGATTCTGATGAGACCAAAGAAAGGCAAGGCAGTCTATCGTTTACACGTTCAAAAGGGAAGGAGTAGCAAAAAGGCTAAAAAAGAAACCACCCCCCCAGGGAGTCGAACCCTGTGCAACGGAATGAGAATCCGCTATGTTAACCGATACACCAGAGGGGTGTTTCGGGTTTCTGTTTCTGTTGGACTGAGGAAACCGAATTCTGATCTATATGGGGCTCGTTCTGTTGGTTGGGGAAGGAGCGTGTTTGCCTGGGCCATCAAGGTTAGGCGTGATTGCCTCCTACTTGCTCTCGAGAGCCACTTCAGCTGCCGTGTTCTTCTGCCTGCCTGCCTACCAGCGCCGGTCAGCCGCTCTAGGTTGGGGACAGAGCTGTCTCAATCAAAATCCCATGTCCCGGTGCTTGGGTCTGTGGAAAACACCCGCGAAAGGTGGCTATTTCCCACCCGCAGAACCGATATTCCAACGTCTTCGGTCTTATTTGTTGACTAATAGGGCCCGCCGGCCGGGGCAACGAGTTGTAGTGGCATCCATACGCTTCCTCCGGCAACGCCCTATCACCGAGGCACAATGATGAACACCTTTCCTAACGGCGTGAGACAGCCTCATACGGCCCTGGGCCTGCCACAAGTTACCTTCGATACCAGGACCTACAGTAGTTATCGGCTGTTAGTCTCAGTTGCCAATATCATGGCATTTGAGGCCGCGTCGTTTGCATATCCTAATACCAATCTGCAACCACACAGGACCAGCGCAAATAAGCATCAGGGTTCGAGTTGAGATCGAGTATTTCGTTTATATTTATACAATACATACGTTACACGTTCAATGAGAGACACCTGGTCCCTGTTACTTCCGAGTCACTCTGCACAACAGGACTGTAGCGTTGCTACAAATATCGCACCATCTCAACAACCATACCCCTGTCTCAACATCCCTTACGATACCAGATCATCCACTTGCCAGACAGAAAGAGATAATGGGAGGAGAGATCGACCTCTGCTCATAGCGACACCCTCCCCGCGAAGGGACCAAGCGATCGCGAATACGTCCAGCGCGCCATATATCCACTGCGACCAACACCCATTGACACCAATAGATACCCGAAAAGGATTCGAGGAGTGAAGAAAACGGTTCCTTGCCGGACATGCCCCATTTGGTTTTTGTCTTTTCATCTTTCCATGCATAAACTTCGTGAGAACAAGAATCCAACATATCTCAAGAATCGAAAACATGAACAACCATCTCGCGACGTATTGTTGTGTTGTGCTGTGCTGTACCGTGCAGTCCGGGTATATGAGAAAAAGCTAGTCAAAAATAATAAAAAAAAAAAAAATTACACCGCCCATAACACGTAAAATGGACACGTCACCACGTAATCCTCGTCACTCTTGTCTTAAGGTCTGGGGTTCCTGTTGGCAGGCCTCTCGACCCGAGCTGCACAACAGCAAAGCGCTCGCGCAGGTCGAACTCGACGGCACGGACCATAACGCGCCGCTCCTCGGGTATGACAGGCTTCTTCTGCTGGGCACGCATGCCAAACGGTCCCGAGCTGTGGCTCTCTCGTCGGGTATCCCACCTCGCGTTACCTCCTGGACCGAGTGCGGCATCGCCAAAGTCGATTGATCCGTTCAGCCGGAGGTTGGAACTGGTTGTTGACGCTGGACTGCCCGCGCTCTCCGAAGGGGACCGGACGTTGCTGGCAAACATATCATCCAGGCTGATCTCAGGGTCACCCGCCTCCTCGATATCGGCTATCCACATAGCTATGCGGGCTGTCAGCTCGCTGTCCCACATACCCTCACGGCGCGGGCTGCTCTTGAGCAGTTGAATAGCCTTGTAGCGTGTAGCGCGGTCCCGACACTTGGTAGCAACAACGAAGAGAGGCGGGACGATGCCCAGGTCGGCGCTGAAGCTGGGCTTGATGTGGCGAGCAGCGTAGTTGAAGTCACCGAAGCCAGAGTCGGAGTCGTGACGGCCGCGATGGTGACAGAAGCGAGAATCTGGGCAACGCTTGACAGCGGCGCGGCGCTCCTCATCGCCAACGACTTCGAGGGCGAGGTCAACAATGATGTTGAAGTCTGCCGTATACTTGTCGAAGCCCATCTCGCTGTCACTAAAAGTCATGAGAAACAGGATGTAGCTCATGATCTGGTACATCTTAAGCACCGCGATGCACGCTTTTTCCTGACTGCTCACGCCTGGTGCCGTTCGGGACGCGAGGATGTGCTCAAAGGCATCAGACCACGCCTCCATCTCCATCTTGAAGCGCGCGCCATGCTGCCGCACCGATGTTGGGAGAATGCCCATGACTCCGCTTTGTGTCTGGTTGAACATGGTCTCAGTGAAGCGGAAGATGCGCTCAGCGAGCGCATCCCACTTGAAGCGAGCCTCAAGCAGGGATGAGAAATGGTCGGGGATAGGGTCCTGGTAGAGAGACACGGGAGAAGAGCCACCTTCCGAGGTGGGGGAACTAGGATCCTGGGCCACACTTTGCCCGGTAAGTCGCACTACAAAAGGCTGAGGGAAGTGGAAGGCCATGTCGTAGGATTTGGCCTGGATTGCAAGTCGTGTGAACATTTGGATGAGCTCTGCCTCAACTGGTTCCTCCGGCTTCGGTAGGAAAGCTCGCCTCCTCTCTGTGCGGAGCTGATCCAACAGTCCTAATCCTGTTTGGATCTGGACAATGGCCTGCTTATGGTCACCAATGAAGGAATCAAAGCAGGCCAGCAGGACGCTCGCCATCAGCCTTGTCCGATGGGAGCTCGAGTTGGGTGAAGCCAGCATGAGCTCCTGGCAGGCGCGGGAATATTGCTTGACGGCCATCTCCCAGTGCCCCCAGGCAGTGTCGGCCGGGTCCCGGTCCCCTGTCGGTGACCCAGGCGGCGACTCAGTCGACTTCTCAAGCGTTTTATAAAGAGCCCCGAGCGCCACGACAGCATGGCGGATAGATGCCTCGGAGTGGCACTCCTGGAGAACCGAGCGAGCCCAGAACGCGGAGTCGAAAAACCCAGACAGTTCGCTCGCCGTTTGTTCTCGGAATAACTGGAAGTACAATCCCTCCTGCGAGTCGAATGGCAGCGTTGTCGGCCTGTGCAACGTGAGAACGGCAACCGGGGGACTGGGTGTCAACGGGGGTGTGATACGCCGCTGCAGAATCTTTTGGACGCGCCTAGGGGGCAGCTGGATGGGCTCGCGACCTGGCGGCGGTGCGCTCACCGCCACGAGAGGCTTGGGGGCGATCCGAATCTCTTCAAAGGGCCTCGCGCTGCGGGCCGGCGGTGGATAACCCGAGCATATTTTCTTAGAACGGATGCAGTTTGCGCAAGACGGGCGCTTCTCGTCACACTTGATCCTCCTCTGCCTACAAACGACGGAGAACAGCCGTCAGCACAGAGCTCCCCTCACGCACTGCATCTCGCCTGAGAATAAAAGGACTCAAGATGAAAACGGTAGTGACATACTTGCAGTTGTTACAGCCAGTTTTGACCTTCGGTTTGCTTGTTCTCGCGCGGCGGGGTTTTTGCGCAGCATCTCCACTGTTGCTTCCGTTGGTGGATGCGGGCGTGGGAGGAGACCCCGACGATGCGCGGCTTTCGGACGACATGAGGCCGGCTCCTCTGTCTTCTAATCCGGTCGTATCCTGAAAAGCCCAAACGCCGGCCGGTATCATGGCATGTGTGGCCGCAACGCCGTGGACAAATAGGAGCAGCCAATTGAGGGGCCGAGACGGGTGCAGAGCGTTGAGGGTGCGACAAAATACCGGGCACGCGGAGCAGGTCGCGCTGCTGGCTGGAGGCAGTGGTTTGCGCCGGCTCAAAAGGGATTTCCGTGTGCGGGATTGGAGCAGCGGTTCGCACGACTTAGCTGGGCGCCGTCGTCGCGTATGACACTCCGGGATAGACTTCTGAAAAGGGGTCTTGCCCACTGCGCGCTTTTGTTGCTTTAGTGAGGAAAATTCAAGACTGAAATTGCGTAAAACCCCTGTGCGACGCCAAGGCAAGGTTGTCGTAGACGAGCAAAGAAAGGTCAAGCAAGGGTGTGAGAGAGGCTGTGGGCGAGGCTCGCTGCACTTAAAGGCAATTCTGCGGTGGTGCTCGCTGCCGACCTCTTGAGGTGCCACAGGGGGCTAGGGGTCGCGAGAGGGGGGTGAACAGCTTCCGGGGCTTTGCAGGCCGCCGAGCCGCCCGCTTTAGGATGGCTTTCGTGATGCTGCACATCACTCAGTGTGTATCCACAACCACGGACACGCCAAGCACGAGCCCTCTCTGCCCTGCCGCCCTCATCACCCTTAGCGTGGAACATTTCTCAGTGGCCCTCCACCGCCCAGTGAAGATAGAACCCACAAACTACTCTAGAGTAATTTGCGACAACGTCGTCTAGCCCTGAAGCTATGGGGCCGGGGCGCGAGTCGGTCGACCTGACTTTGCCCGAGGCGTGAAGCTCTGAGGAAGCCCAAGGAAACCCCCCTTGCGGGCCGGGATCGACGGGCGTGGAAATTTCCATGTGTTCCAACTGCCACCCCCTCCCCAAGCACCCACCGATGTGCTTCGTCCCCGCACACACGCCCACCCACTCAACCCACGATGGTCAAATGAAATCGTCGTCACCGCTCTTGTCAATGACCAGCGTCGTTAGCGATGTTTGCCTTGGTTGCGTGAGTGCTTCGCTACGTCGGCAAGTACCGCGCACGCTGCGCGTCCAACAAGCCCTTGAACCGCCATGCGTCACATCATCCGTAATAGCTTCCTTCTCTGCAGGCGATGGGGGTGCTACACGCTGCAAGGTTGCCTCTTGGAGTGTCACCAAGGCTATGTTGGCTGGCTGAGGTTCGGCTTCCCGGATTGGCTGGCCGCTCAACGCAGGGCCGCTTCGATACCGACACGTTCCGCCAGCAAGCGTATTTTGTAAGACAACTCGCTGACCGCACAGAGGTTGTTGCGCTGCAAATGTCTCGAAGCGGGATGGGATATCAACCCTTGAGCCGTGGCGCGCAGTCGCTATCAGGTGGCGCACCCTCTTTCACGTTCGACGCCAACATCAGTTGGACGGCACATTGTCCGCAGCTCAGGTTGCAAACACGGGCGACGGCGTGAGGACGGTTACGAATTTGTCACCGCCCGTGCGACTGACCGGTACACAACGCTGTCGCCCTCGGTCACCTCGAAATGGGGGGTACTCTATTCAAGCGACCACGATCGCAAGCCGTCCCGGCAGCTGTGGTAACACCCACCCTCCATAACCACGCTTCGGGAACGCTCGCCACGGTGATTGATGACCGGCGGGCCCATGTGTGTGCATTGTTGGCACGATCCGCGATGCTTCGTGTTTCTGTCGTTTTGATCCGCCTCTGAACGCCCTATTGCTGCAGTTCGACCATTGGAATGCGGAGTCCGCACTGCCTGCGGCGCTGGATCGAGTAAGGCCGAGATCGAATTGACGACATGTTTGGGACCTGGCGATGGCTCGGTAGCATCTGGTGGTCGATAGGACCGCGTTTGCACTGAGCCGCTGGATCGCATGATCATAGAGACACTGCTGGGCTGCTGCCGTTCCGCCGAGCTTCGGAAGGAACGCTAAACAAGGGGTGTCTCGATGGATGAGATGATCGTGGGGTCGACACGACGCGAAAGTCCACCAGGTTCTCGAAACAGACCCCCTCCATCTCAGCCCTATGACGGAGGCGGTTCCTGGCGGCTCATTGGGCAGAGGCCGCACCTTGCTCGAATCCGATCTGCCCAGGGGAGTCATCCTCCATCGCGAGAAGCGCAAATCGCGTCTGATGTCGTCTCTCTTCTCTCAATGGCTGGTTACGTTTCTGGTCGGCTGCTTCATGGGAGCAGGAGTCCCTCTCCTGCAGCCCCTGGATCAGCCCTAAATCCAGGAAACGACGCACCTGTCTACCCGCCTGCCTATGACATGCCAAAGATGGTGCTGCCACTACTTTTTTGGGTGCTCAAATTGCGCCCCTGTAAAGTGGCCGAACCAGTCTACGTGCCACAGCGTGAATTTGCAGTGTCGGTGGGTGGTGTAAAGCGTGACAGAGGATTCTCCCACTCAACTCCTTCGGAGCGATATTCACTCCGCCGGCAAGACTCGAACCTTGTTTCTCAAAACGGCAAGCGCGAGGCTGAGAGATGCGGTGTCCCTCACCGAAGCCAAATTGCTGCCATTTCGCTTCTCAAAACATACATGGCCCTTTTCCGCTCATCCCATACTGAAGTGTCTCTTTCGCAGCGGTACCAGAAAAGAAATGTCGTCTTCAACATTTCTGATGTTAGAGCCCGCCAGTGGCCACCACAGGTCTCCCAGATTGACCGAGGCCACCCCGACCGGTCTGCGTGGGAAGCGGCGATTCTGATAGGCCAATACTAACCAGGGCTTCTCCACACTCCACGCTAGCCTGAGAGCCGAGTGCAACTTGGGTTTAGCTGCAACGTTAACTTGATTGGCCTGCTCTGGGCGGGACTTCTATTCCGTAGGTTGTCCTTCAAAACACTCGAAGGCTTTGATGATCTTCCAGAACATTTCCCGCTGCGCCACAACTCCCGTCTGAAGAAACGAAGGGAGCGGTGAGTGTTTCCCGCCCGTCGACGGTTCTGATTTCTCGGTCGCAGCAGCCTTCAGGCATCAGGGGCGCTAGCGCACAGCCCTCCCGGCAAGTTCTCCCCGCTCGGCTCGATTCGACGGCCGACCTTGCGGGTAGCCACCCGAAAATCACCCCGCGAAAGAGGCTGTGCAATGCCGTTTCTGTCTCTCAACCCCGCGCTGTCGCCCGCCTCGGAAGCGCATGGTGAGCATGCCTTGGTGGCTGTGCTCTCCGGCATTCTGCCATTCTCAGTCGGCTTCGATACCTCCCGGCCGTCTTCGCAGCGGCCAACAGTCAACCTGGCCTCTCGGCTGGTCGCCAAGATGCAGAAAAGCAGGCTCCCGGGGCCGCCGCAATGGGCGACGTTGTTTTCCAGCGGGCCAACTCAGTAGGCCCTGTTCAGTCCAGCGCAAACCGTTGGAGCGTTGAGCGAAGTGAACAGTAGCCAGCCAGCAACCCGCGGAGGGTGGAGTAGAGCGACAACTAACAGGGGGCGGGCGTACTCGTGATATCTCGCTCCGGTGATAACGAATTCTACAACGACAGGGCTGTTTTATTACAGGAAGTACCCTGCGTACCTTTGTAAGAATAATTACAGAGTTGTCAGTGGTGGGTCTGAATCTGCTTCTCTTCCCGGCTCGGGTATGGATAACACCTCCACCTTGGTCTCCAATTGTCGTGTCCGTCTCTGCGAATAGCATCACTCTCCACTTACAGTCCCGTTCAGGGGCGCAGTCCGGCATAAGATGGAGCACATAGGGCTAAAAGTGTCACTTGCACTTCTCGCCGGCGTTTTGTGTTGGGGGAGAATGGCAGTCTACCGTTGGATTGATAGCAAGGCTATCCACTTGCGTCAATATCCAACATGTAAACCAATCTCTTAGAGCTACTTGGCTTTGGAGCTCTTTTTAGAAGATGCCCATGAGTCGCCTTCAAGACTAAATTTCCTTGAGGGCATCAAGGAGTACCCGTAACGTCATGCCAGGGAGGCACCGCTGCGAGATACAGATTGAAGAGTCAAGCCGGCAGCTTGCCTAGTTCGTGTACGCTCGTCTGAGGGTCTCAAAGACGGCTCTTGAAGGCATTTGTCGAAGTGCTTCGGCCTGGCTCAAAGTTGGCTTCCCCTGAGATAGCACACCAGTCAACAAAACCTTCGGGTGCGGTCTCCGTCTTACTTCGGCCTAGTGGCCGTTCTTCGGGCGTACGAGGCAACGGAGTTAGGCAATAGAGCTCACCAACGCCGAAAAGAAAAGAGATCGGTAAGGATCCTCAAGCTTCAATGTCCCTAAACTCCTTCCCCAGTATGTCACCAATCAGCGGGGTCTAACCTACCCTCTCACACCAACACGGTCACACCCTCAAACCCATCCATATCTCTCTGCACCAAAGATTGCCGAGCACCTTGTCTCGGCTTCAGGGTGGCTTCTGACTGGCTACCACAGAAAGCAGAAGGATTTCAGCCCTCCTGCCAGGGGTCAATGGCAGGTGATTGCCATCCTCGGCAACCACATTGTAGCTCCTGCAGATAAAAGACTTCATCAACCCGAAAGCGAGAGGTGAACGAAAGTGCGAGCTCAACCGAACGGCAAGCCCTGCGGCCGAAAGAAGGCAATGCTACTATAACGGCAGAGCAGCGAACGGGGAGCCGGACTTGAGGAGTCGGGGTTGTATCTCGACACACCAGGAGCGGTCCGGGGACGGCAGAGGCAAGGTTGGCCTCGGTCACCTATTTCGGATCACTGTTCGGGACTGGTCGATGCAACGCCGCTGGGCCGTGCTCTGAACCTGGAACTTGGGGGTCGTAAAATGCGCTCACGTGATGTATCAGAGGTGACATTCGAGGTTAATACCCGCTCCAGGCGGTATACCAAGCCAGGAAGTAGTTGAGGCGATCTCGTGAGATGACTCGACGGCGAGTGCAATGTCTCGCTGACCACCATCGTCGTTCACAGCAGCCTCGGTCGCAGGAAATCGTACAGAGCCTACCGGGTAGGCCCGACGCCACCTCCGGATTGCCATAGTAATATTTCCAGCAGATATAGGGCTGTCGACTCACAGTGTTAAGCGGGTGTAGCCAAAATCCACGTCCAACGCCCATTAGCTGTCAGACGAGGCTGGCCCCCAGCAGTCGGCCCGTCTTGACACTTATGCTCCATGTAAAATAGAGCTAATCGAGGGCATTGGTGTGACTTTCAGGTCGCAGCGTTCGTCATGCGCAGCATGTTGGTATCAACGACGGTTGGAGTGAGGAAAGGAAATTGATTGTGTTATGACTGCAGCTGTCACCTGCCCTGGCAGCTGGCGGTCTTCAGGGCATCCGCCAAGGCCGAACTTCGGTTTCCCACCAGCCACCAAAGCGCATTTGGAGTGTCAAGAGAAAGAGAAAGGG
>Ga0247780_1000284_pt1 | contig 51170 bp, 58 predicted proteins | sample UWRJL079202R5_FD_179927 | JGI IMG/M metagenome (GOLD analysis project Ga0247780, IMG submission 179927) | Plant litter microbial communities from Arlington Agricultural Research Station in Wisconsin, United States - UWRJ-L079-202R-5 | ecosystem: Environmental > Terrestrial > Plant litter >...
GCTGGGGGGAGGGGGGTGATGATGGGAGGGGATTTGGTGGTTGCGGCGGTTGGGGGGGTCCTTGGTGGTGTTGCGTTGCTTGGGGCGTTGCTTTGAAGAGACTTGAATAAGATGGTAGCCAAAGAAGTGGGTGGCTATGGGTATGATGGAAGGCAATACCTGGGACGAAGGAAGTGCAGCATCATGGCTGCGGTCGAAAAGCTCGACCGAACTGCCGGGCACAAGAACTGGGAAATAGAGAAGCAAAAGATTGACACGGGATCCTGAATCCCTTCATTCAAGGGACTTGGGATGTGGATATACTGAGACTGAGATGTGAAGTCTGGTGGACTGATGTTTTCTAGCCACTCATGCATGCTTCTAAATATAACCGATGTAGCTGCATTAGTAACCCTTCAGGTATCCTCTTCCCGGTCCTCATGATGTGTACAAACACTATACCTAACGAGACTAGAATTTTTGCACTTCAGGTTAATCCAGCACCGGGCAAGTAGGACGGCAGTTGGCGTTGACGTGACACTGGGACAGCGACCCGTACCCATGCACCTGAGGCAGTGCCGTACCCTCAACCTGGGTATCGTCATATGAAGCCAATGAACTGGTGCCGGAGATCCGAGGGGTGAGATCCGATGGCAATAGAGGGTGGCCCACAAGAGAGTCCCGGCTGCTGGTTTCTATTTGTGGGCCTAGGCAATGCGGCACATAACACTGGGAAAGGGGTGCTAGATCCAGTAGCGAGCAACAACACATGCCGTCAGTGGCGTAGATTGGACTTGATTGCTTCCAGACCCGTTCGCACTCGTGTAATAAGCCCTATTATATCTTGGCACGAAAACTCGCCCTCTTATGTTATTGCTAAGTTCCTGCAAAGCATGGGAATCCTAGTAGTGTTGATTGGGTGATAACTCGCCGCGTCTCGAGTCTGATCTGGTAAAGTAGGTGCGTCTGAATCGACTCTGGTGATTGGTGGACCCCTGGCGAGGACCGAAGCGGACCGTCCGTCCGGCAGAGTTGAATTCTCCGAGTCGCGCTTCTAAAACCCTTGCATTTCGCTTGCCCGGATAGTGCGGTATCCCCTCCGGGGCGAGTCATTGTTCAGACCAACTCACAGAGGGGATTTTCCAACGCGCTGGTATACTTGGTTCTAATGAAACCATAACATAGGTTCTCTTCCGTCGTTCATTTGCTTCGGACTTGGGGGGTTGTTTACCGTGCCACCACACCTGCGTCATCTTGAATGCCCACTATACCCTCCCATCACTGTAAATTCGGCGATCGCCGGACATCCGTCCCATCAAGAATGTGAGCTATTTGATTGCCAGGAGCATCATAATTCCCGAGCCTCTGTCACGGGCTGTTCGCTGCGCCTTCGACCTCCCAAGGCGCTATTAGCCGACCCATGGACCTGGTCTCGGTACCTAACATGTCAGCGGCTATCAACACGGCAATATACAGCATAGTACAGACGCCGCTAAGCGAGCTGGAATTGACAAACTATGGCTAAAAACGGCGCCCAATAGATAAGGATCGAGAACCGGTGTGCTGCCTCGTTAGGAGTATTCTGTGGATAATCCCCCTATGCCGCCCCGGGAACTAAACGCGGTTGGCGGGAAGACTGGGCCGACCAGACGAGTGTCTCCACCAGAGGCACCGACAAACCAGAGGGGCTGGTACGAACGACTCGGCCGACCAGGTTCTCGATCCCTCGATCTACCGATCGGGACCGGGTGGAATCGCTGGGTAGGAGGAGTCGAGATAGCGTTACAAGCAGCGTATGGTAATTCTGAGATGCGGACCGACGAACCCAGGGACCATGAAAGTCCGAGTATAAAGCCCGGGATCCTCCCCCTACCCAGTAGAGTTTGTGTCCTATCCTGTATCAGCATCCATACACGCTTCCCACGCAAGCACCATACCTCAACCACCGCAAATATGCGCTTCCAAACCGCCCTGGCCGTCATCGGCCTCAGCTCCCTCCCCGCTACCCAGGCCATCTCAGGCAAGAGCTACACCGGCTGGGACTGCTGCAAGCCCGCCTGCGCCTGGTCGGCCAACCTCAAGAACGTCCAGTTCGTCCCCCTCCTCTTCTTCATCTCCTGCCAGCTACTAGTACTAACAACCCCCCCAGAGGCTCCGCCAAGGTCTGCGACATCAACAACAACCCCCTCGCCAACGGCCTCAACGCGCAGTCCGGCTGCAACGCCGGTACCGGCTACCTCTGCGACACGTACGTGCCGACGCCCGTCTCGGACGCGCTGTCGTACGGTTTCGCGGTCATGGGCTCCGGCAGCTGCTGCAAGTGCTTCCAGGTGACGTGGCGGGACGGTAATGCCCGTGGCAAGCAGATGATTGTGCAGGCGGTCAACCAGTTTGACGTGACGGGCGACTTGAAGAAGGATGATATTGTGATTCTGACGCCGGGCGGGGGCAACGGGCCGAATGAGGCGGGGTGCAGGAATCAGTATGGGCGGAACTGGTATGTGAAGAACAAAGGAAAGGGGGGAGGACAAAGGAACAAAGAAAGAAAATGCTGACATTGTGGGAAACAGGGGCGCAAACAACGGCGGTGTCACCAAGAGCGAGGACTGCGCCAACCTCCCGCAGAACCTGCAGGGCGGCTGCTACTGGCGGTTCAACTGGGCGCGCGGCGGCGTCAACACGTGGAACGTTGACTACGCGCAGGTCGCATGCCCGACGCGCCTGTCGAATATCTCGGGGTGCTCGGCGTAAGGTACTGGGGAGAGCGGTACGTGTTGGTAATGGAAACGAGGCGGGCGGTCATGCGACATGATGATGAATGCCAAAAAGTAACGCCAGGCGCAAGGGGGAACTGGTGTTGGGAGTGAGTGAGCTTCTTGGTTTTGGTAGCATAGAGAAGGGTGCTGAGATGAAATAGTTTTTAGGCCTGATCTTTGTCGTTTTCTGTGCCTCTGTTTGAAATTGCGCGTGACCTGGAAGTCAATTTTGAAGGCAGTTACACCAACTCCCGTGCGGCAGTCTTGAGGAAGGTGGGGTCGCGCGCGGAGTCGGAAAATCACCTACCGCAAACTTCCACAACTTTCCTCAATCAATCAAATCTGCACCGCTCAGTCACAGAAAAAAAAATTGTCACCTTCCACAACGAGCTCCGCGATGGCGTGCCTCTTGGAGGGGCTCCCGCCCGAGCTTCACGTCGAGATTCTCGCCAACGCCCCCGACCTGCCGACGCTCCACAATCTTATCGTCGCATCGCCTGCCGCCTACCGAGTCTTCAACGGGTTTGCCTTCGAGAGCTTCATGTCAGTCCTCACCTCATGCAAGTTCATGACAAGGCAACTCAGAGCCCTCATCGAGGCAATCGCCCACACCCGCTCGCAGTTCAGGTTCTTCCCAGCCCGAATGAACACTCTGAACGACCTCAGACGCTTCTGTCTGACCGCGGAACACCATTTCGCCCTCCCGGTTCGCATCAACGTATGCCCCGACGCTCCGGCGGGCTCCCGACTCAGCCAGATCTACACTGCCGGTACAAGCCTGTGGTACAAAATCCATCCTTCCATCCTGCGCGGTATCCTAGCCGACGCGGCGCGTATCAATCGACTCGCAACCTTCTGCATCCAGGACCTTCTCGAGCGGCTTACCCACGTGGAATTTCGACGACCCGTTGACCCAAAGTTCACCTTCCGCACCGACAAGGACATGTGGATATCTGGCCGTCTTTCCCTTTCGAAGGCATGGAAAAGAAGCCCCGAAGCTGAGCGCTACTCACCACGCCTGGACAGGCCAGTCTCCCTGGCAGAGGAGTCTATTGTCCTGTGGACGGCGTGGCGGCTACAGCTGATGGCGGACCTGAAGAGAGCGTCGGATCAGGGCATCATCAAGAAGCTCGGTTGGTCCAAGAGAGATCTAGCGGTTGTGCATAGGGCGGACATGGGGTCTGTTTTCCAGTTCACGCCGCCTCTGCCGGTCGCTGATAAGCCCATGTATTACGCTCCACATTCTGACAGAGAGTGGCAATATCATGAGGTCAATACGTTTGTGAACTGGTTGGGCGCAGAGATGCCCATGGGCGATATACCTCTGCCTAACCTGCAGGCCATGCTTCAGTCGAAAGAAGCAGAACCCGGGAGAGCGTGGCAGAGTCTGCAAATCGAACCGTTTTCCGGTTCGGTCCCTGATGAAGGGTTTTACCAGCCGGAAATCAGGTGTGGAACGGAGGTGTTTTATTACTTGCGGGGATGCCAGGACTCGCCTATGAGATACACGATGTTCGATCCCTTCCTGCCCCTAGGTATGGCCCTCTGGGATCGTACAAGACTGGTGGATCTGGGTTTGATTCACTCCTATTCAGATCGTCGTCCTTATGCACCAGAGGCGTTCTTCTTCCAGTGGCGCAGCTTGTTGACGCCCGAGCAGCGAGCCGAGGCTGATGAAAGGCAGGCGGCAAGATATGCGCAGCGAGTGGAAAGGCGGCGGCGGCGGGCAGAGGAGTCAGAGCGGGTACGACAACAACATTTTACGGAGTGATAGGAACCGAGTTACCACCAATTGACGGGCTATAGCACACATTTTGGGTTTTTGGCACACCAGAGGGACTACAAAAAAGGAACAGAGGCAAAGGGGGGAAAGCACTCAAGGAACCACATGCTCATAGTTTTGGCCGAAACCCAAGTGTTATTAGATCTGATCATTATGTACTACCACTAATGCCCATTAAATCACCCGTCCATCAGCGCCAACCCATGTATGTATCCAATGTCTCATCATCCATTATCTTTCCTTCCGAGTCCCATCTCCAATCCCCTAAAGATTCGCAGGAACATAAGCCTTATCCGGCACCACCGCCTTGCCATTCACGACCTCCTTGTCCGAGTACGCCGGCCAGGTAATCAACTTCTTCCCAAAGTCCACAACTGCCCAGGTAGTAAACCCATTGCCCTCGCCAAACTGCCCGCTCCAGCCCGAGCTGACCGTGTAAGCGCCGCAGGTGACGCCGTTGGCAGAGGTGCGGCTCGCAGGATTGCCTGTCACGGTGTACTGGCAGTTGGTGACGGGGGCGATCTGGGTGTCGATGCCGAACTTGACCACGCACGAGGTGTCCGAGGCATTGCAGGTGCGGGTGAAGGACTTGATGATCCACGGCTTGACGTCGGCGCGGGCGGAGACGGGGTCAGCGGGGGCGGCGGTGGCGACGGTGGCCAGAAGGCTGAGGAGGATGGTGGAGTATTGCATTTTTGTGGTTGGGGATTTGACAAGAGTCTTTTTGTTGATTTGGAGGTTTTGATTGTTGAGTGTGTTGTGTGTGAGAGGTGTTGTTTGATGGTTTGATAAAGTGAGATAATAATTCGAGAAAAGACCGGATGCATCGAGGTTCATATAGGAATTTACATCGGGTGGGAGATCGCCGGTCTAGCTGGCCGGGTTATCCGTCATGACGAGTAGTGGAGGGGCTGCTCGGTGGCGAGGACGCAATAGTGGGATGCGCGAAGCCGTCACGGTCCGCGGAATCCACTGTAGTGGAGGCGGTCAGCCCTGCGATCATCCGAATCGATAAACGAGCTGGATATCACCTGACGGGGTGAGCTGTTCAACACGAGCTGCGCCAACCCTAGCTGTCCAGCGTTGTAACACCAACACGACTTTGGGCACTTTAGAGAGCGCGCGGTGGCTGGGGTGGATCGGGTCAGGGTGACATCGCGCCGGTAAATATAGCCCGCATACACGAATTGTCGACCCACCAATGGGGGCTCAACCAGCGTTCTTGGGCTCCAGTAAGTGCCGCTCCGCTTGACGGGGTATTATGACGCTATCTGGAGTAACACCATCATCCAGCCTAGAACACGAGGGGCCGTTCTAGCCGAGCCTTCGGCGTGCTCCGCAGACCTAGGAACTTCGTAAAAGACCACAATTAATAGAATAGCTCGTCACTAGACCCTCGTATTGCTTGGCTAGATCTAACGGTAAAGCTTGACCGCTCTATTGTGGGCACTGGGCAGACGTCGGATGATCGGTGGCAACGTCTAGAGGTCGTGTTAAAACCCACCTCTCAAAACGTGTGCCCCTGCATCGACGTACCTCGGGCGAGTAAGGTGATAGTGGTGAATTCTTTGCATCGAATTTTTGTGATTGCATGTCGAAAATGACCCTGCTGAATACTCCACATGAGAAAAGGGCTTTTTGAAGAGTTCAAGACATGGAGAACTCGATTCGATAAAACTACGATCCATTTCAGCCCACACTTCGTCTAAATACCGCCTAGAAGAAACCACCGTTTATCGTCGCCGATGCATCCTCGTCCTGCGTGCCACAGGTCAATCCCTGCCGCTGTCAAGTGTCTGGGCCATTTTGCGTTCTCGGCTTCGGTGTGCCGGGTCAGATGGCACGGGAATGGGGGGGCAGAGCCCACCCGGGGGAATGGATATGCCACTTCATCGGTGATATTGACGGGATGCCCATTTGTGATGGTGCAAGTGCCCCTGAGTCTGTAAAATGCGCTACTTAGAGGTGGAGGGGGGCTGCCGCATACTAAAGGGCCGCGGCCGTGAGGTTGCATCCTGTGAAGGGGGAGGCCGGGTACCTCCATTCGCAGTTGCTGGGTACGTTTGCCTTAGCGTCCTCGAACACGCCGCATATGAACTCTTCGAACATAGTTTCCCAGGATGTTGAAAGGTGCTTGGCCATGGCCGGGTGAGTCTCCAGCTGGAAGGATTCCTATTAAGAACTTCGTGAACCTGGTATTTCTGGGGATGCTTTCTTTGGCCGTGAGCTCGTGCCAGGCGTGGCAGCTCTCAATCTCGCCAATCTCGCCAATCTCGCCGGGCGCGTGGCTGGTTGTGAAGCTGGAAGGGGTCGGGATGGAGTATGAGCTGTATTTGCGAAGCGCGGTAAAGATGCTAAAATGATGCTTCCTTCGACGCCAGCCGTTCTGCCCCCTGCGCCGGAGAGTTTTTCACGTCGAGCCATGAATCCCACGGGTCCTCATGAGTAGAGCTCGCAATTGTCGAAACCATTGGAGGCGAAGTAGCCCACGAGGCAGGCTTGAAGTGCTGCGGTTCTCGGCGGCGCACGACGTTTGTTGATTTGATTAAATTTTGGGGCCACAGAAAGTGCAAGAATTGGTTGGCGATAGCTAAGAATCTGACAGGTTTGTTTCATTTGCTGAGGCGGAGACCACGACGGAAGGGGCATGTTATCGAGCCGCTAGCCGAAGAATGTCATGTTTCCCGCCAGGCGGGAATCGCCCCACACCAGCAATCAGAGGCAGATCTGTACAACCACACCATCGCTCTTCCTCCAGAGTCATGTCAAGGCTACATGAACAAGAATTGGTTTGTATTTGCAGTAACACAACATCATAGGTACCTTTGTACCACGGACGCCCAGTCAGCGAGAAGTCCGTGGTGACAAATACCCACCTACTTGAGGGCTTGGCGTCAGCTATCACCGACTGCGTTCGGAGGCAACGACTTACATGCTCAATTGAACTCATTAGTGCGTCATGGGCTACCCTAAGTTCCGAAGAGTCTCGGAACTGTGATAGAAACGGATTATATATACTTATCAACCTCGACGACCGAATTCGCAACCCCAACTTGAACACCCAGCAAGTCTTTCAACTTTCAACCTTCACCATTCACCTCACATACCAATTCTCATAAACCTGCCAAAATTCCAATCTTCCAAATTTCTTCCTCTCCAAAACCGAACCACCCCAAACCATCAAAATGACGCTCCCCTCCCCCACTTCCCCCTTCCACCCCCTCCCCCTCTCTAACATCACCCTCCCCTCCACCCCCCTCACAACAGCGGCCCTCGCCTTCGTCACTTCCAACACCCGCCCCTCCACCGTCAACCACTGCCTCCGCTCCGCAGCCTTCGCTCTCCTCCTGGCCTCGCGACTCCCCAAATTCTCAACCGCCGCTCTCGACATCGAACTCATCGTCGTCTCGGTGCTGCTGCACGACATGGGCTGGGCGACGTCGACGGAGCTGCTGTCGACGGATAGAAGGTTTGAGGTTGATGGGACGGATGTGGCGCGGGGGTGGATTGAGGGGTTCTTTTCAGGGGAGGAGGGTAAGGAGGGCGGAGAGAAGGGAAAGGCGTGGGACAAACACCGCACGCAACTGCTGTGGGATGCGATCGCGCTGCATACCACGACGTCGATCGCGATGTACAAGGAGGGAGAGGTGGCGGTTGCGCATATGGGGATCAGTGCCGACTTCTGGGGGGTTTATCTTGGGACTGAGCCGGGGAGTCAAGGTATGTCTTCGTGTCATGTCTGCAGTTCATGTTGTTGGGCGTTGGGTGTTGTTGGGTCTATGATGACTGACTGGAACAGAACTCGGCACGTTGATCTCCGTCGACGAGTACAAGGAGATTGTCACGGCCTTTCCGCGCGCGGGGTTCAAGGAGGATATGGTGCAGATTATGTGCGGGCTTTGCAAGACCAAGCCGGCGACGACGTTTGATAACTTTGTGAGCGAGTTTGGGGCGGAATTTGGGCTGGATGGGAAGGGGGCGGAGAGGGAGAAGTTTCAGGAGGAGTTGGGGAAGTACAAGGCGCTTCCGCTGTTGTTGGGAAATCTGGATCGGAATGCTGAGTTTGAAAAGTAGATGTGTTTTGAGATTGTAACTTTGTCCCTGATACGTTGAATAATATCAACATGTTGACCGGCAAGAGAGTGCGCGACATCCGGCTGGCTCTGTTTAGGGACCAACCTGATTTGTCGCAAAAATCCCAGTGATTGAACTCACCTTCAAGATCTCTTCGGCGGCCTCTTTGGCGCCATGTTGGCCAGGGTTCTTCTCGATTCTATGGCGTACAGAGAGCTTGTGGACTTCATGCCAATCACTCCACAAAGCTGTTCCGTCATCCCCACGGTAGCATTCTACCCACAATGTGGACCCATTGAGTGTCACGGCATCCATTGTCGGCCTACTCACCGCAGCCGCGAAGATCCACGACCTGTTAGCAATATTATCCTCGATCCGCAATGCGCCCGCAACCATCAAGGAGGCACAGGAGGAGACGCGACACACCGACATCGCGCTCCGCTCCATGCAGCGCTTCCTCGAACACCCCGACCCAGCGGCGCCGAACCCAAGGACGGCCCGGATCCAGGTCGACGAGCTGCGCATTGTGCTAGCCGATGCGATGCTGGTCTTCTCCTCGTTCGAGTCGATGCTAGAGCTGTTAGCTGGCCAGGCGCGGCTTCGGGTGAGCGTCTTTTGGGCGACACATGCGAAACAAATGGACGATCATGTCAGCAAGATGGAGCGAGCGATACAAGTCGTCTCTGACATTCCTGTTGGCTATTTTGCAATGGTAATGCCAACCTAAGACCCTAGTACCTTTACTTGACAAGGAAAGAAGTTGTAGCGTTGAAGGTACTGACCGAGTGCTGTAATTGCTTACAACGAATCAAACGCCGATGCGCGACGCAGCCGGGGCGAGTGGCATGGTGTCGTGCACTAGCTATGGGCCGAAAACTCACAGCTGAGACAAAGGATGTTGGAGTCCGAGGACTCGTTCCACGCACGAAGTATAGCCGTACGGCACCCCGACAACGGCTCAAAGGTCCGCGTACTAGTCGGTGACAATATCGACCCAGACAGTCGCTCAGCAACCCGCGCCGCCAGCTTCCAAACTAGAGAATCTCTTCGGAGGAGGCCCGGTAGCATCAGAGGCAACATCATCAAGTACACCTTCGAAAAGGTCCTGGAACAGTCTCGAGTGTATCGTATACCGGCCCACTTCCACGACTTAGAATACGATAGCTCTTTCGACAGCAGTGCCATTCGCTCGCATACTTAGTCTGTTTTTTGCTGGGTATAGTCTGGCCGACATATCTTGCATGTCGGTAATTGCCATGCCAGTTACCAGCACCGATGTTGCGAATGGGAGGTATTATGTCATTCCTGTGGAAAAAGACATTGGTGCTAAGCAGGGCGAACAACTAGATGAAGTCCGACACGGGGACGATTTACCACTCGCTGACCACTTGAACACCGTGATACAGAAAGAAAGTCTGGTGAGAGGCCCGATTGTGGACTTCGACACCCTGGAAGCGGCCATGTCCCTCGACCAGGAGTCCGAACCGGCAGAGGGCACCGAGTCATTAGAAGACGGCACTAGCAGTAGCATTTCCTCGGCCGAGAGTGCAAGCCTGCAGTTACAGGCGTTAGCATGCAGCCAAAGGTCATCCGACTGGAAAAGCTCCGATGCAGACACATCGGCAACAGAAACACCAGCGACAAGCTTCGACGAGGACCGCGACCAGGAAAACTGCGATTCAAGGTCGAACAAAAGCAATAAGACCTCCATCCCCAGCGACTCAGAATCAGACACCAACTCTCTCCCAGACACGACAGACACAGACAGCGTCTACCAGTGCGACGCCTGCAGTAGGGAGATAGAAGGCCTAGTCATCGAAACAAGGAGCCAGATCCTCTGTCCCAGCTGCTTCCAATGCGGTAGCTGCCAGATGCTGATTGAGGACCTGCGGTATGCGAGGACATGTCACGGGGATTTTTGCATGTCGTGCTACAGATATGCGATACCGACTAATAGGCTTAAAGAAGAAGAATCGGGTATTAAGTTGGAGGGGAAGCCAAAGCTCGAGTTTCCGACGGCCGAGACGGAACTGGAGCGGAGGCAGAGGCAAAGAGCAGAAATGAAGGCTGCTCGGAGAGCCGAGAAAGTAACATTAGCTCGGAGAGCTGACAAGGAGGGAGTCGGACCTAAAGAGTCGTGGTCTGATGATTCGTCAAGTTTGAGTGGATCTGACAGTGAAGAAGGACAAGTTAATCCCCGCATGAGACAAGGAATACACCCATAATCCACTTCTAAAAGGTGACCAGGCTGTTACGTAAAGATATCATGATGTCACAGGTATTCCATTAGCTTAGAGATGTCTACTTCTGTATTGGGGGTGCTATCAAATGCCTAAGAACATCATAACGATAAAATACAATCGGATCAATTCATATCTCCTCGCCTATTATGTTCCCAGTCCTCGCCCAGATAATGTAACTAAGCACTTCTGACGAAAATCTTGCAAAAACGATGCGATGCTACCCCAGAAGGATGAATACTACTACAAAAAGATGGATAGCAATTAACCCGCAACGCCAACTGCCCAGCTCAGACCTAACGAGCTGCACTCCGCCCCCGAGTCGCTTCCATCTGGCTACTGCTGGAGACTTGTGGCCACGTCTCAGCCAAACGAGACTCAAACCCGTTCGCCTGTGTGTAGTTGAGTCCCGGTGGCTCAGTATCTCTGATCCCGTTTCCTTGCCGCATTGGCCGGGAGGAACCGCTTGCCGAAGATGTAGACGGCCGGATTTGACCAGCCTGCGGCTGAGAAAGCCCTCTTGTGGAAGACGAGAATCCGAACGGATAGTCATTGGCGATAGCTACTGCGGCTGATGAAAAGTTTGTGCTCAAAAAGCTGCTCGGCTGGGTGCCGTCTATATCCGAGGTTATCAGGGGCATGGACTCATCCGTATCTCTCTCCCCCGGAGCGGTCTCGTCAATGTCCGAAGTCACGAGGGGCATGGACTCGTCCGGCTCGGTCTCCTCCGGAATGCCATTTGGTGTCCCTCTGTACCTGGTAACGGTGACCGGCTCGAAGGCTATCGCGGTGTGTTCTGGGCTTCTGAGTGGTTTCACGTCGGGATGTTCTCGTCGTAGCATTGATGAAGCGGCCTCGTGGTCGACGGTGGCCGACCATTCACGAGGCGTTGAATAATCCCCCAGAACCGAAGGACTCGCTACCTCGGCCTCCGGAATGTCCGGCTCGCGCACGGGAGACCCTGGGCCATAATCGTCGTCGTCGAAGCTGGGCAAGACGCTTTGCCGTGGATCCGGCGGAGCTGTGATGCGCCCTCGCCCTTTATCGGCTACCTCCGCCTGATTTTGCTCGGCCGCTAGTCGCTTGAAATCCTCCAGGTTGACGTAGAACTCGCGGGCGACTGCTGCACCGTAAACAACACCGTCCTCCGCCACGTTTGTGGGGTCGAAAGGCCTTAAGGATGCGGCCGTAACCCATCCAACTTTCCCTCCATCACCGAAGTACCGGACAGGGAACTGCCGCCCTTGCACCAGCGGGCCTCCGTCTTCGTAGCCTGCAGCCCACTTCAGAGGCCCGTTCCCGGAGCGTCTTCGGTAGCACTTTGGAGTCTTCCGCGCCAGCCCGCATTTTTGAAAGTTGCCATTGATGCCGACGGTGGCGAAGTCACTGGTTGGCAGAACCATGAGAGCCCACCAAGTGCCGTTGAAAGAGGTAGAGTATGGCTGGCCCTCAACCGGGTCAACAATGCCACGGAACGTGGAGATGACAGCCGCTGTCTCGCCCCGCACCATTATGTTGTTCTTTTTAGCCTTTTCGCTGTCGCAGTCATAAACGTGGATACCGAACTGTTCAAGCGCGAGATGGTGCTGAACAAACGTGCCTGTGCCGCCGTGGTCCGCGGAGCCCATATGCTTCGCTGCTCCCTGCATGGCATTTTTCTTGTTCTCGCCGAAACGGAGGTTGTGCTGCTCGCAGTGCAGAATGTACCACTTGCCAGCGTGGATCGGGAACTCGACGATCTCGAATTTGTAGTCAGGATTACCGTCCTGGTACACCTCGTCGAAGGAGACGGTCTTGGTGACGTTGACGTTATGGTCTATCGTGATTCTTCTGCGCTTCCGGGAAGGTGAACGTGCTTTGTCGCCATCCTTAGCAGTCTGGTTCTGACTTCGGCGGCGAGTTGCCACTTCTGGTTTCGCCTGCTCGGCTGTTTGATCACCCGGAGCTTCAATAGTGATGACGGAAGCCACGGGTTCTGTATCTTGGGGTTGTCCGGCTGGCTCGTCTTCGGCAGCTTCCAGTCCCGACCTAGGTTCCGGCTCAGGCTCCCAGTCACCCCCACCACCGAGCGGGTACTCTCCAGGCTCCGGGGAAGGGATCATGAGTGGACTCGGCCCCTCGTGATTCCCCATCTTGGTGTAAAAAGTGAGCGCGATGAAGTTCTCCTCCTCCGCTTCCAGGCCAGCCAGAAACTTTTTCTCCTTCTCCTCGTTCCTCATTTTCTCTCTTGCGCCCTGTTCGGCCAAGGCTTCTACGCGACCGTATTCTTCGGCGCGACGCTCCTCCCGTGCTTGGACGTTAGCCAGCTCCTGCTCGAGCCATCGTATCCTTTCCTGATTGGCGACGCCCTCATTATCGAGTTTCTTTTTCTTGCGCGACACCGTGGTGTCGATTTTTTGGTTCCTCCATTCAGTCTGCTTGTGCTTCGCCTCGGCGTGCTGCCGACGATGCGATTTGTAGATCTCGATGAGAGACGTCGCTTCCAGAAACTTCTGCCGGACGGGCGCCGGGAGGCCTGGGTGGACTTGAGCGCCGTCCATGAGCAGGCGGAAGTTTTGCTGACGATGAAAGTTGAGTGCCGACCGACGCGTAACCTTCCATGGGCAGTTGTTAAGGTCGTTGCAAACTGCCGCCCGGCGCGTGGCGGGGTTGTGCAAGCACTGCAAGGTTCAGGTCCCGTGACCTTTAATTTACGGAAGGCTGGCTGCAGCTGCCAGGCATCCATCCACTCAGCGCTGGACCCACTCCAGCCCCACGTGCTTGGATTCTCATTCTCAGAAAACTTCATGACACCTCCTGGCAGGTTCCGGAGCGGGCGTTTCTGACCTGTGCTGTTGCAGGAATTTCGAATGAAGAAGGAGCGACAGGTCACTCAACGAAAAATTCCGTCACCCACTGAATTCCGGAGGGCTCGGAGGACCAGATGTGGGGACTTAGGGAGAAAACCGGCATCCAGTCATTTTTGTCCCCGTCTTGATGTCCGAAACCGACTTGTGCGCTCACCGCCGGTTTGCCGCGCCTTGCCAATCAAGAGGGATGCAAACACACCGTTGTGCCTCATTGAGCTGCCTGCTGGACCGGACATTTACGTCCCTCCAAATAGCAAAAAAAGTACGGCAGCTGCTAGCCAGCCGTTGTTCCCTCTCTCTGTGGATGCAGGATCAACACACACATCCGTCGCGTTGCTCCTGCCCATCCGCGAGTTCGGTAGTCTGAAACGCCTCCAACTCTGGCCCTGAATAACGGCTGGCCAAGCCATGGAGGAGCCGCGGCTTGTGTCACATCAGGCCCAAAAAATGCGGGAAGACCATTTCGGATTGTGGGCAGGCCTTGTAAGAATGCAGGCAGGCCCTTTCGGAATGGGAGATGGCCTACCATCCCCGAAACCATGGGCGGTCTGAACAGTGAGAAGGCATCTTTCGCGCTGGCCGAGGGGACCTTTTCTTTTAGCCCAAGCCTTCTTGTTGACACCTCCACAAGAGCTACTGTAAGCGAACCACCATGTTCCGACCAATGTTGAGAAGCTCCGCGTCTAGGTCTCCCTCGGTTGATCCCTTAACCCCTTTAAAAATCGACAAATGTCCCACTCTTTCATATAAATCGGTTTCACGACCTTCGGCTCCTCTGGTAACAAGCCAGATCCCTTCAAGACCTTCGTCGCGGTGGAGAGTAGCAGGAGTAGTAGCATCAAGCATCTTGAGCAGACGTACATCAAACTTCGCATCCTCGTCCATGCCCTGCATAAACTCGCAATCCGGAACGAATTCAGAGGAGCGGTCTCCGGCCAAATGCTCCTTCACAGGGAAAACTGAAATCCCTTCAGCCTGAAATGTATATGGTGGCCTATGTATCATGAAGTCCGAGTCTTCCCGCTTGGCTAGCCTGCAATCGTTGAGCAGGAGGTCCACTGCTGTGGTCTTGATAGATATAACGCCGTAACGGAGCATGTCGCCGGGCTGGGGTGAATCTGGTACCGTCTCAATCCGGACGATCTCTGCGTGTGTCGCTGCCTTTTTGTATTTTTTGTGCAGCTGGTTGAATATTCCTGCGTCAATGCTCGCCCACGACCATGTAGGAGCACGCCAAGGCTTTGCTCTTCCCATCTCCAGCGGAGGGGTCCAGTGAGTCTGCCAGCAAAGGTCTTTCACAAGACTGTCCTCCCACAATCCAGCGAGATATGCTCCCTTGCCCCCTTTGGCCTGCACACGGGCAGCAAGGCCCTGGATGGCTCTGAGTCGGTCGTCGGGGTCGCTCATCTCGAGGCTTGAGTACTCGGAAGCATATTCCCACCAGATCACAGAGGCTTTCTTGTTTGATTGTGATGAGCCCCCTATTTCTCGCACCCAAGAGAGTGTCCTGGGTATGTCAGGATATCTGGCCATGTCGTCATCGTCAGATGAGTCATGCCCGGGCTGGTCATCGTCGAACGAGCCGTTATGGGAAAGCGAATTGTCTGAAGGGGCAAGACACTGGCACTGGCGTTTAGTCCAACAGTTCCAGGTAAGCTCCCGCTCCGTAAAATACACAACCCTGCGCGAAAGTATACGCTCTTGGTAAATCCAGGCTCGATTGAATATTGGGAGTCGCGACTTTTCGGGGATTTCGTAATAATGTGGCAAGCGACAGCGAACGAAGACTCGCTGGCTCAACCCGCTTTGAACCCTTATTTCGATCTCTTTATGGCGATGACAATCATCTAGGGAGCTAAACAGCTCATCTGTAGACCAGGCCGACATAATTGTCAAGACGGCTGACTCGTAAATGCAGTCCATGGATGCGATATCCTTGGCCTTTGCACCGCTGTCGTCATCGTCCTGAACGATGCAGAGGGCATCAATCCACACGTACCGCACCCCAAGCGCTCGCACAACCACAAACACTTGTTGAAATGCCAACGACAGCTCATTGAGCGGAATACCCGTCTTGTATTGCTGGATATTGGACCGCAAGAGCCGCGCACCAGGGGTCTCTGGCCAGCGGTAGCTCAGGCAAATGTAGTCTCCTTCTTCAAGTCCGTTCTGGGGTTCGTAAAGTCGGACGGAACTTGGAGTTTCAGAAACACAGCCAACATCAACGACACGGCGTGGAAGGCGTCGCCCTCCCGCATCGCAAGCCGGATGCTGCTCGCGGCATTCCGTGAGCCATGTCCGTAGCTTATTGAAGCTAGCTTCGGATCCGGTAGTTGAAGGAACAACGCAGGCTGGTCCGATGTTTGGCCAATCTTGGCAGACGCGTAAACCTGGGGTTGTGTTGTTAATCAGTCCCGTGTGCTACTGGTACTCGGAGAGCCAGTGCGTGTACGAAGTACGGCGGCGCCTCACCTTTGGGGATAAAAAGTTCGGCATCCTCGTACGACAGCCTGTCCCACGAGTACGGACTCGATATCTTCATGGCAATACTCTTCAGCCGTAACGGTTGGCTCCCTGGATTGCCGCGTGGGCGTATTTCCGAAACCGAGCCCATGGGCCGGCGGATGCAGGCCTCTTCCCAACCCTTCGCTTGGATTGCGCGAAAGCCAGTGGATATGACCAAACATCCGGTGCAACCGCTCGATGCAGATTTCTCAATTTGTCCGACCTCCGAATCCCAATTTCGGTCGGCCTTGAAACTCAAATCGTGGCACACCTCGCACGGCATGGCGGCCAGAGGATGTGGGGATCGAGCGGTGACCTTGGCCGTGGATCAAACGAGTTATTTTCTTGAAGCCGTGATGAGATGGAGACGAAGCTGTGCTGTTGCGGGAGAAACGCCCGCGTCGTCGAACCCCGCTCCGTGTAGCCAGCTCGGTTGCTGCCTGATTGCCTGCAAGCTACCTGGTATGCTGGACAGCCATTGGGTGGACCACTGAGTCTGTCCGAGGAGGGTAATCGCGACTGCATGGCACGCGAGGAGGCCGCCTTCGAGCGTCGTTGGGGTCCACCCGCCTTCCTAACGGTATCAGAGCCAGGCATTGAGCGAAACAATTTATCCCGGGCCCCACCAAGTCGGCCGCTGCGTCCGCGATGGACCCCATCACCGCGCTTTCCATCGGCAGTTCTGCCGTCGCGTTCATTGACTTTGCGATCAATCTGTTCGCCGCCGCCAAGAAAATCCACACCTCATCATCGCATCAGCAAGAAACCGTCGCCGAGATCGATTCCCTCTCTCAAAGTCTTTCGGCATGGAACGCGCAGCTCACTTCACAGCTCGCCGCAGCCCAGTCAGCGACCTCTTCGCAATGCGATCAATCCCTCATTCGGCTCTGCGGAGAGTGCCGAGATCTTGTCGCCGAGATTGAAGGCGTCGTTGGCGAGTTGACGGCAGGTGGCGCAACTAAATGGGATGCTGTCAATAGCAGTGTTCGCGTGGCCATCAAGGGGCTCAAGAAGAGAGAAGCAGTCCGTGGTCTGAACAAGCGGTTGGAGCACATGCGAGCAGAAATTATGATTGGACTGCTGGTCTCCTTTCAGTACGTGAATGTTTGTTTCGATTCTTTCTTCAAGGGTCTAGGGCTAACAGGGAATCAGTGATCGCCAAGCAAACATCCACCGCTTTATCGAGCAGCCCGCGCGTCCGGGGCAGTATGATACAGCTGAGGAGCTTCTCGCCCTTCTCAGCGGTAGATCAGCCGAGCAACAGGGCAAACGAGAAGCTCTGGACCAAGCCTTGTTCGAGAGCGGGTGGCGTCTCGAGCGTACGGCAAGCGTGGCCAGTCCGTCTGGGAGTTCAGATACGGCGATCACAAATGCTATTATCGGAAGCCTTACCTTTGAGCGGCTCGGCTCTAGAGAAAGACGGGTTGCCGAGCCCTCTGACAGTACTTACCAGTGGATCTTCAACACCGAGAGTGCGGACCAGAGCATGGAGTTGGGAGAAGGCACACACTCCTGGGATAGCTTTACAGGCTGGCTTCGGTCCAATTCGGACAAGTTGTATTGGATCACTGGCAAAGCTGGCTCCGGAAAGTCGACGCTCATGAAGTACATCATCGGCCACGAACAGCTTCGTGAGGGACTGGGCGTCTGGTCCGAGGATCTCCCGTTGCTCATTTCGCACTATTACTTCTGGGATGGTGGTTCCGACCCGCTCCAGAAATCCCTCGAGGGCATGCTCAGGACCCTTCTTTACCAGGCCTTGAGGGGGAGACCTGACCTCGTCAGGCGCGTGTGTCGGTGGCGCTGGGATACTTGCCAATTCATGAACGGGGCACCGTTTACCCAGCGGGAATGGGAGTTTGATGAGCTTCGAGAGGTCGTCAATATTCTAGCCTCGGAGAGTGGGAGAACACTCCGACTCGCTCTCTTCATCGACGGATTGGACGAGTTCAATTTCGGTGAGGGCCGTGAGAACGACATCATCGACCTGATCAAGTCTCTCCAGAGGAACCATGACGTCAAAATATGCGTATCAAGTCGCCCATGGACCAAGTTCAGAAACGCATTCCATCGCAGCCCGTCGCTTACAATGCAAGAGTTAACGTCGTCGGATATCGCCGCCTATATTGGCCAGCGATTCGAGGCCTGCCAGTCCTATCGCGATCTCCAGACCCTATTTCCTACAGAGGCAGAAGAACTTCGGACACAGATATCACACCGCGCAGAGGGTGTATTCCTGTGGGTACATGTGGTCACTGGCCTCCTTGTCGACGAGATGGAGAACTACAGCATCAGGACCTTTGACAGGGCTGAAGAGATTCTCAGCGACCTGCCCACCGACATGGGAGAGCTGTATACACGGATGTGGAGCACAGTCAGACCAGCCGACTTGGCGACTTCTTCGAGGTTGATACGTCTCGTTTTGGCAAGCTATGTTCCTCTTGACACCGAGACATACTGCCGCGCTGAGGGGCTACGTCTTCCCCAAGGCCCTATCGTGGACAATGCGAGGAGTGCTCTCATTGCGATGGTGCGAGCACAGTTCCACACATACACCCGTGGCTTGGTCGAGGTCGACGATAACGGTCTGGCCCACCTGATTCACCGAACGGTAAAGGAGTGGGCCAATCGTACAGACATGAATTCAATGATGATCTCGGTGTGCCCCGACGACTTTGATCCGTATCTCAGCCTTGTTGAAGCAGGGGCCGACGAGCTGCTGAACAAGCAGTTCGATCCAGACATATCACTCCAGTTCGAGATGTTCGAGTTTGTGGCGAGGGTCATGAGCTATGCGTCGGAGGTATCAGAGAACCAACCATGCGCGGCCTTCACGGCCCGGCTGACAAAGGCGCTAGACCGACTGGACCAAGTTGCAACCGAGGTGGCAAACCGACATAAAGAGCCTCGCCTTTCGAACAACATGAACCATGGCCAAAGCAACTCATCTTTCTGCGGGGGGGACCAGTACAGCCGCTTCCACTGGTCAAAGATTCAGTCTAACGGCCATCGCGGTGAAAACCCATTCGAAGAAAGTTGTTTCGCCAGTCTCGCCGCCCAGTTTTGCATCTCTTCCTATGTCAAGGCTGCTGTTTTTAAAAGCCCGGAGCTACTTGAACCCTCGGCCTTCCGGCTCTCCCTCCTTGAATGCACTATCTTTAGCTGGAAGCACGCCACCCTACGAAAGACTATCTGCAGAGGCGTAACTTGGCAAGAGAGGATCCAGCCTGTTCCGCGGCTGCAACTGGTGAAGTTCCTCTTGAGTAAGGGACAAAAGTTGTCGGAAGAGAGCGTGGTATCGCCCGAGAAGAAGCTCATTGATATTGTGAAGATGAGGATCGCTACTTACGAAAGGGCAGAGTTGTGGGAACTCAGGGACTACTATGCGAGGGTGCTTGAAGAAGGCAGTCGTCCTGAGTCAGGATGAATGCGTGGTAGTCACCGAATTCGAGCCAGACAAGTTCTCATATGCCACGGCAGGGATCATGCATTGGCAGAGGAAAATGACCTGCTCCTGTCCCGCGTCTCAAACACGCATACAACCTGACCAAGATGTCGTAGACCATCACAATTAATGCCCCCAGTGCGCATGACAACTGCACCCACCCCAGTGCATCGCACCACCACAATCCACAATACCCACCAAGCGAATATCAACAAGCGGGTTTAGCTCAGTTGGGAGAGCGTCAGACTGAAGTTCCACTTCATTCCAATACATCTGTATATCTGAAGGTCATGTGTTCGATCCACATAAACCGCATATATCGTCCTTTTTGCCGAATTTTGGATCGTATCCACAGAGTTTTGGGCGAAGCGAAGGCGGAGCTGTCCCGGTATTGTTTCTCCACAGTTACAGTTACAGGTGAAACATCCGGGCGTACACCGTTAGCTTAGAGTGCAGATCTCCACATGCTGTTGGGGCATAGTTTTGGGTTTCCCGCTGGTAAGGTTCTGTCGCAGGGTACGCGTCTCCCGAGCATAGGGTGCGCCAGCGCAAATGGCAAGCTCTCCTCCTCAGTGTCACCCACGCCATGGCGGGACCACAAACCCCAATGCAAAGGCACATAACCCAGGCTCACACACATCATGACACTCGCCCACACAGTCAGTCTCAATGACAATATATTCAACTGTCAAACTGCTACCTAACCATAACCACCATGCTATCCTCCCCTTCTACCTTCCCAAAAACTTAATCTCCGCCCACCTCAGCGGCGGATACGACACAATCGCAAACGCACTCCCCACCCAAAGCCCAATATCACTCATCCCCGCCTTCTCCGCCAACGGCCCGACATACCAAATCTGGTACATGCCCAAAATCGCACCCACCCAACTCAGCAAAAACGCCACCAGCGCCGCCACCCCCACAGGCAAGTAGCTCTTATCCTCCCACTTGGTCCAATCGAAGCCCCTCTCTCCCCTTCTGAACAGGACGTGTTCCATAAGGACTATCATAACCATGGCTTCGATCCAGTACCCCATCAGGGCGAGGAAGTTGCCGAAGATGACGAGGAGGTTATCCCGTCCTGCGAGGGCGCAGACAAGCTGGATGATGATGACGATGCACGTCCATACCCAGCGCGGGACGGCCTTGCCATAGCGGCCCATGACTTGGCAGCCCAGCGCGGCGGAGTATGATCCTGGGATTGAGTTGGCGATGACTCCGAAGGCGACGATAACGCCACACACGCCCTGGAAGGCGCCGAGGCCAGAGAACCCCTCGACGATGAGGGCGCCAGTGGATATTGCAAAGGCGGATTCCCAGGCGGGGTTGGAGGCGACGCCGGAGGCCAGGCCGATGCCGATCATGTAGACGAGGGAGAAGGAGACAAAGAGCCCGGACAGGGTGAGGAGGAAGATCTTGAGGCGGGAGGTCGTGGCGGGGTAGTAGACGTAGTAGTCGGAGGCGGCGGCGGCCCAGGAGTTGGGGACGTAGAGGCACAGGGAGAGGAAGGAGAGGCGGTTCGCGGCGAGGGTGAAGCTGTCGCCGGTGGATTCGAGGGTGGAGTCGAAGTGGGGGCCGGCGGCGCCGATGAGGACGAAGAGGGCTAGGAGTTGGGGGATCCAGGCGTATCTGAGTATTGTCAATATCTCTTGAGACAAGTCGGTGCTGGGCTGGCTTGGTCAGGAACTCACCTCTCGTAGGTATGGAAGATAAACATCCCAAAGACAGCAACAACCCAGCACACAATGGCGGCCACCACAATGCCCACCACAATAGTCATCTGCCCTCCGCTCACCGCCGACAAGATCTGCCCCGTAATGATGAAATTGAGCGTGATATATCCTAGCATGAGGATGATGTTCAGAAGGCACGGCAGCTTCGACGGCCAATACCCCATAAAGAACCGCAGGCAAACCATCGTCCGGTTTCCGCTCTGCGGGCCCCAGATGGCCATGTAGCTCGTCGACGCCGACCCGAGGAGGCACCCGAACAGAGCGCACAGCACGCTGTCCTTGAACCCCAGCCCGAAGATGAGCGGCCCGAACAAGCCCGTGGTCATGTTGTTCGCGGAGATATTGGCGCCGAACCAGAGGATGGCGACCTGGAGGTCGGCAATGAGGGAGGCGGGTTGGCGCTCCTCGGGCAGGACGCGGGTAATGCCACGGGCTTCGAAGCCCGACAACCCCTCGATGGCATCGTTGATGCGTCGCAGGGTGCCGAGGGCGCCACCTTTGGCCGAAGCGGTGCCCTCGGCGAAGGCAGACGAGGAATCCTTGTCCTTCTCGGCGACAATCTGCACCAAGTTGGCGGCGGGGTCGGCCTTTTCGACATCGGTCGGGAGGGAAGCCATCGCGTCCGTGGTGTCACGGCGCGGTCCCAATTCCGTGGGCGCGGGAATGTGAGGTGTCACTTTTCGTATTCCTCCAGAAAGGTGGCGATCCGACTAGCAGCCGGGATGAGAGCAGCTGTGAAACGGTGAGATAAGAGGCGGGCGCAACGGCGTGTGAGGAAGGGAAAAGAAAAGAAAAGAGGCAAAAGTACCACGCATCAGGCCGACGACTGTTGGCTTTATGTCCCGTCCACTGGGTCGGACTATTGCTCTTTTTTCTTTTCCTAACTTGAGCGATGGATGCCGGCGGCCCTGTTTCCCTACTGCGTTGCTTCTGATGCCCGCAAGCTCGTTCTGGCGGCGAGCAGCTTGCCACCCCCGAACAAATCACCTCCGCGCCATGCCGGATCACGACGACCGCCTGCGGCAGGCGCAGCTTTGCGAGCGGGGTTCATGCAGGCCGGGGAGCACCCGGGGGTTGTGTGACAGCCGTGAGCAGCGCTCCAGCCATCCCAGGCCCGTAGCGTCACAGCGTGCCGGGGGGCTCGGCCCCTGATTGGGACGACGCAGCCGGGGTGCTATGCAACACGCCCCCTAGCGCCACGAGTCCTCCCTTGCCTGTGCTGCCGGGTCCATCCCAAGCCCAATCCAGACTCCTGGAATTAGTCAATGAATCGAGGAGACAGGGAGATTTCTCAGACGGTGGCACAACGAGTAGCTCGATCTCTATGTGCAAGCCGTCAGCAGACCAGCCACCAATTCGCAGCGAACAAACCCCTCCAACGCCGAGGTGATGGGAAGTTGAAAGGCGTGAGAATCGATTGGAGGAGCTCTGGTGAAGGAGTGCGAATGCCAAGTGCCCAGCTTGCTGGAGTTGGTATTAGTGCCGGAACGGGATAAGAAATCTTAACCCCCGGCCTGCCAGATTGTTCCTCGTGGGAAGCGAGGTGATAGTTCGTTCTGTAAAATACGAATGAGACGTAAAAAGGCATCAAATCGTAAGGCTGGCCAAGACAAACCCCCAAAGTTCCCTCCGTCAGCTGGTTTCCCCCCCAGCGGTTTTCCAGTAACTCCATGCAGAAAGGTTGGAACCCCCAACTCCAAAACTCCAAACCTCGTGGTCGCGAACGGCCCGGCCACGTCCTTTGCGGCCGCCGCGCCCTGCAGCAGCTTGACTCGCCGCGTTCCATACCCTGCAATTCCAAACCTCGTCAGGAAATGCCACGCGACGGACTTGGCTCCGTCAATGTCAAGCTCGAACCCCCTTGTGACCTTGTCGGTAGCTCGATGCCCTGGTCTATATCATCATGGCCCATGATGGCTTCCTCGCTCATTGTCTTGCTGTGCCTCTTGGAAGCAGCGCCAATACCGTTCCCTAAACGGGTCTGAATGGTGGCTTCGCCGTTCCCGTCAACGTTGGTGGTCCATAGTGACGCAGGCAGCATCGAATGAATGAACTTCTTCTTCTCCCGTCGCGCCCCCGGCTCATTCTTATTTGCCGGCCCTACCGGAGGCGGATTCTGCTCCGAGGCGAAGGACGCCCAGGTCCCCATCTTGAACACGTGCGTGATGAACTGCCAGCATAGGGGAATGTTGCCCACATAGACAGCTGTTGCCTGCTCAGCCACGTACCAGTACGTGTAGACCAGATCGTTGGGGTTGGAGAAGTTGTAGTATCGATTGAGGCATGCAATGAGGATCTTGTCATGCAAATTGTCAGCGTTGCCAGTCGGTATCTGCAGGTGAGGAGAGACTCACGTTGAAACAGCCGAGACCTAGCACACAGCACAGCACAATCTTTCTGCAGCGCCAGACGACACATCAGCCACGTTCCAGTGGTCGCAGACGAAGGGCAAATACCTTTTCATAGGGATCCGACTGCTGACGACAATCGGGATCGGGATGCAAAGCAGCATGATATCTGACGAGATGTTGAAGGCAGTCGCGAATATCATGTGGTTGTAATAGGTAGCGCACTCGGCTTCGTACGTCAGTCGCCGTCTTGTCAAAGCATCCGAGGGCACCTACAGTTCTCATAAGGCAAGGCCCAATAGCCCTCGACGGGACCGCACCAGTAGACAAGGAGCAGTACCACCACAAGGGAGTAGGCAATGACGCAGTAGAGGAATAAAAGCTTCACCAGTAGGTGCTGTCGGTGGTACGCAACCCTGGAGATAAACAGTCAGCAAACGCTCAGTTAGCCACGGCATGCGGCGGGTTGACCAACGTCAGTCGGTGATAGAGGATCAGTAGGCAGATCTTGACCAGCCAAATAGTCGAGAGAGCAGATAGTTCCATCGCCAGTGCCATCTTGCTGCCGTACACTGCCATTTCGGCCTCCTTGGGGGGGAGAGCGGCGGCATCCTTCGGGTCCATAAAGTTGCTGCCATTCTTGGCGACCTCGTTCACGCAGACCATGGTTGACGTGAACGTGCCCTGCGATAGTATGTCAGATGAGCACGAAAAGCAGAGAAGTTTGTACGCATACTTACAGCCACAACCATCATCAACCAGTCCTCAATCTGGAGGTGTGCCCAGCTGCGGAACTTCATCCGACGTGAGACCCTGAATCCCCGAGTCAGCACCCCGCGAAAACACTGCCAAGGGAAGATCGGAGACGTGACCAGGGAGTTCGGGACTTACATCCGACACACGATCAGGAGGGCGCCCACTGTCCATAGCGTCCATGTCTCGATCGCCAATCGTTGAACAAAATCCAGCATGTCGTGTCGTCAGACGGCAGCGCGCGAGGGCAACAATAGGAGCAACAGCAGCAACGGTGAAATGGGCATGGTAAGAGCGAGCAATGCAGACCAAAGATCTCGATACTTTGACCGCTTTGGCGTCCTTTATTATCAGTCGCCCAGGCCTCTGGCCTCTTGCACCACAAATAGCACGCAGCGCCGACAACGCGCCGCAACGCTGAAATTCCAGATGACGGAAATTATCCCGTCCTGGCCCGTGAACTGAGTCGCTTCACCCTGTCGCCTGCGTCCCCTACGGCGTCGGATCTCACCCCATTGGACGAAGCTATTTCCCAGGTGCATGCCTAGGGCGTCCTTGGATCGTCCATGAGTGGTAAGTGCGGCTGCTGCAGCGCTCCAGTGGACCAAATCGAGGCCAGGATACGGGGCCATCGAGCGGGGTTGTTGAGCTGGAGCAGATCCTTGCGGGGGTAGATAACAGGCGTGGTGTCTCACTGCCTCCCTGCGACTCTGCAATGTCAAATTGTGTCAATCGCCATTTTCAATCATGGATTCCCCGCAGCTGACCGCAGAGAACTTTGCCAAGAGGGCCTTCGACTTCCTTGTCGTCGGCGGTGGCACGGCTGGGCTTGCCGTGGCTGCCAGGCTGTCCGAGCTCCCGGGTCTGACAGTGGGCGTTTTGGAGGCCGGTTTGCCTGCCGCCGGCAATGACGCTGTCGACCTCCCAGGCCTTGCAGGCCGTGCCCTCGGCAGTGACCTGGACTGGAAATTTCGAACCGTTCCACAGCCGGGCCTCGGCGGGCGGGAAGCCGCGTGGGCGCGCGGGAAGGTTGTTGGCGGCTCCAGCGCTCTAAATTACATGACCTGGAACCGCGCCAGCAGGCACGACTACGACGAGTGGCGCGAGCTGGGGAATGACGGTTGGGGTTGGGATGATCTGCTGTCAGTCTATTTGCTCTTTGTTATCTCCGTCCCGCATGTTTCCCCCCCAACCCTTTGCTTTTTCTGATGTAACCCCCACGCAGTGCGATGACCACTGATTATCGATCACTGCATGCCTGGTGATCACAGCTAAATCGGATTTTCCAATTTCGCAGGCCCTTCTTCAAGAAAAGCGAGACGTTCCACGAAGCATCGGCGGAAAATAAGAAAGTCTTGCCAGTCGTCTCCCATGATGGATTTGTCGGTCTCAGCGGGCCGGTCCAGATTGCATACCCCAATGAGTTCAGTGCATCTCACAAGCACTGGCACAGTACTTTGAATGCCGTGGGGGTAGAGACGAACGATTCCCATCTCGCAGGCAGCAATGTTGGAGTCTGGACGAGTCTGGTCTCCATCGATCCTCGAGCTGCCACCAGGTCGTACGCTGCCACAGCGTACTATCAACCCAATGCATCGCGTCCGAATCTCGTTGTCCTCGCCGGGGCTGAAGTCCGCGAAATCCTCCTCTCCGAGGCGGACGTTGCTGGGGAATGGCAGGCCAAGGGCGTCCGCTTTTCACACGGTGGAACTGAGTTCTCGGCGTTCGCTTCCCGGGAGGTCATCGTGTCCGCAGGCTCCGTCCAGTCTCCGCAGATCCTCGAGTTGTCAGGCATCGGCGGCAATGCCATCCTATCCGCCGCAGGAATTCCGGTGAAGATCGACAACCCCAACGTGGGCGAGAATCTCCAAGACCACCTGAGTGTGTTTCCTTCCTCTTGTGGGTGATCCGCCTTGAAATCAACTGACCCCTGTTCAGCAACAACTGTAGTCTTTGAGGTCGATCCGACCCTTCGCACGCCGGATGATCTTAGTATCGAAGAGGTCTTCGCCGCCGCCTCCGACGAGCACACCAAAGCCCGGATGGGGCCTCTCACGACAGTTCCGGTCTCGATGGCCTATGTCCCGATTGCACAAGTCACCCCGGCGAAAGAGTTCGAGGCCATCGTTTCGTCGCTGCCGGCCCCCACAGACTCTCAGAGCCCCTCCGCCGAGAGAGACGCCATATTTCACCGCAAGTATACCTCCGACCTCGCTCGATCCATCGGTCACGTCGAGTACGTCTTCGACCTGGGCAACTGGGGCCCCGACTTCGTCCCGGATCCTTCTGGCACAAAGAAGTACGGGAGCATGTTGCAGATACAGCAGTATCCATTTTCGCGAGGCAGCATTCACATTCGGCCGTCGCATACGTCGGAGTCCCTCGTTGACGGACTCACTGTGGACCCTCGGTACTATGCTGGCGAGAATGGGCATCTTGACCTCGAGGTTGCAATGCATGGGTACCGATTCGCGGAGAAGATCTGCTCAGCCGAGCCGCTAAAGAGCATCATTCGTGCACAGGTGTCTCCTACGCCAGAGGAGACGAGCGGCGAGGCGAAGCTGAAGGAGTGGTTGAAGAGGGTCATGGTGACGGACTGGCACCCGGTGGGCACCTGCGCAATGGGCGGTCGAGCGGGGGCCCGCGCTGGTGTCGTCGACGAGAGATTGCGTGTGTATGGAATCAAGGGGCTACGCGTCGTCGATGCCAGTGTGATGCCGCTCCAGATTAGCGCGCATTTGCAGGCGACTGTGTATGCGATCGCTGAAAAGGCGGCGCATATGATCTTGGAAGATGCTGGGCTGTAGACAAGGTCGAGAAGCGACAGAATCAGCAAGGATTTTCGGTTGGGGTCCGGGTGGTTCTTCGCAAGTCTCAATGGCGGAAGGAATGACGGATGAATTCAAAGAGAGCGGTCCTGAGATCAAGGGGGAAGGTGCAAGTTGCTAGCTAATATATCCAATGGCTGCCTGACAGCCAGCAACCCAGGGTCCAATAATTTAGATCCGGATATCGATTCCCACCAACAATGATAGAAAGCAGCCCCATACCTATCTGCTCCCGTGTTCCTGTGCTCTTCTTGCAACCTTTCCGTTTGCTCGCTCGCCACCACAAATAACGGTTCCATTTGCGACCCTTCAACTCGCTGCGGCAGCATCACGCTCACGGTTGCTCCTCTCTCCCAGCCAGATTCCCCCCACGCGCGCTGAGCCGCAAGCGCAAAAAGAGAATGTTAAAAAACATACAACACCAGGGGATTCGCTGGTCGTCACCGACCCAACTACTAGTCTGGCCTTCACTGGCTTGTCTATGGGAGAGCGGACGGGATCCCGAATTTTCCAGTGGGTATGGTCGTATGTGGTGGATTTGGTCTGAATCTCGAATCATGAAGGTGCAGCTGGACGACAACTTGGGCCGCATTCTGTCTCGTCTTTAACAATCCCGCATCTCAATGTTCCCGTCACGGAGCCCCTATCTGGACCTTAAATGACCTAAGGCGCCCGGAAGGCCACTCTCCAGTATGCCAATCCCCGGAGCTCGGATTCACATCGCAGCGTCGGGGTCTGGCGCCCTGGCAGTCGCAGAAACGTGTGCCGCGGCAATTTCTCCAGCACTGTTACCGGAGGCTTTCATCAGTATGGGAGAGCTTGCGCGCTGGAAAGGAGTGCCATAGCGCTCGCTCTTGAACCTTGTCCCGGAGGACGGCTTTGAGGGTGAAGACTCCCAAGGGGATCGGCTTGCCATCCATATGGCCAACACGGTCGCCGAATACATCGTTGGCGCCGCCATGTACATCGCCCAAAACAACAACGTCAAGGGAATCACCAACCTCGATGCCGATATTGTGAAGTGGGGTAATGCTGGGGCAAGAGGGTATGGCCATAAAAAGGCGCCGTTTTAGGGCAATGGCGCACACGCAAAACATGGCCATCCGACTGAATGGCTCCGCTCACGATGACACTCCGCGGAGCAGGGCCCGGATGTAAGTTCAAGGTCAGGTCCTAACATAGACCTATGCTGAAACTTCTCACTGCTGGGTACCTTCAACGGATACAGCTGCTATGGATCAAGATTTGACAGATGCTATATTTGAGAGCCTCTCTCATGAAAGGAAGGTCGGGAAGTAGGGGTATCAAAATTGATGTACCATGGGTTCCGAGACGCTTGAAGCGGTATAGGCACTCAGCAGGGATCATCGCTTACCCTAATCAGGCATTCTCACCGTCACCGTCCCCTTCGTCCTTGTCCTCACCCTCGTCCCGACCCTCCTCACCACCAATAAAACCGCCAGTAATCCTCCTCTCCGTTGGCTGGTTAGCTCACTCGAGAGTTTGGAATGATGACGTTCGTGGCTACTGGACGTTCTTTTTGATCTCATCGTTCAACTTCTTGAACTCGTCGTTCACAACAGTTTCAAAGTTCGCAATGTGGTTTTTGACGTTCGCGATGTCTGTTTTGAGGGTCTTGACAGAAGTGAGTATCATATGGCAGACCGCGAAAACGTCGTGGAGGGCCTGCTGATCTTGCAGCGGGGTTGAAGAAGCCATGATGTGCTTGCGTGCTAATGAGCTGAGCTTGACAACTTTTGGGATGGATGTGCGAGAAGACGGGATGAAGAGAAGAAATATGCCCAAATGAAGGAGAATAGCCACCAGAGCGGCGGAGGTACGATGTCCATGACAGGGGGCGAAACATCATAGAAGAACGAGACCTGCCTGGTTCAGAGAAAGGTCACCCGCCTGGAGAGGCTGGCATAAAAAAACACCCGAGGGAGAGGCTAACCGTCTCGTCTCTACAAATAAGAAGCATCAGACTCGGAGGTCGAGTTTATCACCGGAGCAAGTTTGAAGGCGACTTAAATCGCCTAGGATTAAACACTGAACTGCTGGTGCTACTGCTACTACCGATGCTGCTTTGCTCGTTCGTCTGTAGGGCGTAGGGTCGGAAAGCGTCGTCGTGTCTCACGCTTGGCTTGGAAAAAGCAATCCTTGGGATGACTGGTGCATCATTGGTGTGGGAGATGCCGATTTTTGATCTTCTTGCAAGCTATCCAAGGGCTAGAGATAAAAACGAATGCGAGGTAAGGTACTCAGAATGATGGAAAGGGGATGTTAGAGCAGAGAGAACGCTGGTCGAGTAACTAGAGGAAGAACGAGCATATCACCTAATGGGACCATGGTAGTCTCAAGCCCCTTTGCATAAAGTTGACCAAAAGGAAAGGCTTCCTTATTAGCCGCTGTGAATCATATCTTATTACTATCAAAGCAGGCCATAGGTTCCCATTGCTTTACGTATCTTCAAGAAGGCCTGTTGTAGTATGTTGCTTCATATTATGATAACTTCAAATATATTATGCACACCGGAATATAATCAAGGTCTCTGGCATTTGTATAGTACCCGGACTGGGCAACATAAGGTGCTATTCCAAGATAGGAAGGTTGGGTCTCGGAATTGATGTCCATTGCTGCATCCTGGTCTCATTTTGACAAGGTGTGAATGTTGAAGAGATTGGTGACTTTATACCCCCTTCGCCAGATCTGTCGCTGATTTAGCAGTCTAAGTCAACTTCTTTGGGTTCTTTCTCTCATCCCGCTGGTGATACCCGAGAGACTCTCAATCACGATAAAGCCAATTCAGTTACCCCTGAAAAAGCCCCTGAATGGACCGAGGCGCCGGCCCTGATTGGCCATGTTATTTATGTACATGGTCCGAGCGTCTTCCAGAAGACCAAAGCGCCCGGGTCACTTCTGCGACCCCGCATCCCCACCCCAAGTTTGTTGACTTTTGCCGACGCGCGATCATCGCTCTCCCCGCAACCCACAACCTTGTCGCAGACATCGACAAAACATCGTCTCAATAGCACCCCAGCCTCGAACTCTGACCATCATTTCTAGTCGCTCCCTCCCATCGCATCCCAGCAGAAGCAGAAGCAGGCGGAGCAATCGCCAGCGCAACTTGAACCATGACAACAACAACAACCTCCACCTACGGCGAATGCGTCGCCTCGCTACGCACCTCCCTCTCCTTCCTCGAGTCCTCCGTCGCCACCCTCGGCACAGGCGTCGAAGACTTCCCCCGCCTCAGCTTAGTCCTCAAGACCGTCCGCGTATGTTTCCTCTCCCTCTTCCCATCCCTCTTCTCTCACTGTCCCGCCCAACCCCTAACAGCCTGCAACCTGCAACCCACAACCAACCAACCAACCAACTAACCCCCTCTCTCACCCCGTCCACAGCACTACGAACTAATCCCCCAACCCACCCTCGCTGCCGCCGAGGCCTCCCTCCGCGACGAGATCGGCCCCTTCGTCGCCCTCCTCCTCGACCGCGCCGACAAGCACCTCGAGCGCCAAGCGCGCCGCATCGAGACCCTGAAGGCAAAAACCGATCTCAACGCCGGGCGGCTGTCACATTATTCCGAGCAGGATGATGGGTCCCGCGCACGGGAGAGGGAGAGGGTAGCTAAGGCGAAGGGGAAGGGGATGGGGAAGGGACGGGCGCTGCTGGATGGGGAGGCGGCGTTACGGGCGAAGGTGGTGAGGCAGCGGAAGGAGGCGTTGAGGTATGGGGTTGAGAGGTTGGAGTTGGAGGTGTTGCAGAAGGAGAGGGAGTTGAGGGTTAGGTTGGGGGAGGCTTGAAGGGGGGAGAGAGGGTTGATGTTGGGATATCAGATACAGGCAAGACAGGACAGGACAGGCGGGGCATGGCTTCAAGGGGTTTGCTGCGTCGCGGTGAGGTGTGGTAGACTAGAGGATGGCTTGATGGTTGTCTTCTGTCTGTTGGGTTACAGATCGACGGGACCGGGCAGTCGGGATCCCGCGGCGCGATGGTTTGCCCCGATAGCGTGTACGGATCACCAAAAGTTTGCCTCGGGCCGATGCACGCCTCCCGCATGGCGCTTGTTGGGCCCCGACAGCCTGGTTGCGTGGCCCGGCTCAGAGCTTGCGCGCCTGCTGGGGCTCAGATGCAGTCGTCGGAGCTTATTCTGGTTTAAATCAGGAGCTCATCGGCCGAAAAGACGCGGACATGGACACAGACACAGCTGAGTAATCAGTGGTGGCGAAGCTGGAAGGACAAGGGAAACGTCAACCCAAGGCTGAACCAACAGCCCGGATTGTACACATGACGCGTTGGACAGCGAGATGTAGCACGCGAGACGTCAATTTCTGTGTCCCGTACACCTCCAGCCCGTCGGCAGTAGCAAGTACAGCAGTTGTGGAGCAATATCGCAGTTGTCCCACTTTGTTGGGAGAGGTATCATGATCCTGTCAGCTTGGAACCTGGCACACACCGTGCGCTCAATTTGCAGAACTATTGGCAGCCCCCTGTTCTCAGTGCGACTCTCATCAACCCGCCCCCAACCTCCAGGCTGCCAAATAGCGGAAATTTCATCAAGGATAGCAATGCAATGATCTCACGTAACCAAACTCACAGCTCACAGCTCACAGCAGGACCGATTTGTTCTTTTTGATGTTTGTTTCAATTCAGTATCTCGACAGAGGGCCATCAATACGATCCCTGGCATGTGTTTCCATGCCACACCTGTGTGTGCCGCCATTGCCGTGATTCATGATATCTCTCTCTGTGCCTGACACCACACATGACAAAACTGTGCGAAGAAAAAGATGTAGTAAACCTGACACAAGAAAACAAAAGGTAGGTAAAGCCGGCGTGGAAGAGGAAGGTTAATAACGGGTGGTTTGGTAAAGTGTCTCTCACATACACAAAGTAGTACAAGAATAAAGCGAAGAAGAGTAAAAAGCAGAAAGCACACACGCCCCCAAAGCCAGCCAGATCCTCCCAAACAACCGCAGTGATTTTGCTCCCATCCAACACATTCAAAGCCAAGGCAATTCGGCTGTATGCCTGCTGTTCCTCAAGCAGGCCAAAAACGAAGAACAAAGGCGCACACTCGTGCGTCGCGTCTATTGCGACGTCTCCCAGTAGCGCAGCGCCCGTTTGGGCTTGCTGCGGCCTGTCAAGCGCGCCCTGAGGAATCAGTTCGGGTTAGGGTATATAGAACGTCATCCAGGAGAAATTCATCACATAGTATCATGCGCCGTTTTCATTGCTCGCAACCATGGAGAGTATCCTTTGGGCAATCCTCCAACCCTCTCCTCCTAGTGTCGTGGGACTTCTATAATAGGATGAGGTAGTTGCTCGGGGCGATACCCGTCTGGCCGTTCTCCTTGCGTGCTTGCCACCACCTTCCACTGACATCGCTGACCTCGAGTATCTCGTGCTTGGAGAACGAAATCTCGTTGGCGTCATCGGGGTTGGCCTCGTAGCTGTAAATGGCCTTCGCCCGGTATGGGTACTCTGTCGGCGGTACGATCTCGTCGCCAGTCCCTGGTACCGGAGAGGGCTTTGCGGCAGGCGCTGCTGGGAATGCCGGTGGAAGTGCTGAGTTTCGCATTGTAGAGTTCATGCCACCGACAGGCGACGGGTTCTCAAGGCCGTTAAGTTGAGCCGTGTACATCTGAGGGGGCTGAACAGAGGTGGAGGTCTCGGGGCGGCCGATACCGTAGGCACCGTTCATGGTTTGGCGATTCGCCGACGACTCCTTGGCGAGGGAGAACGAATCGATGTAGGCACGGGGTACGGCGGACGGAGCAGAGCCGAAATAGAAGATCCAGACGATCTGAATTAGAGGTCAGTTTTGGCACCAAGCAAAATTTCAGTGAGGGGAGAACATACCGTCACCATGGACAGGAGAATGAACCCAGCGGCAGCGGCTTCCCGAGCGCCGTTGTTGGTGTAGATGAGGCCATTGACGGACGAGGTCGCCAAAATAAGGCCGCAACCTAGATACCCGACAATCGCGACGTGGTAAGTTTGCGTGGCATCGGAGGCGACGACGATGAAAATGCCGATGATCGCGAAGAAGTAGAAGACGACTGTCCACCACGTAAAGAGCGGGAATCTGTTGTCGGCCGGACTTTGGATATGGGCGAAGATAGAACCGAAGAAGGAGATAATCCACGCCAACTGTCAAGCCAAATGGTTAGCATCAGATAGGGAATGCCGGGAGCTGGTGGAGAGAAGCTTACTGCGGAGATGGAAATGGTCGCAAGCGCGAACGGGTCGCCAATGACATTTCCAAGACTGATTCCCTTGCGTCCTCCGCCATAGACCCTAGAGTTTTCCATTTTCCTGAGCGAGGGGGAGTGTAGTGAGCCGTAGGATGGCATAAGGGCGAGTATGTAGACGGTCTCTAATTAAAGGGCGATCCGGGCGATTTGAAGCGTGGCGACTCAATTGACAAAAGTTTGCAGCCGGAACATAGATAGTGGCGGAGCCTCGAGAGTGGTAGTTTCTGAACGGTGGTTGGTGCTAAGGAGCGACTAGGGCGGGCTGAGATGCAGTGGAATGGCTGGCTGCCGCAAGAATAAAGTCAAACGGTGACGAGGGCTGAGAACCGGCGCGGAGCGTCGTCACAATAGAGTAACCTGAAGAGAACAGTGCCCAGCAGCAGAATGCACCTCTCGGGACGGAGGAGTCGAAATGAACGTCAGGTGGTCGGAACCGGAAGCCCGTTGATAAGGAGAGTGGGCGATAAAATCAATCCGATTGAGCCGAGGACGACGGCGGTGTGGGACTGTCGCGACGAAATCCGACGACGAAAAAAATGGCCCGAAGAGAAGCGCAAAAACCGGTCGCTGGTGGGAGGTGTCGGGATTCGCTGTGTCGACCCGATTGTCCAGATGTCCGATGTTTGCTCCGCAGCTCTTTCCCCCTTTTACGCACTTTCCTGTCTCTTCGCTAGGTCGTAATCGCAGAACCTGCCGGCGTTTCAATCGTGAAAACCGTTGATGTCGAGAAGCGAAACGGAGAGGGCGGCGTAACGACGAACTTCGAATGCCGGCGATGGTGAGGAGAGGCCGTCGAGGAGAATCGAATGTCAAGACCGTGGGATGGCGGGAGAAAAGAGGAGGACGGGGGAAGGGAGGCGGTGGTTAATGCAGGTCTGGGTGTCGGAGAGTGGAAGGAGGCACTGCAGGCTGGGGGGCCCTGCGGCCTTGTGGTATGGGAAGGGCGGGAGGGCGACGTGACTGGAGGAGGGATAGGGTGCGGGACTGGCTTTGCCGGGATTGTCGGATGGCCCAATGAGCCAAGCTGGACCGTGTTCAATGGCTGAGGAGGGCTGGTGGTGCGTGCGCGTTCTCTTGTGCCAAGCTTCTCCCTGCACGGTCATGTCAGGCACGCAATGCGGTTTTAGTTGCCGCAACATTGGGAGTTGCAGTGAATCGAAGCAAGCCACAGCCACACAGTTCTACACATTTACAGATCGGAGAGCTACACTGTCATTTTTTCGTCACTACCATGGCAATCCATATCTTGCGAGGATGCCCAACCGTCCGTTACCATCGCTTGCGCTGTCAGACGCGCTAGAGGGTACGTGCTGGCGGCAGCCCCGCTACGGCTTAGCCCAGGGATCCATGGATGCCCTGATCACGATAAGGAGAGTGACACAGGAACTCAATCGCAGCAAGCGACCTCCTCTCAGCTCTGCCCTCGCGCGCCCTCGGATCTCGACATGGCATCCTGTGCGCCGCCAGCGGCCGACTTTGTTTGTTGCTCTTGCGCTGTCTCGCTGGCGGGACTTGTTGACACGGCCGATAGGTGTTTCGAGTCTTAAGAGAAGAAAACGGGCCGCTGCCCCTTTGTGCGGTCCCCAGCGGCGGCGGCTCGGTTGAGTGGTGGGCGTTGTTTGACTGCAACGGTCGAGGGGCAAGCACGCTGTGGGCACGAGGGCACGAGAGACTCGAAAACTCGAGAAAGCGGGCAGCCGCAGGCCAATCAGGGCGGCCGGTTCACGATCTTCTGGACTCCCGATTGAATGTTTGAGATCTGGCCAGGAATTCCATTCGCTCTTCACAGGGGGTCGGAGGAGGATGAAGACGCGTGCTGATAGGCCGATGTGGGCTGTTCCTAAATCAGGCTGCTGGCCCCAAGGACCTCCTGCATCTCGGCAGCCCCACAGCTCCAGCGTCCCGCTGCCCGCATCTTCGGTGCCCGCGAGAAGGCGAGAAAATTCGACGGCCTCCCCATGCAGGGATGGCCATCGTCGTTTCAAGAACGGCGCAGGGGAAGAGGAACGCGCGAGCAGCCGAAAAGCCCGCACCGAACCACGAAATGTCGAAATGTGCCGAGGAAGCAATAGTTTGCAACTCTGGATCCGACAGCTGTCAGGACTCAGCGGAGTCAGCGGAGGACATAAGGTCCGCTTCTTGATTGAGAGGTCCCAGGTTTTGCTGCATCCTTTTCTCGCCGGCGACGCCAGAAGCCGTTGCATACAGAGACACATGTTTGGCGAGAACATGGCATATGCCGTCTTGCTATTGATGAACGGAGACACTAGATATCGGTCCCGGGGCAGACCCGTTCCCAAAAGAGACACGGCGCTGGTGAAGGACGGTCGAGGCCGCGGGCGACTGTCACTCATGATCGGCGTCGGAGCCAGTGCTGAGTCCGGGTCAATTAACATGACTTTGAGAACAATGATTAAGATTCAAGCTACGGTATGCGCACCCTGTCCGCATTGCTGTCTTTGCGATGTAAATCTCAGCTTAGAAATCGGGTAACCGCGATCGCCAATTTACGTCTTCCTCCGCTCGCAATGTGCTGCTTCATGCTGCCCCCTCGACGCCTCTCGACCCATGGATTATGGATTATTTGCCTTCCATTCCACGCATTGGCATCTATTCCTAACACCCAGTTTCTGGCAGCGAGGTCGGGACCCCGCCATGGCTATAGCGAGGATATTAATATGACGAAGGGACGTCGACCCGACACATGATGGAGCGAGATCACTCAACACTGGCATTAAATTGCGGCGATATTGGCTGCCTGTCATGCACGGCGGCCGACACGAAAACCCCGACGTGCACCAGATCGGAACGACGGGCTTGGCAGGGAGCGGACAACGAGCCACACGTGGCGGATTCTGCAAACGTCAGGGGCTTGGGGGTAATCTGTGGCTTAGTCCATCCCCTCGAGCCAGAGGCTGCCAGTGCACCCAGTTCGGCTCGCTGCGCCGTAACACAACCCAACCGACCCTTGCCACAGGCGCATCAACTTGGACTATCACTTGTGGCGGTCGCAGATATTGGCAATCCACAGGCACAGGACTGCGGCAGTGTTCGGATTTCAGCCCAGCAGCGTAGTTTTCCTTTCCAGAACAGCCAGCCATCGCCTCCAGTTTCTGTCGGATGTGTCGATCACAGCGGCTTGGAGCGTGGCAAGCCCTCGTAGTCCATCCCGCCCGCCCACGCCAACCAAACCGCACTGCACACCACCACGAGTTCACATCGCAAAACCCACCTCCATAGGAAGGGGCACAAGCCAGGCTTGGTGACTGGTGACTGGTGCCCAAGGGCGTAGTCGGCAACCCGAGCAGAGTCTCACCAGTGTTCAAACCCCCCTTTGGCTGACCATCTTGCCGTGCTCGTCCTCTCAGCACCCATCTGCTCACTGGGCTGGCTAGCTGTTCCCCAATCCCCCTCAGCGGAAGCTTCCCCTCCCCCACCTGAAACCCGCTGGTCCAAACAGCCTCACCTATCATCAGTCAGGCCGTTGTCATCAGAGCGTTGTACGGCCACGTTGGGACGCAATTGGCTTTGCCCCGCCCAACCCAGTTTCTTGCGTGATAAGCACAACATGCACGTTTACAGACACACACTCTACTACGTACAAGCAGCCCCGCCGTTGTTGTGCGTTGATGATTTACAGCGGGCGCATGGCATGGCCTCGAAGCTCGGAGCTCTGTGTGTGATCGCACCCAAGGGAGCGGGCGTGCGTCGGGCGGGGCACAAATGGGAAACAAGCTGAACCTGAATGTGATGTGACTTAACCCATGTTGCCATTTTCGAACAAGTTCAGTGGCTCAAACGGCCAGCCAACCCAGAGTCTTCTCCCGCCGTTCCAGCGGTAAAGGAAACTCGCACTGACCGGACCAGAGACACAGCACCTCATAATTGTATCAACTCAGACAGAGACTTGTGCCGTCTGAAGTTATCACATCTTGTCGATTTAGCCTCTCAGGCGAATTCGCCAAAAGACACAGATCGCCGACGCAGTGGTACACATGGTACAGTGTGCAGGGCCCTGGGTTGATGGTGGGATAAATTGTCTTGAAACACGGAGACGCAACTCCCGGGCCCTCACGTCACACGTTGGCGAGCCATCGGCTTCTCTTGCCCCAAGATGCAGAATTCACATGTTCTGCGTGGAAAACGCCATCGGGAATGTTCGGTAATGTATGCATGCAGTGTCTCCCGCAGCTCCATCAATTAAGGTGTCGCCCTGCGCGATGCGAGATGCAAATATGCCTGCGGTATCGTACAACAACGTGGAATGTTGCTGCTGTTCGCATCGATGGGCTACGACATGTTGAACTGCGATTGATCGGATGCAGCATCATGCAAGCGCTACGCTAGTTGTCAAGCTTCTCCTCGCTCCTCGCCATGACAGAGTTATGGGCGCCGCTCAGCCGAGAGCTTCCATGAAGCAGATGGAACACGTACAGCCATTTTAAGACTCTCTCCCCATGCACTCCACGACACGGGGACATGGGCATGCTGGTATTCAACCACGCCTCTCGGCTGTTGTCGGCAACTCTGGGGAGCAGGCTCCCCGGTTGTGGGCCCCACAAACCCCGTGCCCCATATCCATGGTTCGGTGCTGTTCCGGGTGTGACGAAAAAACGAGGCATCATCGGTTTGGTTTCGTCGACTGGAGGAGCAACCCCTGGCTATAGAAACGAAACGCACAGATGCCATGTTTCAGTTCTCAACATAGAATCCTTTCGAGGTTTCGAGGTCAAGCCGCCGCCATCTGTGGGGACCGTGAAAGATGGCTTTCTGGTGGCTGGTGATGATGATAATTGAGTCCTGAACCGTGGGAGAACGGGATGTGTGTGGGTTGCCGGAGCTGAGGAGTGTTTCGCAGAGGTGAGCAGGGTTTGTTTCCAGTCCAATCAGGGGGACAAAGACGTCAAAAACGATGGCTTCAGAGCGCCGCCTCCACCTCCCGGAGCTTCTCGAGCCTCCTGATTCCCAGCTCCGTCTTCTCAAGTCGTCCCTCGGCCTCTGCGACAAACTGCCCGTATCGAAGAACCCTCCCCTCATACCAGGCCCGGATGACCCGTTCGCTGCGTGTCCTGAGTTCGGCAATCTCAGCCTCTTGCGCCAGCTGCGTCGCCTCGATGCCCTTCATTCGGGGAACTAGTGCGGCAAGCTCGGCACTGAGTTTTGCATCTGGAACGGGTGTGTCCGCCGTCACGGCTGTGAGAGCGGATGCAGTCGAGGGAAAGGAGGAGGCGTAGGACAAAACCGTCGCGCGGAGGGCTTCTGGCGAGAGCTCGGTGGGAGGCGGTGAGTCGGCAGAAGGTGGCTGGAAGAGCGATGGGTGGGCATTGTCTAGAGAAAAAGAGTTAAATCAATATCAGCCCTGCGATTTGGCGCAATTGACAGGCAATCAAAGACATACATATCTTGAGGATCTCGGCGTAGATACGAGTGCGGCGAATGAGAGCCGCGAACCGGCGTTCGAGGTCGGCCAGCGAGGTGCTCACTGACTCATTCGAGGGCTGCGCTGGGGCGTCCGACAGACCATAGATGATATTCTCTACCCGGAGGAGTCGCGCCTCCAGCAGAGAAATGGTCGCAAGCGATGTCTTGTCCAATGTGTCGTCCATCGTCTTTGCCGGTTTCCGGTCCCGCACCCGATTGAGAGCAGGGATGACCTCGTAAGTCAATTGATGTTGTCGTCGAAAGACGTGGCCGCAACGAATGAGTGTTGCACGACCTGGAATATGTGGCTAGGGCCGAATCTCGCTCCCGAGCGCGTGAAGTTGTCCGTTGCTGATGGATTAACGGGACGCGCCGGAGGACAGAGCCCATCGCCCGGTCGCTGGTGGTGACGCTTAAACGCGGATGGTCATGTGGTAGGGCTGACATGACGTGTGGCTTGTGGCTCGCCCGCCCCGTATTATCTAGCCAATCAGCGCCGCCCCCCTTGATTAAACTAGCGTTGGTGCCTCCCAGGTACGCGGCAACACAGCGTTGGCCTCTTCAACCGTCTTGAGCCATCGACGCAGTTGCAACGGTCGTCAATCACACGAGCTATTCAACATTTCTACGACACCCTCGCCAGCAATCTTTTTGAAATTTCGCTACGGCGCCCCTCCGAACACACCTCGACGCCATTTGCGACCGACAGCAGTGGGTTCCCGCAACCCCAGTCTGGCTCCGGGAACCCTGGTTTTCCGACTCGACCCGACAATCGTCACTCGACGGCGCTGCGCTTGTGCGCAATAGTCTAACGGGCGGGGCAACGGTTATTGCTCTATCGCTACTTCGACTAGCTTCGAACGATCAAAACAACACGTTGTCGTGAGAAAGCGCCAGCGTGGTGGCAGGTGGGCTATGACGGGGTATTCCGCGATCAGCGAAGGAGGCGTGGGCGGCGGAAGCATGCAGTATGTCTCGCTGCTCCTAAAAGCTCCAGTGGGGATGATACTGACACTGGAACGGCAGGTCACGACGGAATCGCGGCTCCAGAGTGGGCGGAGGCAATGCCTCCATGATGAGCAGCAACATCAATCTTGTGAATACCAGTACGTGCTTCTGTTTCTGGTGGGGCCGCGCTTGCTGACGTATTGCCACAGTTATCGGCGCAGGAACACTCGCTATGCCGTCGGCTATGTCCCATTTTGGTCTCACGCTTGGAGTCATCCTCATCGTCTGGTGCGGACTCACATCGGCCTTCGGGCTGTATCTCCAGTCGCGATGCTCCAGATACATCGACAGGGGGTCGTCCTCGTTTTTTGCGCTATCCCAGATCACGTACCCGAACGCCGCAGTGGTTTTTGACGCTGCTATCGCCATCAAGTGCTTCGGCGTCGGTGTCTCGTACATGATCATCATTGGCGATCTAATGCCTGGGGTTGCCGAATATTTTGGCAGCGAATCCGCAGGGTTAGCATTCCTCGCGGATCGCAAGTTTTGGATAACCGTCTTTTTCCTGTTCTTCATTATCCCGCTGAGCTTCCCAAAAAGGCTGGACTCGCTCAAGTACACGAGTATTGTTGCGCTCTTTTCCATTGGGTACCTCGTCATCTTGGTCCTTTACCACTTCTCGCACGATGAGTACCCGAACAAGGGCGATGTCAACCTGATTACTTGGCTTGGCCCAGTCGAGGCGCTGAGAAGTCTCCCCGTCGTCATCTTTGCCTACACATGCCATCAAAACGTAAGAACAGGCAGCTCTAATACCCTTGGCACTTGCTGACTGTTCTCCAAGATGTTTTCTATCTTGAATGAGATCCAGGATAATTCGCCGGGAAGCATTGTGGGTGTCATTGGCTCAAGTATCGGCTCAGCCGCATCTGTCTATGTCCTTGTTGCTATCACTGGATATCTCACTTTCGGCAACAACGTGGACGCCAACATCATCTCAATGTGTATGTATTGTCCCCCTCGCTGGCATGAAGTCCCTCGCTGACATGACTTCCAGACCCTGTCTCGGTCGCTTCGACAATCGGCAAGGCAGCAATTGTCATCTTGGTGACATTTAGCATTCCGCTTCAGGTTCACCCCTGCCGTGCTTCCATCGACGCCGTCCTGAGATGGCGCCCAAACAAATTTCAGCGCCCCCAGCCCATTCCCCCAACTCCTGGCAACCAACCGCTTCTCCCTTCCAATAGCGCGTCGGCAGCGAGCGACAACCACGGGGCCCCTGTGCTGGCCATGTCGGAGCTGAGATTTGCGCTCATCACCAGCGGCATTCTTGTCTTCAGCTACATTACGGCCCTGAACGTGTCCAGTCTCGACCGAGTCTTGGCTTACGTCGGTAGCACAGGATCGACGGCGATTTCGTTCATTCTCCCGGGCCTGTTTTACTACAAGATCAGTGACCCAGAGGGCATTCATCACCAACGTCTGAGCAAGGAGGACGACGATGCCGATTACTCGGACAGTTCTGACGTGGAAGATGCTCCCGCTATGCTTGACAGCACTGCAAGCATACGCTCGGTCGTCAGCGCCGTCAGCGTCACCACACGCGCGCCTTTGCGATGGTGCCGGAAGTGGCGTTGGGACATGGAACACCTGGAGCATGCTCTTCTGCGGAAGCTCGCTCTGGCCCTGTCCATATATGGTGTTTGTGTGATGGTCGTTTGCCTCACGATGAACATGTTTCTCACCTGAGTTATCAGTCACACTGCAAATTTCATTCGTACATGAATTCGAGATACCTAGGCGCGCTTCACATAGCACAAGCGGTTGGGGACGCTAGTTTTTGAGGGGGGTTACCTGTATCATATTGTCACGGAGTACTGGGGGATACATGACAGATCCGTGGAGAGCGGTTGCTTTGGCGTTTAAATGCATTGGATATGGTTTGGCAGTAGAACGGACGCGCAGCATAGGGCGAACTGGCATGCTGCGGCCGGGGGTCTCATCACATAGATTTATACATCAGCGTCCCCAATCCAGTGTCCCCGTGGTGATCGTTTCGCTACTGGCCTCCAGCGCCCAAGAGCTCTGCACTCGACTCTTCGCTCCCGTCCAGCACGTCTCACGAAGCTCTCCCCTCGGGCATTGCTCCCCGCCTCCTCGAACTGACTCAACCCGGTGACGAAACTTGGTGATATTTGACATCGTAGTATACAGCCCGCCCGATTGAACCTCGCAAAACGCCTTGAATGCTCACTTGTGTTACACGGTGGTGGTAGTGGTGGTGGTGGTGGATATATGGAAAGACGGATATGTCATGAATCGAATCACAACTAAGCACTCTTGGCTGTTGTGCTCTTCTCTTCGTCTACCATCCTGATCGGCGTGATGGGTGCTCCTTGTCGGAGCTTGGGCTGCATGATGCCCGCCTGTTTTTCAGTGTTAGCTTCTGGTTTGTCTGTCTGTCTCGCTCATACTTCTAGGCGAGGCGTGGTTGTTGGGGAGGGCGACGTGGAGGGCGAGGGGAGCGGAAACGGGGATGGGAATGGAGGCGTCGTACCATGGATAATATCCGTCGTGCTGTGTCGGTTGGCTGGGCACCCACACCTACCCAGTATTTCGTCCGTGTGAGATCGAGCTTGACGTCCTTGTGCAGCTTGCCTGACGGGTCGTATGTGTCCACCTTCGGTTTGGGGTCGTAGGTGCCGAGCACCTCGAGGGGACGGCTGCCGCGGGCGGTTCTATGGGGCTTTGGTTAGCTTGAGATTGAGTGGCTGAGGGTGCGTTGGTATCGAGTTCGAGGGGAAGGGAGGGTGATGATGCGGTGTTGGGATCGTGGTATTGAAGCTGGCTGTGGACAAGAGGAATTGCGTACCGGGCATGGGTAACGACGATGTTATAGAAGGGCGAGTTCTTGCGCCCGAAGCGCGCAAGGCGAATCTTGACTGTCATGTTTGTGTCGGAGTTGCGGGCGGTTCCCAATGAATAGGATGGGCGTCAATCGGTCGTCGCGATCGTTCAAGGTCGGGTGCGCGATGCGTTGCGGCTCACTGGAAATTTTGGGCCAAGCCGCCGGCTGCGTCGTCGGGGCACAGCCAATCAGGGGCGGGGGGCATGGTGGCCTGTGCTTTGTCATTTTGCGGCGCAGGGTCCTTCCTCCTTGCTGAACCACCGGCCCGAGCCAGCTGCCAGCGGGACAATGGCCTGAGCAAGCACCTGTTCATCTCAATCATTGACAGCGTCGGGTGATGGTGATGTCAGTCAAACCACCCCTCCTCCTCAACGGGTTTATTACGCCATTGTCCGATCATAGGTGCAGCAACGCCCTCGCAACCGCAGAGATTTATTTTCTCCGTTGCCATCACCGTGGGATTTATTAGGATTGATCGTGCCGTACTGCCGGTGTGCATCCCATTCGGTTGTTCCCGCAATGACGCTCAAGGTCAGTTTCTTGGGATCTTCGCGGTGTGGCGTGTGCCACGCGAAGGGCAGGTGTGGCCTCTCATTTTTGTGGGGTTTCTAACACCTTGTAGACGCTTTCAGCAAAGGCTGCAGCCGCTCTGGACAAAGAGCTCATGAGCACGGGAGCTTTCTCAATCGACCAGCTGATGGAGTTGGCTGGCCTTTCGGTTTCGCAGGCTGGTACGTCGTGTGAGGGCACTTCAGCCCATGCGCCTATCTCTGCATCCCGCAACAGAGCACAGTTAGGTTGCTAAGCCTGGACCAGTTTATCGAGTCCACCCTATCGCTAAGGGCCCAAGAATTCTTGTCGCTGTTGGTCCAGGGAACAATGGTTAGTTGCCTAACTGGCTTACCCCAGAATACCTGCGTTGCTGGGGATTTTTGTGGTGTTGAGCTGTTTTGTTTGGGTGCTCAGGGGGTTGGCCCAAGCGCTGACTGTCCCTTCAGGGGGCGATGGTCTGGTAGCAGCCCGCCACCTCCGCCACTATGGCTACCAGCCGACTATTTACTACCCAAAGCGCAGCAAGAATGAGCTGTATCAGGTCGGTTGCCCATATCCCTTTGCTCACTTGCCGCCCACTTGCACGAATGTCGTGGCCGCATCAAGTTAGATGGTCAACAATTTCCATTGTATTTTCCGCTGTTGTTTTTGGGTTCATGCCGCTGGATGACAACCTCAGTGGGCCATATCCACCGACATTGGTCCCGCATATTACCAAAGAAATACTTTCAGGCCATATCGAGGGAACTGGGTAACTTTCGTGTTCTTGCTACCTTGGAATCGCCCATACCTCGCTCACTGCCAGTCCGGCTGGTCATGTTACCACCGTCCCCATCCTGCAAGACCGCTTATTCGTGTATGTAGCGTCTTGCCAAGCAACTCGAGGATCTCCGAGTCCCCTTTGTGGACGACTTTCCGTCTGCCCTTGCATCCACCGACCATGTCGTCGATGCTATCTTTGGTCGGTATCCATCTCTCTGCTCCTTGTCACTCATGCTCAACTCGTCCAGGCTTCAGCTTCTCTGGTGAGGTCCGGGATCCGTTCCCTGCTGTCATCCAAGCCATGCAGGACGCACAGGTCCCCGTGACTTCGGTTGACGCCCCATCGTCGTGGAATATCGAAGAGGGACCGCCCAAATCTGGAGTCGGCAGCGCCTTCAACCCTGATGTTCTTGTCAGCTTGACGGCCCCAAAACCTCTGGTCAAATATTTCAAGGGACGACACTTCATCGGCGGAAGGTACGTACCATACTCTGTCTGCCCGGTCTCCTCCCATCCGCATCCCCTTGATGCTCTATGTTCCGCTCCCCCTTCCCGTCCTCCCTTGCCACTTTCTTCATCTCTCTAACCTCCCGACCAGGTTTGTCACACCGGCGATCGCAGAGAAGTATGGTTTTGACCTTCCGGAGTATGAGGGGGTCGACCAGGTTGTTGAAGTTGGGCCGAATGGGTACAAGCTTTGATCCAGAAAGTTGTCGCGATGCTTCTCGCTCATGATTTGCGTTTGTTTCTTTCCGTCTCCAGCCCTGCTACATCACCACACACCCGCCGTTCCTACTGTTTGGACAGACAGGACTTGGACAGTCACCTTCTCCCATGTCAACGCGGTTGACGACGGTACCGTTGAGGCAGTAGAGGAGCTGTGGGTGGAAGAGGTTGCAGAATTCGACATAGACCAGATAATCTTTCCCGCAGGCTGGGCAGTTCGTGGTGATGTGCTCAGTGCACATTAAAATGGCCGGCTCAGGGTCACCAACAGGTTGTCAAGGATGTTTGTGAAAGCGCCGGGCGACATGAAACTTGTCGTTGTGTGCATCAGCGCTTCGTGGGGTTGATCAGTTGCGTGCCGTGGTGTCCCGATTTGCTGCTTGATATACTGCCTTGGGTCAGTGTACCGTGGTACCTAGCAGCTGTAGCTAATCCACCAACAGAAGGGTAGGGGCTGCTCAGCTGGTGCTGGGGACGAGCACGATAGGGCGCGGTCCGAACAGAGTCTAGCAACTCTACCGTGCGCCACAGAGGGGGTTGCAGAGGGCAGAGCGTAGGCTTGGCGCGGCCCTGTGTAGAACAGATGGGTGGTGATGTCTGGGGGACGGAACATACCTAGCCGGCAGCACTGGGGCGCTATAACGGGCCGGGCAGCAGCAGACACTCGCCACCACTACTTAGCTCTGCTCGTCGAGGAAGCACTTTGGTCGGGAGCTGCCCTGGTCGTCGGTGTTGTGGCAAAGGCTTGACCATGGCGACACGTAAGGGAGGTGGAGATACCGGAAAAGAGTGGAGGGTTGCGGGCAGCCCGCCCGGTTGGAGGTTCATTTTGATTGCGAGGCGGTATATGTGCAGCGCCCGCTGGGGCAGGAGAAATCCCCAGTCTGTTCTCGCTTTTTTCGCTGCCACATGAGTTGCTCGAGGGCCACCACGCCGAAATGTGGTACCTGGACCTCGAAGGGGCAGGCTCGCCCGGAGCTTTTGCTCCTCGCTGCGCTGATAGGTCCCTGCACCGGGCAGCGCTTACTGCAGGGTACGAAGTACATCTGCGCAGTACCTCTCAATACCAGCACCACTAGGTCTCTCGGCGTGTTCTAGACTGCCCTGCTCGCACGACAAGTCATCCTGGCGTTCCGCTAGACCTCCCGACCAGGCCCCCAGGCTCCAAGGCCAGCGCGTTTGAGCTGGGTTTTCCCCACCGGTGCGGCAAATGCGAAGCCCAGCGCAGGGCCCGGGCGGTATGGGATGGCTACCCGCCTATCGGGACGGTCGCTCGGTCTCGATATTGGCAGTTGTAGTCTACGCCTCCAATCTTTTGCGTTTGCTTTTCGTGGGTCGCGATAAATCTCAGTTGGTCTTGAGCAGGCGGTAGGTTGGCATTTTATGCTGGCTGGCATCAATTGACTATAGAACCTCTGACGCTGGCCATTGAACTCCCGATGGTCCTGTTGTGCGATGCGTCAACAGAGCCGGCCGCCAATCTGGTGAAGGGCGCAGCATCGAAGGAGCTAAACCCAAGATACCTACAGGCACATCTCAATCTTCCGGACTAGGCGTGCATCAGATCTCGCAGCGCGGCGTTCGGTTTCTGTGATCGACGAGATTCTTCGTCACCATTCTAGGAAAGTCGATGGGGCTTCGATGCTGCAACGCTGCCCCTCACTCCCCCAACGACCGTTCTGTTGGAAGGAACCTAGAGCTTTCTTTTGCGCGGCAGAACCCCTCAGGACCCCACTGCGGGGCCGTCCCTGCCCTGCCTAGGCTCCAAACAGGGGTCCAAGTGCCCAACGGGGAAGTGGAAAGACAAAAATCGGGTTTCTGCGTTCGAATCCCACTCGAACTGACAGCGACAACAATCTCAAAACCGAAGAACGAGCAATGCAGCATTCTTCCTCCACGCTTTGCGCACATGCTGCTCGCCGAGCCACGTCAGCTGGGTCTACCGGTGACCGTATCATTGCCATCACACACTACGGACGTGGTAGCGATCTTCTCCCCGCATGACGAGGATCGTGATCGCGCATAGCATTCACGGGCTGCCTCCGAGCCTCTTTTGTCATGGCCGCCACACCCGTTGAAGCCCCCGGAAGTCACCGCTTCCCATGCAATTTCGCGCAGAAGAGCCCCACGCTTTCCAGAAATTCCTGGGTCCGTGGCAACAACAGCAGGGTCTCCCGTGAACCCACCCGTGCACCCTGCTGTCGACACGAGTGCCACCATCGGATGACTCTCCCGCAGGGAGGCTCAGATAATGGATATCTACCGCTCGGGGCGGGCAGCGCTTGCCTCCTTGCGGCCATAGCTTCGCGAGCTTTCTTGAACTCTCTCCGCTTCTCGTGGGCCGTCACGGGCCATCGGCACCCACAGGGCAATCTAGACAGTTCTACACTATTCAACGTGCAGAGTGCAGGGCAGGCCTGAGCCATGCATGCTATGCACCGAGCCGAGTTGGCGTGGCTGGCTCAGCGAGGGATGCACGGGGTGTAACCGCAACATCACAGCAATGAGGGTGTTGAGGCGGCATTCACCTTACCCTGCACCGCGGCGCCGCTGACACGGCAGCACCACGCACACAGCTATCTAAACTAAGACTTGAGCAGATGAAAAGGAAGCAACTGCTGCCAACACCCCGATTTGACCCTATTTGGACGTCGGTGCGTGACGCTAGTCGGCGGTTGAGCGGTCCTTGGATTGCAACTTTGCAGTTCACCGGATAAGAAAGGTTCCACGGCCGGGATTCGAATTCCCTCGACATGCGGGTAATTCTATGCAGCCGATGAGCCTAGCTCATCGGACAGCCTCTCCCCCGCCGAATCATTTCAACGGGCAATGTCAAGCCTTTCCCACCATGCTACGCCACACTCGATGACAGCCGAGCTGTGGGGTTCTGCCACATGCCATTCTTTCGAAATGCCATCCCAATTCTAGGCACACTGCCGCGCCTACCTAGTGAACACGACCCTTCTTTCTGGAGAACGGGTCGGTCCCTTCGGCACCCGCTAGGATGCGAGTACAGCGTCTAAGCGTACACACTTGGAACCTTGCCCATTCTACCCCGCCACATTGCTGTTTTTCATGCAGGAAAAGCAGTCCCAGTTCCCCACCAGGTATCTGCCCAGCGGGTCAACCCAGGCCGTCAAGTCGCTACTTGCCCATGCCCCAGGATGCAGCTGCTCAACTGACATGAATCTTGATAGGAGATCACCTTGTCGGGCCAGCCGAAACCGAGATCTCCATTGGGATGACGAACGCAAAACGGCCGTCTTCCCTGTATTGCGAATTTGGGGAGTACGCCATTCCGCAAAGATGGAGTGCCTCGCAGATCCAAGCCTATTCTGGCAACCAAGCTCGCCAAGCTTCCCGCCTTTCCAGGTTCCCACAACCTAGAACGCCCTACCGGGATATGTAGTATGTTCTCGTACTGGCTCAAATCGCATTCTTTGCTGGGACAATTCCCACCTCGGCCACCCGGTCTCCGCGAATGCCTCGATTCAATCTCGGCAAGGGGCTCAACCATCAGCCATCGACTCCATTTCAGGCTTGTTGCTTCATGCGTGATTGGCGGCTGTCTCCACTGACGTGCTAGCACAGCCACCTTTTCTGGTTGCCACAGTACGACAGGCCTCAGGCCGTCCAATGCAAAGCCTCAGCGGCTGGGCAAGCCACCCGTCTCAATCCCGGCCTGCAGAGATGGGCCGATGATGTTGCCAAGATTGGCGGCATCCCTGTTTTTACCTGTCGCAGGACACGTCAACATGACGGAGCAATCCGTCGCCACAACCCACACAGATGCGGCTGCGGGGACGTCACTACGCCCTAAAGCCCGATGGTACACCCAACTATGGATAGCATACGCACAAGTCCCGCTTCCTAGCGGTTGATGAGTTGCGCACCACTAACCATGCCGAACGCGTGCCACGAGACTCGAGTACTCAATCGCAAAGTGGTCGCGGTCTTCTTCTCCCACGACAGGACCTTGCACATCTGAGCACACTTCGGATTTGCGGCTTCCTGGATTCGTAATTTTCGCCATCCTATGCAAGCTTCAACAGCGGCGTATCCGACGAGTCAATCGAGGCAAGAACTGTTATCAGGATGCACAGCCTCTGCAGCTTGATTATGGTCACTGAAGGGTGATTGCGACCTGCAGATCGCAAGTGCGAATGATGGTTTTTTGCCAGGCTATCGAGGTCATTTCTTCAAGACCGTCCATCTCTGGCTAGGTAAGAAACAACTGCTTGTTTCTGTTATGTTTTGACTGCAATTGTTTTCTGGTCCGTGATCTTCGTGGAATGCCCATTATGTACTTGTACCGTTGTCATCATTCGAGAAGTAACTTGGACTGACAGTCTGACTCCTGCTTAGACCACAATCTGGGCTCCAGTTTGGTGCTCACAATGCTCTGATCATTAAATTTGTCGGATGTCTGTCATTTGCCCTTCTACAGATCAAGGGCTACAACTGTCTCGGGCTTATCCGTGTCATCCACATCTGTTAGGAAGTCTCTACAGCCTTGGCGGTGTCTACTCCGCTTTGCCTCCACTGGGGCGATACAAGCACGACAGGGCGAGGTCCCGGGAGCTATCCCGGGGGCTAAGTTTCCAGTCGGGGCATCTACAGGGCTGTTAGGCCCGGTTGTTTATATTGTCACCCGGAGGAAATGCTCCGAACCGACTTCAGGGGCCTATCCAGAGTGCTCTCGCTGACTGCACGGGCATCAAGTTACGAGACAGCAGGCGGGCGGGCATGGGCTTGCATGGTGATCAGAGGCTCTGACGCCCAATACGATTGTCCAGGCGGCTGCAGAACTGCGTCTCGGCAGCGACATCATGCGTTGCTGCGATCTCGGACGCCGGTCACAGGCAGCTAGCCACCACCACGCGTGTTCGAGATGAGTCTAATCAGGCACGTTGCTGACGACACGTCACAGGGGGTGGTTTCCGCCGTATCAGACTCGATATGTGGTATTTGAAGCATCGCACAAAGGTGACGGGGGTTGACGCAACGCATAAGTCGCAGCCGCGGATTTTTTCTACTCCCTGGAATATCGGGCAGGGGATGACCGTTCAGGCATCCTCGGACCCGGAATGACTTTCTAGGCCGCGAGCCAAGCATTGATCGATGCCCAATCTCCCTCTCTGGGAGCTGAAACTTCTCACGGATTCATGGCAGGTCGACAATAGGGTACCCGTCGCTTTATTCCGATCATCCTGGGATGCTGACAAGTAACTGGTACCACACGGGGACCATAGCTGGCGGAGCCGTCTTCGGGAGTTTGCAGCACTATCGACGGATTCTAGTCGCAAAATATCTGAAACGTTCGTTGTCATGTTTTGCGGGGTCAACTGCGGTAACTCGAGGAAACCGGTGATTTGCAATATCCCACGATTCAAGATACATGATGTCTCGGAAGCAGTCCGAGCGGACGCTGGCTCAATGAACGCCATTTCCTCCTCGAAAGTCTCTTTTCGCATTGTTCGTTTTTAATACAATTTCCCCATCAGAAGCCTGCAATAGCATTGTATTTGGCTTCCTTGTATTTATGTTGCGTGTTCGGGCCGGACCTATGAAATCGGAATTCCAGCAACGCGAACACAATTATCATCCCCACCCAGAATAACGTCAACGCTGGTAATTAAACGATGCCAGTAGCTCGTTCAGCTTGTCGATACTTCTTGGGCTTCGAAGCCAATATAATCCGAACATTCTCCTGAAAACGCATGTTAGCCACAGTATCCCTCACGTCATGTCCCGGGGACTCACTCACATCGAAATCATCCCTGCTCTCTGAACAGGACGACGAGATCCCACCAAGCCTCTCATCCTCTTCCGCCGGGCGGCCGTCGAATCCTTCGGCAGCTGCTCCTCCCCCAAACGGCGAAAACATTCTGCCCAGCGGCGGCGGCGGCATCATCCCCCCTTCCTCCTCCTACTCCCCCTTCTTCTCCTCCTCTTCTTCTTCTCCTCTCAACTCCTCCGCCCGTCCCTTCGCCTCCCCCAACATCTCGACACAGTAGTCCCTGTGCCGCAAATACTCAGCCAGCACTGCCAGCTGTTGCACCCCCACCGTCTGAAACCGCCCCTCCGCGGCAGCCGTGAGCACCGCCCGAGTGGCGGTTGCCATCTGCTCAGCATGGGCAATCTGCCCCTCGTAGAACAACGCGAGGCGGTCCCAGCCGGCGGCGGTGTGGGCGGTGGGCGCGGTGGCGGTCTCGGGGGCCGGGGCGGGGCCGAACGGCGGGAAGGGCGGCCAGACCGGGACTTTGTAGCGCTCCGGGTTGTGGGAGCGGGGCCGGG